>Ga0136630_1001254_pt1 | contig 10296 bp, 13 predicted proteins | sample AntDrymUQ5682106_2_FD_105496 | JGI IMG/M metagenome (GOLD analysis project Ga0136630, IMG submission 105496) | Polar desert sand microbial communities from Dry Valleys, Antarctica - metaG UQ568 (21.06) | ecosystem: Environmental > Terrestrial > Soil > Desert | place: Antarctica: Dry Valley...
CACACGGCAGGGCATGGTCAAGCGCACCCTGCTCAGCGAGTACGACAGCCCCCGCACCGTGCTCATCGCCATCAACCTGCGCGAGGGCGACGAGCTCATCGGCGTGCAGGTGACCTCCGGCGGTGACGAGATGATCTTGGTGTCGCGCCTGGCGATGTCGATCCGCTTCGCCGAGTCCGACGCTCGCCCGATGGGGCGTGATACCTCCGGGGTGCGGGGCATGAGCCTGTCCGCCGCCGACGAGGTGCTGTCGATGACCCGGACCGTCCGTGACGGTCAGCTGCTGGTGGTGACTGAAGAGGGCTACGGCAAGCGCACGCCGCTGGAGCGCTACCCGGTCCAGCGCCGCGGCGGCAAGGGAGTGCAGACTGCCACGCTGGTGGAGTCGCGAGGCGGGCTCGTGGGAGCCCTGGTGGCAGCCTACGAGCAGGAGATCTTCATCATTACCGACACCGGCACCATCATCCGGATGGACGTCAAGGACATCCGGCCCACCGGCCGCTCCACGCAGGGCGTGCGGGTGATGAAGCCGTCCGAGGGCGCCAAGGTGGCCTCCATCGCTCGGGTGATGGAAGCCGAAGAGCTCGCCGGCGGTTGATGTGGACGAGGTCAAGTTCGGCGCGGTGCTCACCCAGTTCGCGCGAACGCTGGTGGGCAGCTACGAGGTCGCCGACATGCTCGAAGAGCTGTGCGACCACGTGTCTGACGTGCTGCCCGTCGACGGAGCGGGGGTGATGTTGGCCGACGCCAAGGACGTCTTGCGGTTCGTGGCGGCTTCCGACGAGACCATTCGCGACATCGAGAGCCTGCAGTTCGAGCTCGGCGAGGGGCCTTGCCTGCACGCGTACCACAGCGGCGAGCAGGTCGTGGTGCCCAACCTGGAGGACACCGCGCGCTTCGCCAGGTTCGCCCCCCGCGCCAGGGAGTCCGGCCTTCACGCGGTGTACAGCTTCCCCATGCGAATCGGCGACGACCGCGTTGGAGCGATCAATCTGTACCGCGGCACTCCTGGCGTGCTGGAGACCGACGAGATCGAGGCCGGGCAGGTGCTGGCCGACATCGCCACCATCTACGTGCTCAACGCTCGGCAAGTCGAGCGCTCCGCCGAGCGGTCCGAGCAGCTCCAGCACGCGCTGGAGAGCAGGGTGGTCATCGAGCAGGCCAAGGGCATGATCGCCGAGCGGGACCAGGTCGACGTCGCCGAGGCGTTCCAGCGGTTGCGCCGCTACGCCCGCAGCAACAGCCGCAAGCTGCACGACGTGGCCCAGGCCGTCGTCCGCGACGACCTGCGACTATAGGACAGGCATGGCTGACGTGGGCGCCGGTAACGAGGCCGTAGACTCTGTGTCCATGAGCACGAGCCAACGCGGATCCACCGACCGGACCCGGCTCGAGCCCTCTCGCCAGCGCATGCAGCGTATTCCGGCTTCGCGCGCGGTGCGTCACCGCACCACCATCCGCAAGATCGACCCCTGGTCGGTGCTGAAGCTCAGTCTGATCTTCTACTTCTGCGTCCTGCTGGTGGTCATGCTGGGGCTGACCGTGTTCTGGGCCGTGGTCATCCGACTCGGGCTGATCGAAGCCCTGCAGGAGCTGCTCGGTAAGGTCGGCCTGGAACTGGTGCGCATCAACGGCGTCAACATCGCCCGGGTGATTTTCCTCGTCGGGCTGGTCAACGTGGTGCTGTGGAGCGGCATCAACGTGTTCATGAGCTTCCTCTACAACCTCATCTCCGACCTGGTCGGCGGGCTGCGGGTGACGTTGGCCGACGATGAGCGGGGTCGCTAGACTCCAGGCCGCGTGGGGCCATTAGCTCAGGCGGTTAGAGCGCACCCCTGATAAGGGTGAGGTCCGAGGTTCAAGTCCTCGATGGCCCACCCGTTCGACGGCAAGGAGCGTTGTCATGCGCAGCCGCACCCTTCTGCTGGCCGCCCTCGCCGCCGTCGCCGCCGCGGTGCTGAAGAAGCAGCGCGACCGCGACCTGGACGAAGCGATCTGGGAAGAACCCCGCGACCTGTAGGTCCACCGGCTGGGTCACCCGCTGGGCCACCCGGGCCCTTAGCTCAATTGGTAGAGCGCCGCCTTTGCAAGGCGGAGGTCACCGGTTCGATTCCGGTAGGGTCCACGAACCGACAAGGGGTGCGACCCGGCAAGATCATCGCCGCTGCTCGCATTCGGTCGGCAGCGACGTCACGCGGCGACGTCAACATCGCTGCAAGGCCGGTACGATCCGGCGGTGTCCTACCGGTCGAAGATCGTGGACGCGGCCACCCGGCGTCGGGCGTTGGGGTCGTTCGATGATCGTGGGCCCGGCAGCCTCGCCACGGGCGAGTGGGAGGCGGCCGGTCTCAGTCCGCCCGACGTGTCTCGGATGCGGCGGTATCGACTCGACCGATTGCGGGCCGAGCTCACCCTGGCCGGGTATGGCGCCGCTGTTCTGACCGATCCCATCAACGTCCGCTACGCGACTGACAGCACCAATATGCAGCTGTGGACGATGCATAACCCCGTCCGCTACGCGTTCGTTGCCGCCGACGGACCGGTCGTACTGTTCGACTTCCATGGCTCCGAGCACCTGTCCGACCACCTAGAGCTGGTCGACGAAACTCGGCATGGCCAACCATGGTTCTACTACGCGACAGGGCCGAACACGGTGGCAGCCGCTCGCTCCTGGGCGGGCGAGATCGCCGCGCTAATGCGTCTGCATGCGCCGGGAGAACGGTTGGCCGTTGACAAGGCCGACGCGTTCGGGGTCGAGGCGCTCGGCGAGCTGGGCATTGCCATCGTCGACGGCCAGGAGCCTTGCGAGCTGGCCCGGGCGATCAAGTCACCCGACGAGGTTGCCGCGCTGCGCTGTGTCGTCCACACCGCCGAGCAGGGGGTCACCGCCATGCGCCACGCGCTTCGCCCTGGCGTCACCGAGCAGGAGCTGTGGGCCATTCTGCATGCCGAGAACATCCGTCGGGGAGGGGAGTGGATCGAGACGCGGCTCCTCACATCGGGCCAGCGGACCAATCCGTGGTTCCAGGAGTGTTCAGCCAAGGTCATCGAGGACGGCGACATCGTCGCTTTCGACACCGACCTCATCGGACCCTACGGATACTGCGCCGACCTGTCCCGCTCATGGATCTGCGGGAACGCGCGCCCCGACGATCGTCAGCGCGATCTGTACCGAGTGGCGTACGAGCAGGTCGCCCACAACGTGGATCTGTTGCGTCCCCATCTGTCATTCTTCGACTTCGCCGCCGAATCGTTCGATCCACCAGATCGGTACCGGGCTAACCGCTACTCGGTGATCCTGCACGGCGTCGGGTTGTGTGACGAGTATCCCGCTGTCTTCTACCCCGAGGATGCAACCTTCGCCTACGACGGCCAGTTCCTTCCCGGCATGATGGTGTCCGTCGAGAGTTACGTCGGTGAGGCAGGCGGCCCGGACGGCATCAAGCTGGAGGAGCAGGTCCTCATCACCGACACGGGCGTCGAACCGATCTCGACCTTTCCGTTCGACGCCTCCTTCCTCGACGACTGACGACCAGCCCACGGCTGGCCCCGCGGGGAACTCTCACAGCAGACGACAGTGTGGTGTCGCAGCTCGATGACGAGGTGATCGGCCGGGTCGCGAACTCGTACGGTCGTCACGTCGCTGATCTCCACGCGGAACAGGTGCAGCGGCCCAGTGGTCGCGCGGCGAGCCGACGCGACGCGGCGTTGCCAGCATCTTGTGACGGTGAGCGTCGAACAGGTCCTCCGCGGTCCGCTGGCAGCAGCTGGCCCGACTGCCGAGCCGATGGTGCCGGTGATGCGTTAGGCTGCGCATCATGCGCACCACGATATCGATTCCGGACGACCTGCTGGCGGCTGCCAGGCTGCGGGCCCGCGAGCGCGGGCAGACCCTCGGCAGGCTCGTCGAAGCCGCCCTGCAACGTGAGCTGGCCACCAGCTCTCGCGACGCAGAGCGCCCAGCGGTGCCGGTGTTCCGAGGTGGCACAGGCCCGCGTCCTGGGCTCGACCTCACGTCGAACCGCGCGCTGCATGAGGTCCTCGACGAAGGCCGTGACCTCGACACGCTCCGCTGAGCATGCTGCTCCTTGACGTCAACGTCGTTCTCGCGGCCCACCGCGACGATCATCCTCACCACGCTGCCGTGCGCCCGTGGTTCGACGAGGTGCTGGCCGGCGAGGACCCCTTCGCCGTCCCGGTTGTCGTGTGGGCGTCATTCCTGCGGCTGGCGACCAACCGGCGGATCTTCGAGGTCCCGACGCCTCTGGCCGACGCGTTCAACTTCGTCGAGGCCACCTGCCGTCAACCTCACCACCTTGTCATCGGTCCTGGGGCACGCCATCTTCCGGTGCTGCGTCGGCTCTGCGAGGAGGCTGATGCGCTGGGAGACCTGGTGCCCGACGCCGTCATCGCCGCCGTCGCGCTCGAACACGGTTGCCAGGTGGCCACCCTCGATCGAGACTTCGCCCGCTTCTCCTCGATCCGCCATCTGCGGCCGGGGTATGCCTCACCCCCAGCGGCGGGAGAAACGCCGTCATGACCATCAGCGAGCGGGCGGGCAAGCCGGCCGACCCGGCTGAGCTGGTCAACCCCGCGAAGCTGGCGACTGCCTACTACGCACACCGGCCGGATGCGGGCGACCCCGCGCAGCAGGTTGCCTTCGGCACCTCCGGGCACCGGGGCTCGGCCTACCGGCGGTCGTTCAACGAAGCGCACATCCTGGCCACCACCCAGGCAATCTGCGAGCACCGCGCCCAGCACGGCATCGACGGCCCGTTGTTCCTGGCCAAAGACACCCACGCGCTGTCCGAGCCGGCTCTGGTCAGCGCCCTGGAGGTGCTGGCTGGCAACGCCGTCGAGGTCCGTGTCGACGCGGCCGACGGCTACACGCCGACGCCGGCGCTGTCGCACGCCATCCTGCGGCACAACCAGGGCGGGGACCGCCACCGCGCCGATGGGATCGTGGTCACCCCCTCGCACAACCCGCCGGAGGACGGCGGCTTCAAGTACAACCCGCCCAACGCGGGACCGGCCGACAGCGATGTGACCGACGCGATCCAACAGCGCGCGAACGCCCTGCTGGCCGCCGACCTGGCCGGTGTGCGGCGACTGCCCTACGACGCGGCTCGTGCTGCCGACACCACCGGCACCTACGATTTTCTCGGCACCTACGTCAACGACCTGCCGTCGCTGGTCGACCTCGAGGCGGTTCGCGCCGCCAGCGTGCGGCTCGGCGCGGACCCGCTCGGGGGTGCCAGCGTCGCCTACTGGCAGGCGATCGCCGAGCGATACGAGCTTGATCTGGAGGTGGTCAACGATCGGGTCGACCCGACGTTCGGGTTCATGCCGCTGGACTGGGACGGCAGGATCCGGATGGACTGCTCGTCGCCGTACGCCATGGCCAACCTCGTGGCGTTGGCCGACGACTACGACGTGGCCTTCGGTAACGACGCCGACGCCGACCGCCACGGCATCGTCGCCCCCGGCGTTGGCCTGATGAACCCCAACCACTACCTCGCCGTGGCGATCCGCTATCTGTTCACCGCCCGCCCCGACTGGAGCCGCGACGCCGACGTCGGCAAGACACTGGTCAGCAGCAGCATGATCGACCGGGTCGCAGCCGAGCTCGGCCGCGAGCTGGTGGAAGTGCCGGTGGGCTTCAAGTGGTTCGTCCCGGGACTGCTCGACGGGTCCCTCGGGTTCGGTGCGGAGGAGAGTGCGGGGGCGACGTTCTTGCGCCGCGACGGCCAGGTGTGGACCACCGACAAGGACGGCATCGCCCTGTGCCTGCTCGCCGCGGAGATCACGGCGGTGACCGGCCAGAACCCGGCCGAGCACTACCGGGCGCTGACCCAGCGTTTCGGTGCGCCGGCCTACGCTCGGGTCGACGCGCCAGCCACACGCGAGCAGAAGGCAATCCTCAAAGGACTGGCGCCGCAGCAGGTGAACGCCGAGGTGCTCGGCGGTGACCCGATCACCGAGCGGCTGACCGCGGCGGCCGGAAACCAGGCAGCCATCGGCGGGCTCAAGGTGACCACCGACTTCGGCTGGTTCGCGGCCCGGCCGTCGGGGACCGAGGACGTCTACAAGATCTACGCGGAGAGCTTTCGGGGCGACGCGCATCTGCAACAGCTGCTCGACGAAGCACGCGCCATCGTCAGCGACGCGCTGGCCGGCGGCTGACGCCCCCGCCCTGCGTTGCGACCTAGGCTGGCAGCTGTCAACGGGAGGTAGCTGACCGTGCCGACGCGACGCTGGTTCTGGCCCCTGGTCGGGGTGGGGCTGGCGTTGGCGGCCTTCGGCGTCGTGGAGGCGCGGTACGTCTTCGCGCCGCTGCTGGGATTGTTCATCTGGCGGGTGGGGACCGCCTCGCTGGGCTCGCTCCGCCGCGGTGCCGCCTACATCCCCGACGGCCCGCCCCAGCCCGTCGACCCGCGCGACGAGCGGATCACCTACTGGTGCAGTGGCTGCGGCGCCGAGATGCTGCTGCTGGTGCGTGGAGCGGCGGTCGCACCGCGCCACTGCGGTGAACGCATGACGGAACGCCGCGAGGTGGCCCGGGAGCCGCTGCCCTGAGCGCGGTTGTTGTCCCCATCTGGGGACAATCCTGTGGACGGGATGACATCACTGGAATTTCATCAGTTCGGCAAGGCACCATGCCTCAGCGCCACTGGCTGAGCACCACCAAGCCGGCTGCCATCACCACGAATCCCACGATCAGCACGTAGTTCCCGCCCGGGAGAACCCCCGGAAAGATGTAGTTCGTCAACACGAGCGCCAGTCCTAGGAGGATCAGCGCCAAGCCGAGCCACGGCACCCAGCGGGGACTTGGCTTGGGCCTGGGTGGCTTGGGTGGGATGTAGCTGGAGCGCTTCGACTTCGATTTGGGCACAGGCATCTCCTCGGGCGGGCGACCGGTCCACGCCCACGGTGGGACAGGGCGGGATGGTACCGTTGCACCGGAGGCGTGAAGGCTGCGACCGCGCGTCGTGCAGGAGCCGCCGGACTGGAACACCGCATGAGCGCTGACGATTCCGCCCCGCCGCGACTGCCCACTCGCGCCGCCTCCGTCGTCGCGTTGGCCCTGGTCGCCACCGTCCTGACCGTGGCGGCACGGTCGGAGGATGTGCCGACGGTCGGGAGGACGGGACGCCGCCTGGAGCTGGTCGAGCTCATCCGCGCCGAGGAGCGGCGGACCGCCGAGCTCGAACAGCGCGTCGCCGAACTGTCCTCGCAGGTCGACGGCTTTGAGGAGGCTGGCGTCACGGGCAGCAAGGCGGTAGCCAGGCTGCAGCGCCGCATCGACCGCATCATGGTCCCGGCAGGGATGACGGGCCTCACGGGGCCCGGCCTTGCGGTGACCCTCGACGACTCCTCCTTGGACGAGGCTCCCGAGGGCGATCTGAACAACCTCGTCATCCACGAACAGGATCTCCAGGCCGTCATCAACGCGCTATGGGCAGGTGGCGCTGAGGCGATGGACGTCAACGGCCAGCGGATCCTGGCGACCACGGCCATCCGCTGCGCGGGCAACACCCTGCTGCTGCACGGCTCGGTGTACTCCCCGCCGTACGTCATTCGAGCGATCGGCGACGACGTGGCGTTGCAGGCCGCCCTCGACCGTGACCCCGTGGTGGCCGGTTTCCACGCCGCGGCGCGCCAGTACCGGCTCGGATTCTCCCAGGTCATCGACCGTTCCCTGAGCCTGCCCGCCTACGTCGGTCCGCCGACGGTCGAAGTCGCCGAGCCGGCCTCCGGGCAACGCTCGTGAGCCGCAACCTCGTCGGCCGTCCGACGATCGGCCCGGATCGGCACGGTGGCTAAGCGGCGCAAGCGTGACCGCGCCCTGGAGTGGGCGCAGGCACGCAGCTGGCGGGTCGGCTCGGTCAACCCATTCGTCCTCGGGGTGCGGTTGGTGGAGCAGACCGTGGAGAACCGTGTGTCAGGGCTGGCCGCGGAGATGGCGTTCTGGGCGCTGCTGTCGCTGGTGCCGCTGCTGGTCACCTTCGGGGCGACGATGGGCTACCTGGAGAATCTCCTGGGCGCGGACACGGTCTTGCGCGGCGCGAACGCGGTGATCCGTGGCCTTGCGGTCATCTTCAGCCCTCGACTCACCAACCAGGTGCTGGCACCGTTCCTACGGGCGTTGTTGACCCAGGAGCGTGGGGGCCTGGCGCTGGGCGGCGCGCTGGTCACGCTGTACCTGGCCAGCCGCGTGTTCAGCGCCACCATCCGCTCACTGGACACCGCCTATGGCGTCACCGAGCGACGCGGTCTCGTTGTCCAGCGCCTGCTGTCCATCGGCCTGGCGGCCGGCTTCATCTTGGTGGTCGTCCTGACCTTGCTGCTGATGGTCGTCGGCCCGTTGCTGGGGACGGGTCAGACGCTGGCCGACCGCTTCGGGTTCGGAGGGTTGTTCCAAGCGCTGTGGGCGATCGGACGATGGCCGCTGCTGGTCGTCATCGTGATCGCGTTCCTGGCCTGCGTGTACCGCTTGTGTCCCAACGTCAACTTCGGGTGGCGGGCCTGCCTACCTGGCGCCGTGCTTGGCGTGGCGCTGTGGATCCTGGCCTCGGTCGGCTTCCGCGTGTACCTGGCGGCCGGCGGCGGTGACAGCGTGCTGGCCGACACCCAGGACGTGGCCGTGGCGCTCGTCGGGCGGGTCATCGGCACGCTCGTTGCCACCGTCGTGTGGACGTACCTGACAGGGTTCGCCATCCTCGTCGGTGGCGAGCTCAACGCCGAGCTGCGCCGAGAGGTGCAATAGGCTGCGTGGAGAATGGCCGCGCGCGTGTTCCTCGTCGACAACTACGACAGCTTCACCTACAACATCGCCCAAGAGCTCGGCGAGCTGGGCGCTGACGTCGAGGTCGCGCGAAACGACGCCTTCACCCTCGACGAGCTGGCGGCCCTACGTCCTGACGGCATCGTCATCTCGCCCGGACCCGGCACCCCCGCCGAGGCCGGGCTGTCCAACGATGTGATTCGCCGCTTCGGCGGGCAGATCTCCTTGCTGGGGGTGTGCCTTGGCCATCAGTGCATTGGGGAGGTCTACGGCGGTCAGGTCGTCCAGGCCCCGGAGCTGGTCCATGGCAAGACCTCGCTGATCCACCATGACGACCGCGGCGTCTTCAGCGGGCTGCCGCAGCCGTTCGACGCCACCCGCTACCACTCCCTGGTCGTGGCCGCCGACAGCGTTCCCGCCAGCCTCGAAGTCACCGCGCGCACCGCCAACGGCCTCATCATGGGCCTGCGTCATCGCCACTGGGCGGTCGAGGGGGTGCAGTTCCACCCCGAGTCCATCCTCACCACCGCCGGGATGGACCTGCTCGCCAACTTCTTGGCCAGTCTTGCCGTCGCACGGCCGGTCAGGGGATAGATCCCGACCACTGCGGGCTACGTGGCGGTACGCCCGACGACGACCGTTGCGGCCGCACGGGTGGCCAGCTGCCCAGAGGCCGTGCGGGCGGCCACCCGGTCCAGCGCAACGTGCTCGGTGGCTCCCAGCGCGATGAAGCCGGTCCGTGCCGCGCATTCGGCCAACAGATTGGTCAGGTCGCGGCCCACCTCGACGACGGCTTCGAGTTCGGGGGCGAGACGCTTGCACAGCGCGCGGCCCTCGGCGACATCGTCGTCGCTGGCGACCCGGTGCAGTGTCTTGGCGGGCACGCCGAAGGCGGCGGCCCAGGAGCGCGCCAGGCGCGCCAGCAGCGGGGCGTTGGGTCCGGGACCGACCGCGACCACGATCTCACGGATGTCGGCGATCTGGCCGGGACGCACCAGCAGCACGTCGCAGGGCGGATCGGCCAGCACGTCTCGAGCCAACGCGTCCCCGCCTCGCACGGCGGGCTGCCACTCGACGACCACGAGGCTGGCCTCGGCCTCTTTGGCCAGCCGGTGAACCCCGGCAAGGTCCGTGGGGGCGTCACCGTCCCAGATCATCGCGGTGACGCCGCGTTGCTGGGCGAGCATAGTCACGGTGTCAGCGGCCTCGGCCCCGTCGTGGCCGTGGAGCGCCGGCCCGTGGGCGTGCAGCGCGCCTCCGCCGACACCGGCCGCGGCGAGGTTGGTGAGCACGGGAGCGCTGCGGGTCGTCCGGTACAGCACCAGGGTGGAACCGGGAGCATCCAAACGGCTTGCCTCCAGGGCGGCCGGGGCCACGGACGGGTTGCCAGGTTAGCCGCCTGACCCGAGCCGGGGTTCGCCTCAGGGCACCTGCGGTGCCTCCGTCGGAGGCTGGAGCGCCGGGTCGGTGGGCTGGGCTTCGGTGGGCTCGGGGTCGGCTTCGGTGGGTTC
>Ga0136630_1001255_pt1 | contig 10294 bp, 11 predicted proteins | sample AntDrymUQ5682106_2_FD_105496 | JGI IMG/M metagenome (GOLD analysis project Ga0136630, IMG submission 105496) | Polar desert sand microbial communities from Dry Valleys, Antarctica - metaG UQ568 (21.06) | ecosystem: Environmental > Terrestrial > Soil > Desert | place: Antarctica: Dry Valley...
CCTCGTCGCCCCTGCGTCCCACCGGGAAGAAGGCGAGGAAGTCGTTGTTGAAGCCGTACTCGAGCACGTTGCCGTCGGCGTCGGCGAACTTGTCGCCCCACGCGATCAGCACGTCGGCGCGGAAGCCTTCCGGCACCTCCAACCGGTCGGCCGGCGACGCGGCGATGGCGGTGAAGTTCGCGAACCTCGGCCGCCTGCCGGCGTCAGCGGTCTCCGCGAACAGGGACGCGACGCCGCCGCTATCGAGCGAGTAGGCGGCCGCGGTGCTCGCGCCCGCGGCGGCGATGCCGCGGATGAAGGACCGGCGCGTGGTGCCGGTCAGCTTGCCGGAGAGGTCAGCCGTCGGTACGAGGGTGTCCATGGCGGCACCCTAACCCTCTTCGCGGTTCGACGCGTGGCTGAATCGTGACCTTGGCGCACGACGCGCTGCTTTGATGACCGGATGGACTTCGACCTCCCGCCCGATCACGAGCTGATCCGCCGGACCGTGCGCGAGTTCGCCGAGGCCGAGATCGCGCCGGTGGCCGAGGAGCTCGACCGGACCAAGGCGTTCCCGTACGAGATCGTCGCGCGGCTCGGCGCGCTCGGGTTGATGGGAATTCCGTTTCCCGAGGAGGTGGGCGGCGCCGGCGGCGACTCGCTCGCCTATGCGATCGCGGTGGAGGAGCTCGCGCGCGTCGACTCCTCCGTGGCGATCACCATGTGCGCTCACACCTCGCTCGGCACCCAACCGATCTTCCTCTTCGGCTCGGCCGCCCAGCAGGAGGAGTGGCTGCCCGAGCTGACCGCCGGGCGCTGCCTCGGCGCGTTCGGGCTGACCGAGCCCGAGGCGGGCTCGGACGCCGGCAACGTGCGCACGCGCGCGCGGCTGGAGGGCGGGGAGTGGGTGATCGACGGCGCGAAGCAGTTCATCACCAACGCGGGAACCGACATCTCGGGGGTCGTGTGCATCACCGCGAAGACCGGCGACCAGGAGATCTCCAACCTGATCGTCTCCAACGGGACCCCCGGCTACGAGCAGGGCGAGCCGTACCGCAAGATGGGCTGGAACGCGTCGGACACGCGGCCGCTGACGTTCCAGGACTGCCGGGTGCCCGCGGAGAACCTGCTCGGCCCGCGCGGCGCCGGCTTCAAGCAGTTCCTGCGCATCCTGGACATCGGCCGCATCGGCGTCGCGGCGATGGGCGTCGGCCTCGCGCAAGGGGCGCTCGACCAGGCGCTGGCCTACGCGAAGGAGCGGCGCGCGTTCGGCAGGCCGATCTCCAAGTTCCAGGCGATCCAGGGCAAGCTCGCCGACATGGCGACCGAGATCGAGGCCGCGAGGCTGCTCACCTACAAGGCCGCGCGGCTCAAGGACGCCGGGCGTGAGTTCACCCTCACCGCGGCCCAGGCCAAGCTGAAGACCGGGCGGCTCGCCGTGCGCTGCTCGGAGGAGGCCGTGCAGATCCACGGCGGCTATGGCTACATCGAGGAGTACCCGGTGTGCCGCTTCTACCGTGACGCGAAGATCCTGACCATCGGCGAGGGCACCGACGAGGTCCAGCAGATGGTCATCGCCCGCGCCCTGGGGGCGTAGCCGCTGCGCGCCCTCGCTCTGTGGGCGGTGCTCTTCGCCGCCTACGCCGCGACGCTGGGCATCGACGCCGCCGGCGGCTCGGACTACGCCGGCGACGAGTTGCGGCATCTGCTCGCGGCCGCCTCGGTGGCTGACGGCGGCGACCTGGATCTCGCCGAGGAGTACGCCGACGGAACGGCGGACGCGTGGGCGGCGGACGCGGACGCGGGCGAACGGCAACGGCCCATCGAGGAGACATCCGGAGGGCGACCGCAGAGGCGACCGCTCGAGACCGACGGGCGGGTGGTGGCCGGGCGCCTGGTCGAGCCGCAGGGGATCGGCTTCCCGCTCCTGATCGCGCCGGCCTACGCGCTGGGCGGGGCGAAGCTCGTCGAGGTGCTGCTGGCGGCGATCGCGGCGCTGGCGTTCGTGCTGGCCGCGGCGCTGGCGCGGCGGGTGGTGCCCGACCCGTGGGCGACGTGGGCCGCGCTGCTGGTCGGGCTGTCGCCGCCCGCGCTGGCGCACGCGACGGCGGTCACCCCCGCGCTGACCGCCGGTGCCCTGCTCGCCGGGGCCGTGCTGTGCGCGCTGGTCGTGAGGGAGCGGCCCCTGATGCGCCGGGCGTTCGGCGGGGCTGCGTTGCTGGCGGTGCTGCCGTGGCTGGACCCGTGGCTGCTGGTTCCTTCCGCGCCGGTCGCGGTCCTGCTCGCCCGCTGGACCGCGCGGCGCGGCCGCGGGCTCGTCGCGCTCGGCACGGTGGAGATCGAACTCGCGTCGCTGATCTTCTACGCGTCGCTCAACTCCCGCCTGTACGGCGGGCTCACGCCGCTGGCGGTCGCCGACGGCCCGGTCACCGGAGCGGCGTCGCTCGCGGACTACGCCGAGCGGGTGCCGCGCCTGGCTGCGCTCTGGATCGATCGCGATGTCGGGATGCTGCGCTGGGCGCCGGTGGTCGCGCTCGCGTTCCTCGGAGCCTTCCTGCTGTGGCGCTCACGGCGGGAGCGGCTGTCGCGGCTCGTGCCCGAGCGGCGCGACGCCGAGCACGCGGCGTTTCTCGTCCTCGCCGTGTGTGCGGGTCAGGTGCTGGTGGCGGCCTTCGCCTCCCCGGCGCTCGGCGGCCCCTGGTTCCCGGGGACGCAGCTCGTGGCGGCGCTGCCGTGCGCGGCGGCGCTGGTGGCATGGGGGCTCCGGCATGCGCCGCGCACGGCTGCGGTGCTGGCCGGGATCACGGCGCTCGCGAGCACCTGGCTGCTCGTGGCGCTGTGGACGGGTGCGGCGGGCGGATGGTCGCCGCCGGAGTCGGACGCGCCGTGGGGGCCGCTGGTCATCGCGTTCCCGCGCGTCGGCTGGGTGGTTTTCGGGGGGGTGGCGCTTATGTTTGTGGCGCTGATCGGCGTTGAGTGGCGGGCTTGGCGTCTCCGTCAACTGCGGCATTGAGGGGGAGGGTCATGAAGGGCCGCGATCGTGCGATTGTCGACTTGACCCCCCAATTTTGGGATCAAGCCGACAATCGCTGATCAACGGAGTCACCGCAGTCGGAAAATCCTCCCTCAATGGGCAGTTGACGTGAGCGCTAGGAAGCCCCCCGCGCGGCATCCGACGCGTCGATCGCGCCGCGCTCCAGCACCTGACTCGCCGCGCTCGCCGGATCGAGCCGCCGGGCGACGACCTCGTCGAGCAGCTCCTGCACGTTGGGATCCTCGCGCACGGATGCCTCGAGCGCGCGGCGCAGCCGGAACGTGGCCAGTCCGAGCACCTCGTTGAGCAGGTTGCGCCGGCGCCGTTCGGAGAGCAGCCCCTCGGCCTCGACGAACGCACGGTGCTCGGCGAGCGTGGCGGCCAGCTCCTCGATGCCGCGCCCGTGGATGGCCTCCGCCTTGACGATCGGCACGGGCCAGCCGCTCTCCGCCGGCGCGAGCGAGAGCACGCCGCGGATCTCGCGCACCATCGTGTCGGTGAGCGGGTGGTCGGCCTTGTTGACCACGATGATGTCCGGGATCTCCATCACGCCCGCCTTCAGCGCCTGGATCGAGTCGCCCGAGCCGGGGATGAGGACGAGCACGACGGAGTCGGCGTGGTCGATCACGTCGACCTCGGCCTGGCCCACCCCGACGGTCTCCAGGAACACGTCGTCCTTGCCCGCCGCGTCCATCAGCAGCGCGGCCTGCAGCGCCGCCTCGGCCAGGCCGCCGAGCGCGCCGCGCGTGGCCATCGAGCGGATGAAGACGCCCGGGTCGAGGAAGTGCTCGGTCAGGCGGATGCGATCCCCCAGCAGGGCGCCGCCGCGGAACGGCGAGCTCGGGTCGATGGAGAGCACTGCGACCGTGCGATCGAGCTTGCGCTGGTGGGCCACGAGCGCGCCGATCAGCGTGGACTTGCCCGCGCCCGGGGGGCCGGTGAAGCCGACGACGGCGGCGGAACCGGTGTGGGGGTAGACCGCGCGCACGAGCGCCCAGCCTTCGGGGTCGTCATCCTCGACCAGCGAGATCCCCCGCGCCAGGGCGCGCTTGTCCCCGGCCAGGAGTCGCTCGGCGAGGGAACTGCCTCGGCCGGAGGCCTTTCCTGCCTCGGCCGGAGGCCTTCCTGCCTCGCGCTGCGCGCTCGTCATCGCTGCGCTCGCCGCTTCGCTCGCTCGGCCGGGGGCCTCGCCATCGGCTGACGCCTCGCCGCTCCGCTCGTCGTCCGCCATCGGGCCGTGGATCATGGCAGGCACCCGGTGCCCCTCCCGCAACTACGATCGTCCCAGCCAGCATGGTCGCCGTCACCGAGCCACCCGAGGCCGCCGTCGTCCGCGGCGCGCCGGTGCCGCCTCACGGCGGCCCGGTCGCGCTGTGGCGCTTCGCCCGCCGGCACGGGATGCTCAACACGAAGTACGGCCGGCTCGCGCTGCGGTGGGCATGGCTCAAGCTGCGCTGGCGTGGCCGCCTGCAGACCGACGGGCTGTGCTTCGTCGCACCCGACGTGACGTTCGAGATCGGCCCCGACGCGACGCTGCGGCTCGGCCGCTGGAGCTGGATCGGCCACGGCACGAAGATCCGCGTCCACGAGGGAGAGGCGTCGATCGGGGCCAAGACGGTCCTGGGTCAGGAGTGCACGATCTCCGTCTTCCAGCACGTCTCGATCGGCCGCGAGTGCATCGTCGCCGACCGGGCCATGCTGATCGACTTCGACCACGGGGTCGTCGAGGTCGAGCGCCCGATCCGGCTGCAGGGGATCTACAAGCGCGACGTCGCCGTCGGGAGCAACTGCTGGATCGGCTACGGCGCCTGCATCCTGCGCGGCGCGACCGTCGGCGACAACTGCATCGTCGGCGCGAACACCGTCGTCACGAAGGACGTGGCACCGAACTCGGTCGTCGCCGGGGCTCCGGCCCGGGTGCTGCGCACGCGCGCCGCGCCCGAGCGACTGCGGTGGAGCTGAGCGGCTAGGCGCAGTTCGGCCAGGGCGAGGTGCCTCTGGCCGCCAGCAGCTCGGCGGCCAGGCGGTCCTGCTCGGCCTCGGCCGCCCGGGCCGGATCGCCCTTCCCGCCCATGGCCCGCCACGTGCTGCGCGAGAACTGGTACTTGCCGCGGTAGCGGCCGTCCCGCGAGACCGCGCGCGGGTTGCCGCCCGACTCGCAGCGGGCGATCCGCTTCAGCAGCCCGGCGTGCCGGGGCTGCGCCTTGACGGACGCGGCGGCGCCCAAGCCGAGCGCGCCGAGCGTCTGCGGCCCGACCACGCCGTCGACGGCGAGGCCGTTGGCGCGCTGGAAGCGGCGCACGGCGCGGTGCGTCTGGGGCCCGTAGATCCCGTCGGCGGTGATGCCGAGCGCGCGCTGGACCGCCGCAACACCGGTACCGCTCGCGCCGGCCGCCGACGCCGCGGTGCCACCGGAGCCCGACGGCGACGTCGACTCGGCCATCGCCCCACCGGCGAGCGCCAGCGACGCGCTCAGCACCGCAAGCGCGCTGCGACGCCCACGCGTGCAGCGAAGCCGGCGCACGGCAGCCGCCCGGCGGGCACGCGACCGGCGCTGGGACGCCCGCCACGGGTCAGAAGGGAGAAGATCGGTTGTCGGCACGCATGAACCTCGCTGGTCATCACGCCTACGGGGTTAGCTGTCGGGCTCGCGCTAAGACCTGCGCTACACCGCACTCAGGCGGCGATTCGCCCCACGGAGCACTCCGGCTCCCTTGGGTCCCCCGCTCCCCTCCGCAGGCTGCGGCGAGGACTCGGCTGGTTGCACTGCAGCGGAGGAGCATAGGGCTCCACCGGACGGAATGATCCGCGGGCACGGCGAGGCCTTGTGCCCGCCGTCGCTCTCAGGGCGCTGCGAGGGCGCCGCGCGCGAGGTACGGCGCGAGGTTGCGCAGTGCCGGCGCGTGCCCGTCGGGCGCCGCCGCGAGCGCGGCCAGCTCGGCGGCACGCTGGCGCCACGCGAGGCCGCCCGCCGCGGGCAAGCCCCCAGGGTGCCACGCGCCGAAGCCCTCGACGTAGGGCATGTGGGGGTGCAGGACGATCGCCAGCGCGCCGGAGGCGCGGCTCATGGGCGCAACACGGCCAGCAGGTCCAGGGCGCCGTCGAGCGGCCCTCGAGTCAGGCGGAAGTCGCGCTCGGAGATGGCCGGCGTGAAGCGGTCGTAGAACCACGTGGTCACGCCCAACCGGGCGTGGACCCTGTCCCAGCCGGCGCGGGCGATGGCGAGCTCGTGGACGCGAAGCTTGCGGGCGTGGAAGAGGCCGAGCACGTCCACGTGGCGGAAGTGGCGCGAGCAGAGCGCGCGGTACTCCTCGGGGCGGTACTCGCGCACGTGCCACGGGTTGCCGGAGCGCTCCTGCCCGGCGGGCGCGAGCGTCAGGACGTTGGGCGTCGAGACGTACGCGACGCCCGCGGGGCCGATCAAGTCGCGCAGCCGATCGAGCACCGCGTCGGGATCGGGGACGTGCTCGATCGTCTGGAGGAGGACCACGCAGTCGACCTCGCCGGTCCACGTCTCGATCATGGCGCGCTCGAAGCGGACGTTGTCACCGGTGTACTTCAGGCGTGCGTGCTCGAACGCCTCGGGGTTGGCGTCCACGCCCACGACCGAGCGGGCAGAGCGGCCGAGCACCGCGCTGCCGTAGCCCTCGCCGCAGGCCAGGTCAACGACGCGCCGGCCGGGCACGCGCTCGGCGATCCACTCGTACACCGCGAGGTGGCGCCGGTACCAGTAGTTTTCTTCGGGCACGTCGGGCAGCGTCCGCTCGCCCGTGAGGTGCAGCGGCGGCACGCCCGGCGGCTGGTCGCGCTGCTCGTAGAAGTCGGGCGGAGCCACGGGAGGCCGGCAACGCTACCGGCGCCGGCTCAGCCCGTGACGGCCCGGTAGCGCTCGATTGCCCGCTCGCGCTCGCGCTTGTGATCCACGATCGGTGCGGGGTAGTCGCGGCCGATCACGCAGCCGGCCGCCTTCTGCTCGGCTTCGGACATCGTCCACGGCGTGGCGAGCCTGGGCCGCGGCACGCCGGCCAGCTCGGGGCACCAGCGGCGTACGTACGTGCCGTCGGGGTCGTGGCGCGCCTGCTGCGCCATCGGGTTGTACAACCGGCGGAAGTAAGGCGCGGGGTCGACCCCCACCGAGGTGATCCACTGCCAGTTGCCGTTGTTCTGCGCCTCGTCGCCACAGAGGAGCAGGCGCATGAAGTGGGCCTCCCCCAGCCGGTAGTCGATGTGCAGATCCTTGGTCAGGAAGGAGGCGACGATCAGCCGCGCGCGATTGTGCATCCAGCCGGAGCGGGCGAGCTGGCGCATGCCCGCGTCGACGACCGGGAAGCCGGTGCGGCCCTCGCGCCAGGCCTCGAAGCCGCTCGGGTCGTCGGCCCACTCGAGCGCGTCGAACTGCGCCTTGAAGGCGCTCCGGGCGTTGCCGGGATGGTGCAGGAGCACGTGCGCGTAGAAGTCGCGCCAGGCCAGTTGGCGCACGAACGCGCCCGACCCCTTGCCGCCCCTGGTCCGCGCCCGCTGCTCCACCTCGCGGGCCGAGACGCAGCCGAAGTGCAGGTAGGGCGAGAGCTCCGACGTGCCGCCGGCGACGAGGTCGTGGCGGTCGCCGTAGCGCTCGATGCCGATCTCGAGCCAGCGCCTGAGCCGTTCCCGGGCGGCGGCCTCGCCCGGCGCGAACGCCTCTGGGGACTCGGGTCGCGGGCCGTCCGGGATCTCGCCGGGCTCCAGATCCGGAGGGACGGAGAGGCGGCGCGGGGCAGCGTGGACGTCGCGCCGCGGCAGCTTCTCCCACGCGCGCCAGAACGGGCTGAAGACGGTGAACGTACGGCCGTCCTTGGTCCGTGGCGCGCCGACGTCGGCGACGAAGTTCCCCGGCTGACGGCGGACCTCGACCGCGTCGAGCGCCGCCTCCACCCGGCGGTCGCGCGCCATCGCGAACGGGGAGACGTCGGAAGCGAAGTAGACCGCCTCGGCCTCGAGCTCGCGGGCGAGCCGGGGAAGCACCGCCTCCGGCCGGCCGGCGCGGACGTAGAGCTCCCCGCCCCGCTCGCGCAGCGCCGCCCGCAGCTCGCGCAGCGAGGCGAGCAGGAACCAGGCGCGGTTGGCGGACGGGAAGCGGCCGGCGTCGAGCAGGCGCGGGTCGAGCACGAAGACCGGCACCACCCGCTCGGCCGCCCGATGCGCCGCGGTCAGCGCGGGGTGGTCGTGCACCCGCAGGTCGCGCCGGAACCAGACGATGGCGGTTCGCATCCTCCGCTGCTACGGCGCCCCGCCGCTTCGAGCTCACGGCGGCGCGGCGGTACTCTCTGGCCATGGCGACGCTGGTCCGTGACTTCCCGCTCTTCCCGCTCGGCCTCGTGGCCCTGCCGAGCGAGCTGATCCCGCTGCACATCTTCGAGGATCGCTACAAGACGATGATGGCGCGCGTGCTCGAGGAAGAGGGCGAGTTCGGCATCGTCTGGGTGTCCGACGACGGGCTGCGACCCGTCGGCTGCGCATGCGAGGTCGCCGAGGTGCTCGAGCGGATGCCGGACGGGCGGTTGAACCTCGTCGCGCGCGGCACCCGCGCGTTTCGGATCGAGACGCGCCAGGAGGAGCTCGCGTACCCGGCCGGCACCGTCGAGTTCCTGGAAGACCGCTCCGAGGAGGTCGACCCGGAGGCCGCCGCCGATGCGCACGCCGTCTACGCCGAACTGGTGGAGCAGGCCACCGATCGCACGCCCGATCCCGACGAGATCGGCGCCATGTCGGCGTACGAGATGGCCGCCACCGTGGAGTTCGGGATGGAAGCGAAGCAGGGGCTGCTGGACCTGCGCTCCGAGACCGCCCGCCTGCGGCTCGTCACGCGCCTGTTCCGCGGCGCGATCAAGCGGCTCGACTTCGTCGAGCGGGCGCAGGCGCGCGCCCGCTCGAACGGCAAGGTCCACTTCGGCGGGTAGTGCCACGGCGACGGGCGCCGGCCCGGCCGCGGCTCAGCGCTCGATCCCGCACACCCGCTCGGCCACGTCCGTGGTGAACGCCGCCAGCTCCTGGAACGTCTGCGGCACTCCCGCCGAGCGGTCCGAGAACACGAGCGTCCCGCTCTCCATCTGCACGCGATAGGAGAGCACGGTCCCCGGGCCCGGAGGCAGGGCGATGCTCAGCTCGGCCTGCGGGGCGAGCGCGCGCTCGAGCCGCCGCGCGGTGAGCAGGCGCTCGTCGTCCAGCGGGTGCTCCTCGCCGTCGCAGCGCACGGTGCCGCCGTCGGAGACCAGCAGCTCGAGGTTGGCGTTGCGGTCGGCCCCGGAGCGCTCCACCACGAACAGGTCCGGGGGCGCCGTGCCGCAGCCGGCCGCGACGGCGCAGACCGCCACGCTCAGGGCGGCCCGCCCCCGTGGTCCCGCCCGACTCAGACGACCACCAGCCGCGCGTCGCCGATCTTCACGCGGGAAGCGCGGCGCGACCGTCAAGTCGCCCCGCGCCCGCCCAGCACGGCGTCCACGCTGAGCCGGTCGAGCACGACGTGCGCGTCTTCCAGCGCCACCGCCTCCCTGGCCGCGCGGGCGATGGCGATCGTGTGCATCCCCGCCGCGCGCCCCGCCGCGATGCCGGGCGCCGAGTCCTCGATCACCGCGCAGCGCTCGGGCTCGACGCCCAAGCGCTCGGCCGCCGCCAGGAACATGTCGGGCGCCGGCTTGCCGTGCGCGACCTCGTCGCCGGCCACCGACACGGCGAACGCGCCGGCGAGCCCCGCGCGCCGCAAGCTGCGATCGAGGCGTGCGCGCACCGACGACGACGCCACGGCCACCGCCACGCTCCGCTCGCGCAGACCGTGCACCGTCGCGAGCGCGTCGGGAAACGGCTCCAGCGCCGAATCGATCAGCGCGAACAACTCGCCCGAGTAGCCCGTCCAGAACGCGTCCGGCGCCGGGAGCCCGGCGATCCGCTCGGCGAAGAAGCCGTGCACGCGCGGATACGGCAGGCCGATCAGGCCCGCGTACTCGTCGTCGTCGATCGCGTATCCGTGCGGCGCGAGCGACCGCTCCCAGGCGATGCGCGCGAGCGGCTCGGAATCGACCAGCGTCCCGTCGCAGTCGAAGATCACCGCCCGTGTCCGCCGTCGCTGCCGGCTGGGTGCGGCGAGCCGCCGGCTCCCCGGCGTCACCTGTGGGCCGGGAAACCGTAGTCGGCGCCGCGCGCCTGCTCCGGCCAGCGCTCCGTCACCACCTTGCCGCGGGTGTAGAAGAGCACGCCCTCGCGGCCGTGGACGTGCAGATCGCCGAACAGCGACTGCTTCCATCC
>Ga0136630_1001259_pt1 | contig 10277 bp, 9 predicted proteins | sample AntDrymUQ5682106_2_FD_105496 | JGI IMG/M metagenome (GOLD analysis project Ga0136630, IMG submission 105496) | Polar desert sand microbial communities from Dry Valleys, Antarctica - metaG UQ568 (21.06) | ecosystem: Environmental > Terrestrial > Soil > Desert | place: Antarctica: Dry Valley...
CGACCTGGACGTGAGCGCCGATTGTGACTGGCTCGTCGAGCGAACCGATGCCTTCTGGCGCGAGTGGGCCGCACGCTGCACCTATGACGGGAGGTGGCGTCCCCAGGTCATCCGCAGCCTGCTCGTTCTGAAGGCGCTGACGTACTCGCCGACCGGAGGCATCGTCGCAGCTCCAACCACGTCGCTGCCCGAGGACATCGGCGGGGTTCGCAACTGGGACTACCGCTACTGCTGGCTGCGCGATGCGACTTTCACTCTCGAGGTCTTGTTGGAGCATGGCTATACATCGGAGGCCGAGGAGTGGCGCGATTGGTTGCTTCGAGCAGTCGCCGGTGAACCCGAGGCTATGCAGATCATGTACGGGGTGCAAGGCGAGCGCCGGCTTACGGAGATCGAGCTGCCGTGGCTCGAGGGCTACGAGAAGTCAACCCCCGTTCGGATCGGCAACGCTGCCGTTGAGCAGTTTCAACTAGACGTCTACGGAGAGGTAATGGACGCCCTGTACTCGGCGGCGCGCGCGGGCATCTCGCCGAAGGCCGAGGCATGGGCTCTCCAGAGGCAGATCGTGGACTTCGTGTGCAGGCACTGGCGCGATCCCGACGAGGGCATTTGGGAGGTGCGGTCGGGTCGAGAGCATTTCGTCCATTCGAAAGTCATGGCCTGGGTGGCGGTCGACAGGGGGGTATCGATGATCGAGAACTTCGGACGCTCGGGCCCGCTCGGCTCCTGGCGAGAAGCGCGCTCGCAGATTCGCAGAGATGTGTTCGATCGAGGTTACGACGCCGCGCTCGGACACTTCAAGAGAAGCTACGACGACCCGGCACTGGATGCTTCGCTACTCATCATGCCGTTGGTCGGATTCATTCCAGCGGATGACCCGCGCATGATCGGAACCATCGAAGCTATTCAACGCGACCTGGTCATCGACGGGTTCGTCCACCGCTACAAGGTTTCGGAGGCGGCCGACGGGCTTCCCGGAGGCGAGGGTTCGTTCTTGATGTGCAGCTTCTGGCTGGTTGATTGTCTCGAGCTTGCGGGTCGAGAGACCGAAGCGGAGAAGCTCTTCGTCAAGCTCGCGGATCTGTCCAACGACGTGGGGCTGCTTGCGGAGCAGTACGACGCCAAGCGAAAGCGCCAGGTCGGCAACTTTCCTCAAGCCTTCTCACACGTGGCTCTGGCTACGAGCGCCCTGGGGTTGGAGCGCCGCGGAATGTCCCCAGCGCTCAGGAGGGGCCTCTTCGACTATCCGTGAGGTCCACGGGTGAGGTCTCCGTTGCGGAGCCAGCGCCGGCTTCGACGTCCTCCTTGCCAACGTCCTGACTCAAGGTGTCGAGAGTCGACTGCAATGCTCCGACGCGTTTCCGGAGAGCTGCTTCTGCTTCCCTCAACTTGACGACCTCGGCGCGCGCCTTGCGAACGTGCTCGGCGGCCTGGGCCTCGGCTTCGTCTTTGAGCAGTTCGGCCCGCTGTCGCGCCTCCTTCTCGACGCGGTTCGCGTCGCGATGAGCCTCGCGCGTCATCACGGTGTAATCCGCGTGCGCCTTCGCTTTCAGTCGCTTGACCTCGTCCACGACTTCGGCTTTGAGCGCGCGCACCTCCGCTTCCGTTTGAGCGCGGATGTGCTGATGCGCCTGACGGATGTCCGCCGCTTCGGTTTCGGCTTCGAGCACCTTGGCCGTGGCCTGTACCCGGGCTTCGGCCAGGAGTCGGTCTGCTTCCTTGCGCACCGCAGTGGCATCACGCTCTGCTAGTTCTTTCAGCGCAGACGCCTCGGTTTCGGCCCGACGCCTGAGTTCTTCGATGTCGCTCTCAGCAGCCACTCGCTCGGCCGCCACCTGCGCGAGTCCTTCGGATGTCATTTGATCGGCGTTGTCCCGAGCAAGCTGCAGGATGTTGCCCGCTACGTTACCCAGCTTGAGATAGGGCGCCTCGTTGTCATGCTCGAGTTGTGCCTGGACCTCCAGCAGATGGCGCGCCTCGATCGCCAGCTGTGCGAGAAGGGCGTCGACTTCGTCGCGGTCGTAACCGCGCATACGGATGGGGAAGGAGACGTTTTCGATCTCCGACAGACTGATGCGCTCATCATCGACGTGATCCACGTGCTGAGCGACGTCGTCCGAAAGTTCTTCCGGCATGGCGAACCTCTCCTCCCACCCGCCTCAACGGCTCGTTGTATCGCTACGAGTGCTCGCCCACTCAAGCGGCTAGTTTGGTTGCGCGCGGGAGGAGTGTCAATCGTCGGGTCAGGTTTGTGGGGGTGGCGGCGGTGGCGGCGCTGGGCGCGACCCGGCGGGGGACGAGTAGCCGAAGGTCATCGTCTGCAGCGCCGCTATGCGCTCGTCTAGCGGAGGATGCGTTGCAAACATGCGGTTGAGCCAGGCCCCCGATTTGTTGGTCCGCTTCCCGCGTTCGCCGCCTTGCGCTTCGAGGGCATTGGGCTCCTCGATCCACATGTGCGCGGTTGCACGAGTCGCATAGCGCACAATGGTTTGATCGCTCTTGAGCTTCTGGAGGGCGGAGATAAGACCGGCGGGATTGCGCGTGAAGTTGACTGCGTCTGCGTCCGCAAGGAACTCGCGCCGGCGGGAGACAGCGAACTGCATGAGTCTCCCGATCAGCGGGGCGAAGATCATCAGCGCGATGCCGATGACCGCCAAGATCGCGCCTGCGTTCCCGGAGCTGTTGCGTCGGCCCCCACCCCACCACAGCGCCCGTAGCATCCAATCGGCCATCAACACGATGACCCCGACCAGAGTGACCGCGATAGTCATTACGAGGATGTCGCGGTTCTGGATGTGGCTCATCTCGTGAGCAATGACTCCCTCGAGCTCGTCACGCTCCATCTTCTGCAGCAAGCCCGTCGTCACCGCTATCGCCGAATGTTCGGGGTCCCGTCCGGTGGCGAACGCGTTGGGGGCCTCGTCCTCGACGACGTAGACACCCGGCTTCGGCATGCCGGATGCAATCGCCATGCCCTCGACGAGATTGTGGAATTGGTTGTAGCGCTGCGGATCGGCGGGGACCGCATGGCTGGCGCGGAGAGCGAGTTTGTCGGAGTTGTAGTAGCTGCCCCAACTCATTCCCACCGCGAACAGCACGGCGACCGCCGGTCCGAGGGGGCCGGTGTTGGTCATGTAGCCGAAGACGAAGCCGATGGCCACCACGAGGAGGACGAAGACGAAGATCAGGAGCCACGTCTTGCGGACGTTGGACTGGATGCGCTGGTACACGAGCTAGAGGCGCGTTCGGGTTAGCGGGACGGCGGCGTCTGCCCGGGTGCTCCCTGCTGCTGCGGCGTCTGCCCGGGTGCTCCCTGCTGCTGCGGCGCCGCCGCCGTTCCCCCGCCTTGACCGAAGTCGACGCGCACGGGCTGGCGGCTCGCCGCGTCTTCGGTCTCGAAGTACTTGGCCTCTTCGAAATTGAACATGCCGGCGAAGATGCTGCTTGGGAACTGCTCGCGCGCGTTGTCGTAGTGAAGCACCTGGTCGTTGTAGAACTGGCGCGCGTAGGCGATGCGCCCCTCGGTTCCAGTCAGCTCCTCCTGCAACGAGAGGAAGTTTTGATTAGCCTTGAGGTCGGGATAAGCCTCCGACACGGCGAACAGTTGGCGCAATGCACCGGTCAGCATGTTCTCGGCCTGAGCCTGCTGTTCGACTCCCTGGGCGGATACCGCCTGCTGGCGGGCGGCGACGACCGCTTCGAGCGTCTGGCGCTCGTGCGAGGCGTAGCCCTTGACCGTTTCGACGAGGTTCGGAATGAGGTCATAGCGCCTCTTGAGTTGGACGTCGATCTGCGACCAGCCCGCCTCGACGCGGTTCCGGAGCTGTACGAGCCGGTTGTACATGACGACCCCGACGATCACGAGCAGGACGATCACACCGAGAATGATGAGTAGCTCCACCGTGCCTCCCTTAGGCTTGTTGTTGTCGTGACTAGCTTCGAGCAGCCCTTGCAGAAACGCAAGGCGTCCCCACCGATGCACCCCGTTAGGAGGCAGCACCATGCGCATAAGGATCGAGTTCTGCACCAGTTGAAACTACGCACCTAAAGCCGTCAGTTTGACGGACACTATCCTCACCGAGTACTCCGACGGTATCGACGCGGTCGAGCTCGTTCCTGGTTCCGGAGGCGTCTTCGAGGTCAGCTTCGATGCCGATCTCGTCTTCTCGAAGGCGCGCGAGCGCCGCTTTCCCGAAGACGACGAGATCCTGGGCCCCCTGAGAGAGCGGCTCTGACTTGTCGCAACGTTTTTTGTTGCGGTAACCTGGGGGCATGCCCGTCCCCGCACGAGACCGACTCGCCGCCATGACCAAGGATCTCGGGAGCCAGGCCGAAGTGGCCAGGACCCTGGGAGTCAGCCGTTCGCGCATCAGTCGTTGGCTCAAAGACGAGGAACCCGATCTCGTCAACTTGCGCAAGCTCGAGGGGGTCGAGTTCATCTTCGCCCGCCTCCTCCAGACGTTCGAGCCCTCGACCGCACGCAAGTGGCTCACGGGCGTCAACGCCCACCTCGGCGACCGCAGACCGGTCGATCTGCTGCGCCAGGGGCGTGTGCGCGATGTGCTCGTGGCCATCGAAGCAGAAGAGACCGGCGCCTACGCCTGACGTGCTCTACAGGGCCTTTGCCTTAGCGCCTGGGGCCGCGCTCAGCGCCCCCGGCGGCGCCCTGTTCGTGGCCCGCGTCGCCCAGGGGGCCGGACGCCATGACAACCCCGCCCACTACGGCGCGCTTTATGCCAGTCGCTCGGCCGTCTCCGCGGTCGCCGAGGTTCTCCAGCAGTTCCGTAATCAAACGCTGGCCGAGGAGGATCTGTTACGCGCCGGCGGTCGCAGGCTTGCCCTGGCGACGATCGACGAGAACCTCGCCTCACTCGTCGATCTCGACGATCCGGCGGTCCTGCTCGAGCGCGCTCTGCGCCCCTCGGCGGTCGCAACCCGGGAGCGGCGCGTGACTCAGCGCATCGCGCTCGACGCTTTCGAACGCGGAGCGACGGGGCTGTCGTGGTGGTCGACGCTCGAGGCCTCGTGGGTCAACGTGACGCTGTTCGCCGAGCGAGCGGGCTCACCTGCCCTCGCGCTCGAGCCCGAATCCCTGTCGTTGCGTCATGCGGCCGTGCGCGAAGCCGCGGACGAACTGGGCATCGAGCTGGCAAACAACTGAGCGGGATGACTACGGGTGGAGCATCTCGCTGATCTCAAAGGCGAGCTCGAGGCTCTGCTGGGCGTTGAGTCGTGGATCGCACAACGCCCGGTAGCGATTAGCGAGCTGAACGTCGTCGATCTCTTCGGCCCCCACTCCGCCGCCCCCCAGGCATTCGGTGACGGCCTCGTTGGTCAACTCGAGATGGACGCCTCCGGGCACCGAACCCTCCTGGCTGTGGACCGCGAAGAAGCCCTTGATCTCGGCGAGGATGTCATCGAAACGTCGGGTCTTGAGCCCCGATTTCGTCGTGTAGGTGTTTCCGTGCATGGGGTCGCAGATCCACGTGACCTCACAGCCGCTGTCCCGTGCGGCTCGGATCAAAGGCGGCAACTTGGCCTCGACGTGGGACGAACCCATGCGGGAGATGAAAGTGAGGCGGCCCGGCTCGTTCTCGGGGTTGAGCCTTTTGCAGATGTCCATGACCTCTGCTGACGTCGCCGCGGGGCCGAGCTTGCAGGCGATTGGGTTGCGCACGCCAGAAAGGAACTCGAGGTGTGCTCCGTCGATCTGACGCGTGCGTTCGCCGATCCACAGCAGGTGAGCACTGCAGCAGTACCACTCTCCCGTGAGGCTGTCCTTGCGGGTCAGAGCTTCCTCGAAGGGAAGTAGCAGAGCTTCGTGGCTCGTGTAGAAGTCGACCTCGTGCAGGACCGGGTCGCGCGCCAGATCAACTCCGCACGCCGCCATGAACCGCATCGACCTGTCGATCTGGGTCGCGATCTGCTCGTAGCGACGACCCTGCGACGAGTTGGCGACGAACTCCTGGTTCCATTCGTGTATCTGGCGAAGATCCGCAAAGCCACCCTTCGTAAACGCGCGCAGGAGGTTGAGCGTGGCCGCGCTCTGGTTGTAGGCGCGCACCAGCCTCTTGGGATCGGCGCGGCGAGCGACCTCGTCGAAGACCGCGTCGTTGACGGCGTGCCCACGAAAGGACGGGAGACTTTGCCCGTTGGCGCTTTCCGTCGGCGACGATCGGGGCTTGGCGAACTGCCCCGCGATGCGGCCGATCTTGACGACCGGGAGACCCGAGCCGTAGGTGAGTACGACCGCCATCTGCAGGATGACCTTGAGCTTGTCGCGAATGTCGTCGGCGGAGTACTCGCCGAAGACCTCGGCGCACTCTCCGGCCTGAAGCACGAAGGCCTCGCCCCGCCCTGCTCGAGCCAGCGAGTCAGACAGACGCCGCGCCTCCCCCGCAAACACCAAGGGGGGCAGCTTACGGAGCTCGCCCAGCGCGAGCTCAAGCTCGGACGCGTCCGGCCACTCCGGCTGTTGTGCCGCCGGTCGGTTCTTCCAGGATGCGGGTGTCCAGGTAGCTGTCATAGGGGGATCGCGTCGAAGTTGTCGGTGCCGGAGTCGCCGCCGTGGCACGATGATGTCGTGAGAACTGCGGAGTTGGTCAGTCTAGCTGACATAGAAGATGCGAGGCAGCGATTGGCAGATGTCGCCGTGCGCACACCGCTGGATAGGTCGCGTGCGTTGTCCGATCGCATCGGTGGTGAGGTCTTCATCAAGTGCGAGAACCTCCAGCGTACGGGCTCGTTCAAGATACGTGGCGCCTTCAATCGCATCAGCCGGCTTTCCTCCGAGGAGTCCGAGGTGGGTGTCGTGGCCGCCTCGGCCGGCAACCACGCCCAGGGCACGGCGCTGGCCGCTTCTCTGACGGGCATTCGTTCCACGCTGTTCATGCCCACCGACGCTCCTCTCCCCAAGGTCGAAGCAACGAAGCGCTACGGCGCTGAGATCGTGCTGACCGGTAAGGACTTCGGCGAGGCCTTTGAGGCCGCCGTGGAGTTCTCGAATGAGCACGGAGCGACCTTCGTGCATCCCTTCGATCATCCCCACGTGATCGCTGGCCAGGGAACCTGCGGGCTCGAGATCCTCGAGCAACTTCCCGAGGTCAACACGATCGTGGTCCCTGCAGGGGGCGGCGGGCTTGTGTCGGGCATCGCGAGCGCGGCAAAGGCAATGAAGCCCGGGTTGCGGGTGGTGGCCGTCCAAGCTGCAGGGGCGGCCGCGTTTCCACCGTCGTTGGACGCGGGAAAGCCCGTGACGCTCGAGACCATGTCGACCATCGCCGACGGGATCGCCTGCAACACGCCGGGCGACCACACCCTGGCTCACGTGCGTGCGCTCGTCGACAAGGTCGTGACGGTCACGGATGATCAGATCGCCGAGGCACTCGTGTTCACAGCCGAGCGCATGAAGCTCGTTCTCGAACCAGCGGGCGCGGCGGGCGTCGCCGCGCTGATGCAGAACCTCGGAGACCTCAAGCCTCCGGTCGTGGTCGTGCTCTCCGGAGGCAACATCGACCCGCTCCTCTTGCTGCGGGTGATTCGCTTCGGACTGTCTGCTTCGGGCCGTTACTTCGCCTTCCGGACGCGCATCTCGGACCGCCCCGGCGAGCTCGTGCGCCTGCTGGGCTTGCTTGCGGAGTTGGGCGCCAACGTAGTCGGGGTCGAGCATCACCGCGAGGGCGTGCGCGCGCAGCTGGGTGATGTGGAGGTCGCGCTGCAGATCGAGACCAGGGGACTCGACCACATTAAGGAGATGCTCAACCAGCTCGATTCGGCCGGCTACATCGTCGAACGCCTTTAAAGAACCTGAATAGCGTTATGGCAAGAGGCTTCTCGTCATCGTCCCCTTACGTTGTTTCATCGTGCGCCGGTAGCAGAACGGCCTCGGCGAGGGCGACAGAGTCGGAGCTCGATGCGTAGCGTGCGAGGCGGACGTGTCCCTCTGACGAGAGTAGGGCGATGGCGTCGTGGAAGATGTCGTTCTGCGCAGCGCGCAAAGCCTTGCCCCCTGGGCTGTTATTCGCCGGAAGTTCCGTGGTCAGCAGTATGAGCCGGTGGTCGGCGGGTTGAAAGGACTTTAGAACCGACGCCTTTCCGAGCGCTTTCCAAACGGTGTCAAGACGGCGTAGTCCGGCCCGCGTGGTGGTGAATGCACCGGAGACGTCGAAGAGCCAGGGTCTGCCTGCGATGTCCGTGGCCGTGAAGCCGACCTCCACACCTCCGTGAAAGCGGACGTCGGCCTTGATGTCATTGAAACCACAGTCCTCGAGAACAGCCCGGGCTATCTCCTTGGCGAGTCCCCCCTCTCGGACGGCGCGCGCGTGGGCGGGCTCGCCGCCCTTTCTCTCCGGAGCGGGCCGCGCGGGGAGCGCGGCTCTTGGTTGACCCTCGGCTGGAGTGGCGCGTTCGGCTTGTACCCGAGTCAGCGCGAGCTCGACGTACGACGCATCCATGTCGTAGCCGACGAAATGCCGTTCGGAACGGATGGCGGCGACGGCCGTGGTCCCCGAACCCATGAACGGATCCAGCACGACGTCGTCACGATAGGTGTAGAGCTCGATGAGGCGTTGAGGCAGCTCGACGGGGAAGGGGGCCGGATGATTGACGCGCGTGGCGCTGGCGGCGGGAATGTCCCAGACGTCGGTGGTCGCTTCCATGAAGTCGTCCTTGAAGATGGAGGCCTCGGAAGGCAACCTCTTGAGAGCTCGTTCCCGCCGGTTCAACGCTCGGTCGAAGCGACCCTTGGAGGCGATCACGATCCTCTCCGAGAGGTCTCGCAGTACAGGGTTGGCGGGGCTCTGCCAAGATCCCCAGGCGCAGGAGCCGCTGGCGCCACGACCTTTGATCCAGACGATCTCACCGCGCAGCAGCATGCCGAGTTCGTCCTGAAGGATCGAGATCACGTCCGCCGCAAGCGACCGATACGGTTTGCGACCGAGGTTGGCGACGTTGACTGCGATGCGTCCACCGGGTTCGAGCTTGCGAACGCATTCGGCGAAAACCTCGGTGAGCATGGCGAGATACTCGATGTAGGTGCCGGGAACGTGACCCTGACCCAGCGCCTCCTCGTATTCCTTGCCGGCAAAATAGGGCGGCGAGGTCACAACTAGAGCGACCGAGGACTCTTCGACAGCAGGCATGGTTCTGGAATCCCCGATGTGGATTCGATCGAGCGCTTCGGGAGGGTTTCGTCCCACTTCGTGGTCGGCGGAGATGACTGGCAGCGAGAACCGGGAGTAGAACGGGGACGCGTCGTGGCTCTCCCGCTTGCTCACGCCGAAAGACGACGTGGACGTCGCCTTCCTGCGTCGCTCCACCGCGCCTCCTTGGACTTGGGTCGCCTTATCGATCAGACCGAGATTCATACTATGGGCGCGGGCGCCGGCCCGGGCGGGACACACCGAGGTCACCTGCGGCGGACGTCCGTTGGGCCGCACCCATTAGGCTGACCGGGACACATGAACACTCCTCGATCCATCAACCCAAACGCCCTCCGCCACCTCGTCGTCGCGTGGCTCGCCGAGGACATCGGCCGTGGTGACGTCACGACCACATCGGTCGTGGCTGCGCAACAGTCCGGACGAGCTCGGATCGAGGCCCGCGCAAGCTGCATCGTCGCCGGCATCGAGGCCGCTGCGGCGTGCTTCGAGGTCGCGTCTGAGGGGACGCTCGAGTTCAAGGCCGTCGTCGCAGACGGGGGCCGGGTCGAAGCCGGTGACGTCATCGCTCGCATCGAGGGGCCGTTGGCCCCCATCCTCACGGCCGAGCGGACCGCCCTGAACCTTCTTGCCCGGCTCTGCGGAGTTGCAACGGAGACGGCTCGCTACGTCGGTGCCATCGAGGGCACGGACGCGCGCATCGTCGATACCCGCAAGACGACGCCGGGCCTTCGAGCGTTGCAGAAATATGCCGTCGTCGTCGGCGGCGGCTCGAATCACCGCTTCGGGTTGGACGACGGGGTCCTCATCAAGGACAACCACGTCATGGCCGCCGGCGGAGTGGCCGAGGCCGTGAACCGCGCTCGGACGAGCGCACCCCACGGACTTCGTATCGAGGTCGAGGTGACGACCCTCGAGGAGCTGGATCAAGCAGTCGATGCGGGCGCCGATGCGGTCTTGCTCGACAATATGACGCCGGAAACCGTCGCCGAGGCAGCGTCTCGAAGCGGGGGGCGAGCGCTCCTGGAGGTCTCGGGGGGAATCAATCTCGACACGGTTCGTTCTTATGCAGTGAGGGGAGTCGACCTGATCTCCGTGGGTGCCCTGACACACTCGGCC
>Ga0136630_1001261_pt1 | contig 10273 bp, 8 predicted proteins | sample AntDrymUQ5682106_2_FD_105496 | JGI IMG/M metagenome (GOLD analysis project Ga0136630, IMG submission 105496) | Polar desert sand microbial communities from Dry Valleys, Antarctica - metaG UQ568 (21.06) | ecosystem: Environmental > Terrestrial > Soil > Desert | place: Antarctica: Dry Valley...
ACCGTCCGGACCGGCTGCTCCTGCTCGGCGACACGAACAGCTCGCTGTCGGCGATCGTCGCCAAGCGCATGGGCATCCCGGTCTTCCACATGGAGGCGGGTAACCGCTGTTACGACGATCGCGTCCCCGAGGAGGTCAACCGGCGCGTCATCGACCACTCGAGTGACGTCCTGATGCCGTACACGGAGCGCAGCCGCACGAACCTCCTCCGCGAGGGGATCCCCGGTGACCGGATCTTCGTGATCGGCAATCCGATCCGCGAGGTGATCCAGCACCACGAGGACGCGATCGGCCGCTCCGACGTCCTGTCGCGCCTCGGCCTGGACACGCAGCAATTCTTCCTGGTCACGATGCATCGGGAGGAGAACGTCGACAACGCAGAGCGCCTGCGCTCGCTCGTCGAGTCGTTGCAGCTGCTCGAGCGCGAGCACGGGCTTCCGATCGTCGTCAGCACCCATCCCCGCACGCGCGACCGCATGGCGCGCTTCGGCCTGGACCCGGAGAGCGCGCTGCTGCGCTTTCCCGAGCCCTTCGGCCTGTTCGACTTCATCGCCCTGCAGCGCAGCGCCTTCTGCGTCCTCAGCGACAGCGGGACCGTGCAGGAGGAATGCTGCATCTTCCGCATCCCCAACGTCACGATCCGCGACGTGACCGAGCGGCCGGAGACGCTCGAGTGCGGCAGCAACATCCTCAGCGGAGCCGACCCCGAGGCGATCGGACGGTCCGTGCGAGTCGTCCTCGAGCAGCGACCGAACTGGCGCGTTCCGCCCGAGTATCTCGTCGAGGACGTGAGCGTGGCGGCAACCAAGATCGTGGTCGGCCGCCACGAGCGTGCCACGAGCCGCTGCCGGACCTGACCGACGCCTCGATGAAGTTCGCGTTCGTCTCCGAGCATCTCCCGCCCTCCACGCACAGCCCGGGCGGGGCCGGGATGATCTACCGGCTGCTCGCGCCTCTGGACCCGGCTCAGTACTGCCTCATTTCACGGGGCGACTACGACTCCGACTGCTATGCCCAGGCGCCGAACCGGCTACCCGCGACGTACCATCGCGTCTCCTCCGGAGTGCTGCCGGCGCTGGACGGCAGCGGCCGCCGGGCGGCGCGGCGGCGGAGCGCGCTTGCGATTCCGCGCAAGCTCGGAAACGTCCTCGGCCGGGCCTGGAAGATGGCCGCGATCCTCAAGCTCGAGGGGTGCTCCGCGGTTGTCGCCTGCCCCGATCGCGTGGGTGACCTGCCGACTGCGTTCCTCGCGAGCCGACTCGCTCGCGCGCGCTTCCTCCCGTACTTCTTCGACTACTACTCCGCGTGGTTCAATCGCGGCGCCAGCGGGCTCGTAGCGCGGCGGCTAGAACCGGTCATCATCAAGCGCGCCGCGGCCGTCATCGTCCCCAACGAGGGTCTGCGCGACACGCTCGCGCGCCGCTACGGTGTGGAGGCGGCGGTGATCCACAACGCATGTGATCTTTCGGTCTACCAGGGTCCGACCGCTGCTCCCCGAGGTCATCCGGACGTCGGCGCCGGCGAAGATGGCAGAGTACCTCGCCGCATCCCGACCGATCCTCGTTCACGCCCCGGCGGAATCGTTCGTCGCGCAGTACTTCCGGCGCCACGACTGCGGCCTCGTCGTCTCGACGCAGGACCCAGACGCGTTGGCGCAAGCCCTCGGACGACTGCGCGTGGACACTGCGCTGCGCGAGCGACTGTCCGTCAACGCGTGGGCACGTGCTCGCGCGGACTTCGATCTCGCGAGGGCCCGCGCGGACTTCGCCGGGCTGTTCGGCATCTCGCCCGCGGGCGCCTGACGTGATCGAGCTCAGCGTCATCATCCCGACGCGCAACCGCGTCGAGGTTCTCACGGAGACGCTCGAGCGCCTCATCGGTCAGGAGACCGAGCTCCCGTTTGAGGTGTTCGTGGTCGACGACGGCTCCACCGACTCGACAGTCATGAGGGTGCGATCGCTCGCCGAGCACGCGCGCGTGCCCGTCTTGGTGCTCGAGCAGGGGCGACGCGGCCCTGCGGCGGCCAGGAACAAGGGCATCGCGGCCGCCCGCGGGTCGGCGTGCCTGTTCATCGGAGACGACACATGGCCGCGAGCGGACCTCGTCGAGCGTCATGGGCGCCTGCACAGGCGGCGCCCCGAGCCCGAGTTGGCGCTCCTCGGTCACGTCGAATGGGCTCCCGAGAGCAGGCCGTCCCCCTTCATGGACTGGCTCAACTGTGGGATCCAGTTCGACTTCGATCAGATCGCGGATCCCGAGGACGTTCGCGGGTCCTGCTTCTACACGGCGAACGTATCCGCCAAGCGGTCCTTTCTGCTCGCCAGCGGGGGCTTCGACGAGGCCTTCAGGCACGCGGCCTTCGAGGACATCGAGCTCGGCCTGCGGCTCGAGCGGGCCGGTCTGCGCCTGGTCTATGACCCCGCCGCCGTCGTCGAGCACTTTCACCCCTATGACCTGCCCGCGTCGCTACGAAGGATGCGGACGCTCGGAAGCTCGGTCGTGATCCTTCACGACCGCGTTCCCGACTGGCCCCTGCCGCGCCGGCCGGGCGCTCGCCACCGCGCGAAGGCCACGGTCCTCGCCGCACTGAACGTGATCCCGCGCGTACGCCCGTCGCGCGTGCGGCATGCGACCTGGCACTTCCTCTGTCACCAGGCGTTCCGCGAGGGATGTTGGGGCGTCGCCCCGCGCGGCGATCGGCCGCTTCGGCTCGGATCGGGGCTCGCGAGACTGGCCGCTCGCGATCCCGCGACACGGATGCCGGTCGCGGACAGCGCATGGCGATGAGCTCCGGCGAGAGCACCGATCGCGTCCTCGTGCTGGCCGCGGGCGACCTCGTCGGACAGGGGATCATCCAGGCGCTTCGCTGCGCGCAGCGTACCTACTGGATCGAAGCCGCCTGCATCGCTGCGGAGTCACCGGGCCTGTATCTCGCCGACGCGGCATACCTGTCCCCGCTCGCCAAGGACTCCGACTTCCCGGCATGGCTGGCCGAGACCTGCGCGCGGCGACAGATCGGCGTCGTGCTCGCCGGGCAAGAGGACGTCTTGGACGTGCTGGCGCTGCACAGGCAACAGATCGAGCGGATGTCGGGGGTCGTCCTGGGAGTCGACGAGTACTCGCGCCTACGGCTCGCGCGCGACAAGCTGCGCATGCACGAGGTCTTGAGCCGCGGCGGGTTTGAGACGCCGGCCACGGTCGCCTGCGACGATGCGCCCGGCGTCGCCGCCCTGGTCGGCCGCTATGAGCCTCCGTGGGTGATCAAGCCGCGATTCGGTGCGGGGTCCTCCGGAGTGACGTTCGCCGCGTCACCGGACGAGCTCTCACGCTGGGAGGGCGACGGCACGGTCGTCCTCCAGCAGTTCGTGGCGGCAGACCGCCCGGAGCTGAGCGTGGCCTGCCTGTACGACCGCAGCAAGCAACTCATGGGCGCAGTCGCGCTCGAGCGGCGGCTCGGCTCGGGCACCAGCGTGTGGGCCCGGCTGCTGAGGTCCGACACGGTGGCCTCCTTGCTCGCAAGCCGGATCTGCGCGCGGCTCGGGGTAAGCGGGCCGTGCAACGTGCAGTTCCGTCCCGCCCCTGACGGGACGCTCTACTGCCATGACGTCAACCTGCGCTTCTCGAGTACCGTCACGCTACGGGCGCAGGCCGGGTTCAACGACGCGGCCGCGGCCGTGGAGATGTGGCTTGGACGCGACGCGCAGCTGTCTTCCGACGGGGTGCGCGAGGACGTCGCCGTGCGCTTCTTGATCACGCAATGGCACGACGCGAGCCTGACCGGCGAGCTGCGCGCGGGCGCGACGATCAACCCGCTCCACGCTCGTCACGACCCGCTCGTCTGACGGCCTCGCCGCCCGTGACGGCGCTCGCTGCTCTGCTCGCCGAGCTGCGTTTTGCGAAGCGCAGCTTGCGCGCGCGCTCGAGGCCCCGCGATGTTCAAGCTCATCCACAGCAGGATGCGCCGCCTCTCCCCGGCCCCTCGACGCAGCCGCCGCGCATCGAGCGGTCGAACGCGGAAGCTCTCACGCAGGCAGCGGCGAGACCCCGCACGGTCGCCCAGGTGCGCGTGTTCGACCGCCCGCTTGACCCAGGTCTCGGCGAGCGCTTCACGACGACGCCACTCGAGCTCGGGCGGCACGATGCCCTGCATGCCCTCCTGCCACGCCGTGATGCCTTCGAGGGCCTCGAGCCGCGACAGCCGGGACCACATCCCGCCCGGGTGCGTGAGGTGGACCGCCATGAGCTCGGGGAGATAACGGACGCTGCCCTGCTGCGAGGCCAGGAGGTTCAGCTGCCAGTCGCCCCAGAGCTGCCCGAAGAACCAGGCCGGCAGCGGATGGATCGCCTCGCGCCGGAAGACCGCAGAGCATGACGCCACCGGATTGGCGCCGAGGAGATCCGCCATCCCGAGCTCGCTCGGCTGATCGTCGCTGTTGTAGGGCACGGAGGGACGGGAGCCGTCCTCGTGGAGCCAGAGGACATTGTGAAAGCACATCGAGCAATCGTGATGGGCGTCGAGGTAGGCGACCTGCCGCCGGAGCTTGGCCGGTGACGTCCAGTAGTCGTCGCCGTCGAGCTTGGCGACGTACTCGCCCCGTGCGCGCTGCAGGAGCGCGTTGAACATCGCCTTGCCGGTGAGGCCGAGATTGCTCTCGGGAAGGTACGTCCGGATGCGATCGGGATGCGCCTCGGCGTACTCGACGATGATCGAACGGCTCGCGTCATCCGACGCGTCGTCACCGACGAGGACCTCGTAGGAGAGACCGCCGTCCTGCTCCAGGACGCTGTCGAGGGCGCGGGCAATGTACCGCTCGTGCTGATAGCTCATGACGAGCACGCTCACCCGCACGGGAGCGTCGCCCGGGCTCGCGGGTGAGGCGGGAGCCATGACGTTTCAGCTCCTGCCGGGCGTCGGCAGATCAGCGCCCATCGGGCCAATGGCCTGCAGTCGGCGTCTCAGGCGTGGCCCGTCGGCCATGGCTCGACGAATGAGTTCGGTGATGCGGGCGACGGTGGCGGGGCCGATCGCAGTTCCGGTGGGTAGCGCGAGCAGCCGCTGGGTGAGTCGCTCGACCTCGGGCAGCTCATGCCCCGCGCCGGATAGCACCGAACGGTAAGGCTCCATCCGGTGGCAGGCGGGGAAGAAGTAACGGCGCGCAAGCACGTTCTCGGCCCACAGGACGCGCTGAAGATCGTCGCGAGAGAGCGCCGCGGACTCGTCCACCTCGATGACGATGTAATGGCGGTTGCAGAGCTCAGCCTCGTCGTAGGCCATCAGGTCGATGCCGGCGATCCCATCGAGGCCGGCGCGATACGCCTCGTAGTTGTGGCGGTTGGCCGCGTAGAAGTCGTCGCGGGCCTCCAGCGACGTCAGCCCCATGGCGGCCGCGGCCTCGGTCATCTTGGCGTTGGTGCCGACGAGCCTGACCTCGTCGTAGTCCGCAAAGCCATGGTTGCGCATGAGCCTGGCCTGCTCGGCGAAGTCGCTGTCATCCGTCACGATCGCGCCACCCTCGAAGGTATTGAGGAACTTCGTCGCGTGAAAGCTCAACACCTCCGCCCTCCCGTACCCGCCGATCATACGTCCTCGGTGCGAGCAGCCGAAGGCGTGCGCCGCGTCGAAGAGGAGCGCGAGACCGCGACGCTCGGCGAGCGCCGTCAGCTCGTCGATCGCGCACTGCCTGCCCCACAGGTGTACGCCGACGATCCCCGACGTACGCTCGGTGATCATGTTCTCGGCCCGGGCGGCGTCGAGATTGTGCGTGTCAGGATCGACGTCACAGAACGCCGGCCTGATACCCTGCCACTGAAGCGCGTGGGCGGTCGCCACGAACGTAAGCGGCGAGAGGATCGCCTCGCCTGTGAACCCGGCCACGCGGATCGCTATCTGAAGCGCCACCGTCCCGTTGGCCATTGCGACGCAGTGCCGCACGTCGACGAACTCCGCGACGGCCTGCTCGAACTCGCGCACGAGGGGACCGTCGTTCGTAAGCCAGCGACGGTCGAGGATGCCGCTCATACGCTCCATCAGCCGGAAGCGGTCTCCGATGTTGGGCCGGCCGACATGAAGCTGCTCGCTGAAGGCCTTCGACCCTCCGAGGATCGCGAGCTCAGCTGGCCGTGGGCCGAGCCTGCCGCTCGCGCCGTCGTCGATCATTCGGCGGTCATCCCCGGCGTGCCGCTCTCGGCGCGCCCGCCGAGTCGGGCTCGATCGCTCGGTACGCGGGAAACCACGCTGCGTACGCGCCCCGACCACGGCCACGGCTGGCGAGCTGCGCGTAAACCGTCTGATTGAGGATCCGACCGCAAAGACGGGCGGGTCGCTCGCCGCTGGCCCAGCCGCGCTTGAAGTACGCCAGCCCGTCATCCCGCGAGCCGGCGGCGGGAACTCCTCCGAGATTCACCCAGCGGACGCCGCGCTCGCGGAGGTGCTCCAGCGCCGCGGCAACGAGCGCGTAGGACGCGCCGACCTCGTATCCCTCGCGCGAGGAGGCCGCGAGGTGGTAGTGCGCGTTCGGGGCGTCCTCGAACCACAGCGTCATCGCGACCGTGCGCCCATGCCGCGCGGCGCGCAACGCGATCAGTCCCGGGAGCGCGAACTGTCCGCGGAAGGACGCTCGCGAGAAGGCGCTGACGCCGACCAGACCGTGGCGCGCGACAAGTTCATCGTAGAGACCCATCCAGTCGTCCAGACGCTCGAGCGGCTCGGCGCAGACCTCAACCTCCACCGCGCGCGCGGCGCGGCGAACGCTCCGACGATGATGTGCCGTCGTGCCCCCCGGTTCTTCGAGATCGCGGATGAAATGCCTCTTGAACGTCTGCGAGCGATCGGGGAACGCTCGTTCGAGCTGGGACGCCTCGACGTGGGCGAGTGGATCGACGACGAGGACCAGGCTCACCATCGAGTCTCCGAGATCCTCGAGATCGTCGGCCAGTCTTGACCAGTCGGCGCACGCAAAGAGCGGGTAGGGGCCCATCAGATCACGCGCAGAGGTCCCGTCGATCGCCCTTTCCAGGACCGAGCCACCGCAGCGGGGCAGCGCGCGCGGAACGCCGAACTCGCACAGAGAACGCGCGTAGCCGGGATCGGCGTACGCCCGCCGGCTGGTTGCGGTGCTAGCCATCGTCTCGCGCCACCGGCTCGACCGAGGCCACCTGCTCGGTCTCCCACTCCAGTCGCGGGCGGACCGCCCCCGCCCACGGCTGGTACGAGCCCGCGCGATCCTCCCCGATGTCGCGCACCTCGAACACCAACACCTCATCCATCCGGTGAATGACATTCCTTGAGTCCTCGACGATCAGAAGCTCGATCCTGTGCACTCCGTCGTTGACGAGGTCACCGGGCACGTGACATGTGTCACGGAACAGGCCTCGCGGAAAGGGGCGACCGCGCCAGACGGCCTCCTCCGACGGCCGCGCGTTGAAGACCATGACCCCCTGCTCGTTGTATACGTGCAGGCTCAGGTTGAGCTGAGCGCCCGCTCGCATGTTCCAGTATTCGAACTCGATTACGAAGGGGGTCGTCACGAAGATCGGATCGTCCGGGCCACCCCGCTCGGGCCGGACCCGGGCGCGGCGCACACGCACACGGTCGTTGCCCGGAGCAAGGTCGGGTTCGGGCCAGTGGTGGTCGTTGAGCACCGAGAGGGACGACGACAGGTAGCGCGAGATGACGTCGGAGGGCGCGCCGTCGGCCGCGCAGCGCCCGCACTCGAGCCAGATCGCGCGACTGCACAGGCTGTCGATCGCTGCCATGTTATGACTGACGAAGAGAACCGTGCGTCCGCTTCTGGCGGCGGCACCCATCTTGCCCATGCACCGCTTCTGGAACTCCGCGTCGCCCACGGCAAGCACCTCGTCGACGATCAGGATGTCGGGCTCGAGGTGTGCGGCGACCGCGAACGCGAGCCGCGCGTGCATGCCGGTCGAGTAGCGCTTGACGGGAGTGTCGATGAAGCGCTCGACGCCCGCGAACGTCACGATCTCGTCGAACTTCCGCTCGATCTCCGTTCGACGCATGCCGAGGATGGCGCCGTTGAGCGCGATGTTCTCTCGACCGGTCAGCTCCGGATGGAAGCCTGTTCCGACCTCGAGCAGCGCTCCGACACGGCCGGTGATGTCCGCGTGTCCCCTCGTCGGCTCCGTGATGCGCGAGAGGATCTTCAGGAGCGTGCTCTTGCCCGCTCCGTTGCGCCCGATGATGCCGAGTGCCTCCCCTTCGCTCAGTTCGAAGGAGACGTCGTCCAGGGCCCAGATCCACTCGTCATCCGTCGGCGGCTCGGCAGGGCGTGCGCCCCGCCGATGGTTCAATCGCCGCAGCCGCGCTCCCGCCGCCGCGGCGATGACGTCGCGTATGGTCCGGTAGGACTGGCGCTCGCCAATACGGTACGTCTTGCCGAGATCAACCGCGCGAACCGCGACATCCGTCATCGCTCACACGACATCAGCGAATGATCGTTCCATGCGGCGAAAGTATAGGAGCCCCCCGGCGAGCAGCGCCGCAACCACCAGCACGGACACCGCGAGCATGAGTCCCGGGGCCTGGGATTCGCCGAGCAGCGCCCAGCGGAAGCCTTCGATGACGCCTGCCATCGGGTTGAGTCCATAGACCGCCTCCCAGGGCTCGGGCACGAGGCTGGACGGATAGGCGACGGGGGAGACGAACAGCCCCAGCTGCACGAGAAACGGGATCACGTAGCGCACGTCCCGGTAGAGGACGTTCAACGCGGACAGCCAGAGGCCGATCGCGAGTGCGGTGGTGGCCGCCAGCACGACGAAGAACGGAAGCGTCAGGATCGCGAGCGATGGCACGATTCCGTAGACGAGCATCATGCCGAGCAGGACGACGAAGGCGATCGCGAAATCGACGAGACAGGCCAGTACAGCGGCGGTCGGCACGATCAGTCGCGGAAAGTAGACCTTGGTGAGGATTCGCTCCTGCTCCACGAGGCTGTTGCCCGCGAGAGCGACGGCAGTGGCGAAGAACGTCCACGGCACGAGGGCGGCGTAGGCGAAGACGGGATAGGGCACGTCGCCCGAGGAGATGCCGGCCAGGCTCCCGAAGAAGAGGCTGAAGGCGACCATCGTCAAGAATGGCTGAAGCACCGCCCACGCCGCTCCGAGCGCCGTCTGCTTGTAGCGGACCTTGACGTCCCGCCACGTCATGAAATAGAAGAGCTCGCGGTAATCCCAGAGTTCTCTGGGCCGCACGGAGACCCAGCCGCTCGATGGCCGGAGCGTGGTGGTGCGACGAGCAGAGGTGGTCGGATCCATGAGGCGCCGGAGGGGACTGCCTCCCGTCCGAGGGCGAGCGCGATTCTAGACCCCGTGGCCCTATCATGGGGCGGTCTCGTGCGCGCCGGCGCGCCGGACCGGCCGTGTTGGCGCGTCGGCCCCCCGTGGCGCTCGGCCGCTGCGGATAGATCGCCGCTCGCGAGGCTCGCCGCTGGCGTTTCCACGGCTGCCAGACAAAGCGCTCAGACCATATGGATGGCGGCTGCGAGTTCGCGATCCACGCGGCGATCGTCTTTCGCAGCCTCATCGGGCGTACGGGCGGCTTTGACACGACGCTCAGGACCTGCGAGGACTGGGACTTCTGGGTGCGCCTCTCGCGGGTGGGAGCGCGCTGGAGCCGCTTGGACGCGCATCGCGCCTACTACCGCATGCGCCCGGCGTCGGCCTCGATGGACCCCGTCGCGCTGTTGCGCGACGGGCTTGTCGTCATCGATCGCGCGCACGGACCCGACCCGCGGCTGGCCGCTGCCCGGACGGCCTTTTCCGGCGCCGAGAACGAGACTCAGCGCCCTTTCTCGTTTCGGCCACGCCGTCTACAGCGCAGCGCTGGCGATCGGGCAGGGCGCGGACGGCCAAGCACTTCTGGCCCCACTCGACGGGGAGTGCTGCCGGCACCTCGAACCCGGCAGGGTCGCGTACGCCCTGCTCGAGGGCGCGCCGCTCGGCGCTGCGACCGTACCCGCGGACTGGCCCGTCTTCGAGCCCGAGCTGCTTGAAGGGTTGCGCGCTTGCTCGACGCGCCGCCGATAGGGAGCCCAGCCGTCGCGCTCCAGCACCCCGGAGAAGTCCTCGCCGAGAACCTCGGCGGCGTGCTCGTAGCCGCGGCCGGGGGCGATCAGATACAAGAGCGTCGGATGCTCTGAAACCGTTGACGGCCCTGATGGCGGCGCCCACAGCAGCGGCACTTGCCGATGTGCACAGCGAACCGGCGACGAACCGCGCGCGGCTCGGGCAGTTCGTCCTGATACTGAAACTCCGT
>Ga0136630_1001263_pt1 | contig 10270 bp, 7 predicted proteins | sample AntDrymUQ5682106_2_FD_105496 | JGI IMG/M metagenome (GOLD analysis project Ga0136630, IMG submission 105496) | Polar desert sand microbial communities from Dry Valleys, Antarctica - metaG UQ568 (21.06) | ecosystem: Environmental > Terrestrial > Soil > Desert | place: Antarctica: Dry Valley...
GAAACAGCGCCGCCACCGCCAGCGTCGAGCCCGCCACCGCCAGCGCCGAGCCCTCGGTGATCCCGCTGAGGAGCACCTGCAGCAGGAGCACGGTGCCCAGGTACATGCCCGCGAGCGCCGCCGTCAGCCCGGCATAGACCAAGGCGCGGTTGATGACGAGGTCGATGTCGTACAGCCGGTGGCGCAGGATCGCCACCCCGGCGGCCACCGGCAGTCCCAGCACGGTGAGCATGATCGTCGCGTCGGCGATCGTGGAGCCGACGACGTCGTAGAGCGCGACCGCCATGGTCGGCAGGGTGACCGCCACGACGGCCCCGGCGGTGGCCAGCCATTTGATCTGCTGGCGCTGCATGTGCTCGGCGCGGCGGAAGCGCCCGACGAGCGAGGACACGGAGCCGACGATCCCGATGACGAGCAGCAGCGCGCTGAGGTTCATCAGGGGTTCCATCAGCGGGCTGTCGATAACGAACGGATTGCTGACGGTCGGGAAGTCACCCAGTGGCTCGGGGTCCGTGCCGTCGGTGAGGACGAGCCCGATGATGCCCGCGACGGCGCACCAGGCGACGAACCGCCACCGGCGCGACGGAAGCCGCCCGTCCGGGAACAGCAGCAGCAGCAACGTCGCGGGGATCAGCACGAACGGCATCCACGAGATGTCCGCGTACGCCGCGGCGGCGCCGACGAGCGGGCCCGGATCGGCGTCGCCATGCAGGCTGAGCTCGACGAGATCGCGCGCGAGGCCGCCGAGTGCCGTGGAGATCGCGACGCCGAGGAAGATCCAGCCGATCGCGTTGCGCGGATGGCGCGTCGCGACGAGCGCCCCGACGGCCGCGAACGCGATGGCGAGCGCCAAGACGAAGAGGTCCGCCACGACGATATCGATCCCGTCGGAGAACGCCAAGGCCACGTGGCCGCCGAGCTGCAGCGCCACGACGAGCGCCGCGAGGCTCCAGGCGAGCCCGACCGCGCGAGCAGGGCCCTTCGGCCGATCCTCCGCTCGCGCCGCCACACGTACGTGCTTCATGCCCGACCCTCTCCGCGCAGCCACAGCGACACGTGCGCGGGCTGCATCGTGTCGGCCACGACCGCGCGCAGCTCGGCGTTCAGGCTGTCGAGGTCCACCTCGTCGCGCAGCCGAGCGCCAAACGCCTCCAACGTGCGCGCCGCGTCGTACTTGCGCCGGAAGAAGCGGCGATCGACCGCCTGCTGAAAGCGTCCCCGCACCGGGCGAAAGAGCGCCGCCACCGTCAGCGTCGAAACCGCGACCGCCAGCGCCGAGCCCTCCGTAAATCCGCTCAGGGCCAGCTGGAGCAGCAGCACGCTGCCCAGGTACGCGGCCGCGAGGGTTGCCGTCAGCGAGCCGTAGACGAGCGCCCTGTTGATGACGACGTCGATGTCGTACAGCCGGTAGCGCAGGATCGCGAGGCCGGCGGCGACCGGCAGGAGGAGCAGGCCCATCGCGATAGCCACCTGGACGGCGATCGACTCGTAGTAGAAGGGAACCGCGAGCGCCATGATCGGCACGAGCACGCCTGCCGCGAACACGAGCTGCTTGAGCTGGAGACGCTCGATGCCCGCGGCCCGCCGGTAGCGGATCACCAATGAGGCCAGCGCCGCGATCAAACCGGACAGAAGGCAGGCCATCCCGAGCGCGAACATGACATCCAGCACGACGCTCTTGATGACGAACGGGTTCTCGGGGTTGTCCCCGTTGAAGGCCTGGCCCGGAACAGCGAGCACGCAGCAGGCGACGAGCAACCATAGCGCCGGCTTCCAGCGACGGGACAGCAGGCGACCGGTGGGAAAGAGCAGGAAGACGACCGCGTAGGCGGCCCCATCGACAACCCAGCTCCACCCGACCACCCATTGACCCAGTTCTGCGGTCGGAAGTGAGTGGTAGGCGAACGCCTCCCAGGTCTCCACGACGGCGCCCCAGAGGCCCTGCGCGCAGAAGATCCAGCCGATCGGGTTGTCCGGGCGCCGCGACGCGACGAAGGCCCCGGTCGTCGCGAGCGTCAGCCCGAGCAACCCGTAGAGGACCGTGTCGAAGAGCTCCTCCTTCCCGAGCGACAGGGGCACCATCACGAACAGCACCGCGACGGTGGCGGTCAGCAGCGCCCAAGGCAGCCGCGCCTTCCGCGTCGCGGCGCTCATACCGGCTCCTCGCGCAGCCACAGCGACACGTGCGCCGGCTGCATCGTGTCGGCGACCACCGCGCGCAGCTCGCCCTTGAGCGCGTCGAGGTCCACCTCGTCGCGCAGCCGGACGCCGAACGCGTCCAGCGTTCGCGCCGCGTCGTACTTGCGCCGGAAGAAGCGGCGGTCGACGACCGCCTGGATACGCGAACGGGCCGGCCGGAAGAGGCCCGCAACCGCAAGCGTCGAGCCGGCGACCGCGAGGCCGCTGCCGGCGGTGAGGCCACTGAGGACAAGCTGCAGCAGCAACACGCTGCCGAGATAGGTCCCCGCCAGCGTCGCCGTCAGCGCGCCGTAGACCAGCGTGCGGTTGATGACCACGTCGATGTCGTAGAGGCCATGGCGCAGGACGGCGATGCCGGTGGCGATGGGGATCCCGAACGCCAGCATGATCAATCCCGTGAACCAGCCGACGGGACCGAGCACCTGCGCGGCCGCGGCCGCGGGTGCGAACGTGGTGCTGACGATCGCGAGCATCAGGCCGGCCACGCCGAGCGCGACGACGTATGCGAACCACTTCAGCTGCTGGCGCTCCACGCCACGGGAGCGGCGCAGTCGCACGATCACGGCGGCGGCGGCGCCCAGGAACCCGACGGCGCTCAGCACCTGCCCGAGCGCGTCCATAGCCGACAGCAGGTCGCCAGCCCCGGCGATCGCGAGGGGACTCTCCGCGCGCGACCCCCCGTCCACGTCGATCGGACCGGGCGTGAGGGCTTCGGCGACCGTGACGAGCAGCGTGCCGGCGGCGGCCGCCCAGGCCACCCAGCGCCACCGCCGCGAGGGCAGCCGGCCGTCGGGGAAGAGGAGGGGGAGCGCCATCCCCACGAGCGCCAGGAGCCACGTGTTCCAGAAGAGCGAGTCGAGCAGGTGCGCGGACTCGATCGCCAGGCGCGGGTCGCTCGCGGGGGCACCCTTCACGTAGCCCTCGGTGACAGCCATCGCCGCGAGGACGACGCCGATCAGGGCGAGCGTCCAGCTGACTGCGTTGTCGGGCCGGGCGCGTGTGAGCATCCTGCCCACCCACGCGAAGCTGGCCCCGGCGATCACCAGGATCGCTCCGTCCGGCGATCCTCGCCCGAGTGCGAGCGCCACGAAGGTGAGGACCGCCAGCACGACCGCGGCCCAGAGCAGCGCTGCGCTGAGACGCGCCCTCACGGCTACGCCCCTCGCAGCCAGATGGAGACGTGCGCTGGCTGCATCGTCTCCGCCACCACGCCGCGCAGCCCGCCGCTGAGTGCCTCCAGGGCGACCTCGTCGCGCAGCCGGGCCGCGAAGCGCTCCAGCGCACGGGCGGCGTCGTACTCGCGCCGGTAGAAGCGCCGGTCGACGGCCGCCTGGATGCGAGAGCTGGCCGGCCGGAAGTGGCCCGCAACCGCGAGCGTCGAGCCGGCGACAGCGAGGCCGCTGCCGGCGGTCAGGCGGCTGAGAGTGGCCAGGCTGAGGCCCGCGGCCAGTCGCACCGGGTCGTCGCGCCGGCTCATCGCCGTGTCTCCCCCAGCAACAGCGACACGTGCGCGGACTGCACCGGCGAGGCGATCACCGCGACGAGCACGACGACCGCGCGAGTCAGCGGCGCCCATGGCAGCGGCGACGTCATCATCAGCGCGGCTCTGCTGCGCCCGGGGGCGGTCGAGTCCATCGCCGCCATTCTCACCCATCCAAGCGGGACGATGCGAACCCGGAGCATGACCCGATCCGCCTCCCGCCGGTCGAGCCTCACTGTCATCGCGCACGGCCATGCGGAGCAGCCTCGCTCGGGGCCGTCCAATTTTCGTTACGACCGCAACCGCAGAATCTGGCCCGCCCGACCACGCCCGGGCCGTTGCCGGCCCGGACGCGTCGGCGGGCAAGGCGCTCGATGAGAGCGCGCGCGCCTGCTTGACCTCGACCTCCTTGAGCATGCCGTCGGCGAAGTGCGGCTTGCCCTCTCCATCCCGATCGGTCAGGCAGCAGACCGCCGCGTACCGTGCCCGGCCTGCGCAGCACGAGGTCGGTGACCTCCTCGCCGTCGCCGTCGAGCACGGCGGTGTTGGCGCCGCTTGTGAAGCTGACCGGTGGTCGTCCGGAGGGGTTCTCCGCGGGCAAGATCTTCTTGGGCGTCGGCGATCGAGCGGACAGGCGGGAGGACGATCGCCATCTACGAAGTTCCACGAGCCACGGGACAACCCCCTTTCGGGGGAGTCAAGGGCTGTCTTTCAGGTTTCGCAGATTTGTTCTTGGTAGGCGTTGATCGTTGACGCGGCTGTCGTGTCTGGCGATCTGGGGGTCGAAGTAGTTGAACGCGGCCAGGTCCTCCTTGCTGCCCTCACACAGGAGGCGGCGAAGGTGCGGGAGAGCCCTCACTCGCGATTCGCTCGGGGTCGTAGCCGTAGTTCTCGAGCACCGGGGTCTGGACGGTCCGGATCGCGCGCTCGTTGACGCCGGCTGCGCCGTGGATCGCCGACGGGGCCTGGCGCGCTGAGGCCTTCAGGTGGGCGCCCTGCGCGTTGAACCACTTCTCGAGCGCAGCGGGACCGCCGCGAGCGTACTGCGCATCGCCATCACCGCTCAATTCGTGCACCGCCCAGTCGCGAGCCGTGACGCAGTAGGCGCTGTCGAATCCCATGGCCGGCGACGCCGTCTCCTCGCCGTCATCGCCGCAGGCCGCCACGCCCAGGGGCGCCACCGCGAGCGCCAACACCACGCCGCGCACGATGGTGGCGCGTCGCCCTCGCATTGAGGATGTCATCTCGTCTGCCTTCCTTACCTAGGTGCTTGCGCAGGCAAAGCTGGCCGATCAGCGGCCCGGCAATCGTTACGAGACGATCGCAGCGCGGTTATCGTGACGCCGATGGCGCTGGAAATCTGCCTGCTGGGCCCGCCGCGCATCACCCGCGACGGCGAGCAGGTCGTGTTCGAGACGCGCAAGGCGATGGCCCTGCTCGCTCACCTCGCCTTGAGCGACCGCCCCCGGTCGCGGGAGACGCTGTGCGAGCTTCTGTACCCGGGCCATGACCCGGATCGCGCACGCGGAGCGCTGCGGCGCACGCTATCGACGCTGCGCAAGGGCGTCGGCGAGGAATGGATCGATACGGCTGGCGACAGTGTCGCCCTGCGGCGCGGACCCGCTCTCGAGCTCGACGTCGAGCGCTTCAGGGCGCTCGCGGCTGACGACGCGTCGCCGCAGAGCCTGGACGAGGCCGTCGCGCTGGTGTCCGGCGGCTTCATGGAGGGCTTCTCCCTGCGAGACAGCCCTGACTTCGATGCCTGGCAGATGAGCGAAGCGCGCGCGCTCGAGCGCGAGCTTGCCTCGGCGCTGCGCCGCCTCGTAGCGCTGCTCGTCGCTCGTGGCGAGCTCGACCCGGCCGTCCCGCGCGCCCGTCGCTGGCTCGAGCTCGATCCGCTTCACGAGCCGGCTCACCGTGAGCTCATCCGCCTGTACGCCTGGAGCGGCGAGCGGGCGGCCGCGCTCGAGCAGTACCGCACGTGCGTCCGAACGCTGAGCCAGGAGCTCGGGGTGGCGCCGCTCGAGGAGACGGCCACCCTGTACGCCCAGGTCAACGACGGCAGCCTGCCCCCGCCCGCGCACACCGCGCCCCAGCCCGTCGCACCGGCGCGAGCCGAGGCCGGCGAGCCGCCGCCCGAGCTGCCCCTCGTCGGCCGCGCACAGCAACTCGCGGCGCTGATCGACGCGCACGCAGGCGCCCAGCCCGATGGCGCCCTCGCCGTGATCGAGGGCGAGGCCGGGATCGGCAAGAGTCGCCTGGCAGACGAGCTGGCGCGGCGCGCTCGCAGCGGCGGCGGGGTCGTGCTCGCCGCCCGCTGCCACGACGACGAGGCTGGTTTGCCGTACGGACCCGTCGTGGAGTTGTTGCGCGCGGCCTCGAGCGGCGCGCAACGCGACGGCTGGCCACAGACCCTGTCCGGTCGGCGGCTGGCGGATGCTTCGCTGCTGCTGCCCGAGCTTGCGGGCTTGCGCGAGGACGTCCCCGATCCGCTTCCGCTCGACGGGCCGACGGCGCAGCTGCGACTGCTGGAGGGCGTCGCGGCCGTCATCGGCGCGGCATGCGCGGGATCGAAGCCGGGGGTCGTCTTCCTCGACGACGTCCACGCCGCGGACGAGGCGACGCTTGACGCGATCTCCTACCTCGGCCGCAGGCTGACGGGCCGAGCGCTGCTGTTGGTGGTCAGCTGGCGCAGCGAGGCGGTCCCCCCCGGCCATCGGCTCCGGCGCTGGACGGTGGACCTCGTCCGCGCCGGCAGGGCGACGATCGTCACCCCCAGTCGCCTGGACGAGGAGGAGGTCGCAGTGCTCGTCCGGGCTGCGGGCGCGATCAGCGCCGCACCCGAGCTCGAACGGCGCGTCTATCTGGAGAGCGAGGGCCTGCCGCTGTTCGTGGCCGAGTACCTGGCGGTGCTGCGTGGCGGGGGCGAGCCCGACGAGGAGATGCTGTCACCCGGGGTACGCGGTCTGTTGGACGGTCGCCTGGCAGGACTCGGGAACGCCGCGCGTCAGGTGCTCGGCGCCGCGGCCGCGATCGGGCGCTCCTTCGACCTCGACACGCTGCGCGAAGCGAGCGGCCGCAGCGACGAGGAGACCGTCGGCGCGCTCGAGGAGCTCGTCGCGCACGGTGTCGTCCTGGAGGTCCCGGGCGCCGAGCCCGTCTACGACTTCTCACACGACAAGCTCCGCGCGCTCGCGTACGAGCAGACGGGACTGGCGCGGCGCCGGCTGCTGCACGGACGCATCGCGACCGCGCTCGTGGGGCGCCGCCGCGGTGGCGAGAACGCAGCCCTCGTCGCCGCGCACCTGCGGCTGGGCGGCGATCAGGCGGGCGCGGCCGAGCACTACCGTCTCGCCGCGGATCACGCCGCGTCGCTGCACGCTCATGCCGACGCGCTCGAGCACCTCGAGGCGGCGCTCGCCCTCGGCTACCCGGACGCCGCCGCGGTGCACGAGCGACTCGGCGACCTGCGGACCCTGGTTGGCGACTACGCCGGTGCGCTGGGCAGCTTCGATACCGCGGCCGCCTACCGTGCGCCCGCGCCACGTGCGGCGATCGAGCACAAGGTCGGCAACGTGCATCAGCGCAGGGGCGAATGGGCGCGCGCCGAGGCATGCTTTCTCGGCGCGCTTGCTGCGGCGCCGCGCGAGGAGGGCGGGCTCCGTGCCCGCGTCCACGCCGACCTGAGCCTGACGCTGCATCATGCCGGGCGGTCTGGCGAGGCGACGGCGGTTGCGCGCGAGGCCCTCGCGCTTGCGCAGGCCGGCACCGACCGCCGCGCTGAGGCGCAGGCGCACAACATGCTCGGCGTGCTCGCCCGCGGTGAAGGCGAGCCGGATGCCGCCGTGGAGCAACTCGAGCGCAGCCTCGAGCTGGCGCGAGAGCTCGACGATGCCGCGGCCCAAGCGGCGGCGCTCAACAACCTGGCGCTCATCCGGCGCGACGCGGGCGCGCTCGATGCGGCGCTCGAGCTGACCGAGCGCGCGCTGGCGCTGTGCGCCGCCTACGGCGACCGCCACCGCGAGGCGGCGCTCGAGAACAACCTGGCCGATCTGCACCACGCCGCCGGCCATGACGACGACGCGATGGCACACCTGAAGCGGGCTGTCGCGATCTTCAGCGAGGTCGGGGCCGACGAGGCCACCCGCCTGCCCGAGATCTGGAAGCTCGTCAGCTGGTAGGCCCCGGGGCTACCCCTTCACCGTCCTGCCTTGTGGGTGCAGTGCGCCCTCCAGGCAGGACGGTGGCCGAGTCCGCTGAGATCTTGTCGCCGACCAGGCGGAGCTAGATGGGGCGTGTCGGCCGCGTGGGCGGCTCGTCGCCGAGCGCCGGGTCCTTCGGTGCGACCGGTGACCCTTGCGGCGCTGCGACAGGCGATCCTTGGGGCGGCGCGACCGGCGGGGTCCGCTGCGGCGTGCCCGGTTCCAGGGCGACCGAGATGCGGGCGATCGCCGCCACGGCGCCAAGCGCCATCAGCAGCGAGCCGGCGAGGGCAAGCCAGATGCCGATCATCGGGTCCTGATCGGTCCCCTGGGCCGCGGGCGGGTGGTTGATCAGCGCCGCGACGACGACGACCGGCGTGACGAGCGCCGGAATCAGCAGCCAGCTGTCGGGCCGCGGCGTTCCGAACTGCAGCCGGCTCGCAACCGCCACGAGCGCCATGAGCGCCAGCGCGGCGAGCACTAGGTCCCAGACCTCGAAGACCGTCCAGGCGCTCAGGCCCGGCTCGAACCAGTCCAGGAACAGGCTGACGAGCAGCAGGATCGCCCCCACACCGGTCAGCAACATGCCCACCAGGTGGTTCCTGGCCTCGGGTGCAAGGGTGGTGCTGGGTGTCGTCGTGGCCATGGCCTACCTCGTTGCCGATGGTTCGCGCGGGCGCGTTCGCTCCGCCACGGCACCGCCTACCCCGGTCGAAGCTGGCGCGAACCCGCGCCGTTAATCGTCTGTGACGGTGACACCAGGATCGCCGGGTCGCCACTGCCATCGGCAACGCGCGCCAGGGCTGCACCGACGAAATCTGCAAACAGCGGCGCGGGTCGCTCGGGGCGCGACTTGAACTCGGGGTGAAACTGCGAGGCGACGAAGAACGGGTGGTCCTCGAGCTCGATCATCTCGACCAGGCGCTCGTCCGGCGAGGTGCCGCTGACGACCAGGCCCGCGGCCTCCAGGCGCTTGCGCAGGAAGAGGTTGACCTCGTAGCGATGGCGGTGGCGCTCGTAGATGACGGCCTCGCCGTAGAGCTCGCGCGCCTTCGTGTCGGGGTGGATCTTCACCGGGTCGGCGCCCAGGCGCATCGTGCCGCCGAGGTCGGTGACCTCCTTCTGCTCGGGCAGCAGGTCGATCACGGGGTGCGGCGTCTCGGGGTCGAACTCGGTCGAGTTGGCGCCCTCCATGCCGGCGCGGTGGCGCGCGAACTCCATCACGGCGATCTGCATGCCCAGGCAGATCCCCAGGTACGGGATGCGCGACTCGCGCGCGATGCGCGCGGCGCGGATCTTGCCCTCGATCCCGCGTCCGCCGAAGCCGCCCGGGATCAGGACGCCGTCGGCGTCGCCGAGTCGCTGGCGGGCAGCGCTGTCGCTGTCCAGCGACTCCGAGTCGACCCAGTCGACCTTCACCCGGCAACCGTGGCGGAAGCCCGCGTGGCGCAGCGCCTCGGAGACCGACAGATAGGCGTCTCTGAGCACGACGTACTTGCCGACGAGCGCGATCCGGACGGTGTCGTTCGTCTCGCTCGTGCGACCGATCGTCTCGGCCCACTCGCTCAGGTCCGGCGCAGCCGTCTGGAAGCCGAAGTGCTCGCAGATCTGGTCGTCGACGCCCTCATCGCGAAACCACAGCGGCACCTTGTAGATGTCGTCGACGTCCTTGGCGCCGATGACGGACTCGACGGGCAGCGACGCGAACAGCGCGATCTTCTTGCGGATGTCGAGCCCGAGCTCGCTCTCGGAGCGGCACAGCAGCATGTCGGGCTGGATGCCGATCCGCCGCAGCTCGTTGACCGAGTGCTGGGTCGGCTTGGTCTTCAGCTCGCCGGCGTGGCCGATGTAGGGCACGAGCGTGAGGTGAATGAACATGCAGTCGCGGCGGCCGACGTCGACGGGGAACTGGCGGATCGCCTCCAGGAACGGCAGCGACTCGATGTCGCCGACCGTGCCGCCGATCTCGGTGATGACCACATCGACGTCCTGCGTCTCGGCCAGCAGCTTCACGCGCTGCTTGATCTCGTCGGTGATGTGCGGCACGACCTGGACGGTGCCGCCCAGGTAGTCGCCGCGGCGCTCGCGGCGGATGACGGTGTTGTAGATCCCGCCGGCGGTGACGTTCGAGGCGCGCGACGTGTTGGCGTCGGTGTAGCGCTCGTAGTGGCCGAGATCGAGATCGGTCTCGGCGCCGTCCTCGGTGACGAAGACCTCGCCGTGCTGGTAGGGCGACATCGTGCCGGGGTCGACGTTGATGTACGGGTCGAACTTCTGCAGGCCGACCGTCAGGCCGCGGGCGACGAGCAGGTGCCCGATCGACGCCGCGGCGATGCCCTTGCCCAGTGACGAGACGACGCCACCGGTGATGAAGATGAAGCGGGTCTTC
>Ga0136630_1001264_pt1 | contig 10269 bp, 10 predicted proteins | sample AntDrymUQ5682106_2_FD_105496 | JGI IMG/M metagenome (GOLD analysis project Ga0136630, IMG submission 105496) | Polar desert sand microbial communities from Dry Valleys, Antarctica - metaG UQ568 (21.06) | ecosystem: Environmental > Terrestrial > Soil > Desert | place: Antarctica: Dry Valley...
CCCTCGGGCCCAGGCGCCGACCGCCACGAGCGCGGCCCGGCGCTCCGCGCCAGAGCGCACGACCCCGCCCTTGCCGACACGCCCGCGACCGACCTCGAACTGCGGCTTGACGAGCGCGAGGCAGTCGAAGCGCTCGCCCGCCGCGGACAGCACCGCTCCGAGACCCTTGGTGAGCGAGATGAACGAGACATCCGCGACGATCAGGTCGGGCCGGTAGGGCAAGAGCGACGGCTCGAGTGAGCGGGCGTTGACACGCTCGAGGACGGTCACGCGCGGATCGTTGCGAAGCGTCCAGTCGAGCTTCCCGTAGCCGACGTCGAGAGCCACCACATGCGCGGCTCGGCGCTTGAGCAGGCAGTCGGTGAAGCCGCCGGTCGAGGCGCCGACGTCGAGGCAATGGCGCCCGGCGGGCTCGATCTCGAAGGCATCGAGCGCGTTCGCGAGCTTGACGCCGCCGCGCGAGACATAGGCGGGCGCCTCCTTGACCGCGACCGGCTCGTCCTCGGCCACGAGCTGACCGGGCTTGTCGGCGCGGCGGCGAGCTGCTCCGAGGTGCACCTGGCCGGCCATGACGGCCGCCGCGGCACGCGAGCGCGACGGGAAGAGGCCGCGCTCGAGCAGCAACGTGTCGAGCCTTGTCTTCGCCATCGCGCGGGAGCGTAGTGACGGCGAACCTCCTGGAGCCGGCCGAGTTCGCTACGCCAGCGAGGCGCTGCCCCGGCGTGCGGGCCTAGCGCGAGGCGAGCGCCGGCCCGGACACCCTCGCGAGCACCCGCTCGGCGAGCGCCTCAGGCGTCAGGCCGACCTCCTCGCGCAGGAGCGCCGGGGTGCCGTGGGTGACGTAGCGGTCGGGCAGCCCGACCCGCAGGACCCGCGTGTCCCCCATCAGGTCCGCGTCTGCGAGCGCCTCGAGCACGGCCGCTCCGAAGCCCCCGGCGAGCACGTTCTCCTCCACCGTCACGACCAGCTCGTGATCGGCGGCGAGCGAGCGCACGAGCTCGGCGTCGAGCGGCTTGGCGAAGCGGGCGTCGGCCACGGTCACCTCGAGTCCGTGCCGTTCGAGCAGATCGGCGGCCCCGAGCGCAACGGCGACCCCGTACCCATAGCCGAGCAGCGCCACACGCTCGCCCGCTCGCAGCTGCTCGCCGCGACCGACCTCCAGCGGCTTCACAACGACCGGAAGCTCCATGCCAACGCCTACGCCGCGCGGGTAGCGCAGCGCGACCGGGCCGTCGTGCAGGACGGCGGTGCGTAGCATGTGGATGAGCATCGCCTCGTCGCGCGGGGCCATCAAAACCATGTTCGGGAGCGAGCGCAGGTAGGAGATGTCAAAGGCGCCGTGGTGCGTGGGCCCGTCATCGCCCACGAGCCCGGCGCGGTCCATCGCGAACACGACGTCGAGCTGCTGGAGGCAGACGTCGTGGACGATCTGGTCGAAGGCGCGCTGGAGGAAGGTCGAGTAGACGGCCACGACCGGCTTCATGCCCTGGAGCGACAGGCCGGCGGCGAACAGCACGGCGTGCTGCTCGGCGATGCCGACGTCGTAGTAGCGCTCGGGCAGCGCCTTTTGCAGGATGTCGAGGCCGGTGCCGGTGTTCATCGCGGCGGTGATCGCGCAGATGCGCTCGTCGCGGCGACACTCCTCGAGCAGGGCGGCGCCGAACACCGACGTGTATTGAGGGGGCGCCGGTGCCGCGGCGGCGGCGACCGCCTGCTTCGGAGCCGGGGCCCCGGCGATGATCGAGGCAGGCTTTGCGGCGTGCCACTGCTCCATGCCCTCGAGGCCGCCGCCCTCGGCCGGCGCGAAGCCCTTGCCCTTGACCGTCTTGACGTGCACGACGACGGGGCGATCGGCCGCGAGCGCCTCGCCGATCGCCTCTCGCAGCGCGCCGACGTCGTGACCGTCGACGACCCCGACATAGGCCAGGTCGAGCTCCTCGAAGAAGAGGCCGGGAGCCCAGTAGGCCTTGAAGGCCTCCTTCCAGATCGGACCGAGGCGCTCGAGCTTGTGGCCGATGCCGACCGGCAGCCTGGTGAGGCCCTCCTCGAACTCCTCGCGCGCCTTGTGCAGGCGGGGGTTCAGCCTGATGCGGTTGAAGTAGCGCGACAGGGCGCCGACGTTGGGGGCGATCGACATGCCGTTGTCGTTGACGACGATCACGATCGGCACGCCCAGCCCACCGGCGTTGTGGAGCGCCTCGAAGGCCACCCCGCCGGTGAGCGCGCCGTCGCCGATCACGGCGACGACCTTGCCGTCCGGCCCGGCGCCGCGGCGCATCGCCTCCTTGAGGCCGACCGCATAGGAGATCGCGGTCGAGGCATGCCCCGCCCCCATGATGTCGTGCTCCGACTCAGGCATGGAGAGGAAGGGCGCGAGCCCGCCGTACTTGCGGATCGTCTCAAGCTGATCGCGGCGCCCGGTGAGGATCTTGTGCGGATAGGCCTGGTGGCCGACGTCCCAGAGCACCTTGTCGCGCGGCGAGTCGAGCAGCGAGTGCAGCGCCACCGCCAGCTCGCACGCGCCCAGGTTGGCCCCGAAGTGACCGCCGATCTCGCCGATCGTGTCGATGATCAGGAAGCGGACCTCGTCGGCCACCTGCTGGAGCTCTAGCGTGGAGAGCCGGTGCAGGTCCTGCGGCCGGTCGATCTTGTCGAGGAGGCTCATGTCGGTCGCGTGAGTATGTAGTCGGTGATCTGCTCGAGCGTCTCGGTGCGCCCGTCGACCTCGGCCAGGGCATCGCGCGCCTTTGCGTGCGAGCAGCTCGCCAGCTCGCGCGCGTGGTCGAGTCCGTAGACGCTCACGTAGGTGCTCTTGCCGTGCCGCTCGTCGGAGCGCGGAGGCTTTCCGAGCGTCGCTTCGTCACCGATCACGTCGAGGATGTCGTCGACGATCTGAAACAGCACTCCGAGCTCGGCCGCGAACCGGCGATAGGGCAACGTCGAATCGGGATCGCTCCCCGCTACCAGCAATACGCAATCGATCGACGCTCCGATCAGCCGGCCGGTCTTGAGCTCGTGCAGGCGCCTGAGCGCCGGCCCGTCGAGGTCGCCGCTGCTCGTCACGTCGAAGTACTGACCGCCGACCATGCCGTCGACCGCCACGGCGGCGACAAGCGCGCGCAGCGCGGCCATCACGTTGGCGGGCGGTCCGGCCTGCTCGTCGAGGATCAGGCGGATCGCCTCGGCGAAGAGGCCGTCACCGGCCAGGATCGCGACGTCCTCGCCGTAGGCGACGTGGCAGGTCGGTCTCCCGCGGCGCAGCTCGTCGTCGTCCATGGCCGGGAGGTCGTCGTGGATCAGCGAGTAGGTGTGCACGAGCTCGAGCGACGCGGCGAGTGGCATGACCTCCTCCTGCGAGCGCCCGAGCGCCTCTCCAGTCGCGAGCGCCAGCACGGGCCGGACGCGCTTGCCGGGCGCCAGCAACGAGTAGAGCATGGCCTCCTCGAGCCCGGCCGTCGCCGGGTCGGTTGCGAAGGTGAGCTGCGAGAGGTAATCGTCGACCGCACGCTGCAGCCCTAGGGGGTAGGCGGCGGCGCGGGGCAGGGTGCTCACAACAGCGACTCCTGGCCGTCTCCGGGCTCCGCCGCCGCCGCGCGGGCCTCGCGTTCGAGCTGCGAACCCACTCGCCCGGCGAGCTCGGCCACGCGCTCGACGAGCTCTGCGGCCTCCTGTCCTTCGAGCTCGCCGGAGCGCAGGCGGGCGGCGGCGTGCTCGAGCTCTGAGACGATCGAGTCGAGCGAGCTCATCGAAGCGGGGCCTCCCGCGCCGCCTCGCGGTGGGCCGCCGCGAGGATCCCGTTCAGGAAGCCGGGCGCCTGCGCCGCGCACAGCTCCTTGGCGGACTCGACGGCCTCGTCGATCGCCACCTCGGCGGGCACGTCCGGGCGGTGGAGCAGCTCGTACAGCGCTACGCGCAGGATCGAGCGCTCGAGCGGCGCGATCCGGTCGAGCGTCCAGCCGACCGAATGGCGCTCGATCAGCCCGTCGAGCTCCTCGCGCGTCGCCTCGACGCCGTCGACCAGCTCGCGGGCAAACGGGGTGGCGTCGGAATGCAGCAGCCCTGGCGCGGGTCGCCGGGCGATCTCCTCCTGATACAGGGCGAAGACGGCCGCCCGACGTTGGGCTGTGCGGCTCATCTCTTACGCACGGGCGATGTACTCGCCCGAGCGGGTGTCGACGCGCACGCGATCGCCGATATTCACGAACAGCGGGACCCGCACGCTGACGCCCGACTCGAGCTTCGCGGGCTTGTCGCCACCGCCGGAGGCAGTGTCGCCGCGCACGCCGGGCTCGGTCTCCGACACCTCGAGCTCGACCGCGCTGGGGAGCTGGAGGTCGGCCGGGCGCTCGTCCACGAACAGCAGGTCGACCTCCTCGCTCGGGAGCACCCATCTCAGCGACTCGACGAGCTGGGCCTCCGGTATCGCCATCTGCTCGTAGGACTGGAGGTCCATGAAATGGGCGTCGGCTCCGTCGGCGTAGAGGAACTGCATCTTGCGTGCCTCGGTGCGCACCGGGCGGAACTTCTCGCCGGCGCGGAACGTCTTGTCGATGACGTTGCCGTCGGTCGAGCGCTTGAGCTTGGTGCGCACGAAGGCGGGGCCCTTGCCGGGCTTCACGTGCTGGAAGTCGACGATCTTGAAGATCGTCCCGTCGACGTCGATGTGGGTGCCGTTGCGGAACTGGTTGGTGGAGATCACGAACGAGAAGGGTAGTCCGGCGGCCCGGCGGCGAGCTGGCAGCCGGTCGCCTTGACGAGAGCCCTGCACAACTTCCGCATGCGCATCGCCGAGAGCGTCGTGATCCTCGTCGCAAGCGTGAACACCCTGCTCGGATACGGTCGGCCCGATGGCCGCGGAGACGCTCGCGCTGACGGCGCTGGAACAGGCCGCCGCGATCGGCTCCGGCGAGCTGTCGGCGACCGAGGTCGTGGAGGCGACGCTAGAAGCGATCGAGCGCCTCGACCCCGAGCTGAACGCGTTCGTCACGCTGTGCGGCGAGCGAGCGCTCGAGGAGTCACGCGCCGTCGCGCCCGGCGATTCGCGGCCGCTCGCGGGCGTGCCTGTGGCGATCAAGGACCTGACGGCGCTCACCGAGGGCGTGCGCACGACGATGGGCATGGAGGCGATGGGGGACTGGGTGCCCTCCCGGGACTCCTCGACGGTGCGGCGCCTGCGCCGGGCGGGCGCGATTGTGGTCGGCAAGACGAGCACGCCCGAGCTCGGGATCCTGCCGATCACCGAGCCCGCCCGCTTCGGCCCGACGCGCAATCCCTGGGACCGCGCCCGGACCCCCGGCGGCTCCTCGGGCGGGAGCGCCGCGGCGGTGGCCGCGGGCATGGTGGCGCTCGCGCACGGCAGCGACGGAGGCGGCTCGCTGCGCATCCCGGCGTCGTGCTGTGGGCTCGTGGGGCTCAAGCCGAGCCGCGGGCGCATCTCGCTCGCCCCGGCGGCCGGCGACGTGCTCGGACTCGGCACGGAGGGGATGCTGAGCCGCACGGTGGCCGACACGGCCGTCGCGCTCGATCTCCTCGCGGGCTACGAGCCGGGCGATCCGCACTGGGCTCCCCCTCCCTCGGCGCCCTTCGCCGCGGCGGCGCGGTCAGAGCCTGCGCCGCTGAGGGTGGCCTACACGACCGAGGCGCCGAACGGCGCACCTGTCGCGGCCGCGTGCGTTGAGGCCGTCGAGGCCGCCGCGCGCCTGCTCGAGTCGCTCGGCCACCAGGTCGAGGAGGCGGCGCCCGAGCCGGACGAGCGCTTCATCGAGGCGTTCCTCGCGGTCTGGACGACGGGCGTCGAGCAGGGCGCGACCGGCTACCTGTCGCTGCGCGGAGCCGAGCTCGACCTCGAGCGCGTCGAGCCGCTGACGCGCGAGATGATCGAGGGCGCCCGCTCGCTCTCGACGCTTCAGCTGCTGCAGGCGATCGAGCACCTGCGGCGCTCGACCCGGCGGGTAGTGCTCTTCTGGAGCGGCTACGACGTCCTGCTCACCCCCACGCTCGCCCAGCCGCCGCTGCGCATCGGTGAGATGTGGGCGCCCGCCGGCGAGCCGGCCGTGGGCACGCTGCTGCGCTCCGCCCAGTTCGTGCCGTTCACGCCGCAGTGGAACGTGACCGGGCAGCCGGCGATCTCGCTGCCGCTGCACCTCTCCGCCGAGGGGCTGCCGATCGGCGTTCAGCTCGTCGGGCCCCCCGCCGGCGAGGACGTGCTGCTGGCGCTCGCCGCGCAGCTCGAGCAGGCGGCGCCGTGGGCGCAGCGCCGGCCGGCGGGCGCCCCGGCCTGAGCGCCCGCCCCGGGACTCAGCTCGCCGGGAAGACGGCGAGCGTGGCGGTGAAGCCGTGGACGAAGTTGCGGCTGCCGACGGGGCCGATCTCTCCGGCGCAGAAGAACCCCGCCGCGGGCGCCCCGTCGAAGGCGTCGACGAGCGCGCTTGCGTCGTGGTCGGGGGAGCCGAACATGTGCGCGCCGCGACCGTTGCAGGTGAATAGCAGTGCGCCGGCGGGCGGCGCCGGCAGATCGCGGAGCTGGCGCTCGAGCGCCTCCTTGAGGTCCTCGTCCGCGGTTGCGCCGTCGCGCACCTGCATGCGAACCGTCTGGCCGATCCGCACGCGCTCGCCGACGGTGATCGTCTCCTCGGCCTCGTCGATCCCGATCAGGCCCCGGATCAGGAAGTCGCCGCGCTCGTAGTCGGGCTGGTTCTCGTCGATCACGATCCCGAGCAGGAGCCCGTGTGCGGCGAGCGCGCCGTCGGCGGGCGAGAGCTCAGACAGCGCCTCCTTCAGCCGCTCGAGCGCCGGGCGGCTGGCGAGCTCATGGATCACGTTGCCCTCGGCCGCCGTGATCACCATCTCCGGACCGAGCGGCCGCGCGCCCTGGGACACGCACGAGCGCACGTCGACCCCCGAGAGCGCGACACCGACCGCACCGCGGCTCGCGAGCCGGCTGCCGTGCAGCAGCACACCGCCGCCGGGGCCGCTGCCGGCGCTCGCGAGCCCGCCGAGAATCGGAAGCCCCGGGTGATCGGCGCCGATCTGAGCGAGCAGGGGCTCGACGGGGAAGGTGTAGGGGTCGACCAGCAGGATCACCGCGTCGGTCTCCTCGAGGTCCGGCATCCCGGTCACGGCTACGGCGCCCTCGCCCGCCGCCATCGCCTGGAGGTGGAAGGACTCGACATGGGCGCCCGGCAGCGACGCGGCCCACACCACGACGCCGCCGCCCTCGAGCTCGCGACCCTCGCCGACCACGCCTTGGGCTCCGCAGCCCACGAGCGCCCCGGCGCCGAGGCGCTCGCGCACCGCGGCGAGCCCGGCGGCCGCGTCGGGCACGTTGGGCGCGCCGGCGAAGACGACCGCGAGATCCACTGGGGCGTCGCCAAGATCGTGGGCGGCGCGGTCGGCCGCCTCGGCGTAGGAGGCGACGCCCGAGTCGTCGGCGGACAGACCGGTGGCGATGCGCGGCCCCACTCGCACATCTTCGCGCGGTCGGGCCGCCCCGTCCACCGGAAGCTCGGGTCGACATGCTGTCCAGCGCGGGAGGAGCGAGTTTGGCCCGCGGTCCATTGGACCGGCGCCGCGCCGAGCCGATACTGAGCTCATGCCCTCACCAGCCGTCAAGCGCTATCGCCTGCTGCCCGCGGATCCGGTGCCGGCGGGCGCGCGGCCGGCGGTGCGCCGCCTCTCGCTCGCGCGGGTCGCCTCCTCTCCGCGCTCGGCGCTCGGGATCGATCGCCACCTGCGGCTCGAGCAGATCGCGGGGAAGGCTGGAAACGGCGCCGGGCCAGGGCGTGGCGGCGCCTAGAGCAGCCGCTGCTGCGCCTCGACCGGCGCGGGCCCGGGATTCTGGCCGATCAGCTCGCGGAAGCGCCGCGCGGCCGTCGGGGCGTCGGCCGAGCGGTTGTTGTTGAACATGACGTGCACCTCGCCCGCATCCTCTGCCAGCTGCGCGGCACGGCCGGCGATCTCCGACAGCTCCTCGTCCGCGTAGACCCAGCCGAACCGCTCGGCCACCGTCCTGCCTGACATGTAGCCCTCGGTGTTGCGTCCGTGGACGCGCACGTAGGCGAGGTCTGAGCGCGTGACCGCGTCCACCGCCGGCATGATCGGCACGTGCTCGCCGGGCGGGGCATCGACGCACACGAACGCCGCGCGGTGGGTCTCGAAGAAGTCGAGCGTCGACTCGATGCGCTCGTCGGAGACCCAGCCGCGGTGGCGAAGCTCGAGCGCGACACGCTGGGGCGACAGGCGTTCGAGCAGCGGCTCGAGCTCCTCGAGGCCGTGGCGATCGGGCGAGAACGCGGGCGTGAGCTGGAGCAGGAACGAGCCGAGCTTGCCGGCGCGATCGAGAGGAGCGACCGCCTCAAGGATCTCGTCGAGGAGCGCCCGCTCGAGCTCGGCGGTGAGCCTGACGCGCCCGCGCTCGTTGGTGACGGCGCCCTCGCGCAGGCCCGGTGGCAGCGAGTCCAGCTGCGCCGCGTGGCGCGAGAGCAGGCGGTGGAGCTTGACGTCGAAGACGAACGGGGGCGGCGTGACGGCGTCCCAGCGCGCCACGGTCGCCAGCTCCGGCACGGCGTAGAACGTCGAGTTGACCTCGACCGCCTCGAACCGCTCGGCATACCAGGACAGGCGCTCGCGGGCCGCGAGCCCGCGCGGGTACCAGTCCTCGACGAAGCCGGGGTCGGCCCAGCTCGAGGTGCCGACGACGACGCGTCCCGCCATCGGCCCGACGGCGCTCTAGCGCTCTAGCGCCCGGCGGGCAGCCGGCCTTGGGCGAGGTAGGCGCCGCCGAAGAGCAGCGTCTCCACGCGCAGGTCCGGGACGAGGGCCGACAGCCGCCCCCACGGGCGCGCGAGCCCGTCGAAGGTGGTCGAGTATTGGGCCGCGAGCGTCCACAGGTAGCTGTTCATGCCGGGAGCCCACCATGCGGCCCACTTCGCGCCGGCGACCACGACGCGCGCCCCGGGGCGGGCCTGTCCGAGCACGTTGGCGAGCGCCTCGGGCGACTGGGTCACGTCGTGGGCGAAGGAGATCAGGACGGCGTCTGGCTCGACAGCCAGGTCGGCCTCCTCGATCGATGTCTCGACCAGCTCGACGTTGGCCCAGCCCGCCTTGTCGCAGCGCGAGCGTGCACGCTCGAGCATCTCCGGGCTGAGATCGAGGCCGACGATCCGCCCGCCCGGCCCGATCGCCTGCTCGAGCGCGGGGAACGACAGCCCGGTGCCACAACCGACGTCGACTACGACGGCGCCCTCGCCGAGCTCGAGCGCCGCGACGGCGCGCCGGCGGATCGGCTCGGCGGCAGCGGCGTGCATGTCGTGCGTGCCGGCGTTTACGGCGTAGAGGCGTGCGATCCGCGCCAAGCGCTCGCGTCGGGCGTCGGCGGCCGCCTGGGGGCCCTGCTCCGCGGGCGCGGGCTCCGGCTGAGGCGACTCCAGCTCGACGCCGATCAGCGGCACGACAGAGATCGGCGGCTCGTCGTCCCTCGCGACGGTGTCCTCGCCGGGCGCCCGCCCGTGTCCGTTGTCCGCCTTGGCCTGCCGCGCCTTCTTGGAGCGGCCCTCGGGCTCGGCCATGGTGCCCCCTATGTTGAAGTCCAGGTGCCTATGAGTAGCTCATTTGTCGACCGGCGTCTACAGGTGCGTCTGCGGATCGACTCGACCGGCCGACACCCGACCTTGAGGAGCCCGGATGGCAGAGACGAAGCTCTGGTTCGCCGCCTCCACCGAGGAGCTCCAGCCCTCGGAGATGCTCGAGCAGGGCAGCTCGATCCGTACCTACGGCGAGCGGGTGCTCACGGCGCTGCGCGGAGGGTGAGCTCGAGCGGGCTCAGCGGCCCCGCCCGCCGAAGCTCTGGGCGCCGGGGGCGACGGCGCGCAGGTCGGCCGCATCGTCGTTGCTCCACGCGCGCTCGGGCTCGATGTGGCGGACCTCGGCGAGCGGCAGGTCGTCGCGCTCGAGCCGGTGCACGGCGCGCACGACCACATTGGTCACGCCCTCGCGACGCTCGAGCGTGCCCTCGGCGGCGACGAACGGCTCGGCGCGCACGGCGAGCCGGTGTGAGTCGTGCACCGGCGGGGGCACGACCAGGTTGATCACGCCGTGCTCGTCCTCGAGCAGCATGAAAGTGACCCCCTTGGCGGTCGCCGGGCGCTGGCGGGCGACGACGAGCCCGGCCACCCGCACGCGGGCGCCGTGCGGTGCACGCTCGAGCTCCCGGCTCGAGAGCACGTCCTCCCCGAGGCCCGGGCGCAGCAGCTCGAGCGGGTGGTCGCCGAG
>Ga0136630_1001267_pt1 | contig 10254 bp, 5 predicted proteins | sample AntDrymUQ5682106_2_FD_105496 | JGI IMG/M metagenome (GOLD analysis project Ga0136630, IMG submission 105496) | Polar desert sand microbial communities from Dry Valleys, Antarctica - metaG UQ568 (21.06) | ecosystem: Environmental > Terrestrial > Soil > Desert | place: Antarctica: Dry Valley...
CGCCTCCCTTTCTTTCCGCACGACGGCCGAGCCGCAGGCCGGGCAGTGCTCCGGGATCCGGAACGGCTCGGTACCCGCGGGGCGCCGCTCGGGGATGACCCGCACCACCTCCGGGATCACCTCGCCGGCGCGCCTCACCACCACGGTATCGCCGACCCGCACGTCCTTGCGCGCCACCTCGTCTTGATTGTGCAGGGTGGCGTTCTGGACCATCACGCCGCCCACGAACACCGGCTCCAGGCGCGCGACGGGCGTCAGCGCCCACGTGCGCCCGACGTGCACCTGGATGGCGAGCACCCGCGTCTCCTGTTCCTCGGCGGCGAACTTGTGGGCGATCGCCCAGCGCGGTGCGCGAGACAGCATCCCGAGCCTACGTTGGGCCGCGATGTCATCGACCTTGTATACCACGCCGTCCAATTCATAAGGGAGCATTGGACGCCTGCGGCTCATCTCTTCGTAGTAATGAAGGCAGTCCGCGACCCCCTTCAGGACCCGATACTCGTGCGACACGCGCAACCCCCATTCGCTGAGCACCTCGAGCACGGCGCTGTGACGCGCCGGCAGCTCCCCTTCGACCTTGCCGATCCCATAGCAGAAGACGTTCAAGGGGCGGCTCGCGGCGATGCGTGGATCGAGCTGGCGCAGGCTCCCGGCCGCAGCATTGCGCGGGTTGGCGAAGGTCTTGGCGCCCTTGCGGCTCTGCTCGGCGTTCAGGGCCACGAACGCCGCCTTCGCCATATAGACTTCGGCGCGGACCTCCAGGACCCTCGGATACCCCTGGCCGCGGAGACAGAGGGGCACGCTCGGGATGGTGCGCACGTTCTGGGTCACATCCTCGCCACGCATCCCATCGCCGCGAGTCGCTGCCCGCGCCAGCCGACCCTCTTGGTACAGCAGGCTCATGGCCAGTCCGTCCAGCTTGGGCTCTCCTGTGTACTCGACGATCGTCAGGCCCAGTCCCTCGCGCACGCGCCGGTCGAAGGCCTCCACCTCGGCCGATGAAAAGGCATTGGCGAGCGACAACATCGGAACCGCATGGACGACCTCGCCGAACTCCGGCAGGGGCGCGGCGCCCACCCGCTGGGTGGGCGAATCGGGGGTGACGAGCTCCGGGTGCTGCGCTTCGAGTGCTTGCAGCTCGCGCATGAGCCGGTCGAACTCGGCGTCCGGGACCTCGGGCTCGTCGAGGACGTGATACCGGTAGTTGTGGTACTCGATGTCCTCGCGTAGGCGGCAGAGGCGCGCGGCCGCCTCGTCACGTTCCGGCATGGTCGGCGACGGCGCGCAGGCGCGCCAGCTCCTGGGAGGTGAGCGGGCGGCGCTCGGCGTCCCGCACCTCCCCGCCCAGCGTCTCGGCAAGCCGAAAGGCGCCGTGCAGCAGGAGCTCGAACGCCAGCCGCCCCTCGACCGGCGCGGGCAGGCGCATGATCAAGATCAGCCCCTCGGTGCGGGCACTCGCGAGGGTGTTGAGATCGAAGCTGCCGGGCTCCAGCATGTTCACGAGGCAGTACAGGCCGGCGGGGGATGCCAGCCGGCCCACCCCATGGTAATGAAAGACCTTCATCTCCCCGTAGCGCATCCCCAGGTCTTCGGCCGCGTCGCGGATCGCGCTGCCGGTGAAGTCCCGACCGGGAGGCGCGATGACATACAGGATGATGGCCTCCGGGCCTGATTTTTCCGACGCGCCCTTGCCGGCCGTGCCCCTGCCTTTGATCGTCTGGCCTTTGACCGCCGGGGCTTTGAGCACCCGGTTCCTGAACCAGCCCCACCACGACCTGGGGACATTCTGGACACGTGCCAGGGCGTCCTGGATGCGACCGGGACGGGTCGGCGCGTGGCCGGACTCGACCACCAGATTGCTCAGATCGCTCAGGGTGCGGGTGTAATCGACTCGGGCCTCGGTGTCCTGGCCTGGCGGCCGGGCGGCCTTCGGCATCGGGACCGTGGGCTCACCGGGGCGGGACGGTCTGGGGCCCCCGACCCTCTTCCGGCGTTTGCTTTTCCGGCCCCGGATCCCCCAAAAGTAAATGCCCGCCACCACCAAGAGCCCGATCAAGAAAAGCGCGACCCGCAATTCGTTCATAAACCAGGACCCCCTCCGAAACCAACCTCCGCCATCGCCATGCAGCAGTCCGTGCTATCCGGTCGCGGCCAGGCGTACCGCCTCGTCCACGTCCACGGCGACGAGGCGCGATACCCCGGGTTCCTGCATGGTCACGCCCACCAGGCGGTGGGCGATCTCCATGGTGATCTTGTTGTGGGTGATGAGCAGGAACTGGACGTCTTCGGACATCGATCCGAGGAGCCGGCACAGGTGCGCGGCGTTGACGTCGTCGAGCGGGGCATCCACCTCGTCGAGCAGGCAGAACGGCGCCGGGTGGAGCTTGAAGAGCGCGAACACCAGCGCCAGGGCCGTCAGCGCCTTCTCGCCCCCGGACAGCAGATGGATGCTGCTGTTGCGCTTGCCGGGTGGACGGGCCATGACGGTGACGCCCGTCTCCAGGAGGTCCTCGCCGCTCAGCTCCAGGTGGGCCTCGCCACCGCCGAAAAGTCCCGGGAAGATGACCCCGAGATGGGCATCCACCTGTTCGAAGGTCTCCTTGAACCGGCCGCGCGTGTCCCCGTCGATGCGCCGGATGGCCTCCTCCAGGGTCGCCAGCGCCGCGGTGAGATCGGCGTGCTGGCTGTCGAGATAGGTCTTGCGCTGCCCGAGCGCCTCGAACTCCACCGTGGCCGCGAGGTTCACGGCCCCGAGCCGCGCCAGCCGCTCGCCGATAAGCGTGAAGCGCTCCTCGAACGCGGCCGGCAAGGCGTCCTCGGGCAGTGCGGCGAGCAATTCGTCGAGCATGAGCCCCTGTCCCGCGAGCTGCTCCCGGCAAGCCTCGAGACGCACCCGCAGGTTCTCGCGTGCCAGCCGCGCCTCACCCAGGCGCTCGCGGCACGCATCCGCATCGCGCTCGCTTCGGAGACGCCGCTCCGCCGCTTCCCGCAGGGCCGCATCCCAGCGCTCCAAGGCGGCACGCGCTTCGCCGAGCTCGGCCTCCACCGACAGCCTAGCCTCCAGCGCCCCGGGTAGGGCCTGTTCCAGGGCCGTTAAGGGCCCCAGGCCCTCCGCCACGGCCGAGCGCAGCTCCCGGCAGCGCGCCCCGAGCTGCTCCAGGGCCTCGGACTCCCGCCGTTCGCCCTCGCCCAGTACCCCGTAGCGGGTCCTCAGGGACTCGATCCTGAGCGACAGCGCGTGGCTCTCTTCGCGCGCCGAGCGCCACGCCTCGCGGGCGGTCGACAGGGCCGGACCCAACGCCCCTCTGCGACCCTCCAAGGCCAGGCGTTGCGTCCTGGTCTCCTCGAGCGCCGCATGAAGGGTCAGGAGCCGTGCTGCGGTCATGCCCTCGTCGTCCGCATCGCACACCTCTTGGGCCTCCAGCGTCGTGATCTCTTGCGCCAGCGCGGCCAATCGCAGCGCACGCTGCGCCTTCGCGGCCTCCGCCGCGGCCACCTCGGAGCGCACACCGGCAACGACCTCCTGGGCGCGGGCGATGGCGGCCTGCAGCTCGGATTCCTCGGCTTCCAGGCGGGTGCCGGTCTCACGCGCCTCCCGGGCCTCGTGCAGGAACCTCTCGATGGCCTCCTCCAGCGCCGCGCGCTCCCCCTCCAGGGACTGGATCTCCTGCTGCCTTTCGATGACCCCCGTCCGTCCCGGGACCCGCGCGGTCCTGCGCAGCCAGTCCGGTCCGATTTGGACCCCGTCACGGGTCACCAGGGACTCGGCGGCGTTGAGACCGCTGCGCAGCGCCAGGGCCTCGTCCAGCCCTTCGGCGGCATACACGCCGCCGAGCACGCCGTCGAGCCCTACCGGACTTTGAACCTTTTCTATCAACAAGGGTGCCACGGCCCTGGACGGACGGAGCGGCGCCGAGCCCGCACCTGCCTCGATCAGGCCCACGCCATGCGCGCCCAGATCGGGCAGTACACGGGCCGCCTCGGCCAGCGATCCTACCGAGAAGGCGCCCAGCCAATCCCCCAGGACCGACTCGACCGCGGGTTCCCACCCCGCCTCGACTCGGATGTGCTCGACGAGGGACACGGGCGCGGCCATTCCGGCCAGGGCAAGCCACTCCCGGACCGCCCCATCATGGCCATCCACCCTCGCTTCCTGCAGCGTACACAGTGAGGACAGGCGCCCGAGCGTGGTCGCGAGCGTCTCGCGCAACTCGTCCAGTTGGCGGTTCAGCGCGTCGCGCCGCGCGCGCTGCTCGCGCAGGGCCTCGCGATTCCCGGCCCGCTCCGACTCGCGCTGGGCCAGGATCGCACCGGCCTCGCCCAGCCGGCTTTCGACCACCGCGGTCTCATCGCTACCAGCGAGCGCCTCCAGTCGCCCGCGCTCGTCTTGCATCGTCCCGAGACGCGCTTGCCGCTCGCTCCGCCGTTCCGCCAGGTGGGCCGCACGCGCGGCCAGCGCGGACTCCTCGCTACTCCGCCGTGCGCCCTCCGCGTTCGCCGCGTCCCACTCGGATTGCCAGCCTTCCATGGCGTCTTCGCAAAGGGCCAGGCCCTCGAAGGCCGATCCCTCGGCCAGGCTGGCCTCCCGCGAACGCGGCTCCAAAAGGGCGATCTCTTCGGTCGTGCGCCCGATTGCCGCGCGCGCCTCCGCGCGCCGGGCCTCGCCCTCCTCGAGCGCGCGGCCGGCGCGTTCGAGCTCGGCCATGAGCCCCTCGCGTCGCTCCCGGGCATGGCAGATCGCCTGTTCGAGCCGGGCGATCTCCGCCCCGGCCCGGTAATACCGGCCCTGCACCTCGTCGAAGCCCTCGCGCGCCTGCGACTCGTCGGCGCGCCCTGCCTCGAGCTCGGCCTCCACCGAGCGCAGGGCCGCGAGGGCCGCCTCGACCTCCGTCTCGCACTCGACGGTCAGCCGTTCCTGGACCTCCGATCCCTGCGACAGCGTCCTGACGGACAGCGCCAGGAGCTGGCCCTTGACCAGGCGCTGTTCATCGCTGAGCCGCTTGTACCGGGTCGCCGCCCTGGCCTGTTGCCGTAAGCGTTCGAGCTGCCGGTCGAGCTCCGCGCGCAGATCGTCGAGCCGCGCCAGGTTTTCGCGGGTGTGCTGGATGCGGATCTCGGTCTCGTGGCGGCGCTCCTTGTATTTGGAGATCCCGGCCGCCTCCTCCAGGAACACCCGCAAGTCCTCGGGCTTGGCCTCGACCATGCGCGAGATCATGCCCTGCTCGATCACGGCGTAGCTGCGCGTACCGAGCCCCGTACCGAGGAACAGGCCGACGATGTCGCGGCGCCGGCAGCGCACCCCGTTCAGGAAATAGCTGGAGGTCCCGTCCCGGCTCACCTGACGCTTCACGGATACCTCGGCATAGCTCGCGTACTGCCCGCCGAAGCCACCGTCGGCGTTCTCGAAGATGATCTCGACCGTGGCCTGCCCCACGGGCTTGCGGTTGCCGGAGCCGTTGAAGATCACATCGGCCATCGAGCCCCCGCGCAGGTGCTTGGCCGAGGTCTCTCCCAGGACCCACAGGACCGCATCGATGAGGTTCGACTTGCCGCAGCCGTTCGGCCCCACGATGCCGGTCAGATTGCCCGATAGATCCAGGGTGGTCGGGTCCACAAAGGACTTGAACCCCGCGAGCCTGATCTTGGATAGCTTCATCCCGCGGTAAGATACAAGATACGGTAGCGAGCGTACAGGGATCCCCTAGTCCAGGCTCGGACCGATGCAAATTCGGTAATTGATTGAATGATAAGGATAACGTGATCCCTCTTCTGGACCATTTCGAGACCGATGGCGGGTGGTAAGGCCCTAGGTGGCGAGGTGCGGGAGGCGATGCTCGACTGGTCTTCGGTGGAGACGGTGTTGCTGGACCTCGATGGCACGCTCCTCGATCTCCACTTCGACACCCATTTCTGGACCGAGCATCTGCCGCTCCGCTATGCCGAGCGCTCCGGTATCGGACTGGCGGCCGCCAAGGCCGAGCTGGCGCCGAGGCTCAAGGCGCTGGAGGGATCACTGGCCTGGTATTGCGTCGATCATTGGACGCGAGAGCTAGGTATCGAGATCGCCGAGATCAAACGCGAGGTCGCGTATCTGATCGCGCCGCACCCGCGGGTACCCGAGTTCCTCGCCGCGCTACGCGCGCTCGGCAAGCGCGTGGTGCTGGCCACCAACGCCCACCCCAAGAGCCTCGCGATCAAGCTCCCGCGCGCCGGGCTCACCGGACACTTTGACGCGATCCTGTGTGCGCACGTCCTCGGCGCCCCCAAAGAACAGCCGCGGTTCTGGGACCTGGCGCGGACGCACGAGCCTTTCGACGGCCGGCGCACGCTCTTCATCGACGACAACCTCACCGTCCTGCGTACCGCAAAGGCCGCCGGGATCCGCTTCCTCTATGGCGTGCGCCGGCCCGACAGCCGCGCGCCGCCCCATCCCCCTTCCGAGTTCCCCGCCATCACCAGCTTCGGGGACATCATGCCGCCCTGTCGGTGACTGAGCGACCGAGCGGGTGTCGCCGTGGCCGCCCGTCAGTACCAGGTGGCGGTCAGCGGCTGGGGAAAAACGAGAGCTTGTCGAGGGAGTTTGCCAATTCCCCGGCGTCTTGATAGCGGTCGTCGGGGGCCTTGGCCAGGAGGCGCTCGAGCAGCGGTTGATAGACCGCGATGGCGCTCGGTAGATGTGGGATGGGCGCACCGATATGCTGGGCCATGACCTCGACGGCCGTCTTGCCCGTATAGGGCTTCGCGCCGGTCAGCATCTCGTAGAGGAGGGTCCCCGCGCTGTATAGATCGCAGCGGGGATCCCCGGGCAGGCCCTCGCATTGTTCCGGGCTCATGTAGTAGGGCGTGCCGAACGCCGGTGCCTGCCCCTCCGCTTGTGGATCGGCCGTGGCGTCGTGGTGCCGGGCGATGCCGAAATCGATGAGCGCGAGGCTATCGTCCTCGCGGAACATGAGGTTCTGCGGTTTGAGGTCGCGATGCACGATCCCGTGGGCATGGATGACCTCGAGTGCGCGCAGCACCTGACAGAAGATGCGCAGTGCCGCCGCCGGCGGCAATGCCCCGTAACGCAGGTGGTCCTTCAGATCGCCCTGGGAGAAATACTCCATGGCAATGTAGACGTGCGTATCCGTGAACCCCTGCTCGTAGATACGGACGACATGGGTGCTTTTTATATGCGAGATGAGGTTGTACTCGCGCATGAACAGCTCCAGGAAGCGCTCGTCCTCGATGAGCCTGCTGTCCAGGATCTTGAGCGCCATCGGGATCCCCTTGGCCAGATGCTGCGCGAGGAAGATCGTCGACATGCCGCCGGAACCGAGCTTGCGCAGCATCAGGAAACCGTTCAGCCGCACCGCCTCGGGCCGGCTGCCGACGTTTCGGCGCAGCAGGAAGACATCGGACGCGGCGTCCTCCAGGGGTTCGGTATCCCCATAGGCACCAATCGGTACCGTATCGGCGGACTGCCAGGGCGCATCGCTGCTGCCCGAGCCCCTCGCGAGCGCGGCACGCATCACGGCACCTAAGGCCGCGCGCGAGAGGTCTGATTTGTGGAGCGATAACGCGGCATTGCCATGTGAGCAAGGTGTCGCGCCGTCCAGGAGCCGTACGATGGGCGGGTGCCCGGGGTGCGCCGTGAGGCCCTCCGGGAATACCCCAGCGCCTTCGAGCGCGTTATCCACGAGCACCACGTCGGCGTCGGCGCACCCCGCCGCAGCGGCCGTGCCCTCCGGCACGCACCGGTCCCACTCGTGGATCTCGGCGTTGGGCCATTCCATCGCGACCAGCTGCGCGAGCAAGAGACGCAGGTCCTCGCTCTCGCTGACGATGAGGATGCGCCGTGTCCCGGCGGACTTGAAAGCGTGTATGGGCAACTCCAATCCCTGGCGTTCGATCCGGAGGCAAGATGGTGCGATCAGCGCACCGCGTGCAACTCTCACATTACGCTGGGAGGTGTCGGACCGCGAGTGGAGCGGTTTTGCGTTTTCGCGATCCGCCGGTCCTTGCCTCGCCGGCTAACCGTTCTGTGGCGCCTCTCTGCACGGGCTTGTTTCGGCATCGAACGGAGGGACCTTGAGGAACACACCCATGAAGCGTGTTCACCGGCCCACGATGCACCGCCGCAGGCGGCTTCGCTTTCCGGTAGGGCCGGGTACGCTGTCAACTCCTATACGAACGGCGCCGCGACCTCCTGTTCTGTGGTCGTGTTGTAACGGCCCGACTCATATGACCAATCGAGATTGCCGCGCATCCAAGCCCCCATTCCGGCAACAAAGCGCCGAACGATGCTATCGACTTCGGGGCCGAACGATGGCAAATCGTTTTCAAGAGCGATGAAACGCTCAACCTCCTGTTCGACGAGCCTGGCCACGCGGTTTACCGCTTCCTGGAGGCTGATATCCTCTTGGTGCTGGAGGATGAGCGCAAGATTGTGCACGTCATCATAGGCCCGTTCCTTCGGGAGGGAAAAAAGGTCATTGCACCAGCATACGACGTTATTGGTGATCAGCATGAGCGACTGATACGCCGGGTGTTTGCGCACCACAAGGGGCAAGATCACTGCCTCGCTCAGGTCGATTAGATTGAGAACGGTATACAGCGCCCCGGTATATGGGCGCATCTGGATATAGGTTTCCGAGTTCGGCCATACTCCACGTTCGCGGTTCCTGGCCTCCCATACCGCAGCATCGAAATACTCGGAGACGCTCACCGCAAAACGATCCATCCACGCCCGCGACATGAGGGTTTCCATCCGGCCGCGCAGATCGTCTAGGGCGTAGATCAATGGCACGTCCGGCCGCCCAGGGCGGGAGCGATACGGGTTCGGAACACTGCGCGAAGTCTTTCTTCGCCCCAGGGATTCAGGCCGGAAACGCGAGAGCATGTCCAGGTATCGGTCGTGCAGCGCCACCAGCCGGTCTGGCTTCCTTCCGAGCCCCGCCTCATCGCACTCATCGTCTAGTAAGAAGAGCCACATGTTCCAATCCGAGATGACCTCAAGCCTGTCGCGCGGAGCAAGGGGATAAGCCCGCGCTATAAGGCTCGGGAACTTCGAGTCCCTGAGGCGCACGAATGCCTGTTCCTCCTGAACCAGGCCAAAGCGCCGCGCCCACGCGAGCGTGTGCTCATTGACCGCCTCGAGGTGTGGGCTAACCGCCGATGGGAATGGGCAGTACAGCCGCGGTACTACGAAGTGTTCTTTCTTCATTAGTGTCCTGCTCGTCGTTCCAACCCGAACGACACTATGCTGGCGATTTCGGAATGGCCGCCGTCGGAAGCCCGGCCGAAATGAAACCCTTGCACGAGGGTCACCCCCATCTCCTCGAGCAGCGTCAGGGTCGCTGCGTCCTCCACGCCTTCGGCGACGACCGTCCTGCCGTAACAGCGGATCATGGTGGTGATGGCGCGAACAAAATCCCGATCCCGCGGGTTCGCGGCGATCCCCTTCACCAGCGACTGGTCGATCTTGACGAAGCTCGCGGGGAGTTGTTTCAGGTAAATGAGCGAGCTGAACCCGGAGCCGAAATCATCCAAGGCAAAGCGGACCCCGAGCGTGCCGAGCTCGTCCATGATGCGCCGCGCTTCGGCCATGTCGGCGATCATCCCCGTCTCGGTGATCTCGAAGATGAGGCGTAACGGGTCCAAGCCCCCGATACTCACGGCTGTCTTGACCTGCTCCGCCCAGCGTCCATCCGCGAGCGCCGCGGTCGAGAGATTCACCGACAACGATTCCGGGGCACCCGAGCCGAGGACCTGTATGGCCAGGCGCGCCGCGTAGCAGTCGATCTCATAGCCCAGACCGGCCCGCTGGGCCGCCGGCAGGAACTCACCGGGATAGACGACCCGATTGTCCTCGAGCCGGAGCCGCAAGAGCGCCTCGTGGAACGCCACCGCCCCGCTCCCGACCTCGATCACCGGCTCATACTCGAAGAACAGATGGCCCTCGGCGAGTGCGTGAGAGAGAAGGTCCTTCCAATGGACGCCGCCCGCCAGTGCCCCGGCGTCCTCATGCTCGCGGGCGAACATCCGGAAGCAGGAGCGCCCGGCGCGCTTGGCCTCGTACATGGCGAGGTCCGCGTGCGCGAGCAGCTCCTCGGAATCGCTGCCGTGCTGGGGCAGGAGCGCGATCCCGATGCTGGCGCCAGTACGATAGCGACGCTCGCCATAGACGAACGGCACCTGGGCGAGGCGCTCGTTGATCTGGCGCGCGAACGCGGCGGCCCCGTAGGCATCGGTATTCGGCATGAGCATCGCGAA
>Ga0136630_1001269_pt1 | contig 10254 bp, 8 predicted proteins | sample AntDrymUQ5682106_2_FD_105496 | JGI IMG/M metagenome (GOLD analysis project Ga0136630, IMG submission 105496) | Polar desert sand microbial communities from Dry Valleys, Antarctica - metaG UQ568 (21.06) | ecosystem: Environmental > Terrestrial > Soil > Desert | place: Antarctica: Dry Valley...
CATCGTTGCGGGGGTGGATCCCACCGACCGTCCCCACCTCGTCATCGAACCGGACCGTGGTGCGGCCATCGCGCGGGCGATCGACGCCGCCCGGCGCGGCGACCTCGTCGTCATCGCCGGGAAAGGTCACGAGACGACGCAGGTCGTCGGCGACGTCGCCACGCCGTTCGCCGACGCCACCGTCGCCCATGCGGCGCTGGCGAGACGGGTGTCCACGTGATCGCTGTCCTCATCGCCGGTGGCATCGGCCTCGTCGGTGCGCTGATGGGCACCCGGCTGCTGATCACGTTCTTCGGAAATCGCGGGCTCGGCCAGCCGATCCTCGGCAAGGAGGACCTCGGACCCGAGCACCACATGGCGAAGCAGGGCACACCGACGATGGGCGGCCTCGCCATCATCGGCGCCGCGCTCGTCGGCTATCTCGCAGCCCACCTGCGCGCCGGTCTGGCGTTCTCCGACCAGGGCCTGATCGTCTGGATCGGCATCGTCGGGATGGCCGCGATGGGCCTGCTCGACGACATCATCAAGGTGCGCAAGGGTCACAACCGAGGGATCTTCTGGCGCCAGAAGAACTACATCACGATGCTCATGTCGTTCGGCCTGGCGTGGTGGCTCGTCGTCGCCACCGGCGTCTCCGAGTCGATCTCGTTCACTCGTGCCGACTCGCCCGGTTGGGAGATCCCGACGTTCGTGTGGGTGCTGTTCGCCGGGCTCATCATCTGGGCGACGACGAACGCCGTCAACGTGACGGACGGGCTCGACGGCCTCGCCGGTGGCTCGGCGATGATGGCGTTCGGCGCCTTCACGATCATCGCCTACCTGCTGTTCCGCAACAGCGAGCTCTACACGAGCGTGGTCAACCCGCTCGACATGGGCGTGATGGCCGCGGCATTCGCCGGCGCCTGCGGCGGGTTCCTCTGGTACAACGCCGCCCCGGCGCGGATCATCATGGGCGACGTCGGTGCGCTCGGGATCGGCGCCGCGCTCGCCTTCCTCGCGCTGACGCTCAACACGCAGCTGCTGCTCCTTCTGCTGTGCGGCATCAACGTGTTCGAGGCCGGGTCCGTCGCCGTGCAGATGGGTGTGTTCAAGGCGTCGGGACGCAAGAAGCGGCTACTGCGCATGTCGCCGATCCACCACCACTTCGAGCTGCTCGGATGGCCGGAGACGACGGTCATCATCCGCTTCTGGCTGATCGCCGCCGCATGCGTCGCGGCTGCGCTCGGCATCTTCATGGCCGACTTCACCCAGCTCGCGAACACGGTGAACCCGTGACGTCAGTCCTCGTGTACGGCGTCGCGATCGCAGGACGGTCGACCGTGCGCGCCCTTGTGCGACGCGGCTACGACGTCGTCGCCACCGATGACCGGCTGACGGCGGCGACGCGCGACGAGGTCACGGCGCTCGGAGCTCGCGTGATCGAACCTGGTGACGTGGCCACGTCACTTCACGGAGTCGACATCGTGGTACCCGCCCCCGGCGTGCCCGAGACCCACCCTGCTGTCGCCGCTGCGCTGGAGGTGGGCCTCGACGTCGCCAGCGAGATCGAGCTCGCGTACCGGTTCGAGCAGGAACGCCCGGACGGGCCGCGACCGATGCTTGCCGTCACGGGAACGGACGGCAAGACCACAACGACGCTGCTGGCCTGCGAGATCATCCGCGCCGGTGGTCGCCGCACCGTCGCCGCCGGCAACACTGACGTGCCGCTGCTCGATGCGATCGACATGGACGTCGACTGCTTCGTCGTCGAGGCAGCGAGCTTCCGGCTGGCGTGGGCGTCGACGTTCCGCTCGGAGGCCGCCGTCTGGCTGAACGTCGCAGAGGACCACCTCAACTGGCACCGTTCGATGGCGACCTACGTCGCGGCGAAGTCGAAGATCTTCGACCTGCAGCGACCAGGCGATGTCGCCGTCGGCTTCGCCGACGACGCAATCGTGATGGAACACCTCGCCCGCGCCCCGGGTTTGCGCCGCACGTTCGCCGCCGACGGCGCCGACTACCACGTCGAGGGTGGATGGCTGGTGGGTCCCGGCGGACCCATCGTCGCCGTCGACTCCATGCGCAGGGCGCTGCCGCACGACCTCACGAACGCGCTCGCTGCGTCGGCGATCGTGCTCGAGGCCGGACTGGCGAGCGTCGCCGCCGTGGAGCCCGCCGTGCGCAGCTTCACCGGACCGCCGCACCGGCTGGAGGACCTCGGCGTGCACGCCGGTATCCGCTGGTTCAACGACTCCAAGGCGACCACACCCCACGCCGCGTCCGTCGCGCTCGCTGCGTTCGAGCGCGTCGTGCTGATCGCCGGCGGCCTCAACAAGGGCCTCGACTTGTCGCCGATGGCGGCGCAGGCACACCACGTCGCCACGGTCGTCGCCATCGGGCGCGACGGCGCCGACATCGAGGCGGTGTTCGCACCGCACAGCCGAGTCGTAACAGCGAGCGACATGCGCGACGCGGTGGCGCGTGCGGCCGATCTCGCAACCGACGACGATGTCGTACTGCTCTCGCCTGGTTGCGCCAGCTTCGACTGGTACCCCGACGGCGGCTACGAGGGGCGCGGCGACGACTTCCGTCGCGAGGTCGAGCGCCTCGGCCGTGACCGCGACGCCGACCGCGACGCCGACCGCGACGCCGACCGCGACGCCGAGACCTCGACCGTCAAAGGAGCTCCTGCGTGAACGCGACCGCCGTGACATTGAAGGATCGTCGCCGGCTCGCGCTGGAACGGCTGGAGGCCGACCGCCGTCGCGGCACACGCCACCGGCGGCTGCCGCGCTCGCACCGTGTCGAGGGTCCACCGACGACGGCGTTCTACGCGATCGCGCTCGTCGTCACGGGGTTCGTCATGCTCGGGCTCGTCATGGTGCTGTCCGCATCGGCGACGTCGCTCGTCAACGAGGGCAGGAGCCCGTACTCGTACTTCAACCGGCAAGTCATCTGGGCCGTGTGCGGGTTCGCCGGGATGTGGGTCGCGATGCGGATCCGCTACGACGCGTGGCGGCGCTTCAGCCTGCCGCTGCTCGGACTCGCCCTCGTGGGGATGGCACTGCCGTTCGTGTCACCCATCGGGGTGAACGTGGAGGGCGCACAGGCCTGGATCAGAATCGGGTCGATCACGATGCAGCCCTCCGAGCTGCTCAAGGTCGCCGTCGTCATCGCCGCAGCCGATCTGCTCGCCCGGCGCGTCGACGTGCTTCACGACACGAGACGGGCGCTGCTACCGATCGCGCTGCTCGGGGCGCTCGCCGCCGGCAGCTGCCTCGTGCAGGGCGACCTCGGCGCAGCCATCGTGCTCGGCGCGATCGTGCTCGGCGCCGCCTTCATCGGTGGCCTGCCGCTGACCCCGCTGCTCGGGCTCGCCGGTTCGGCGCTCGCGGCGATGACGCTGTTCGTCGTCTCGAGCCCTCGCCGCATGGACCGGTTTACCGCGCTGTTCGACATCACCGGCCAGCGCGACCACCGCTCGTACCAGACGTACCAGGGCTTCCTCAGCATCGCCAACGGCGGCGTGCTCGGTTCGGGCATCGGTGAGGGCAAGGGCAAGCTCGGCTACCTGCCGCTCGCCCACAGCGACTTCATGTTCGCCGTGATCGCCGACGAGCTCGGACTCATCGGCGCCTTCGCAGTCCTCGGCGGGTTCGGGCTCCTCGCCTACTTCGGCGTCCAGACCGCCCTCGCCGCACCGGACCGCTTCGGGATGGTGCTCGCCGGGGGCATCTCGGTGTGGTTCGCGATGCAAACGATCGTCAACGTCGGTGGCGTGACCGGACTGCTTCCCGTCACGGGGCTGACGCTGCCGTTCTTCTCGGTCGGCGGTACCTCGCTGTTCGTCTCGATCACGGCGGCGGGGCTGCTGCTCAACGTCGCCAGGCGAGCGACCTAGGTGACGTTCGCCGTCGTGACCGGCGGTGGCACCGCTGGCCACGTCTACCCGGCCATCGCCGTCGCCGAGGGGCTCGTCGCTGCGGGACATCGCCCGGGCGAGATCCACTACGTCGGCGCGCGGCGCGGCGTCGAGACCCGCCTCGTGGCCGTCACGGCGTTCCCGCACACGTTCGTCGACGTCGTCGGCCTCGCCCGCTCGCTCGCGGTGCGCAACCTGGCGTTCGTGCCGCAGATGCTGCGCGCCACGCTGTCCGTCCGGCGGCTGTTGCAGTCACTGCAGCCGAAGGTGGTCGTCTCGGTGGGCGGCTACGCCGCGATGCCCGCCGTGTTCGCGGCCCGCACGCTGCGCATCCCGATCGTCGTCGTCAGCTACGACCGCAACCCCGGCAGGGCGAACACGCTTGCGGCACGGTTCGCCGCGGCATGTGCGGTCGCGTTTCCCGACACGGCGTTGCCGCGCGCCGAGATGACGGGTGCGCCGGTGCGCCAGCGCGTGCTCGACGTCGACCGCGTCGCCGACCGAGCCGGCGCACGTGAGGCGCTCGGCGTCGACGACGAGCGTTTCCTCGTCACCGTCATCGGAGGGTCGCTCGGCTCGACGGCGCTGAATTCGGCCGTTGTTGCCTACGTCACCGAGCATGCCTCGGATCGCCGCCTTGCCGTCCGTCACGTCGTCGGTGAGCGCTTCCTGGCCGAGGCGGCGCCGGCTCGGGACGGCAGCGACGGCGTGCGGTACGAGGCGGTCGCGTTCGATGAGGCGCTGGCCACGAGCTACGCCGCCAGCGATCTCCTCGTCGGACGCGGGGGAGCGAGCACGGTCGCGGAGGTGGCGGTCACCGGCGTGCCGTCGATCCTCGTCCCGTGGGCTGGCGCGGCCGAGGACCATCAGACGGCGAACGTCGCATGGCTGAGCGATCGCGGGGGAGCGGTCCGCCTCGCCGAGACCGAGCTGCCCGGCCTCGGCGCGCGGATCGAGGAGCTGCGAGGTGACGACGACCGTCGCGAGGCGATCTCGGCCGCAGCCCGACGCGCTGGCGACGTGCACCGCAGTGGCGCATTGCCGGAGTTGATCGAGCGCGTGGCTCTACCCTGATGGCGTCGTGAACGCCACTGCTGCCATGCACGAGACGAAGCCGGTCCCTCCGCTCGATCTCCACCAGCACCAGCGGGTGCACGTCGTCGGCGTGGGCGGTCCAGGGATGAGTGCGGTGGCGATCGCGCTCGCCGAGATGGGCCACGACGTGTCGGGCAGCGACATCCGCGAGCAGCCGGTGCTCGATCGCGTGCGTGCGGCCGGCGTCGACGTCTCGATCGGCCACGATCCGGCGCACGTCGACGGGTGTGACGCCATCACAGCCTCCCCGGCGATCCCGGCGAACCACCTCGAGCTCGCAGCGGCCGCCGAACGCGGCGTCCCGTTCGTCAGGCGGGCAGGTGTGCTCGCCTCGATCTGCGCCATGTCACAGGCCATCGCCGTCGCCGGCACGCACGGGAAGACCACCACCACCTCGATGCTGCTCCTCGTGCTTGCGGGCGCCGGACTGCACCCCAACTTCGTCATCGGTGGTGACGTGACGGACATGGGAACCGGCGCGCAGTGGACGGGCGGTGACTGGCTGCTCGTCGAGGCGGACGAGAGCGACGGCACGCATCTCGAGCTGCCGCTGCACGGCACGATCCTCACCAACATCGACGTCGACCACCTCGACCTCTACGGGACGTTCGACGGTATCGTCGACGCTTTCGACCGCTATCTGGCGCAGATCCCAGGGCCGCTGGTGCTCAACGGCGACGACGCCGCGTGCGCACGGCTCGCCGAGCGGCACGAGGCGGTGACGTTCGGCCACGACGCAATGGCGACGTACCGCGTCGTTGACACCGAGATCGTGCGTGGCGGCAGCCGGTTCACGCTGCGCCACGACGACGGCGAGCTCGTCGTCACGCTGCCCCTGAGGGGCACGCACAATGTGCTCAACGCCGCAGCGGCCGCGGCGATGGCGCACGAGATCGGCGTGCCGTTCGAGACCATCGGGGGCGCCCTCGAGCGCTTCGGTGGTGTCGCCCGACGGTTCGACGTGCGTGGTGTCGACGGTGGCGCGACGTTCGTCGACGATTACGCACACCTGCCGGCCGAGATCGCTGCTGCGCTCGACGGGGCACGCAACGGCGGCGACGGCTGGGAGCGGGTGGTCGCCGTGTTCCAACCGAACCGCTTCCATCGTGTCGCCGACATGTGGCGCGACTATGCCGACTCGTTCGTCGACGCCGATGTCGTGGTGATCACGGAGATCTACGCCTCGGGCACCACGCCGATCCCCGGCGTGAGCGGCAAGCTCATCGTCAACGCCGTCACGGAGGCGCACCCCGACCAGCGCGTGCTGTGGTTGCCGCACCGCGACGACCTCGTCCGCTGCCTCGCCACCGAGGTCCGTGACGGTGACGTGTGCGTCTCGATGGGGTGTGGCGACGTCGCGTCGCTCCCTGACGAGGTGATGGCGCGACGTCACGCCTCCTCCTCCGCATCGCGATGAGACGGGTGATGATGGCGGACGTCACCTCGGACGACACCGGGCTCTTCGACCGTGCAGCGTCACTCGTGGGCGGATCCGCACAGCGCGACGTGCCGCTCGCCCCGTTCACGACGTATCGGGTGGGTGGCAACGCTGCGGTCCTGGTGCGCCCGACGTCGTTCGCCGACCTCGCCGCCGTCGCGGGTGCGCGCGAGGCGACGGGTCTTCCGGTGCTGGCGGTCGGTCGTGGATCCAACATGCTCGTCGCCGACCGTGGCTTCGCCGGGCTCGCCGTCACGCTCGCCGACCTCCCTGCCGTCGGCGCAGCGGGGGAGATGATCGGCGACGTCGAGGACACGTCGGACGGCGTTGTCGTCACCGTCTCCGGTGCGGCGTCGCTCCCGTCGCTCGCCCGACGGCTGGCGTCGTCGGGCATCGTCGGGTTCGAGTGGGCCGTCGGGATCCCGGGATCGATCGGCGGTGCCGTGAAGATGAACGCCGGCGGTCACGGATCCGACATGGCGGCGGTGCTCGTCGATGCCACCGTCGTCTCGATCGCCGCCGGCGCCGGCGCCGGGGCGGTCGTGGTCGCCCGCGACGATCTCGCTCTCACCTTTCGCTCGTCGGGCGTCGGCGACGACGATCTCGTCGTGTCGGTCCGGTTGGCGCTACGGCGCGGCGAGTCGGCACCTGCGCTCGAGCGGATCTCCGAGATCGTGCGGTGGCGTCGCGAGCACCAGCCAGGAGGCCAGAACTGCGGGTCGGTGTTCGTCAACCCCGTGCCCGGCGAGGTGAGTGCCGGCTCGTTGATCGACGCCATCGGGCTGCGTGGCACACGCATCGGCGATGCGTGGGTGTCAGACAAGCACGCCAACTTCATCCAGGCGGCACCGCACGCCCGCAGCGCCGACGTGCTCGCCGTGATCGAGCATGTTCGTGCCGCCGTGGCGGCCGAAACCGGGCACGCGTTGCGCTCGGAGGTCCGCCTCGTCGGGTTCGGTGAGGACGGGCGATGAGCGACGACGACCGCCGCGTCGACACGGCCCACGGTGACGACCGCCCGTCGAAAGCGGTCCTCGACGAGCTGCTGTCGATGTTCGAGGCCGACGACTACACGAGCGGCAAGGACATCGACCTGACGAGCCCCGAGGTCGAGGCGCTGCTCAGCGGCGGCACGAGCCGACCGACCCCACGTGCCGACGACGAGCCAGACGAGCCCGACCAGCCAGACGAGCCCGACGACAGCGACAGCGACGATGGCGATGATGCCGACGCCGACGGCGAGGAGCACGGTGACGATCGCGACGAACCCGAGACGATCGTCATCGTCGACGAGGATGTCGACGCCGGGACCAGCGACGCCGTCCCCGGGGACGCGAGTCCGTCCGGGATCGTCGTGATCGAGGCCGACGACCTCCCCGACGTGGTTGCCGTCGGGGATTCGCCGGATCCCGCCGTCGCGGCGGGCAGGGAGGGGCGCAATCCGGTGTTCATCGACGACGACTCGAAGTCGTTCGAGGTGGTGGGCAGCGCCGAGGCGGCGCGGGCGAGCGGGATCGAGCCGAAGCTGCGCGAGCGCCGTGATGCCGTGCGCAAGGCACACGGGCGCCGGCGTCTGAGGTGGGTGGCGCTCGCCGTGTTCGTGGTGCTCGTCGTCGTGGCAGGACTCGCCGTGCTCGGATCGTCGTGGTTCTCGATCAAGGAGGTCGACGTCGGGGGCGCCGTGTACAGCCGCGACGAGCTGGCGCCGATCATCGCCGACATCGAGGGCACACCGGTCCTGCGGCTCGACACCGGTGGCTACGAAGACCGCATCCGCGAGATCCCCTGGGTCGAGGACGTGCGGGTGACGACGCATTTCCCTGATCGGGCGACGATCGAGGTCCGCGAGCGTGTGCCGGTCGCTACGTTCGCCGGCGGTGACGGCCGATTCCGGGTCATCGACCGTGAGGGCCGTGTGCTCGACATGGTCGACGGTCAGCCTGCCGACTTCATGTTCGTGCGCAGCGACGAACCGCCCAACACGGGCCTCAGCGACTACGCACCGCCCGGGTTCGTCGGTGCGGCGTCGATCGCGACGGCGTTCACCCCCTCCGTCGCACCACTCGTGGAGGTCGTCGAGGTCGCGAACGACGGCTCCGACCTGCGGCTCGCGCTCACGGGAGGCACCGAGGTGCGCCTCGGAGATACCCAGAACCTCGCCGACAAGCTCGTCCGGCTCGAGACCGTGATCGACGGTCGCGTCGGTGCGCTCCCGGCTCGGATCGACGTCGCCACGAGCGACGTGACCACGTCGGAGTCCGGATGACCGCGTCGGCGCCTGTGATGCGCGAGCACCGGCAGGCCGGATCGTGCAGGGGAATTGCTAGCCTTGCGCTCCGCTCGACCGGTGGGACGTCCAGCAGTCCCCAGCAGGGGAACGCTGACATGCGATCATGGTCCGTGCGCGTAACGACGACAACTGGGCTTCGGGCCAGGAGGTACCGATGATGCCGGCTTCACCACAGAACTACCTCGCCGTGATCAAGGTCGTCGGCGTCGGTGGTGGCGGTGTCAACGCGATCAACCGCATGATCGACGCAGGCCTCAAGGGTGTCGAGTTCATCGCGATCAACACCGATGCCCAGGCGTTGCTGATGAGCGACGCCGACGTCAAGCTCGACATCGGACGCGACCTCACGCGAGGACTGGGTGCCGGCAGCGACCCCGACGTCGGCCGGACGGCGGCAGAGGCGCACCACGACGAGATCGACGAGATCATCAAGGGCGCCGACATGATCTTCATCACCGCCGGCGAGGGCGGCGGCACGGGTACCGGCGCCGCGCCCGTCATCGCCGAGGTGTCACGCGCGGCGGGAGCGTTGACCATCGGTGTCGTGACGCGCCCGTTCACGTTCGAGGGCAGGCGGCGGGCCGTGCAGGCCGACAGCGGCGTGCAGCGGCTGAAGGAGAAGGTCGACACGCTCATCGTCATCCCGAACGACCGTTTGCTCACCGTCGCCAACGAGAAGACGAGCGTGCTCAACGCGTTCAAGATGGCCGACGAGGTGCTGTTGCAGGGTGTTTCGGGCATCACCAACCTGATCACGACACCGGGACTCATCAACACCGACTTCGCCGACGTGAAGGCCGTGCTCTCCCAGGCAGGGTCGGCCCTCATGGGCATCGGACAGTCGAGCGGCGACGAGCGCGCCGTGTCTGCCGCCAAGATGGCCATCTCGAGCCCGCTGCTCGAGTCGGCGATCGACGGTGCGCGAGGCGTGCTGCTCAACATCACCGGTCCGTCGAGCATGGGGCTGTTCGAGATGAACGCGGCGGCCGAGATTATCCACGGCGTCGCCCATCCCGAGGCCAACATCATCTTCGGCACAGTGATCGACGACGAGATCGGCGACGAAGTGCGGGTCACGGTCATCGCCGCCGGGTTCGACCGCGTCGACGAGGGACTGCGGGCGGTCCCCGACGCCAGCGGCCCGGGACGCATCGCCGAGCTGTTCGGCGAGGACGCCGGTCCCGCCGACCCGCTCGGCGACGACGACGACGACGACTTCGAGGTCCCCTCGTTCCTGCGCTGATACCGGCAGCGACTCGCGTGCCGTCGTTCGAAGAAGTCCAGGTCCGGCTCGCGGACGTTCGTGAACGCCTCGCCGAGCTGGGTTCGACTGGCGTCACCGTCATCGCCGTCACAAAGGGCTTTGGCGCCGATGCGATCGTCGCCGCCCGCAAGGCCGGGCTCGGCGACATCGGGGAGAACTATGCTCAAGAGCTCCTCGCCAAGGCCGAGATGCTGGTGCAGCTCGACGACGTTCGCCCACGTGTGCACTTCATCGGCCACGTGCAGTCCAACAAGGTGCGTCAGCTC
>Ga0136630_1001271_pt1 | contig 10244 bp, 8 predicted proteins | sample AntDrymUQ5682106_2_FD_105496 | JGI IMG/M metagenome (GOLD analysis project Ga0136630, IMG submission 105496) | Polar desert sand microbial communities from Dry Valleys, Antarctica - metaG UQ568 (21.06) | ecosystem: Environmental > Terrestrial > Soil > Desert | place: Antarctica: Dry Valley...
CACCTCGTCGGTCTCCTCGTCGAGCACCAGCCGGGAGATCCCCACGTCGACGATGCCGCTGCGGTTCTCGTCCAGGCTGATCTGACCGTAGGGCAGATCCAGCGTGAGCTCGGACAACGCCGCCTGCAGGGCCTCTTGGCCTCCGGAGATGTCCCCGTCCACGGCCTCGAGCCCGCGGACGAGCGCGACGCCGGCGGAGTAGTAGCCGTAGAAGAACCCGAAGGCGGCCGCGATCGACGGGTCACCGGGTTCGTTGCCGGTGAGTGCGCCGGGCAGGGACTCCCACGTCTCGTCGGCGCTGGCGAGGTACTCCTCGATCTCGGGTGTCTGGACGTCGCCGGGCAGCGTGGCGAAGCCACCGACGTACGCCCCGGCGATGCCGGGGCCGAGCGCCGAGGCGAGGTCGGGGTTGAAGAACAGATTGCCGGCGTGCTGGTCGCCGGTCAGGTCGCCCTTGGAGTTCACGAACGCCTCGAGCGCGGCCTGCGTGCCGGTGCCGCCGACCACCCAGAAGTAGCCGTCCACCTCGTCGGGGTTCGGCAGCTGCTGGACGAAGGAGGAGTAGTCGGTGGTCCCGAGCGGCGGGAACACGCGCGTGACGACCTCGCCGCCGACGCCGCAGAAGTCGGCGATGAAGCCGGCGGCGGAGGTGTGGCCGAAGCTGTAGTCGTCGGCGATCACCGCCACCGTGTCCCAACCCTCCTGGTTGTGGAGGATGTCACCCAGACCGGCGTTCCAGATGGCGCCGTCGCCGTGGAACCGGAAGTAGTTCGGGGCCTGCACCTCGAGCGTGGGTTCCTGGGAGCCGGCGATGCCGCTGAGGAACGTGATCTCCGGGTTCGCACTGGCGTACTCGGCGACGGCGATGCCCTCGTCGCCCGACAGCGGGCCGATGACGACGTTGGCGTCGAGCTGCTCGACCAGCCTGCGCACCTCTCGGATGATGGTGTCGGGGGTGTCGTCACCGCAGCCGATGCCGACCACCTCGATCGGCGTCCCCGCCACGGACGCGTCGCTGAAGCCGTCGAGCGCGCTCGTGGGGGAGTTCGTCGTCGCGCCTGCCTGGGTGACCATCGCGAGCACGACGCCGCCGACCACGTCTTCGTGGAAGCCGCCGAACGGACCTTCGCACTCGCCGAGGATCCCGAGCCGCACGCCGTCGTCGCCCGCGGCGGTGTCGCCGTCCTCTCCGGTGTCGGTGGGCTCGGCCGCGTCGGTGGGCTCGGCCGCGTCGGTCGGCTCGGCGGCGTCGGTGGGCTCGGCCGCGTCGGTCGGCTCGGCGGTGTCGTCGGTCGTCGCGGCCCCGGTGCCGCTCTCGGTCGTGTCGGCCCCGCCGCATGCGGCCGCCAACAGCACGAGGATCGAAAGCATGCTGGCCACCACGAGCGACCTGGAGGCTGTGCGTCTGCTGGTCATTCGACTGTTCCCTTCGTCGTTGGCGTCGCGGGCGACGGTTCGCCCGTTCCGGTCGTGCGGGCAGGTTCCCGGTCGGGCTGCTCGGTGCGTTCGCCGGCCGTCCCGGCGGCCGCCGACGGTCCGCTCGGCGACCGGCGACCGGTGCGGCGCAGCGAGCCGCCCGCCTTCGCCGCGATCCCGGCGAGGCCCTCCGGGGACAGCACCATGATCACGAGCACCAGGACACCGATGACGGTGTTGAAGCGGTCCTCACGGATGCCGATGCGATCGACGAGCGGCAGCTGGCGCATGTAGTTGTTGGCGAGGAGATAGACGAACGCGCCGAGCCATGCGCCCTCAAAGTACGAGATCCCGCCGATCACGGCGATGATCAACAGGACCAGGGTCGGGCCGATCGAGACCGACGCAGGGTCGATCTGCCCGTTCCACCACACGTTGAGCAGCCCCGCGACCGCGGCGACGAACGCTGCCGCGGTGAACGCGAGCGTTCGGTGCAGGGGGACGTTGAACCCGAGCGAGGCCATGCGGACGGGGTCGTCGCGGATGCCCTGGAGCGCCAGACCGAAGGGCGTGCCGCCGATGGCGCGGAAGCCGGCGTAGGCCAGGGCGGAGAGCACCACGCCGGCGTAGTACAGCCGCACCGGCTCGCTGAAGAGGTCCGGCGGGGCGATGCTCGTGACGCCTCCGGGCCCTGAGATCGTGATCACCTGGGCGAAGAAGAAGAACCCGATCACGCCGTAGACCAGGGTGAGCATCAGAAAGTAGATGCCGGTCGTGCGGCTCGCGATCGCGCCCAGCAGGAGCGCGACGGCGGTCGCGACCCCGAGTGCGAAGACGACCGCCACCCACGGGTCCCAGCCAAGGTTGAGGCCCCGGGCGCCGGACTCCAGCGCGGCGTTGCCGTACATGAAGCCGGCGATGCCGAAGAAGAGCAGCTGGGCCAGCGAGATCATCCCGCCGTACTTGGCGAGGAAGACGATCGTCGCCGCAGCCAGACCGAGCATCATCGTCCGCGTCATCACGAAGTCGACGAAGTAGCTCGAGCTCGCCGCGGGGAGCGCGAGCAGCAGCACGAGCAGCCCGACGAAGGCGACGGTGCCGCCAGGCGCAAGCCGCCGGCTCATGCCGGCCGTCCGAACAAGCCGTACGGCCGCGCGGCGAGGACGAGGGCGAGGAGGACGAACGTGAAGATGATGGAGTAGAAGGTGTACCGGCTCGGGAGGTAGCTCGGCGAGAACGCGATCACCATCCCGTACAGCACCGACCCGGCGACGGCGCCCTTGATGGATCCGAGCCCCCCGATGATCACGACGATGAGGGAGTTCAGCAGCCAGCTGCCGTCGGAGCCGGTGGCGGCGCCGGCGAAGGACGCGCCCATCACCCCGCCCATCCCGGCCAGGAAGGAGCCGACGAAGAAGGTCACCGCGAACACGAGCGTCACGTTGATCCCGAGGGCGCGAACCATCTCCTCGTCATCGACGCCCGCCCGGATGACCATGCCCATGCGGGTCCTGGACAGCCACAGCCACAGCAGGGCGCCGACGACGAGCGCGACGCCGAGCATGAACAGCCGGCTGGTCGCGTAGCGCTGGCCGAGGATGGTGAGGAAGTGGGTCACGTCGCCGGGCCACACCATCGTCACGGCGAGCCCGCCGAACTCGCGCAGCATCTGGTCGGCCAACACGATCGAGATCGCCAGCGTGATGAGCGCCTGGCGGAGCTCCTGACCCTGGTTCCAGCGCAGGAACACCTGCTGCATCACCACGCCGATCACGGCTGCGACCGCCGCGCCGACGAGCAGCGGCACGATCCAGTCGAGGAAGGTGACGTCGGTCGGTGCGATGTTGCGGGACCTGCCGACCATCGTCTGCTGGAGCCGGATCGCGATGTAGCCGGACAGCAGGAACAGCGAGCCGTGCGCCATGTTGACGGTGCGCATCAGCCCGAAGATCAGCGTGAACCCCGATGCCACGACGAAGAGCAGCCCGGCGAAGGTCAACCCGTCGAGCACGGTGACGGCGAACCTGCCGGGGTCGACGATCGCGGGCCCCGCAGGAGTGTCGCGGGCGAAGAACAGCACCCAGGCCGCAGCCAGCAGCAGGATCAGCCGCAGGCCCCAAACCGGCAGTCGACGCAGCACACCGGACCGCTGCCCCGTCGCCGGATCCTGCCCGGCGCGGCGCTCGGTCTCGGCGTGTGCACTCATGCGTCTCCCTCGCACGACCCGTCAGCGCCGTGCATCCCACCAGCATCGCAAGCCTGCCGGGACCGCACTGCCCGCCCCGGTACGTTACAGGATCCCGGCCAGGATTCAAGGCTGGATACATCATCGCGAGACGCGCGATCTGCAGCGGAACGGCATTGACAGGCCCGCAAGGCCGGGCGTAGCCTCCGGCCCGTATACAGGCTTGGATACAGAGCAGTGTGCCGTACCTCCACCGGTGGCGGCAGAACAGGGTCCTGCGTGAAGCCAGGCAGCGGAACGTCGCGGAGCGGCACCTCGCCTCAGCGCGGCCCGACGACGTCCTACCTGCTGGGCCAGCTCGCCCGCGACCTCGGCGCCGTCGTCGGCCGCGACCACGTCAGCGCGGACCCGGTCGCGCTCGCCGAACAGTCCGCCGACTGGTCCTGGATGGCGCAGTTCCTGCGGTCGCGCGACCTGCCGCTGCCGACGGCCGACCTGGTCGTGCGGCCCGACTCGACCTCCGAGGTCGAGGGAATCGTGCGGATCGCCTCGGAGTACCGCGCGCCGGTGGTCCCCCGGGGCGGGGGCTCCGGGACCCAGGGGGGGACCTTCGCGCTCCATGGCGGGATCGCCGTCGACCTGACGCGCATGAACCGCATCGTCGACGTCGACGAGACGAGCCTGGTCGTCACCGTGCAGGCGGGCATCGACGGCTCCGTCCTTGAGTCCGAGCTCAACACGCTCGGCCTGACGCTGGCGCACTACCCGGGCTCGCACCACTTCGGCGCGACCATCGGCGGCAGCCTCGCCGCCCGCGGCTCCGGGGTCGTGTCGACGAAGTACGGCAAGGCGGAGGACATGGCGCTGCAACTCGAGGCCGTGGTGCCGCCCGGCCGCCGCGTCTCGACGCTGCCGATCCCCAACCATGCGGCCGGACCGGACCTGCTCCAGACCTTCATCGGTTCGGAGGGGACGCTCGGGATCATCACCGAGGCCGCGATGCGCCTCGACCCGCTGCCGGAGGCCCGGCGGTTCCTCTCCTTTACCTTCGCCGACATCGACACGGGCATCGAGGCCGGTCGCCGGATCATGACGAGCCGGATCGTGCCGGCGGTCATGCGACTCTACGACGAGGCTGACAGCGCGAAGCTCACGTCGATGCTCGACCTGGGGGCCAGCGGCGTCCTGCTCATCATCGTGCTGGACGGCACCGATGCGTCGACGGCGCTCGAGCAGCGAGCGATCGAAGCGGTCTGCGACGGCAAGGGCGGGGTCGGCCTGGGCAGCGGGCCGGCCGAGACCTGGTGGGACGGCAAGTACGAGCCCTTCAGCAAGCACAACGCCCCCGCTCCTCCGACGGTCTTCGGCACGACCGACACCTGCGCGCGGTTCGTGGATCTCCAGGGTCTCTACCGGGCCAAGAAGCGCGCCATCGAGGAGGGGTTCGCGGAGTACGGCGCCCGCTACACGGCGCACTTCTCCCACTGGTACCCGTGGGGCGCGATGATCTACGACCGCTTCTACGTCGACGGCGGCCCCGACGACCCCGACGAGGCCCTCGCGCTCCACGACCGCCTGTGGGACGCGGCCGTCACCGCGTCGCTGGCCAACGGCGGCATCATCAACGACCACCACGGGGTCGGGCTCAAGCTCGGACGATTCATGCGGCCGCAGTACGGCGAGGCGTTCGACCTGATGGTGGCCATCAAGAACGCGTGGGATCCCGACGGGATCATGAACCCGGGCAAGCTGGGCTTCGGTGCCCCCCGGTCGGGCTGGCAGCGGTAAACCAAACGAAGAACAAGGAGCCGGAGAATGCACCTGTCGATGCACAACTGGATGCGGGCCGAGCCCCTCGAGGTGACGCTCGCCAGGCTGGCGAAGTACGGCTACGAGAGCATCGAGATCAGCGGCGAACCCGATCAGTACAAGCCGGACGAGGTGCGGCCGCTGCTGAAGAAGTACGGCCTGAGGTGCTGGGGGTCGGTGACCCTGATGCTCGGCGAGCGCAACCTCGTCGCCGGCGACGCCGGCAACCGTGCGATGTCGGTGCAGTACACCAAGGACTGCATCGACCTCGTCGAGGCGCTCGACGGCCACGAGATGACGATCGTGCCCGCCACCGTCGGGAAGATCACCCCCGACTCGACGCCCGAGCAGGAGTGGGAGTGGGCCGTCGCGGGCCTGCAGGAGATCTACGAGCACTCGCAGAAGGCCGGGGTCAAGCTGGCCATCGAGCCGCTCAACCGGTTCGAGACGTACTTCATCAACCGGGGCGCGCAGGCGATGGCGCTCGCCGAGGCGGTCGGTGAGGACTGCGGGGTGTGCCTCGACGCCTTCCACATCAACATCGAGGAAGCCGACCTGTACCAGGCGATCCTCGACTGCGGCCCCCGCCTGACCGACTTCCACGCCGCGGAGAACAACCGCATGCCCGCAGGGATGGGCGACTACGACTGGAAGAAGGTCGTCGACACCCTCAAGCAGGCAGGCTACGACGGCGCCCTGACCGCGGAGTTCGTCGCTCCCATCGACCGCACCCCTGCCAACCCCTTCCCGAACGCGCTCGAGACCAAGCCCGTGGACATCAGCGACGAGCAGCGCAAGTTCATCGAGGACCACGGATCGAGCACCCTCAGCGAGGAGTTCTACGACTGGTTGACCCAGAAGCACGCCGAGGCTCTCCTGCCGCTGATCTGACGCCACCGCCCGCGCCGGGCGGTCCCCTCCCGAAGGACGCCATGAACGCGACCGTCGCCGTCCTCGCCACGCTGGACACCAAGGGTCCCGAGGCGGCGTACCTGCGGGACCGGATCCGCGAGCGCGGGCTGACGCCGCTGGTCGTGGACTGCGGCATCCTGGGGGCACCGCTCGACATCGAGCCGGACGTGTCGAGCGAGGACGTCGCGCGCCACTCGGGCGCGACGCTCGCGGATCTGCGGGCCGCCGGCACCCGCGGGCGCGCGGTCGCGGCCATGCGCGTCATGCTCGGCGATCTCGTCGAGCACCTCCACGCCCAGGGCGGGATCGCGGGCGCCATCGGCATCGGCGGCGCCGAGGGCGCGGTCATGACCGCGAGCGCCCTGATGCGGTTGCCCGTGGGTGTGCCGAAGATCGTCATCTCCCCGATCGCGTCCGGCCGCCACGAGTTCGGGCCGCTCGTCGGCACGCGCGACATGATGGTCGTGCACTCGGTGGTCGACATCCTGGGTCTCAACGCCATCGCCTGCACCGTCTTCGACAACGCCGTCGCCGCGATGGCCGGCATGGTCGAGCACCGGGGGGGCCGCAACATCCACGAGCCCGGCGCGGCCGACCGTACCGTCGCCGTGACGATGCTCGGCAACACCACCCGCGCGGTCATGGCCGTCAAGTCCTGCCTCGAGGCGGCGGGCCTGGAGGCGATCGTCTTCCACTCCAACGGTGTCGGCGGCCGCGCGATGGAGGAGCTGGCGCGCGAGGGCCACTTCCGGGGCGTCATCGACTTCACCACCAACGAGGTCACCGACCCGCTGGTCGGAGGCATCCACGACGGCGGCCCCGACCGGCTGCGGACGGTCGGGGAGCTCGGCCTTCCCCAGGTCGTCGTCCCGGGCTGCATCGACTTCTCCGTCTTCGAGCCGTCCCAGATCCCGCAGGCGCTGCGGGACCGGCCCACGTACGACCACAATCCGGAGTTCACGCTGGTGCGGACCTCGGCGCGCGAGATGCTGCTCATCGCCGAGATTTTCGCCGAGCGGCTCGCGGCGGCACGCGGCCCGGTCCAGGTGGCCATCCCGACCCAGGGGCTCTCCATCCCGAACCAGCCCGACGGCCCCTTCTGGGACCCGGAGGCGGACGCCGGCTTCAGGCGTGCGCTCACGGATCGGCTGCGTCCGGACATCCCGATCCACACGTACCCCCACCACGTCAACGACCCCGAGTTCGGCCGCACGGTGGCCGGGCTCTTCATCGCGATGCTCCAGGAGGCCGACCAATGACCAGCTCGACCGTCGCCCGCGCCGTCCCGCACCTCACGAGCGGAGACGAGCAGTTCCGATCAAAGTTCCGTTCGTGGGGCCTTGCCGACCTCTCCTACGTCGACATCCGGGAGTACCTGGAGGTCAAGGACGTCGTGCTGGTCCCCATGGCGAGCACGGAGCAGCACGGACCCCACCTGCCGCTCTACACCGACACGATCACCGCCGTGGAGATCAGCGCGCGGATCTCGGAGGCCATCGGGGTCCTGCACACGCCGCCGCTGTGGGCCGGCTACTCGCCGCAGCACATGTCCGGGCCCGGCGAGGGTCGTGGCACCATCACGCTGCGCGCGAGCACGTTGACGAACCTGATGTACGACGTCGCGCGGAGCCTGATCCACCATGGATTCAACCGCATCGTCTTCGTCAACGGGCACGGGTCGAACGTCAAGGTCGTGGACCCGGTCCTGCGACGCCTGCGCTACGAGACCGGAGCGCTGATCGCGTTCGTGAAGCCCTACATGGAACGCTACGTCGGGATCCTCGACGGACTTATGGAGAACCCGCCCGAGGAGACCCCCGGGTGGCACGCCAGCGAGCTGGAGACGTCCCAGGACATGGCGTGGAACGCCGATCTGGTCCGCATGGAGCGGGCGTCCGACACGCGGGCGTCGATCCCGTCCTTCCTCCCGGCTTCCTTCGGGAAGTCCGACGGCGCGCCCGACGTGGAGTTCGAGGGGTACCAGTACTTCAGCTTCCCGATGGATCACCACGAGTTCATCGACAGTGGCACCATCGGCAATCCCATGCGGGCGACGAAAGAGAAGGGCGAGGAGGCGTTCCGGCGCTACTCCGAGCACGTCGCGCGCGGCGTGCTGGAACTGCTCGAGGTCCCCGTCACGGTCCACGACCGGGAGTTCATCGATCGGGTGATGTGATGCCATCTGCATCAGCCGGGGACAGCGAACCCGGCACGCGCGCCTTCGACAACGGCCAGCCGGCCTCGATGGTCGACGACGTGTACGCCTCGCTGCTCTCGGCCATCGTGGAGGCCCGGCTCGGCGCCGGGACCCCCCTGTCCCAGAACAAGCTCGCCGCCCACCTGGGCGTGAGCCGCACTCCGGTCAGGGAGGCGCTGCTGCGCCTCGAGCGCGACGGCCTGGTGCAGCGCAGCCAGGACATGGGGTTTGTCGTCGCGACGATCACCCCCGACGAGGTGAACGAGGCGTGCGACCTGCTCGAGGTCCTCGACGCCTACGTCTACCTGCGCGCCGCCAAGGCCCTGACGAAGGCGGAGATCGACGACCTCGTCGACCTCGCGTCCGGCCTGGTGCGCAGTGCCGAGGCCGGCGACACCGACGGGTGGAAGGACGCCGACCGCCGGTACCACGCGATCGTCATGGACGCCGCCAGCAACCGCTTCGTCGGCGAGTACCTCCAGCAGGTCCGCCGCCGCGTGCAGCGGTTCTGGCTGCAGAAGCCCGGCTTCGGCGGACGCCTGCGGCTGTGCTCGCGGGATCACGTCGCGCTCGCGCTGGCCATGGCCGACAACGACGAGGCCCTGCTCGCCCGAACCGTGCGGGCGCACATCGAGGGCATGCGCCGCGGCGTGCTCGATCGCATCGAGAGCGCGGCCCCGCTCCTGCCCGACCATGACCCGCTCGCCGCCGTCACCCGGGTCTCGTAGCGGCCCGGACGAACGAAGGATCGTCGGATCGACAGGGCCGGAATGAACCGCGGGTCGTCGGTTGCGCTGTTCGTGACCTGCCTGGCGGACACGCTGTTCCCGGACGTGGGCAGGGCGACGGTGGCCGTCCTCGAGCGGTTGGGCTGCCAGGTCGTGTTCCCCCCGTCGCAGACGTGCTGCGGCCAGGCGCATGTCAACACCGGCTACCAGCGTGACGCGCTGCCGCTGGTGCGGAACTTCGTCGCGACGTTCGAGCGGTACGACGCGGTGGTGGCGCCGTCCGGTTCGTGCGTCGGGTCGGTCCGCCACCAGCACGCGATCGTCGCCGAACGCGCTGGGGACAACGCGTTGGCCGAGCGCGCCCGGGCGGTCGCGTCCCGGACGTTCGAGCTGTCGGAGTACCTGGTCGACCGGTTGGGCGTCACGGACGTGGGCGCGACGTACCCGCACACGGTGACCTACCACCCGACCTGCCACTCGCTGCGGATGCTCGGCGTCGGCGACAAGCCGTTGACGCTGCTCCGCAACGTGCGCGGTCTGACCTTGCTCGCCCTGCCCGCCGCGGAAGAGTGCTGCGGATTCGGCGGCACGTTCGCGATGAAGAACGCGGACACGTCGACCGCGATGCTGGCCGACAAGATCGGCGACGTGCTCGCCACCGGCGCGGAGGTGTGCGCGGCGTCGGACAGCTCGTGCCTGATGCACATCGGAGGCGGGCTGTCGCGGCTGCGCACCGGGGTGCGCACCGTGCACCTCGCCGAGATCCTTGCGGCGACGGACGGCGCGGCATGAGCCCCGGCGACCGCCGCCTGCTGCCCGTCCACGCCCCGCGCGGCGTGGGCATGCTCCGCGGGAGCCAGAGCTTCCCAGACGCCGCCCGCACCGCACTCGCCGACACCCAGCTGCGCCGCAACCTCGGGCACGCGACCGCCACGATCCGGGCCAAGCGTGCCGCGGTCGTGGGCGAGGTCGCCGACTGGGAGGAGCTGCGCGAGGC
>Ga0136630_1001275_pt1 | contig 10225 bp, 14 predicted proteins | sample AntDrymUQ5682106_2_FD_105496 | JGI IMG/M metagenome (GOLD analysis project Ga0136630, IMG submission 105496) | Polar desert sand microbial communities from Dry Valleys, Antarctica - metaG UQ568 (21.06) | ecosystem: Environmental > Terrestrial > Soil > Desert | place: Antarctica: Dry Valley...
ATGTCGCCGCGCTCGATGCGCTTGGCCAGCGCGACCTCGAGCTCGGCCGTCAGCAGCGGCACGCGGCCGATCGAGCGCAGGTACAGCCGCAGCGAATCCAGGCTCGGCTCGACCGTCAGGTCGAGCTCGGGCTTCTTGGAGATCGGCGAGCCGGCGGCGTTCGCCTTGCGGGCCTCGGCCGCGGCCTCGACACGCGCCACCTCCGACGTGGCGTTGCGACCATCGGCACCGACGACATCGATCCCATGCTCGGACAGGTAGGAGTGCAGCTCGTGGACCTGCTCCTTGGTGACCTCGACCTCCTCGAGCGCCGTGGCGATCTCGTCGAAGGTCAGAAAACCGCGCTCCTGGCCGTCGGTGATCAGACCGCGAAGCTCGTCGAGCTCGTAGACCGGAGCGCCGTCCGCCAGCAGAACCTCGTTCTCGATCCTTCGGCCCCCCTTGATCCTTTCCGCAAACCACTGCGATCGTCAGGCTCTGCTGCGATCTTGTGATTGATAGCACAAGAAAACGGTCTCGTCGGCGCGACTTTCACAGCGGCCGCTAGCCTCCCTTCTATGCCCCGAAGCCTCAGCGTCCTCAGCCCGGATGTGCAGACGCAGCCTCCCAGCCTGCAGGTGAGCCTGTCACGCGTCGGAGTCACCGAGGTCGAGAAGATCGTTCGCATCCGTCAGGGCGACGAGGAACAGCTCTTCTCGGCCCGTCTGCAGTGCTTCGTCGACCTCGGCCGCGAGCAGAAGGGCGCGCACATGTCGCGCTTCGAGGAGGTGGTCAACGAGGCGATCGGCGAGGTCGTGCTCGGCGAGGCGACGTTCAAGGCCGAGGCGCTGGCACAGCGCGTGGCCGAGCTCATCCTTGACCGGCAGGGCGCCGAGCGCGCCGAGGTCACCGTCGCGGCCCGCTACCCGGAGCACAAGCCCGCGCCCGTCTCGGGGATCCTCACGCAGGAGATCTACACGCTGTACGGCTCGGCGGTCGCGTCGGCGAAAGGAACCCGGCGACTCGTCGGCGTCGCCGCGCAGGGCATGACCGCCTGTCCCTGCGCTCAGCAGCTCGTCATGGGCAGCTCACGCGAGCGGCTGCTCGCGGACGGCTTCAGCGAAGACGACGTCGAGCGGATCTTCGATCACGTCCCGGTAGCAACGCACAACCAGCGCGGCCTCGGCACGCTGCACATCGGCGTCCCCGAAGACGCCGGCACGGAGATCGCCGCCCGCATGCTGCTCGACATCGTCGAAGGTGCGATGTCCTCGGAGATCTACGAGCTGATGAAGCGCTCCGACGAGGCCGCCGTCGTGGAGAAGGCCCATCGCCGCCCGCGCTTCGTCGAGGACTGCGTGCGCGAGATGATCGCCGCCGTGATCGAGCAGCTGCCCGATCTCTGCGACGGCCATTTCGTCAGCGCGCGGCAGGAAAATCTCGAGTCGATCCACCAGCACAACGTCATGGCCGAGCGCTTCGGGCTGCTGGGCGAGCTGCGACACGAGCTCGCCAGCGGCGAGCCCCCCGCACATCACACGTCGATGCGCGACTGGCTGGACGCTGACGACGCGCCGCGGCCCTAGGTCCTACACCTAGGGCCGCTCGATCACCGCCGTCACCCAGGCGGCGTGACCGGAGTTGCCGGTGAGCGCGGCGTGCACCGTCGCCTCCCCCTCGAGCTCGGTCGCGACATCGATCCGGCGGCGGTCGTTCCACACGATCAGCCGGCCGTCCTCGACGCAGAAGTTCCACTGATGCAGATCCTCGTAGCCCATCGTCTCGGCCTCGTTCTCGTAGTGGCGCAAGAGGAGAACCCCCCCGGCCGCACCACGGCGAGCATCTCGCGGATGATCCGCGCCGGATCGACGCTGTGGTCAAGCGCGTTGCGCGCGTAGGCGATGCCAAAGCTCGCCGGCTCGAACGCGCTGCTGAGCTGCTCTCCGGCGACGTGCTGGGTACGTACCGGTGGCTCTATGCCGGCGTCGGAGAGCATGCGCGCGTACTCGTCGCCGAGCGGATCGACCGCCGAGATCACGAGTTGCTTTGCGGAGTGCTTCGTACCCAGCGACGTCGCGGGGCCGGCTCCGACGTCCAGGATGCGCACGTCGTCGGCGGCGATCCGGTCCAGGACATCGAGCACGAGCGACTCGCGCAACGGTTCGGCGGGATCGAAGCGGCGCTCGAACTCGTACGGCCATTCGAGCCCGCGGGTGGCGATGTACTGTGCCCAGAAGTCGACCTCGGGGGGCAGGCCCCGCTCCCACACCGTTTGCCGCCTGGACACCTTGCGCCGCAGCCGGCGCAGCAACGACCGAGCGCCCGTCACGGCCCGCCTGAGATCGACGCAGCCGTCTCGCGCCGCGCCTCCGCCTCGCGCAGCACGCGTCGCAGCCCGAAGAAGTAGTCGATCCCGCTGACGATCGTGATGGCGACCGCGCCATAGACGAGGCCGTCGACCCACGCCGGCGACGGCTCGCCGGCGGCGATGAGAAAGAAGATCGCCGTCACCTGCATGATCGTCTTGGACTTGCCCCACCAGTTCGAGGCGATCACGACGCCGTGCTGGTTGGCCTGCATGCGTGTGACCGTCACCGTCACCTCGCGCGCGATGATCACCATCGCGACCCAGGCCGCCAGGCGGTGCAGCGAGACGAGCGCCACGAGCGCGCCGATGATCAGCAGCTTGTCGGCGATCGGGTCCATCAGCTTGCCGAACGCCGTGACCGCGTTGCGCGAGCGCGCGAGATAGCCGTCCATCGCATCGGTCAGCGAGGCGATCGCGAAGACGATCGCGGCCAGCAGGTCGCCGTTCGCCGTCTCCTCGAGCAGCGCGACGACGAGCACCGGCACGAGCAGGATCCGCAGCAGCGTGAGGACGTTCGGCAGATTCAGCGCGAACATGAGCACTGAGCCTACGGGTGGGAATTAGGTTTCGCCATCCGGTCGCCGCGTGTGACGACGTTACCTAGGGCTTGAGCTTGCGTCCGGAGCGGAACATCGCCGCGCTCCATGTCGCGACGGCGAGCGCGAGCGCCGCCGTCACGCCCAGCGCGACCCCGATCGGGACGTCGCTCGTGCCCAGCAGGCCGTAGCGGATCGCGTTGATCAAAAAGAAGATCGGGTTGACATGACTGATCTCCTGCCACGGCGAGGGCAGCAGGTCGACGGAGTAGAAGACCCCGCCGAGGAAGCTCAGCGGCAGGATCAGGATGTTGTTGACGAAGCCGGCCTGGTCCCAGGTCTCGGCGTAGACGCCGACGACGACCCCCAGCGACGCGAACAGGACGAGCAGGATCGCGACGGCGGCGGCGAGCACGAGCGGCTCGCGCAGCGGCACGTCGGTGACCATGACGGCGAGCACGAGCAGCGAAACGCCGATCGCCAGCGCGCGCACGACACCGCCGAAGGACAGCCCGAGGTTGACCTCCCACGAGCGCATCGGCGACGACAGCACGTCGTTGATGTAACGGTCGGCGCGCGCCTGGAAGACCGACGACGAGTTGTTGGAGTACGCGGCCTGGGCCATCGCCATCGCGATCAGGCCGGGAACGATGAAGACCTCGTAGTCGACGCCGTCGATCGAGCGGATGCGCCCGCCGAGCGACAGGCCGAAGACGGCGATGAACAGAAACGACGCCAGCACCGGCGCGACGATCGTCTGCGACCACAGCTTCAGCACGCGGTCGGTCTCGCGCGAGCCGAGGGCGATCAGGCCGCGATGGCGCTCGGCGGCGGCGCTCAGCGCCTTCACGACAGCGACCCCATCGCGCGCACGTACGCGTCGGCCAGCGAGTCGGCGCCATAGGCGTCGCGCAGCCCATCCGCGGAGTCGCGCGCGATCAGCCTGCCGTCGCGGATCAGCGCGATCTCCTCGCACAGCTCGTCGGCCTCTTCGAGGTAGTGCGTCGTCAGCAGGATCGTCGTGCCCTGGTCGTGCAGCCGGCGGATGTAGCGCCACAGCTCCAGGCGCAGCTCGAAGTCAACGCCCGCCGTCGGCTCGTCGAGGATCACGAGCCGCGGCTCGTGCATCAGCGCGCGTGCGAGCAGCAGCCGGCGACGCATGCCGCCCGACAGCTTCGGCGCCCGCACGCCCGCCTTCGCGCGCAGGTCGAAGACGTCCATCATCTCCTCCGCCCGTCGCCGCGCCTCGGGACGGCGCATCCCGAAGTAGCCACCGTGATAGAGCAACGTCTCCTCCACGTCGAGGAAGCGGTCGAGGTTGACGTCCTGCTCGGCGAGCCCGACCATCCGCCGCGCCTCCGGCGCCGCGTGCGGCTCGCCGAAGATCTCGATCTCGCCCGCGGTGACGCGGATGAGGTTGCAGACGGCGCTGATGATCGTCGTCTTGCCGGCGCCGTTGGGGCCGAGCAGCCCGAAGAAGCGGCCGTCCTCGATCGCGAGATCGAAGTCCTCGACCGCGAGAAAGCCGTCGTCGTAGCGCTTGGTCAGTCCACGGATCTGCAGTGCAGCGGACACCCGTTCAGGTTACTCACCGGCGTACGGCGGCTTCGCACGCGCGATCTTCGGACCTCGCATTTATTCCACTTGGAGTGGGGTTGACCTTGGGAGATCTTCGGCCTGCTCGGCCACAACGGCAAGCCGAACAGCGCGGCGCTCGTGGGGTCGTCCCAGAACAGCACGCTTGCGATGGCCACCCGCGGCGCTCGCAAACGTCGCCATGGCCAGGAGAACGCCCAGGCCGAAACTAAACGGCCAAGGTTCGACGACAGGCCCGCGGCGAGAACGGCCGAGCCTGGGCGAAGCAGGCGGTATGCCAGGATGCCCGCATGCCTCTCGTCCCCACAGTCGTCGAGACCACCGGTCGCGGTGAGCGCGAGTACGACATCTACTCGCGGCTGCTCAACGAGCGCATCATCTTCCTCGGCACCCCCGTCCAGGATCAGGTCGCCAACCTGATCGTGGCTCAGCTGCTGCACCTGGAGTCCGAGGATCCGGAGAAGGACATCTCGTTGTACATCAACTCGCCCGGCGGCTCGATCTACGCGGGGCTGGCGATCTACGACACGATGCAGTTCGTCAAGCCCGACATCTCGACGATGTGCATGGGCGTCGCGATGTCGATGGGCTCGCTGCTGCTGGCAGCCGGCGCGCCGGGCAAGCGCTACTCGCTGCCCAACTCGCGGATCCTCATCCACCAGCCATCGGCGGGCTTCGAGGGTCAGTCGACCGACATCGAGATCCACGCCAAGGAGATTCTCGACATGCGCAAGCGGATCGACAAGATCTACGCGCACCACACGGGCAAGACCGAGGAAGCGGTCAACACCGACATGGAGCGCGACCGCTTCTTCAAACCCGACGAGGCCGCCGAGTACGGGCTGATCGATCGGGTCCTCGACCACCACTAGTGGCCCCTCGCTGTCGCTGCCCGAGACGCTCGTCGTGCTCGGGCTCGACGGCGTCAAGGGCACGACCCGCGACCAGCTGGCGCTGAGCTACGCGATCGGCGGCGCGCAGCTCGCCGAGCTCGTGCTCGCGCAGCGGATCACCGTCGACGCCGAGCAGGTCCTCGCGGTCGACCAGACCGCAACCGGCGACGCCGACCTCGACGGGCTGCTGGCAAAGATCGCCGGCGGCGACCGCGCCCGCACGCCGGCTCACTGGGTGATGAAGCGCCGGTCGGCAGGCGTCGCCGTCTACGCGCGGCGGCTTGTCGCCATGCGCGTGCTGCGCGGCGAGAGCAGCCGGTGGCTGGGGCTCGTGCCGCGGACGGTCTTCCCGGTCGTCGATGGCGCGACGCGGGAACGCCTGCTCGCGCAGATCCGCGCGGCGCTCGCCGATCCGGCCGCGCCGGCGCCACACGACGCGGCGCTGATCGCGCTGCTGTACGCGACGGGCGATGCTGCGCGGCTGATGGGCGACCACGAGCAGCAGGCGCGGGCGCAGCGGATCGCCTCAGAGGACGTCATCGCCAGCACCGTCAAACGGGCGGTCGACACGGTTCATGCCGGTGCGGCCGGCGCCGGCCCCGAGACGGGCGCGGGCTAGCCGAGCCCGTACAGCGCGCGGTACTTCGCGCCGAGATGCTCGAGCAGTGGGGCGGGATCGAGCGGGCCGCCGACCGCCTGCTCGATCAGCTCGGCGGGCGTCAGGCGCCGGCCGTGCCGATGGACCTTGTCGACGAGCCAGCCGCGCAGGTTCGCGTAGACGCCGGCTTCGAGGTCGGCGTCGAGGCCGGGCAGGTCGGCGCGCGCGGCGCGCCACAGCTGGGCCGCGAAGACGTTGCCGATCGCGTAGGTCGGGAAGTAGCCGATGATCCCCTCCGACCAGTGGATGTCCTGCATCACGCCCTGAAGGTCGTCGGGCACGGCGATGCCGAGCATCTGCTTCATCTTCGCCGCCCAGGCGGCGGGCAGGTCGCCCGCATCGAGCGTGCCGTCGATCAGCTCGAGCTCGAGCTCGAAGCGAAGGATCACGTGCAGCGAGTAGGTGACCTCGTCGGCGTCGACACGGATCAGCGTCGGCTTGACGACGTTGATCGCGCGCAGGAAGGCATCGAGGTCGACGTCGCGCAGCGTCAGCGGGAAGCGCTCGTGCATGCGCGGCAGCCAGTGGCGCCAGAACGGCGCGCTGCGGCCGACCATGTTCTCCCACAGCCGGCTCTGGGACTCGTGGATTCCCAGCGAGACGCCGTGGTCGAGCGTCGTGCGGGCGAGCGCGGGGTCGATGCCATGCTCGTATAGCCCGTGGCCGGTCTCGTGCATGAGCGCGAAGAGGCCCTGCAGGTTGCGGTCGCTGAAGCGCGACGTCACGCGCACGTCGCCGGGCGAGGGCGAGACCGCGAACGGGTGCACCGCGTCGTCCAGACGCCAGGCCGAGCTGTCGAAGCCCATCGCCTGCACGATCTCCAGGCCGATCTCGCGCTGCGCCGCGACGGTGAAGTCGCCGGTCAGGGTCGGCGGGTCCTGCATCGTCGCGATCTCGGAGATCAGCGGGACGAGGCCCTCGCGCAGGCGTACGAACAGGGCGCTCACCTGCGCCGCGGTCGTGCCGGGCTCGTAGCGGTCCAGCAGCGCGTCGTAGCGATGCTCGGACTCGGGGAAGCAGGCGGCGTAGCGGCGCGCGAGGTCGATGTTGCGCCGCAGAGCGGGCTCGAAGAGGGCGAAGTCGTTGGCATCGCGCGCCCGCAGCCAGGCCTGCAGGCCGTCGGCGCCGGCGCGCGTGATCTCGGCGGCGAGCTCACCGGGCACGCGCGTGGCGATGTCGCGGTCGCGACGCACGACGCGCACGATCGCCGCGTCCTCGGGGTCGGCCGTGGGCGCGTCGAGCAGCTGGCCCAGCTCGGGCGAGGTCAGGCGGTCGTGGGCAAGCCGCTCGATCGTGCCCATCGCCTCGCCGCGGGCGGGAGCGCCGCGCGGCGGCATGACGACCTGCTGGTCCCACGCCAGAACCTGGCCGACGTGCCCGAGGTCGGACAGCTCGCCGAGACGCTCGCGCAGATCACTCGACGCCATGTTCGATCGCCCCGAGGCCTTCGATCTCGATCCGGACCACGTCGCCCGAGGCCAGGAACTGGCGCGGGTCCATCGACATCCCGACGCCGCTCGGCGTGCCGGTCAGGATCAGGTCGCCGGCCTCCAGCGTGCAAGTCTCGGAGATGAAGTCGACGAGCGCCTGCGGCCCGAAGATGAGGTCGCTCGTCGAGGCGTCCTGGCGCGGCTCGCCGTTGACGTGCGTCGTCAGGCGGAGGTTCTCCGGCTCGGGCACCGCGTCGGCTGTCGTGATCCATGGGCCCCAGGGGCAGAACCCGTCGGCGCCCTTGGCGCGCGTCCACTGCGGCTCGCGGCGCTGCAGGTCGCGTGCGCTGACATCGTCGGCGACGGCGTAGCCGGCGATCGTGCCCTCGGCGCCCATGACGACGACGAGCTCGCCCTCGTAGTCCAGCCGGCGCACGACCTCGGGGCAGCGCACCGCGCCGTTGGGCGGCGCGCTCGAGCTCGGCAGCTTCATGAAGACGATCGGGAACTGCGGCGTGTCGGCGCCCTGCTCGGCGGCGTGCGCGGCGTAGTTCAGGCCGATCCCGAAGATCGCGCGCGGGCGGGGCACGGGCGCCAGCAGCGTGACCTCGTTGAGCGCGTAGGCGTCGCCGAGCGCCTGATCGGAGTCGGCCGTACGCAGGCGGTCGAGCACCGTCTCGCGCTTCATCACGAACGAGACGACCTCGTCGCCGTGGATCTGGCCGGCGCGCGGCGTCTGCGAGCCCGGCGGCAGGAAGGTTGCGAGGCGCATGGCGCCGGAGGTTAGGGCCTAGGACACGATCAGGTGCACGTCGGACCCGATGCTCAGCCGAGCCCGGGATGCACCCCGCGCAGCTCGATCAGCTCGGGCTGGAGTTTGTGCAGCAGGTCGATCAGCTGCTCGCGCTCGCTCTCGCTGAGCCCCGAGCAGAGGCGCTGCTCGTGCTCGATCGCGACGGCGATCGCGCGCTGGTGCACCTTGCGCCCGCGGTCGGTCAGGTGCAGGGCGCGCACGCGACGATCGTGTGGATCGGGCCGGCGCTCGATCAGACCGAGCTCCTCGAGGTGGTCGACGAGCGCCACCATCCGGCTGGGCGGGACCGCCAGCAGCGACGCGAGCGCCTGCTGCGAGCGACCCTCGGCGGCGCTGATGAAGCGCAGCAGGAGAAACTCGCGCGGGTGCAGTCCGAGTGGCTTGAGCGCCTCCAAGAAGCGCTGCGACGCGCTGTACCCGAGCTGTGAGAGCAGGAAGCCGACGCTGCCGGGGGCGCGGTCGGCCGCAGCAGCCGGCGCATCACCATTGTCCAGCACGCGCCTCTCCTTAGGCGTCCCGGCCATCGGCGCGAAGTGTAGTTAGCGCAGGCCGTCAGGACACGGCGGCGCGAAGTGATGGGCTAGATCACGCGCCCGGCGGTCGGTAGTCAACCGAGCGCTTGGCGGCCGCATCGACCTCTTCGGGCGTCAGCAACACCGTCGTCTTCGCGGTGGCGCCACCGGCCGCGTTGACGGTCAGCGCGACAGCCGCCGCACTCTCGTTGTCTGGCAGGTCGACGATCACGTGCACGTCGCGATCGCCGAAGGCGAAATAGAAGCTCTCAAGCGTGCCGCCCACGCTCTCAGCGACCTGAGCTACCGCGTCGCGTCTGCTGCTGCCCCCCGCGCTCTGCACGCCTTTGACCCCGTCCAGCGTGTACGAGGCCTCGATCAGGAACTTGGGCATCGGGTCCCCCCGTCGTTGACGATCTCGCAAGCCTCCCACTCACCGTGGCGCGGGGCAAGGCACCACGGTCCGGCCCGCTGCGCATGGCAAAGCACAGCAAGCGCGGCCTCGCGTAACAGTGCGCCATCTCGCGCGTAGCGAGAGCGACCACGTTGGCAGTGGATCGATCCCGTTGTGAGCAATCGTCTCAACGGACTTCGCTCCTTCGTCTTGCTTGGACTTCGTTGCGGTGCGGCGAGCGCTAGCGTGGGTCGCTTCATGGCCACCGAGACCGTCGTCTGCCTGATCACGACTCCGCCCGACCAGGCGACGCCGATCGCAGAGGCGATCGTCGCTCGCGAGCTTGTCGCTTGCGTGAACATCATCCCGCGCGTGCAGTCGGTGTACCGCTGGGAGGGCAAGGTCGAACACGACGACGAGTCGCTGCTCGTGATCAAGACGACGCGCGACGCCGTCGAGCCGCTCAGCGAGGTGGTTCGCGAGCTGCATCCGTACGAGAACTTCGAGCTCGTCGTGCTCGACATCGCGGCCGGGGCGCCCGCGTACCTGGACTGGATCGCCGGCTCCGTCGAGCCAGCCGGCTGAGTATCCTCCGCGGTCATGAGCCTCATCGTCGCCGCGAGCCAGGCCTGGACCGACAGCATCGGGCTGACCTTCACCTGGGTGCTGCTGCTGCCCGCGCTGGCGACCGGTCTGATCGTCGTCGCGGTCGTCTCCGCGCGCGGCGAGAAGGCCGAGAACGAGAAGCTCGAGGGCCGCTGGGGCCGCCGGGCGCGACGCTCCGACGACTGACCCCGTCGCATGCACGGCGAAGCGCTCCCGTCGCTTGAAGGCGAGCGCCAGCTGCTGCGTCCCGCGCAGTCAGACGACGCCGAAGCGCTCACCGACATCCTCGCCGAGCCGGAGGTCGCGCGCTGGTGGGGGCACAACGACCTCGACAGCGTGCGCGAGGAGCTGCGCGCCCAACCCTCCTTCGTGGTCGTCATCGACGATGCCGTGGCAGGTTGGCTGCAGGTCCACGAGGAGAACGAGCCCGACTACCCGA
>Ga0136630_1001276_pt1 | contig 10213 bp, 10 predicted proteins | sample AntDrymUQ5682106_2_FD_105496 | JGI IMG/M metagenome (GOLD analysis project Ga0136630, IMG submission 105496) | Polar desert sand microbial communities from Dry Valleys, Antarctica - metaG UQ568 (21.06) | ecosystem: Environmental > Terrestrial > Soil > Desert | place: Antarctica: Dry Valley...
CCACAGCCAAGCTCGCCGAGGTCGAGGCGAGGCTGGCTGACCTCGTCGTCATCCGCGACACACTGCGTGCCACTGTGGACGCCGGGTGCGACGCCTGAGTACGTGTGCAGTCAGTGACTGCTGTCCCGTGCCGTTCGCGGAGCTGGCGGCACTGCCAGTGCCTGGCTAGCCGCTGTGACATGACAACCTCAACAGACGGGACCGCCGACCTGCTGCCGACAGGCTCGACCGAGCTGTACGAGACGGCGCGGCGGAGCGACCGTTGAGACTTGGGAAAGCCGACATGCCCGGGGAGCTGGCCTTGAGCATGATCTCCTAGATCCCGAGCTGCTCCGAGGCGAGCCTCGCGCCGCGCTCGCGCGACGAGATCTTCCGGAACGCGATGTCCCGGGCGAAGTCCGGCGACCCGTGCTTGGGCTTCACGTCGATGCTGAACGGGCTGAAGCCACAGTCGTCGGTCGCACCCAGCTGGTCTGTCGGGATGTACCGGGCCGCGGTGACGAGTGCGTCCGCAACCTCCTCGGGCGTCTCCACCTTCGGGTTCAACGGGTCGATGACGCCGACGAAGGCGACCTGCTTCACGCCGTTCGCATCGGTGCGGATGTTGTCGCCGATGAGCTGGTAGACGCGCTCCTTGTCACCCTCGCTCGCAAGCTGGATGAGGAAGTAGCCGGCGTTCATCTGAAACATCGACGGCAGCAGCTCGGCGTAGTCGACCTCGCCGCTGTGGACAGAGTCGCAGTCGCCGCCGGGGCAGGTGTGGATCCCGATATTCCTCCGCTCCTCGGGTGTGAAGCGGTCGATGACCCGGTTGTTGAGCTCGATGAACGTCTGGAGCAGGTCTTCCCCGGTCCACGGGTTGCGGGCGTCCCTCTTGTTGGCGAGCCGGCCCTCCGTGAAGTCGATCGACACCCGCTGCGCGCCGGCCTCGAACGCCTTGCGGATGTCCTTCTCCGCCTCGTCGCACAGGTCCGCGAGGAACTGCTCACGGCTGTAGCCGTCGAGCTCGTCCTTCAGCGGATAGAGCAGGTAGAGCATCGACGGGGCGATCACTGCCTGCTTCATGGGCTTGGTGGCATACGGCTTGGACTGCGAGAACAGGTCCGCGGCGTAGGTCTTGTACCGAAACGGGCCGCCTGTGAGGCGCGGCAGCTGGCGGTGGTGGCCGTCATCGAAGATCGCGAAGTACTGGCCGTCCGCCGCCAGGTTGTCGGCGAGGCCGGTGCCGGCGAGGGTGTCCGTGAGGGGGTATGTCGCGAAGCTCGACGCGCGCTGCTCGCCGTCGGAGACTATCGCGGTACCTGTCGCCTCCATGCGCTCGATGGAGTCCCTGGCCGCAGCGTCCTGCTCGGCGGTCAGCTGCTGCTTCGTGATCTCACCCCTGTCGTACGACGCGATCGCCTCCTGCAGCTTCATGGGGCGGGGCAGCGAGCCGACGGGCTCGGTGAGGATGGGCATGACTCACTCCTATGGTCGAGGGACTGGGCTCCGGCTCTCGCGACACGCAGACTAGCACTCGATACGCCAGTCTAGGCTTTTCGCTAGACACCGTCCTACAGTGCTAGGCATGGACCCGATCCGAAACCCGTACGCACCTGGGGCGGGCCAGCGACCTCCAGAGCTCGCCGGTCGTGACCGAGAGCTGGAGCAGTTCGCCATCACCTTGGAGCGGGTCGCGGGCCGGCGGCCCGAGCGCTCGCTCGTGCTCTCCGGCCTTCGCGGCGTCGGCAAGACCGTGCTGCTCAACGCCCTGCGCAGCCTCGCAGTGCAGCGCGCATGGGGGACGGGCAAGCTCGAGGCTCGGCCCGACCAGAGCGTGCGCATCCCGGTCGCGCAGGCCCTGTACGCCGCCGTCCGCGACCTCGGACGTCGTCATCGCGACGAGGACAGGGTCGACGCTGCCGCTGCGGTCGTCAAGGCGTTCGCGCTGCGTACGCCGATGGCTGACCGCAAAGGCCATCGCTGGCAACCGCCGACAGACGTCCTTGCAGCCAGGGGGCGGGGCGACTCCGGCGATTTGGAGCTCGATCTCAGCGAAGTCTTCTGCGACGTCGCCGAGCTTGCCGCGGACCTTGGCGTCGGTGTCGCCGTCTTCGTCGACGAGATGCAAGACATCAACGCCGACGAGCTGTCTGCGCTGTGCGCCGCCTGCCATGAGGTCAGCCAGCAAGGCGCCCCACTCGTGGTCGTCGGGGCGGGGTTGCCGCACCTGCCGACGGCGCTGGCTGCCTCCAAGTCGTATGCCGAGCGGCTGTTCCACTACCGAGTCGTGGACCGGCTGCCGCGCCTCGAGGCCGACCGTGCCCTGCTGATCCCAGCGTCCACGGAGCGGGTGGGGTACGACGAGTGCGCCCTGGAGGAGCTGTATCGGATGACCGACGGTTATCCGTACTTCGTGCAGGCCTACGGCAAGGTCACCTGGGACGCAGCTGCCGACAGCCCGATCACCCTCGCTGACGTGGTCGAGGCGGCTCCGGTCGCGGAGGCCGACCTCGGAGTCGGGTTCTTCGGCTCGAGATTCGAGCGCGCGACTCCGGCCGAGCGCGACTACATGCGCGCCATCGCCGACCTGGGCGCCGACACGGACGACGGCTCGGTGCTGACCGCGGACGTGGCGCGAGCACTCGGGCGCAAGCCCTCGTCGCTGTCCCCGGCGCGCGATGGGCTGATCAAGAAGGGACTTGTCTTCGCAGAGGAACGAGGAGTCGTCCGTTTCACCGTCCCGCACTTCGGCAGGTTCCTCCGGACCCAACGAGACTGAGACGGCCTGGTCGTCGTTTTCCCGGCTGTCCTTGCCGCTGCCGCAGGACGATCGCACAGACGACCGCGGGGATGAGCAGGCTCGATGCCCCCACCTTCGGTACGCTCGCTACCGACACGAGTTGTGAGAGTCACGATTGGGGAACCTCATGCGATGTCCACGTTGTGGGCTGGACAGCCCATCCGGCACGCCGACCTGTGGACGGTGTGGACTTGCCTTGGCTCAGTTCGCCGGTCCTGGCGGGCCCTACGCCCAACAACCGCCGCCCACGGCTCCCGGACAGAGACCGCCTCACCCGGGCGGCCCCCAAGCGCCGTACCAGCCGCAGCCTGCTCCTGGACAGGGACCCGGAGGGGCTCACGGGCACGGCGCGCCCGGTCAGCAGCCTTACCCCGCACAGCCGGGACAGCCGGGTCAGCCATCAGCCGCACAGGGTGACCGTGACCACCAGACGACCGTGATCCGCCGAGGGGGCGAGCAGCCGCAGCATCCCGCGGGGCAGCAGTCGGGGTATCCCGGGTCTCAGGCACCGTCATACGGGAGCGCTCCCCAGCAGCCGTACTACCAGAGCAGCAACGTGACGCCCAGCGCTGCGTGGCCGGTCACGCTGCCCGGAAAGACCACGTTGGTGCGGTCAGGCGGGTTGGCGGCGATGGTCGCACTTGTCACAGGAGCACTCCTCGGACTCGCGTACGCCGGCTGGGCCTTCACGGCCCGCCGCGGTGTCTTCGCCGACTTCGCCGACGGCAACACTGTCAGTGGCGACGATGCCAAGTCGAGCGACACCATGGACACGATCTTCTTGATCGTGGCGGGGGTTGTCGCGCTGCTCGCACTGGGTCTGTGGATCTCCCGGATGGCGGCCAGGCGCACGAAGGGTGGAGCCCTCGACATCGGCGGGATCGCGCTGGCAGGGCTGGGGCTGGTCTCGGTCCTCGTCGGGCTCTATCTCGCGAGCACGATCGCCGACGCCGACGGTCAAGCCGCCCAGGGTGATAAGGGCGTCCTCGCGACGTTGGTGGTTGGAGGCGGGTTCGCTCTGCTCGCGGTCGGCCTCCTCATCGGTGTTTTCACAGTCCGCGGCCGCGTCACCGAGGACTCCCGGAGCCGGCAGCACAGCGCAGGTGCCGGTTATCAGACCTGGTAAGCACCCGGCCCTTCCTGCCGCGGTGAAGTGAGGCGAGATGGTCAAGCCACCAGGCTCGGAGCCGCGCCGCTCCCGGCGGACGGGGCCGACGCCGCTGACCCTGCGCGACCGACCACTCGTGATCGCCCATCGCGGTGCGAGTCAGGCGTTGCCCGAGCACACGCTCGGAGCGTATCGGCGAGCGCTCGAGCAGGGAGTCGACGGGCTGGAGTGTGACGTCAGGCTCACGTCCGACGGCCACCTCGTGTGCGTCCACGACCGACGAGTCGAACGCACCAGCAACGGCCGGGGCCCCGTCTCGACGCTGGCCCTTCATCAGCTGGAGGCGCTCGACTGGGCCACCTGGCGAAACCCGTGGCGCGATCTCGACGAGGATGCCCTCGACGACGACCCACAGGCGTCATTCGTCACCCTCGAACGCCTCCTCGACCTCGTCAAGGACTGGGGACGGCCGGTGGACCTGGTGATCGAGACCAAGCACCCCACGAGATACGCGGGTCTGGTCGAGCGCAGTCTGGTCGAGCTGCTCCACCGCTATGGCTGGGCGCGGACGAGACGTGGGGTGAGGTCACCTGTCCGGGTGATGAGCTTCTCCTGGATCAGCCTGCGTCGGTGCCTCGAGATGGCCCCCGGCCTCGAGATGGTCTACCTGATGGAGCGGGTCCCGCTGCGCTACCGCGACGGCACGCTGCCCCTCGGCGCAAGCGTCGCGGGGCCCAGCATGGAGATCGTCAGGGCTCATCCTGAGTACGTCGAAGCCGCCCACGCGGCGGGCCATGAGGTCCACGTGTGGGTGGCGAATGCCGCGACAGACATCGAGCTCTGCGCGGCCATAGGTGTCGACGCAGTCATCACCGACGACCCCGAAGGCGCGCTGAGACAGCTGACGGCGCGATCCACCCGCCTCAGGTAGGGCCGAGCTTCCCACGAGACAAGAGGACACATGAGCAGGAAGTCACGCACCGCGAAGCGGACCACCGCCGTCGAGGGTCAGGTCGCTCCGCGACAGCCCTGCCCGTGCGGTTCGGGCCGCCGCTACAAGGCGTGTCACGGCGGCTCCGACACCTCGACGCCGTACGTCGTGCGGAGCTTCGAGGGCCTTCCGGGAGAGTGCGACTGGGTCGCCATGCGCGAGTTCGTCCCGGCCGCCCTCGCCCCGGTGGCGCTTCGACCCGATGCGTATGACGGCGAGGCCAAGGGTCGGTCGGTGTCGGCCGCCACCTTGCTGCCGGGTCTGACGCCGGCCCTGACCCGTGACGACTCCCACATCTGGGTCGCAGTCCAGGTGACGCACCAGTCGGGTGACCCGAGCAGGGACGTCGCCGAGGCGTTGCGGCTGGCCTTGTCGAGCGCTCCCGGGGACAGCGTCGTGATGGGCTCGCTCCCGGGGCCCGGGCCCAGACTTCAGGACGTCGTCGATCCTGACAGCGACTTCGTCGTCGACGTCCTTGCCGGTTTCGACTTCTGGTTCGATGGCGTCGACGATGGTGACGGATCCAGGGCGGCGACCCTTGAGTCGCTCAACGCCTCCATCGACCCGACCAGCCGGCTCGAGTCCGTCCACGCGGCGTACTGGACCTCGGTCGGGACCAAGGAGCACCTGCGCTGGGTGCAGCCCCACGACGAGGAGCCGATGCTGACCGCGCTCGCTCGGCTGCACGCGGCTGGAGTCGACGACCTCGGTCCCGACACCCGGCTCGTCGGCTCGTTTCGCGCGCACGGGTTGCTCGTCCCGGTGTGGGATCTCCCCGTGGGTACGGGTGCGGCCGCGCTTGAGGAGCCGGCGGGGGCCTTCGCCGAGCGACTCGGGGAGGCCCTGGCGGTGACGGGGCCGCTCAGCGATGCTGAGCGCGCTGCCCGTAACGGCCTGGCGAACAGGCAGATCACCATCCGCTAGCGCCGCTAAGCCCAGGTGAGGCACGTCACCGGATTTTCTTCGGGCCAAGTCCACAGTTGGCTTGTGTGGCCCGGCTAAGTGGTTCTACACTCAACTAACACCCGGTCGTTGCTGTATCCCCCGTCAGTAACGGCCGGGTTCTCTATGCTCAGCGCCCCGGGCACGTCAGAGCGGGTCCCGCGAGATCGGGCAGGACATGCACCGCGGACCGCCTCGTCCCGATCCGAGCTCCGAGCCCGAGACTGCCACCACGTCGATCCCCGCGTCGGCGAGCCGTTCGTTCGTCTCGACGTTGCGTTCGTAGGCGACAGCGACGCGCGGCGATAGCGCCAGTGTGTTGTTGCCGTCGTCCCACTGCTCGCGCTCGGCTGTGACGGGGTCGAGCCCGGTGAAGATCTGGCGCAGCGTGTCGATGCCCATGGCCTTGGCGGCGGCGACAAGGAACGGCTCGCTGTCGGCGACGGACAGCTCGAGCAGCGATTCTTCCTCGTGCGGCTCAGCGCAGGTGATGGCGTATGCCCGCAACGAGTCGGCGACGTTCGGGTACATCACCATGGCGTCGACATCGACCATGGTGCAGACGGTGTCGAGATGCATGGTCGCGCGCTCCTGCGCGATGGGCACGGCCAGCACGGTGTGAGCCAGGTCGTTGGCGAAGGCTTGGCGAGCGAACCTCTCGACCCCAGCCGGCGTGGTGCGTTCACCGACGCCGACGGCGATGACACCCGGTGCGAGCAGCATCACGTCGCCACCCTCGACGTGCTCCCGCGCCCAGCCATGGATGCGTGAGGTGCCCTCGAAGCGAGGGTGGAACGTGTAGATCAGCTCGGTCAGCTGTGTCTCGCGTGCCCGGGCCGGCATCGCCAGACTTGTCACGGCCACCATGTCGCGCACCCAGACCGACGAGTCCCGGGTGAAGAGCAGGTTGGGCAGCGGGTCGATGACGAAGTCGTGCGGGTCCAGGAGGCTGGTGACAAGACCGAAGCCGTCCCGAACCTCGTCGTTTCGCACGCCCGCGGTGATGGCTCCGGCCAGGCCGTGCGCGTCGAGCTCGCTCATCCACGTCCGCAGGTGTCGACGGAGCGTGTCGCCGAGACGCAGCGTGGCTGTCGCGTGGTCGATCGCGTGGTCGCGAGCCGCTGATGACGCCTCGAGGCTCTCGACCAACAACTCCATGAGGTAGAGCACCTCGACGTCACGGTCCCGGAGGGCGGCGGCGAACGCGTCGTGCTCGTCTTGCGCGCGGCTTACCCAGGGGATGCCGTCGAACAGCAGGCTGTCGTTGTTGCGTGGCGTCAGCCGTTTCAGCTCGGCACCGGGGCGATGGAGCAGCACCGTGCGGAGCTTGCCGACCTCACTGTCGGCTCCCGGACGAGCAGCCATGCCCGAAGCCTAGTGCCGTCTGTGCGCGGGTCGCAGGTCAACCCGTCGCGACCTGGACGACTCCGACGACGGCGAACACCAGGCAGACACCGGCGGCGATGTAGTGCAGCAGGGACAACCTCATGTAGCGCAGCAACACCCTCCCGCCCAGCACCGCAAGACCCGAGACGGTCAGCAGCGCAACCCACGCGCCGACGAAGATCGACACCGGAGAGCCGTACTTGGCCACCAGGTTCAGAGTGAGGATCTGAGAGAGGTCGCCCCACTCAGCGGCGAAGAGCACCACGAAGGACGTCGCGACCACGTGCCACCCCTGCTGCTCCGCGCCGGCCTTCCGGGCGAACTCCGCCTCTTGTTCCCGCTCCTGCGCGTCTGCACGCGGGGCCGCTCGGACAAGATGATGGCGCCGACGAGGAACATCGCCGTACTGACGGCTTGCACAACCCAGTCGGGCAGGAATGACACGGCATGGCCGGCGGTCACGGCTACGAGGCACTGAACGCCGAAGGCCAGTCCTACCCCGATCCAGACCGCGAGCGGCCGGTAGCGCGTGGACAGCACAAGTGCGGCCACGAACGTCTTGTCGGGGAGCTCGACGGGGAAGATCAGGCCAAAGCTCAGCAGGACCAGATGCCAGTCCATCGATCTCCCGTCCGCGTCGACTGCGATCAGACCGGCCAAGTTTAAGGGCTCGCGGTCAGCGACCGCCCCACCAGCGAGAGCCGGCCGCGACCGCGGCGGCGAGCACGGCCTTCACCGGCCGGTCGAGCTCACGAGCGGCGGCCGCGACGTCTTCGAACTCCGGCTGGACGTTGACCACCCGGCCCTCTGTGAGGGCCACCTTGACGCGGACCCGCTGCCCGTCCACCTCGACCTCGCGCATCTCACGGTCGAGCGCGTGCTTACCGACGAGGGACTCGCGCAGCCCGATCGCAGAAGTCTCCGCGTAGATCACCGAGCGGACGGCGGCAGCTCGCTCGACCGGGAGCAGGGCCGACAAGGTGTATGCCGGTCTGCCCTTCTTCATCAGGATCGGCGTCAGCCAGGCGTCGGACGCGCCCGCCTCGAGCAGGCGCTGCATCACGGCCGGCCACAGCCTCGGGTCGAGGTCGTCGACGTTCGTCTCGTACACGAGAGCCGGGGACTGCGTCTTCTCGGGCGGCCTGCCGATGAGGATGCGGACGACGTTCGGATGTGAGGGGAAGTCCTTGTCTCCAGCACCCGTGCCGATGTTGTCGACGGTCATCATCGGCTGGGCTCCCCAGACTGAGACCCAGTGGCTGAGCAGGGCTGCGCCGGTGGGCGTGCAGAGCTCCGCTGCTGCCGTTCCGGCGTACGTCGGCACTCCCTGGAGCAGGATGGCAACCGCCGGCGGAGGGATGCTGAGCTCCCCATGGTCGGTCGAGACGCTGCCTGATCCGACCGCGACCGGGCTGCAGTGCACCTGTCCCAGCCCGAGTGACACGAAGCCGGCGCACACGCCGACGATGTCGGCGATCGCGTCGAGGGTCCCGACCTCGTGGAAGTGGACCTCGTCGACCGAGATGCCATGCACCGCAGCCTCCGCGGCGCCAAGGAGATTGAAGACGCTGATCGCATGATTGCTTATCTCAGAGCTGAGACGGGCGTCGGAGATGAGCTCGACGACATCGCCGAGACCGCGGTGGGTGGTGGACTCCTGAGCTGCGACCTGTGCCTTGATCGCCGACAGGGTGCCGCGTTGAACCCTGATGAGGGAGAGGGTCGTGGGCTCGGGCGCGACGGAGTGAATCGCGCGCCGTACGAGCTGCTCGTCAGCTCCTGCGTCGAGCAGTGCGCCGAGCAGCATGTCCCCGCTCGCGCCGGACGCGGCGTCGATCCAGGCGATCATGGCGGCCCCTCGGGCCGGGTCTCCCCGGTTGTCTCGTGCGGGGCGGCGTTGCGAGCCACCCGGGCGGCGAACACCCCGGCCCCGAAGCCGTTGTCGATGTTCACGACCGTGACGCCCGGCGCGCAGGAGTTCAGCATGGCGAGGAGCGCCGCGAGTCCGTTGAACGACGCCCCATAGCCGACGCTGGTGGGCACGGCGACGAGGGGAACACCGGTGAGCCCTCCGACGACCGAGGGCAGGGCCCCCTCCATTCCTGCCACGACGACGAGGCAGTCCGCTGTCACCAGCTCGTCGCGGACGGCCATGACCCGATGCAGCCCGGCCACTCCGACATCGTTGATGAGCCGGGCTTCCGTCCCGAAGACGCGAGCCGTCAGTCCAGCCTCGTGAGCGACCGTGGCGTCTGAGGTGCCCGCCGAGATGACGAGGACGAGGCCGCGTGGCTCAGGCAGTGGTCCGAGGGTTGCCGCATGGGCAGTCTCGTCGGTCACGACGTCAGGCAGCTCGCGGGCAAGCCGAGTCAACGCCTCCGGCGAGAGACGGGTTGCCAGCACGGCGCGGTCTGGATGTGACTCGTGCAGCGAGCGGAGCAGCGAGACGACGTGGTCGGGGCTCTTGCCTTCGCCGTACACGACCTCCGGATCGCCTGTTCGGCGAGCCCGGTCCAGGTCGAGGCGGGCGTAGTCGAGGTCGAGGCTGGGGACGGGCTGTTCCGACGAAGCACCGTTGTCCGCCCCAGGGGAGTCGCTCATGGAGGCGAATCTAGTGGAGGCTCCACCGGACTCTGCCTACGCTGTCCCCATGCCCGGTGTCCCGCCTGCCCGTTACGCCTACCTCGGCCCCGAGGGCACGTTCACCGAGGAAGCCCTGCGGTCGATCCCCGCCGCCGCGAAGGCGGAGCTCCTGCCGTGCAGCTCGGTCAGTACGGCGCTCGACGCGGTGCGAGCGGGTGACGCCGACGGCGCGGTGGTGCCGATCGAGAGCTCCGTCGAGGGTGCGGTGGCCGTGACGTTGGACGAGCTGTCCAGCGGGGACCCGTTGATGATCACCCGGGAGATGCACGTGGACGTGCGGTTCTCGTTGCTGGCCAAGCCGGGGACCTCGCCGGACGACGTCCGCAAGGTCGCCACCCATCCACATGCGGCAGCGCAGTGC
>Ga0136630_1001277_pt1 | contig 10213 bp, 9 predicted proteins | sample AntDrymUQ5682106_2_FD_105496 | JGI IMG/M metagenome (GOLD analysis project Ga0136630, IMG submission 105496) | Polar desert sand microbial communities from Dry Valleys, Antarctica - metaG UQ568 (21.06) | ecosystem: Environmental > Terrestrial > Soil > Desert | place: Antarctica: Dry Valley...
CATCCGATCCTCCCGATCATCTTGATTTGCCGATCAAAGTTGATCAGATCGGGTGGAGCCCTAAAAGTTCCCCGACTTACTTGTCTTTATGGATCATATAGTTATAAGATCCTACCTATGAGGTAACGTAAGAGCGCCCATAATATCAGCATAGCCGCCGTCCCCTTCGGCGGCCCGTGCGCCGCGCCGCAGCGGGGTGGTGGTGAGAAATCCAGGCTACAGCGCCTCGGACGCGAAGTCCGCGAGCCGTGAACGCTCGCCGCGCAAGAGGATCACGTGACCGCTGTACTCCCACTCTTTGAAACGGTCCACCGCGTAGGTCAGGCCCGAGGTGGTCTCGCTCAGGTAGGGGGTGTCGATCTGGGCGAGGTTGCCGAGGCAGACGATCTTGGTGCCGGGGCCGGCGCGGGTGATGAGGGTTTTCATCTGCTTCGCGGTCAGGTTCTGGGCCTCATCGATGATCACATAACGGTTCAGGAAGGTGCGGCCGCGCATGAAGTTGAGCGAGCGGATCTTGATACGTTTCTGTAACAGATCGGTGGTGGCGGTGCGCCCCCAGTCTCCGCCGACGTCGGTCTGTGTCAGGACCTCCAGGTTGTCGAGCAAGGCCCCCATCCAGGGCGTCATCTTCTCCTCCTCAGTGCCCGGGAGGAAACCGATGTCCTCGCCCACCGGCACCGTGATGCGGGTCATGACGATCTCGCGATAACGCTGCATCTCCATGGTCTGCGCGAGGCCCGCGGCGAGCGCCAGCAAGGTCTTGCCGGTCCCGGCCGTGCCGAGCAGGGTCACGAAATCGACGCCCGGGTCCATGAGCAGGTTCAAGGCGTAGCTCTGCTCGCGGTTGCGGGCGGTGATGCCCCAGACGGCGTTGCGGGCCGCTCGGTAATCGACGATCTTCTGGAGCGTGGTGCGCTCACCCTGCCCGCGCTGGACCATGACCTCGAAGTCCTCCTGGCCGGGCTGGTAGAGGAACTCGTTCGGGTACCAGCGCGCTACGTGCGGCCCGTGCACTTCATAGAAGGTACGGCCGTGCTCCTGCCAGCAGCGCAGGTCCTCGCCATGACGCGCCCAGAAGTCGGGGGGGAGCTCGTGGGTGCCGGCATAGAGCAGGCGGGCGTCGTCGATGACCCGGTCGCTGTAGTAGTCCTCGGCCGGGACGCCCAGGACACGCGCCTTGATGCGCAGGTTGATGTCCTTGGAGACGAGGATGATGGTGCGCTCGGGACGGAGCGGCCCCAGCGCGATGGCCACGGCCAGGATGATGTGGTCCGGCTTGTTGCCGGGCACGGGCGCGGGCAGGTCCACGCTGAGCTGCTCGGTCTGCAGGAACAGGCGTCCGCCCCGCGGCCCCGGCGACCCCGGAGGAGTCATCGGTCCCCTGGAGAGGTCGCCGTTGCGAGCACTCGTCGGCGCCGGAAGCGGCAGCCCCTGCTCGATGGCCCGTCGGTCGGCGTCGCCGATCAGCCCATCCAGGAAGCGGCTGACCTGGCGGGCGTTGCGGGCCAGCTCCGAGGCGCCTTTCTTGGCCGCGTCCAACTCCTCCAGGACCACCATGGGCACGTACAGGTCGTGCTCCTCGAAGCGGAACAACGCCGTCGGATCGTGCAGCAACACATTGGTGTCGAGCACGAACAGCCGTGGACAGGACTCGGTGACCACCGAAGCGCGCTCTGCAGCTCGGAGCCGCGCTTCCCTAAAGGGTCTGGAGCGCGAGCAACACCTCGGCGACGTGGCCTTCCACCTTGACCTTGCGCCATTCCCGGCGCAACACGCCGTCGCCATCGATGAGGAAGGTGCTGCGTTCTATCCCCATCACCTTCCTGCCGTACATGTTTTTTTCCTTGAGGACATCGTACTGGCGGCACAGGGCCTCGTCCTCGTCCGACAGGAGCTCGAAGGGCAGGCACTCCGCACCCTTGAAACGCTCGTGGGAGCGCAGCCCGTCGCGCGATACGCCGAGGACCACGGCATGGGCGCGCGCGAACGCCGGTAACTGGTCGCGGAAGTCCCGGCTTTCTAGGGTGCAGCCCGGGGTGCTGTCCTTGGGATAGAAATACAGGACCACGGTCTGGCCCCGGAGCGCGGACAGTCGGATCGATTTCCCGCCGGTCGCGGGCAGCTCGAAGTCGGGCACCGGCTGGCCGAGCGCGGGCGGGCTCATGCAGATTGGCTCATAGGGGCTTCCCTCTACGGTGGAACGTCACTTGACGGGTTCCATGACCGCATCCAGGTTGAGCTGGTCGCAGAGATCCATGAACTCGCCGCGCAACGCCGCGATGGAGGTGTTGGTCGGGACGCTGATGGTCACGTGCAGGGAGAACATGGGGGTCCCGGTATGGGCGGCCGCGTAGCTACCGGTGAACAGCTCTTCGATGTTGATGTCCCGCGACGAGAAGAACTGCGCGATGTCGTGGACGATGCCCGGCCGATCACTCGCCACCACCTCGACCGCGTAGGGCATGAGGTTGGCGACCTTCTCGCGGACCTCGGTGCGGCGCGAGATGAGCGTGAGATCCAGGCTGTCCTCGAGGCGCGGGATCATGCTCTCGATCTTGGCGATGGCATCCCAGGTGCCCGCGAGCAGCAAGATCACGGCGAACTCGCCGCCCAGGACCGCCATGCGGCTGTCGAGGATGTTGCAGCCGCAGTCCTTGACGGCCTTCGATAATTGATGCACGAGCCCCGGGCGGTTGTTGCCGAGGGCGGAGATGACGAAGTGATTCTGCATCCGGGGTCCGGGCGCCGGGCCAAGAGGCGAACGGAAAGTATACCTGAAATCGTGCCGGGATCCGCCAGGCGGAGGCGCCCGGTGTGCGGAAAGAGGGGCGGGACCGTCCTTGTCAAGTGCGGGTCGGGCACGTACTATCCCCGGTCCATTACGGGCGTTGAGAGACGCGATCGATGTTTCGTGGCAGTATCGTGGCCCTGGCCACACCGATGGAGACCGGGCAGGGCGCGGAGGTCCCCATCGATTGGGATGGGCTCCGGGGGCTTTGCGAGCTCCATATCGAGAACGGCAGCGACGGCATCGTGGCCGTCGGGACCACGGGTGAGTCGGCGACCCTGAACGAGGAGGAGCACTGCGAGGTGATCCGCCAGGTGGTCCTGCAAGTCCGCAAGCGGGTGCCGGTGATCGCCGGCACCGGCGCCAACTCGACCACCGAGGCCATCCGCCTGACCGCCCGTGCGCGCACCGCCGGGGCCGATGCCTGCCTGCTCGTCACACCGTACTACAACAAGCCCACGCAAGAGGGGCTCTATCTGCACCATCGGGCCGTGGCCGAGGCGGTGGCCATTCCCCAGATCCTTTATAACGTCCCAGGGCGTACGGCTTGCGACATGCTGCCCGAGACGGTGGGGCGCCTGTCGCGGGTCAAGCACATCGTCGGTGTCAAGGAGGCGAGCGGGGACCTGGATCGCGTCGAGGCCCTGCGGGAGCGCTGCGGGCCCGATTTCGTGCTCCTGAGCGGGGACGATGCCACCAGCATGGAGTTCATTCTGCGGGGCGGGCAGGGGGTGATCTCCGTGACCGCCAATGTGGCCCCGAAGGCCATGCACGAGATGTGTGCCGCCGCCACGAACGGGGATGGGGCACGGGCGGCGTCCATCGATGCGCGGCTCCGCGGCCTGCACCGTGATCTGTTCGCCGAGTCCAATCCCATCCCGGTGAAATGGGCGCTCCACGAGATGGGGCTTATCCGACGCGGGATCCGACTGCCCCTGACGTGGCTGGCCGAGCCCTGTCATGCTCCTGTCCGGGAGGCCATGCGGCAAGCTTGTGTCCCCGTGGCCGCCGCGGAGGCGTCCGCGTGTCCCTGAACGTAGTTGTTTCCGAGGGTCCCGAGCGGGACCCGAACGTGATGTCAAGCGTGAGGCAAGACCCTATGATGCGTGGGCTCATGGTGCGTGGATTGATCCTCGGTCTTTGCCTCTCTGCGATGCTCGGGTGCAGTTGGTTCCCGACCTTCGACGATGTCATGCCCGACCGCAACAAGGAGTACCAGAAGAGCGCGTCCCTGCCGGACCTCGAGATACCCCCCGACCTGTCCTCCGATGCCATCTCGGACACCCTGTCGGTACCGGAGGTGGACGCCAAGGGTACCGCCAGCTATTCGACTTATCAGGAGCGTATCGCCAGGCGCGGCGGCGGCGAACGGTCGGGGCGTGACTCGGGCGAAGAACGGTATCGTGCCCCCGCAGAACCGCCGAGTCCTGCGGAGGAGTCCCCGGAAGACACTACCGCGCTTGACGACAGCCGGACGGACGACGTCCGGTCCGAGGAGGATCGGGACGGACGCATGGCGGACGAGGAGGCCGCGGGAAGCTCACCCGCCGACGAGGAGGAACGGGCATCGGAACCCGAGCCCGAGCTCGATTCCGAAACCGAGCCCGAGACCGAGACCGAGTCCCGATCCGATGCGGCCCGCACCCCGGCCAGCGGTGGCGACGATGAACCCGCGGATGAGCCCGAAGAGGATCCCGCAGACGAGACCGAACGTTCGCCCCCGCCAGCCGCCGCCGTCGGCGTCGGCCAAACGGGCGCAGGCGGGCGGGCCGAGCTCGTGAGCGCCGGTGAGGGCAAGAAATACCTGCGTGTCACCAAGGACTTTTCCGAGGCCTGGCATCTGACCGGTCGGGCCCTGGCCAAGGCCGGCTTCACGGTCGCGGACGAGGATCGGGATCGCGGCGTGTATTTCGTCGATTTCACGGGGGCTCCGGGTACCGCCCCCGAGCAGGCGGGTTTCCTATCGTCCCTGGCATTCTGGCGCGGCGACGAAACCGAGCACGAGGTGCAGTTGACCGGCATCGGCGAGAAGACCGAGGTGGTGGTGCTGGACGACGACGGCAATTGGGAGAGCGGCCCGGTGGCCGACGAGATCCTGACGCGCTTGGAGACCGCGCTCAATGAGGCCGGGGAATCAACGGATTAGCGGGGCCTCGACCGGACTGGGGGTCGTGAAAAACCTATCCAAACATATTTGAAAGTTCAGGTACCTGGACAAGCTCGATTTCCCCTCGGGAGAGCACCGAGAAACTCCCTCCCCTGTCCGTGCTTTTTGCGGACGGGGGAGGGCGGGGAGGGGGTCAGACCTACACGCGCTGACCAACCCTTTCCTGCTCGCAGCGTCCTTACCCCCACCCTCACCCTCCCCCGCTCCGCAGGGGAGGGGACCGGAATCTCGCTGCTTCCGGGGCCGATGTCTCCGCGCCGTCGGGAACAAGCATAACGGTTCAGCGCTACCGAGTCATGCGGCGTCAGAGACTTCTGGTGATCCTGAGCCCGGCGGAGCTGGAGGCCCAGCCGGAGCCGGCGCTGGAGCGCGCGACGTTCCTGGCGCGCGAGACCGGCGCCACGTGAGCGAGCCACGATCGGCGGCCCATGGCCCGGGGGGCCCGGCGGCCTCGCAGGCGGAGGTCGGCGATACGCTGGAGCGGCTCCGGGCCATCGGTGCGGCGCTGACCGAGGCCCATGGGCTTTCCGTCGCAACCGATGCGGTCTTCTGCCGGCATCCCTTCGACGCCATCATGCAGAAGGTGGCGAGCACCCGCCCGACATGGTCGTCAAGACCACTCGCCACGACACGCGGCTCAACCGTACGTTCTTCAATTACACCGACTGGCACTTGATCCGTGCCTGCCCGCGTCCGCTCCTCTTGGTGAAGAGCGCGGACGCCTGGGAAACGCGCCGCATCGCCGCCTGCGTGGACCCGGCCCATGTGCACAGCCACGCCGAGACCCTGGACGAGGTGATCGTCGAGACCGCGCACCTCTTGGCGTATCGCCTGCGCGGGGAGTTGCACATCTTCCATTCGGTCGAGCTCATGCTCGAGCCGGTGTTCTCGCTCCTGCAGCCGGAATCGAGCTATCAGCTCTACAAGAGGCGCATGGGCGAAGCGCACTACGGACTCCTGGACGATCTCCTGCGCCGCTACGGGATCGGGGCGCAGCGCGTCCCATCTGACCGTGGGCCGGCCGACGGAGAAACTGCTCGAGTTTACGCGCGACATCGGCGCGAGCCTGGTGGTGATGGGTGCGGTATCGAAGGGCGCCCTGGAGTTGCTGTTGATCGGCAACACCGCCGAGAAGGTCCTCGATGACCTGCGACATCCTGGTGGTCAAGTCCGAGCCCCTGGAGGCGCGGGTCGCCGCCGAGTTGTGCATGGCCTGCTGATGGCAGCCGTACCCGCCGCAGGATCTCGGCGGTGTGGTGCACGGGCGCACGCGTCCGCCCCTACTGCGGAGAGCGGTTACACCCGCTGCAGGGGCTGAGAAATTTTTACTCTGGCCCCCCCGCGAACTCACTCTGGCTCAAGGGTGCGTATCCCCTGGCCACATCCGGCACGGGCCGGCGGGTGGTGCGGCTCCTGTATCGGTGCCGTGTATTACCCCGTCAACGGGGCCGCCGGCTCGCCGGGTCTCTTCAACCTGTATCCGGCCCTGAGTGCCACAGCGTGGCCCTGATGACGCTCAGGGTCGCTCTAGTGCTCCTGCGCCGAGTGCCCTGAAGGCTGGACCTACGCCCCCGGATAGAGCTCGGCGCCTTCGGCGCGAAACTCCTGCGACTTGGCCTCCATGCCGCGCTCGAGTGCCTCCGAGTCATCCGCGATCCCCTGGGCACGCGCATACTCGCGGACCTCCTGGGTGATCTGCATGGAGCAGAACTTCGGTCCGCACATGGAACAGAAATGAGCGAGCTTGTGCGCTTCCTTGGGCAGGGTCTCGTCGTGATAGGCCCGTGCCCGCTCGGGATCGAGCGCGAGGTTGAACTGGTCTTCCCAGCGGAACTCGAAGCGCGCCTGGGACAGGGCCTGGTCCCGGAGGTGGGCGGCCGGGTGACCCTTAGCCAGATCGGCGGCGTGGGCGGCGATCTTGTAGGCGATGATCCCCTCCCGGACATCGTTCTTGTCGGGCAGACCGAGGTGCTCCTTCGGGGTCACGTAGCACAGCATGGCGGTGCCGTGCCAGGCGATGAGCGCCGCGCCGATGGCCGAGGTGATGTGGTCGTAGCCCGGGGCGATGTCGGTGGTCAGGGGCCCCAGGGTGTAGAACGGCGCCTCCCGGCACTCGGCCATCTCGCGTGTCACGTTGTCCTCGATGAGGTGCATCGGGATGTGGCCGGGGCCTTCTATCATGACCTGGACGTCGTGGCGCCAGGCGATGCCGGTCAGCTCGCCCAAGGTCGTGAGCTCGGCGAACTGGGCCGCGTCGTTGGCGTCGGCGATCGAGCCCGGCCTGAGGCCGTCGCCGAGCGAGAAGGCCACGTCATAGGCCTTCATGATCTCGCAGATGTCCTCGAAGTGGGTGTAGAGGAAGCTCTCGCGGTGGTGGGCCAGGCACCATTTGGCCATGATCGCCCCGCCGCGCGACACGATCCCGGTGATCCTAGGCGCCGTCAGCGGGATATAGGCGAGGCGCACGCCGGCGTGTACGGTGAAGTAGTCCACCCCCTGCTCGGCCTGCTCGATGAGGGTGTCGCGATACACCTCCCAGGACAGCTCCTCGGCGCGCCCGCCGACCTTCTCCAGGGCCTGATAGATCGGGACCGTGCCGATGGGCACCGGGCAGTTGCGCAGGATCCACTCGCGGGTGTCGTGGATGTCCCGCCCGGTCGAGAGATCCATCACCGTGTCGGCCCCCCAATAGGCGGCCCAGATCATCTTCTCGACCTCCTCCTCCACCCCCGAGGTAAGCGCCGAGTTGCCGATATTAGCGTTGATCTTGACCAGGAAACGCCGCCCGATGACCATGGGTTCGGACTCCGGGTGGTTGATATTGGCGGGGAGGATGGCGCGGCCGCGCGCCACCTCCGAGCGCACCAGCTCCGGGGTGATCGCCCGCGGCGTTCCGGCCCTGCGGCTGCCTTGCTGCGCCTCCGCCTCGTCGAGGCGCTGGTTCTCCCGGATGGCCACGAACTCCATTTCGGGTGTGATGAGCCCGCGCCGGGCGTAGTGCATCTGGGTGACGTTGGCGCCTGCCTTTCCCCGCCGCGGGGCGCGCGGGCGCGCGAACACGAGCCGCGAGCGGGCGGCGGGCTCGGAGCGCTCGCCGAAGGCGTCCGCCGGCCGTTCTTCGACGTCACCGCGCTCCGCGATCCAGCGGGCGCGCAATGGCGGCAGGCCCGCGCCGAGGTCGATGTCGGCCGCCGGATCGGTGTACAGCCCCGAGGTGTCGTAGACCGTCACCGCGTCGTGGGCGATGGGCCCGAGTCGAGATGTCGAATCGGCCAGCCGGATCTCGCGCATGGGGACGCATAGGTCGGGACGCGAGCCGGCGACATAGACCTTGCGCGAGCTTGGAAACGACCGCGGCACCGGGGCCTCTGCGATGCTGCCGGCGGAAGGATCGGATTTCGGGACTAAAGCCATGGCTACACCTCGCTGGGACGACAAGGCGTAGGAGCTTGGTGATCGGTGCTTCCCTACGCCGGTACTGACCGGTTCAGGTTCGAAGGGTATGCTCTCAGCCCTCGCGCGCTGCATCTGCCGAGGGCACCCCTAGCTGCCGGAGATAGTGCAAGCCTATATAATGCAGCCGCCCTTTGGCAAGTGATACCTGGAAGTGATCCCCGTTGAGTCGGGCTACCGTCGGCGAGGCAGGCGCCCCGTGGATAGATTTTGGGATGAATTTCGAACAAGCACGCTCGAACATGATCGAGCAACAGATCCGGACCTGGGAGGTGCTGGATCAGCGCGTCCTCGACCTCCTGGCGTCGGTGCCGCGCGAAGATTTCGTGCCGCCCCGCTACCGCAGCCTGGCGTTCTCGGATACCAACATTCCGCTCGGGTTCGGCGAGGTCATGATGGCACCCAAGGTCGAGGCCCGTATGCTCCAAGTGCTGGCCGTCGAGCCCGACGACCGCATCCTGGAGATCGGCACCGGCAGCGGCTACGTGACGGCGCTCCTGGCGCGCTCCGGACGTGAGGTCACGACGATCGAGATCCACCCGGAGCTCTCGGCCGGCGCCAAGGTCCGGGTGTCGCAGCAGGGCTTGGACAACGTGCGCTTCGAGGTGGGCAATGCTCTCGAGCACAAGGCGACGGAGGGGAGCTACGACGTCATCGCCGTGACCGGCTCCCTGCCCGTTTATACCGATCGCTTCGAGAAACGGCTTGCGGTCTGCGGGCGCGTCTTCCTCATCGTCGGGGAAGCGCCGGTCATGGAGGCTATGCTCGTCACGCGGGTGGGCGCGCGGGAGCTCGCGCGCGAGGGCCTGTTCGAGACCGATCTGCCGCCGTTGCGGGGCGCGCCGACGCCCAAGAGATTCGTGTTCTGACGCGTTTCCCCTGTGGCGCCGGGTCTTGGGGCCGAACGGTGAACCACGACGGTCAGCCGGTGGTCCAGGCGAGACTCCGCGAGGCGACCCCCGCGGAGGCGACGCGCAGACTCCGCCGTACCGGCCTGGCCGTCCTGCTCGCACTGTCGAGCCTTTTGCCACTTCACGCCCCTGCCGCCGATCTCCTGTCCCTCTTTCAGCTCGCGGAGCAGCGCGATCCGGTGCTCAAGGGGGCCCAGGCCGGACTCCGGGCCACGCTGGAAGCGTTTCCGCAGGCGCGCGCCGGCCTCTTGCCCTCGGTCGGTATCACAGCCAACGTCGCGCGTAACTTTCAGCAAGTGACGGTGCAAGGGACGACCCCGCAGCAAATGGCGGGCGGGGACTTTACCTTCACCAGTGGCGGCTACAGCCTGAAAGTGACCCAACCGCTCTATCACCGCGATCGATTCATCCGGCTCAAACAAGCGGACAGCCGGATCCGCCAGGCGCAGCTCGAGCTCGATGCGGTCTACCAGGAGCTGATAGTGCGACTGAGCGAACGCTATTTCGCACTCCTCGGGGCGGCGGACAACCTGGACTTCGCGGGAACCGAGTTGACGGCGCTGCGGCGACAACTGGAAGAGACGCGCCAGCGCTTCGAGGTCGGCCTCATCGCGATCACCGACGTCGAGGAGGCGCAGGCCGGCTACGACCTGTCCGTGGCCCAAGAGATCGAAGCCCGGAACCTGCAGGACGATGCGCGTGAGGCCTTGCACGAGGTGATCGGCGAGGATCCGGGCGCGATCGCCAAGCTCAGGGAGCAGATCCCCCTGTTGAGCCCCGAGCCCGCGGATATTGCGGCGTGGGCCGACCAGGCGCTAATGCAGAACCTCCGCGTCGCCGCCGCCGGCGCGGCGGTCGATACCGCTCGCGAGGAGATCGATCGCCAGGCGGCCG
>Ga0136630_1001279_pt1 | contig 10210 bp, 12 predicted proteins | sample AntDrymUQ5682106_2_FD_105496 | JGI IMG/M metagenome (GOLD analysis project Ga0136630, IMG submission 105496) | Polar desert sand microbial communities from Dry Valleys, Antarctica - metaG UQ568 (21.06) | ecosystem: Environmental > Terrestrial > Soil > Desert | place: Antarctica: Dry Valley...
CACGGCTTGCTCGTGCAGCGGCGTGCTGATCGCTGTGTCGTCCGGCTCGTGGAAGGTGGCGTAGGCATGGAAGACCGCAGGAATGGCCGCGGTGATCGTCCGGCCGAATTTGGTCCCGTTCGCGATCCAGGCGGCATCGGAGGTCGTCCCGAGCTGCCAGGGTCGTCCGTCCTTGGTGACCTCCATCCGACCATCCAACCCGCTCGATGGCTTGTCACCACATTCGAGGCCTCGAAACCGTAGTAGCATCTCACGTGCTACATTTCTCCTGTGGAGCGGATCGGGATCCGAGAGCTACGCCAGCACGCCAGTCGCTTCCTGCGTCTGGTCAAAGCCGGCCAGACAGTCGAGGTGACCGAACGCGGCGTACTCGTGGCACTGCTGGTCCCGCCTCATCCAGCCAGCGGCGTCCGGGAAGAACTAGTCGCCACTGGTCGGCTCATCCCCGCCACTGGCCCCCTTCGACTTCCGCGGCGTGCCCCAGCGCTTCCGGGCATGCCTGACACCGGAGCGATCCTGGACGAGTTGCGCGAAGAACGGTCGTGATCTACCTCGATTCCTCGGCGATCTTGAAGCTGCTGTTCGACGAGCCCGAAAGCGCCGGACTGGAGCGCTGGCTGTCCGCTCGTACGGGTACCCCGGTAGTCAGCAGCCAGCTCGCAAGGGTGGAGGTGACCCGAGCCTGCCGCCGGCTGAACGCCGATGCATTACCCGAGGCAAGGGCGCTGCTCGCCGGGCTGGACCTCGTTCCGCTGACCACGGACATCGTCGACCAAGCATCGAATGTGGGCGAGCCCCTGCTGCGCAGTCTGGACGCCATTCACCTCGCCAGCGCAGTCTCGCTCCGCGCCGACCTGACGGCCTTTCTCGCCTACGACCCTCGGCTTGCTGGGGCTGCCTCCGCGGCCGGTCTCGTGTCCCTCCAACCTCGTAGCTGACGTGCTGCGCGTCCCGGAGCAGCTGCTCGTACACCTTCGCCGTGCGCGGCACCTGGCCGATCGGCACTACGCCGACCCCTCGACCTGGACGGGTCCGCCGCGACCTGCGCCGTCCTAGGTTTACCGGATGATCTCAAAGATCAACCTCGTCACCCTCTATGTCACCGACCAGGACGCGGCCAAGCGGTTCTACGTCGACGTGCTCGGATTCGTCGAGAAGACCGACGTCTCGATGGGGGACGGCTTCCGCTGGGTGACCGTCGGCCACCCGGAGCAGCCCGAACTCGACGTCAGCACAGCTGAGCTCAGCAGGGAACGCGAGCGGCTGCGCAGGAACCAGCGTGGGCGCAGCGCCGGCAACCGGCCGGTGCGGGCGATGAGCGGCACGACCAACGCGTTGGCGACGAGGTAGGACAGGTACGCACCCGATCCGAATCCAGAGCCGTGGATCAGTTGATGCAGAACTCGTTGCCCTCCGGGTCGGCCAGGCCAACCGCGAAGTGGTCCATGCCCTCGGGGTCGAGCACGCGCAGCCGGGTCGCGCCGGCCTCGATCAGGCGCGCTTCCTCGGCGAGCACCCGTTCCCGACGCTGCTCCAGCGGCACGGTACGGCCGCCGCCCCGTCGCAGGTCCAGGTGCAGGCGGTTCTTGACCAGCTTGCCCTCGGGCACCTTCTGAAACCAGATCCGTGGGCCGTGTCCGGCCGGATCGACGAGTGAATCAGCGGCATCGACGTCGTCGTCCAGTTCGTCCTCGGGTACGCCGACGCTGCGCCAGTACGCGTTCCAGGTGCCGAACCCGTCCGGCGGCGACTCTATGTCGTACCCGAGCGCAGTGGCCCAGAAGCGAGTGAGCAGGCCGGGGTCGGCACAGTCCACGGTCAACTGGAAGGAAGTCACGCCCCGATCCTGCCAGCGTCCTCGAAAATCTATGCACTTCTCGTTGCATACGTGCAAGGCGGCGATCACTGGGTATGGGGAGTTCACCTGCGTCGCCTCACAACCGGTGCGCGCTGAACACCGCTATCGAGGAGGAACATGAGCACCGTCACAGAGTCCGTGGACGTCGACGTCACGATCACGACCGCCTATGACCAGTGGACCCAGTTCGAGTCGTTCCCGCAGTTCATGGACGGCGTCCAGGAGATCCGCCAGATCGATGACACCCACAACCATTGGGTGATCAAGGTCGCCGGGGTCACCCGCGAGTTCGACGCCACGATCACCGAGCAGCACCCCGAGGAGCGGATCGCCTGGCGTGCCGACGACGGACCGAATCATGCGGGTGTCGTCACCTTCCACCGGCTCGACGACAACAAGACGCGGGTCACCGCTCAGCTGGACATCGACCCCGAAGGCTTCGTGGAGAATGTCGCCGACAAGGCGGGCATCCTGGATCGCCGGATCAAGGGCGACATGAAGCGGTTCAAGGAGTTCATCGAGAGTCGTGGGTCGGAGACCGGCGGCTGGCGCGGCGACGTACAGCGACCCGGCGCCTAGGTCGGTACATCCCTTTACGTCTCCTAAAGAGAATCAGTACAATGCCCGCCCGTCCACGGCCTCATCCCGTAGGATCCCGTGCGCAACAAGCGGATACCCGTCCGGTCGTCCTGATCGTCGGGGCATCCAGCGGGATCGGTCGGGCGACGGCGCAAGCCTTTGCCCGGCGCGGTGTGGACCTCGTACTGGCCGCCCGGGCGGCTCGGAGCCTTGCCGACGTGCAGCGCGAATGTGAGGCCGAGGGGTCGAGCGTGCTGGTCGTACCGACCGACGTGAGCGATGCAGGCGCGGTGGATGCGCTGTTCGAGGCTGCCGTGTTGGTGTACGGGCGGGTCGACATCGTTGTGCACTCGGTTGCCGTCGTCGCCTACGGCCGCTTCGATGACCTGCCCGCGGATGTCTTCGATCAGGTGATCGCCACGACGTTCACCGGTACCGCGAACGTCGCCCGGGCAGCCCTTCGGCAATTCGGTACCCAGGGCGCTGGGCACCTCGTCGTCGTCGGCTCGCTGCTGGGCAAGATCGCAACGCCGCTGATGGGTGCCTACGTCGCGGCCAAGTGGGCCGTGCACGGCCTGACCCGGGTGCTGCAGATCGAAGCTCGGCAGACGCCGGAAGTCGAGGTGAGCCTGATCTGGCCGGGCAGCGTCGATACACCGGCCTACACCCAGGCCGCCAACTTCGTCGGCCGCATCGCGCGACCGCCGCCGCCAGTCGACTCTCCGGAGAAAGTAGCCCGAGCCATCGTGCGCGCGGTCGCGAAACCTCCACGGGAAGCCTCGGTGGGAGTCGCAAACCGACTGATAGTTACCGGCTTTCGGCTGCTTCCTGGCGTCTACGACCGGGCGGTCGGGCCGCTGCTGCGGCTGGCAGGCTTGACCCGTCAATCCATCGGCCCGACCGAGGGCAACGTGTTCGAACCGAACGCCTCCGGAAATGCAGTGCGTGGGAACTGGAAGCATCACAGCGAAACTACCGACGCCAAGACCAAGGAGCCGGACATGGAAGCCTCGATCCCGGACGATGCCCCGGAAGTCGTACGAGACATCAATGCCGGCGCCGAAGAAGTGTGGACCGTGCTGTCCGACGGGTGGGCTTACGCCTCCTGGGTGGTCGGAACCGCCCGGATCCGCGGCGTCGACCCGGATTGGCCGCAACCCGGTGCTGCGATCCACCACTCGTTCGGGCTGTGGCCGGCCCTGATCGACGACAGCACCGAGGTGCTCAGCGCGCAGCCGTTGCGCGAACTGTTGCTCAAGGCTCGCGGTTGGCCGGCCGGTGAGGCACACGTACGCGTCGTCCTGACCGAGGTCGGCACCGACTGCACCCGGGTACGGCTGGCCGAGGACGCCGTCGCCGGGCCGGGGCAGCTGATCCCGCGACCGTTGCGTCAGTCGCTGATCGCCTGGCGAAACACCGAATCACTTCGCCGGCTGGCCTATCTGGCCGAACACGGCAACCCCTCACGACGATCCGCCCCGGACTGACCAGCACCCGCAAGAGGGCTCAGTGCGCTGCCGTGAGACTGGACAGGACCGTGGCCAGACGCAGTCCGGCAGCCAGAGCCCGGTCGTCCTCGTCGCAGGCCGGGTTGTAGGACGTCAGGCTCACGCTGTTGACGACTGCCTGGTCACCGATCACCCTGACCGCCGCCTCCAACGCGTCGAGTGGAGGACCGCCAGCGGCTGCGAACTCGTTGGCACGGCCGTCGCTCACATCGATCACGTCCAGGTCGATATGCACATGAACGCTGTCCACTCGTGAGCCGAGGTCGCGGACAGCGGCCTCGAAGTCCGATCCCGGTCCGCCCAGGCCATCTGGCCCGACGAACGGCAGCTGGCAGGTGTCGAGGAGGTCACGTTCGCCGTCGTCGAGAGATCGGGCTCCGGAGAGAAGTACTCGATCCGCCGGCAATCCCGTAAAACCGGGAATCGAGGCGGCCAGGTTGGTCCAGCAATGGCCGGTGAGTACGGCAAACGGCATCCCGTCCAGGAATCCGCTAGTCGTCGTTTCTGGAGTGTTCAGATCCCCATGGGCGTCGAACCAGACCACTCCGCCCCGGTCGCCGAGCCCCAGACCGGCCGTGGCTCCCAGCACACAACCGCAGTTGCCACCGAGAACGAACGGAAAGTCTCCGGACTTCAGGGCGGCACGGACGCAGCCGGCCAGGGCACGCTGCACCTCGAAGTACGCTCCGATCTCGTGCTCGAAACTGCCGGGCAGTTCCATCAGCTCGACGTCGGTCGCCTGTCCGTCTGAGCTGAGAAGTCCTTCTATCCCGGCCGCCAGCAGCCGGGCGGGGCCGGCGCCCATTCCGCTGCCTTCCCGACCCAGGTGATAGGGAACGCTGATGAGCCGGATCCTGCGGGGCGGACTCGTCATTCCGGCTTGGGAAGCGTCTGCTCCTCACCGTCCCAGTCCTTGCCCGCGGTGTCGGCATGCTCTGAGGCGCTGTCGGTCTGCTGTGCCACGGTGTCGCGCATCGCCTCGTCGGTGAGGCCTTCGCCTGCCTCGTGCACCTCGGCGGATGGGCTAGTGCTCTTCGAATCGGACATCCGGCCACTGTGCCATCGCTACGACGTGGGACGACGGGCGGGGAGCGCCAGTCGTTTGTGGAGCCACGGTCGGTCGTCGGAAGTCCTCCGGGTCGCGGTTGGTCCACCCGCGATGTCCGTCGGTCACAGGTGCCAATCCTCGGCGCAGCGTTGACCCGGAATGCATAACTTTCGCCGGTTGGCCCTTGCGTCACGGGGTAACCGATGGGCCATGGCAATTGCCGACGTCCTCGACACGGTCATGGACAGGTCCCTCGTTCTGGGCTACACCCGCATCGGGCCCGAAGTGCGCAAGAACTGGTGGCCAGCTGACCCACGGCCCGGTTCGATGTCGGACCGCCGGGTCCTGGTCACCGGCGCGACGTCAGGCATCGGCAAGGCAGCCGCTGCGGGTTGGGCCCGGCTGGGTGCTGAGACCTACGTCATGGGCCATAACAAGGAGCACCGCGACGAGGCTCGGGCGGGATGTACGCCGCTGCGCTGCGCGACGACGACCCGGAGTACCGCCCGGCTGGGTGGACACCCACGGGGTTAAGGAGTACCTGACCAAGTTCCGCGCCCTGACGTTGCCGTTCTTGCGCAGCCCGAGCAGGGCGCGGACACGCTGGTCTGGTTGGCAGCGACCAAGCCGCACTCGGAGGGCACCGAGCGCTTCTGGCACGACCGACGGCTACGCCCGACCAGACTACGGAGCCAGCGGGATCAGGGTCCGGACAAGCCGCGGCGACTGTGGATTATCTCTGCTCGGCCACCGGAGTCTCCGTGGCCACTGGCGCCTCCGACCCGGGCTGATCGGGCCCGGCCACAGCGGAACCTGATGCATCCAGCCGTCGCGGCAAACCGAACAGCGGGAACAACGACTCGGTATCGAGGAAGACCGTCATGCCGCTGACCCGGTCGCCTCGCAGTTCCAGAACCTGGATGGAGAACGGCTCGAGGCCGCTCCCGTCGCCGCTGCGACGGTAGGTGGCCAATCCCGGCCGCCCGTTCACCTCGACCGGAAGCATCCGGCCGTCGCGGCAACCAATTCCCGGTCCCAGCATCCACGTGCCGATGTCCTCGGGGCCGTACAGCCAGATCGCGTACGGCGGCATCGACTGGATCGCGTCCTCGTGCAGCAACGCGACGAATGCATCGATGTCATACCGCTCGAAGGTGTCCACATAGCGCGCCAACAGTGCTCGATGACTGTCGTTCATCGGCGGCGACGGTTCGCCGTCGGCGAGGTCGAGGTCGGCCAGCGTGGCGCGCGCCCGTTGCAGGGCGCTGTTGACCGAGGCCACCGTGGTGTCCAGCAATCCGGCCACCTCGGTGGCCCTCCAGCGCAGCACGTCGCGCAGGATCAGCACGGCCCGCTGCCGCGGGGGCAGGTGTTGCAGGGCGGCGACGAAGGCAAGGCGGATCGAATCGCGGGCCACCGCGAGATCGGCCGGGTCGCCGCCTTCGGGAAGCACGCGGTCATCCGGAATCGGCCCGACCCAGGAGTACTCAGGAAGCGGCTCACCCAGCGACGCCTGCACCGGCGGCGATGCCGTACCGAAGTCCATCGGCAGGGCGCGGCGGCTGCGCCCGTTGAGCTGATCGAGGCAGACGTTGGTCGCGATACGGTAGAGCCAGGACCGCAGGCTTGCCCGTCCGTCGAAGCCGGCCCTCCCCCGCCAGGCCCGTACCAGCGTGTCCTGCACCGCGTCCTCGGCCTCGAAGGCCGATCCGAGCATCCGATAGCAGTAGCCGGTCAATTCGCGGCGGTAGTCCTCGGGGTTCGCCGAGGCGTGCACCCCGTCGGCGTCCATCCTGTCGGGGCCGCCGTCCACCCCCGGCCGCATGTCCGTGCGACTGGTTGCAACACTCGTCATCCCGCAGCGACCTCATTTCTCCCCTACCGACACCTGCGCCAACGAGCATAGGTAGGAGATCCGACATACGGCTGGTCGGTGTCGAGCGTTGTGTCCGGTACGCGGCGTTCGCGGGTAAAACTCGCCCGTGATGCGCCGAAGTCTTTGGCCCCCGCTTACTGTCCGCAGTCGACATGTAACGGATCAGTGACGACAGATTGCCTCGAACATGATCTCCGGTCAAGAGCAAAGTCAGAAAAGTTGGGGCCACCTGTCCGAGACTGCGACAAGATCACCTTTGCTGGCGGGCGAGAGCCTGCTGTGCCTTGCGCTGCCGGTTCTCGGCGCGGCGTACGTCGATCCGCATCTCGTCGAGGCGTCGTCGAGCGTCGGTGAGCTGCTCGTGCAGCAGTCGTACCCGGGTCAGCTGATCTTCTTCGGCCTTGGCGGCTTTTGTCAGCTCGGAGTCGGCGTTCTTGACCGTCCGCTGCGCCTGGGCCAGCGCCTCCCGTCGGCGCTGCTCCTCAGCCTTCGCCTCGGCCCTTGCCGCGGCCTTGGCCGCCGCCTCCGCGGCGCGCTGCTCGGCCTTGGTCGGCCTGCTCGTCCCGGTCGCCTTTGACGCCTTGGTCCTGGCCTTGATCGTGGTGGTCGGAGCCTTCTCGGTGCTCCTGCCCGGTCCGGTCTTGCCGGATCCCGCCTGGGAGCCGCCGGCCGCCTGCTCGCCCGAGCGGCGCGGGCTGGTCGGCCGTACGACGCTGAGCTCGGGCGGTGAGGCAAACCCGAATCCGTCCCACCGCGCCGACCGTACGAGCGTGCCAGAGCTCAATTGCGCGACGACGCTCTCGTCGGCCACGGCAGCGTTCAGGGTCGAGACGACCTCCTCGCGCAGCCCGGGCGCCGGCGAACGCTGACCGGCGGCCAGAAAGGCCTGGTCGGCCAACTCCTCGACCATCCCTCGACGCAGCGTGGACAGTTCCCGCATCCGCGCGCCGTCCAAGGCGTCCTGGGCCGTCCGCAGCTCGTCACCCAACTCGGCGACTCGCGTTGCTGCCTCGGGATCGGACCGGACGAGCTGGTTGAGCGCGTACGCCGATCGAGTCGGTTTGCGCAGGCCGGCGATGTCTTTGCCGGCCGCCTTGTCCGTCGTACGCGCCTGGGCCGCGAGGGCGGTACGGCGATCGGTGAACTCGTCCGGATCGACCGAATACAGCTCCTCGATCGCCTTACCTAGGAGGTCGTCAGCAGCCATAGCGTCGTTTCCGCGCCACAGCTGCGCTCCGATGCTCGCTCACGCAGCCATCCTGACCGATCGGCGACGGTCAGCGCATGGTTGCGCGGTTCTTTCGGCGCGTGCGTGTCAACCGTGCTCTAGAACAGGGGCCCACCGTCAGTTGCGTCGTACCGTTGCATGGATCCACCTCGCGTCACCTACCAGGTCGCCGTGCGCTGCGACGTATGTTGACCGATCGTCTTCGTTCACGATGACGCGGCCAGCGATGATGATCATGGCGACTCCATACTTTGGTCCGTGACCGCGCCGGCTGACCCATCGCACGAGGTTGGCCCTGCCCCGCGGGTCAGCTCCGCGGGGTCAGGGCGAGCTGGCGGGACTGGGCAACGAGGACGCCTGCCTGGTCCCAGATCTCACCGTCTTCGGACAGCAGCCCACCCTGCACGTAGTGCGTGCGGAAGACGCACCGTAGTGGGCCGGGCACCGGGACCGCTCGGACGTGCACGGTCAGCTCCAGGGTCGGTACCCAGCCGGGTCCGATGCCGATGTTGAACACCGGCGGGGCGAACGCGTCGGCCACCAACAACAAGCCGATCGGGTCGACCGGTGCGCCGTCGGAGAAGCCGAACCAGCCGGCCACCTCGGCCCGACCGGTCGGTTGGCCACGCATGAACCCCTCATCGCCTGGTCGCCAGCGGATGGCCAGCCGGTCATAGATCGCCGGCCACGATCCCGACGCGGCCAAGAATGCTTCCCGGCTTGGGTCGCGCGCTCGGTCGGAGGGGGACGGTGCGGCGAGGCAATCGGCGTACGGCGGAAGCTCCGGCGGCCGCCCGTCGACCAACTGCGCGTCAGCGCCCGAGGATTCGCCGAACGTCCCGAGGACTCGAAACGACTCACGGCCATCCTGCTGCAATGATCCGGTGAGAACGGCCAGCCGGTTGCCCACCCGTACCGGTTCGACGGTCACCGAGCACGCCCCGGGGTGGGTCGGCGCCAGGTAGTGCGCGGTCACGGTCAGCGGTGGACGCCGCACGGATTCAGCCATCGCCCGACCGGCGATGGCCAGGACGTACCCGCCGTTCGGAACTCCGCCGATGTCCCAGCCGTCCGCGATGTCCGCGGCATAGTGGCCCTCGGAGGTCTTCTCGACAGCGGTCAGCCGGGCGAAGTCATCGGTCATCCGGCGGAGGCTATCCGCCCCTTATGACCCCGTCCGGCGCCCCCGCTGACCCCGTCCCCGGTGATCTTGACCTTATTGTCAGTTCAGGGTGCGAAATGGGCCCCGGAACCGACATTTTCGTCAAGATCACCGCGCGAATCGGGAGGTGCGGAGGTGGTCAGGTCATGACCGGTGAGTTGTTCGTTCGTCGCGGTGGGTCGCAAGGTCCGACGTTGCTGCTCGTGCACGGGCTGGCCGCCAACGCCGAGGTTTGGGACGGCGTGATCGCCCTGGCGCGACGGTGCTGGCCAGGTCGCTGGATCGCGCCGGACCTGCGTGGACACGGCCGTTCCGGTGCGTCGGGTTCTCTTCCCCAAGCCTCCGCCGGCTTGAGGCTTGGGTCGAGCGGTCCGGCCGCCTACTCCTACAGCGGGTACGCCGCCGACCTTGCTGACTTGATAGAGGCCGACAGCCCGGTCACCGTGCTCGGGCATTCGATGGGTGGCGTGGTCGGCTTGACCCTTGCCAGCGGGTTGTTCGGTGTCACCGTGGAACGGGTGATCGGAGTCGGGATCAAGGTCGACTGGACGGAGCAGGAAGCGAGCAGGATGGCGCTGCTGGCGACCCGTCCGCCCGCACTGTTCGACCGCCGTGACGAGGCGATCGCTCGAGGCCTACGACTGGCCGGACTGCAGGGTCTGGTCGCCGAGACTTCCGCCGCGGCCACCGCCGGTGTCATCGAGGACCTGGTCGTCGCCGATGAACTGGTCGGCGACCGAGCCGTCGGGAACCGCCGGGGTTACCGCGTGGCGTTCGATCCGGCGGTCAACGGCATCGGGCCACCGCCTATGCAGCGTCTGCTCGCCGCGGCTGAAAGCGGCGTCACGCTGGCCTGCGGAGAGTTCGATCCGATGGTCACCGTCGACCAGCTGCGCGCCCTTCACCCGGATTGCGTTGAGCTGGCTGGGCTCGGCCACAACGCACACGTCG
>Ga0136630_1001281_pt1 | contig 10208 bp, 9 predicted proteins | sample AntDrymUQ5682106_2_FD_105496 | JGI IMG/M metagenome (GOLD analysis project Ga0136630, IMG submission 105496) | Polar desert sand microbial communities from Dry Valleys, Antarctica - metaG UQ568 (21.06) | ecosystem: Environmental > Terrestrial > Soil > Desert | place: Antarctica: Dry Valley...
CAACGTCGTCGTGCCGTGGGACGTGATCGAGGCCCACGGCGCGGACGCCTTCCGCTGGTACTACTTCACCTCGAAGCAGCCGTGGGACGGCTACCGCTTCTCGCTCGAGACGGTCGGCGAGTCTGTGCGCCAGTTCATGCTTCAGCTCTGGAACACGTTCGCGTTCCACGACCTCTACGACAGGCTGCGCGACCACGACGACCCGCCGGAGTCCCACAAGACCGACCTCGACCGCTGGATCCTGTCGCGCCTCGAGGGCACCGTCGGGACCGTCACCGAGCGGATGGAGGACTACGACACGACCGGCGCCGGGCGCACGATCGCCGAGTTCGTCGACGACCTCTCGAACTGGTACGTGCGGCTCTCGCGCCGCCGCTTCTGGGCCGGCGAGGCCGACGTCTTCTCGACGCTCGAGCGCTGCCTGGTGGAGGTCAGCAAGCTGCTTGCTCCGCTGACTCCGTTCCTGGCCGACGAGATCTACGAGCGCCTCGACGGCAGCGAGCCGTCCGTGCACCTGTGCGACTGGCCGCGCCCCGAGCCGGCCGCGCGCGACGTCGAGCTCGAGGACCAGATGCGCGTCGCGCGCGAGGCCGTCGAGCTCGGCCGCTCGGCCCGGGCGCACGCCAAGGTCAAGCTGCGCCAGCCGCTGCCCGAGGCGGTGATCGTCGCGACTGACCGGGATCGCAGCGCGATCGAGCGCTTCGGCGACCTCGTCCGCGACGAGCTCAACGTCAAGGCGCTGCGCTACGTGTCGGAGGCCGAGGAGCTCGGTCGCTTCGAGCTCAAGGCCAACTATCGCGCGCTCGGACCGCGCTTCGGCAAGCAGATGCCTCAGGTGGCCGCGGCCGTCGCGGCGCTCGACGCGCAGAAGGCCGCGCGCACGCTGCGCGAGGGCGGGGCGGTCGCCGTCTCGGTCGACGGCAGGGACTACCCGCTCGCCTCAGGCGACGTGCAGCTCAAGCTCCAGCCGCTCGAGGGCTATCAGCTCGAGCGCTCCGGCAGCCACGCCGTCGCGCTCGACCTCGAGCTGGACGAGGACCTGCACCGCGAGGGCCTCGCGCGCGAAGTGGTGCACGCGATCCAGGGGGCGCGCAAGTCGTCGGGCTTGAGCGTCGAGGACCGCATCTCGTTGACCGTGGGCGGGGACCCCGACCTGATCGAGGCGGTGCGGGCCAACGAGCCCTATGTGACGGGGGAGACACTCGCGACCTCGCTCGACTACGACGGCGCCGACGGCGCGCACGCCGCCGAGATCGAGGGCCGGCGACTGTCGATCTCCGTCCGGCGCAGCTAACGTCGCGAGCCGATGGCACTGCCGCTACGTCACCTACGAGTGCTCGACCTGACCCAAGTCATGGCCGGGCCGTTCTGCTGCCAGCTGCTCGGCGACATGGGCGCCGACGTCGTCAAGGTCGAGCCGCCGGGGGTGGGCGACCAGGCTCGCCGCGGCATGGGCTTCAAGATGAAGGGCGAGGACACCGCGGCCTTCCTCGCCGTCAATCGCAACAAGCGAAGCGTCGCGCTCGACCTCAAGGACGATCGCGCTCGCAGCGCGTTCTACCGGCTGGTCGAGACGGCGGACGTGCTGGTCGAGAACTTTCGCCCCGGCGTCTCCGCGCGGCTCGGGATCGACTACGAGCAGCTCAAGGACGTCAACCCGCGCCTGATCTACGCGAGCATCTCGGGCTTCGGCCAGACAGGCCCCTACGCCAAGCGCCCCGGCTTCGACCTGATCGCGCAGGGGATGTCGGGCGTGATGAGCGTGACGGGCGAGCCGGGCGGGGCGCCGGTCAAGTCGGGGATCCCGATCAGCGATCTCTCGGCCGGCCTCTTCTGCGCCTTTGCGGTGCTGAGCGCCCAGATCGCGCGCGAAGAGACGGGCCGCGGCCAGTACATCGACACCTCCCTGTTCGAGGGCGCGCTCGCGCTCTCGATCTGGGAGACGGCCGAGCTGTGGGCCACCGGCCGCGTGCCCCAGCCGTTCGGCTCGGCACACCGCTTGACCGCTCCCTACCAGGCGCTTCGCACGCGCGACGGCTACCTGACCGTCGGCGGCAACAACCAGCGGCTGTGGTCCCGCCTGTGCGCGGTGATCGGCCGCGAGGACCTCGTCGAGGACGGGCGCTTCGCGACCAACCCCGACCGGATGGCGAACATCGAGGCGCTCGAGGCGGAGCTCGAGTCGGCGCTCGGTGATCGCGACACCGGCGAGTGGGTCGAGCTGATGCTTCAGGAGGGGGTGCCGGCCGGCCCGATCAACGACTACCGGCAGGTGTTCGAGGATCCGCATACGATTGCGCGCGAGATGGTGGTCGAGATGCAGCACCCGGTCGAGGGCACGATCCGCGGCCTCGGCGTGCCCTTCAAGCTGAGCGAGACGCCGGCCGAGATCCGCCGCGCCGCGCCGCTGCTCGGCGAGCACACGGAGGAGGTGCTGCGCGAGGTCGGCCTTACGCCTGACGAGATCGCCGCGCTCCAGGATCGCGAGCGGGTCTCGTGAGCTCGACCGCCGAGCGCCTCACGCTCGAGCGCCGCACGCAGACGGCGATCGTGACCGTCAACCGTCCGGAGGCGCGCAATGCGATGACCTTCGAGATGTACGACGCCCTCGAGCGCTGTTGCGAGGAGGTCGACGCCGACGAGGAACTGCGCGTGATGGTGGTGCGCGGGGCCGGCGGGACGTTCGCCGCCGGCACCGACATCGCCGAGTTCCGCGACTTCTCGAGCGGCGAGGACGGGCTCGCCTACGAGCGCAAGCTCGACGGCATCGTCGGCCGCGTGGAGGCGGTCCGAAAGCCGACGATCGCGATGGTCGAGGGCCACTGCGTCGGCGGCGGGCTCGCGATAGCCGCGGCCTGCGACCTGCGCCTGTGCACCCCGGAGGCCAAGTTCGGCATGCCGATCGCGCGCACGCTCGGCAATTGCCTGTCGATGAACAACTACGCCCGCCTGGTCGGCCTGATCGGTCCCGGGCGCACGCGCGAGCTGATACTCACGGCGCGGTCGTTCTCAGCCGAGGAGGCGCGCGGCGCGGGCCTTGCGACGGAGGTCGTGCCTGCCGAGGAGCTCGAGGGCCGCGTGCTCGAGCTCGCCGAGCGGATGGCCGGCTTCGCGCCGCTGACGCTCTCCGCCACCAAGGAGGCGCTCAGGCGACTGCGCCTCGCGGGCTTGCCGGACGGCCACGACCTGGTCGCCGAGTGCTACGGAAGCGAGGACTTCCGCGCCGGGGTCGCCGCCTTCAACGAGCGGCGGCCCCCGGTCTGGAGCGGTCGCTAGGCAAGCGCCGGCTCGAGCTCCTCGACGAGCCGCTGCTTGGGCAGCGCGCCGACGATCGTCTTCACGACGCTGCCGTTCTTGAATACGAGCAGCGTCGGGATCGACATAACGCTGTACTTCGCCGCCGTGACCTGGTTCTCGTCGACGTTCAGCTTGACGATCCGCAGGTTCTCCGTCTCCTCGTTGATCTCCTCGAGGCTGGGAGCGATGATCCGGCACGGACCGCACCACGGCGCCCAGAAGTCCACCAGTACCGGATCCGTCGATTCGACGACCTCGGCCTGGAAGTTGCTGTCGCTGACGTCATTTATCGAGCCTGCCATTGCGAGCCCCTTTCGTCTAAGTCGCTTCAGAAAGTATAGCGTCATCGGGGTGTGCACAGGCGCAGGGCGGGCACCTTCCAGACCGCTTCGAGCGCGATCCTCGCCGTCATCTTCGAGGCCCCGACGCGACGCTCTCGGAAGACGATCGGCAGCTCGCAGACCCGAAACCCGGCCTTGAGGGCGCGGTAGGTCAACTCGATCTGGAAGCCGTAGCCGTCGGCGTGAACGCCGCGCAGGTCGAGCGCCTCGAGCAGCTCACGGCGAAAGCACTTGAACCCGCCCGTGAGGTCGCGCACCGGCACCCGCAACAGCCAGCGCGCGTACAGCGACCCGCCGCGCGAGAGCAGCCGACGAGTGAGCCCCCAGTCGGTCACCGCGCCGCCGGGGACGTAGCGCGAGCCGATCACCAGGTCCGCCCCGGCCGCCGCGGCGATCAGGCGCGGGATGTCGCGCGGGTCGTGCGAAAAGTCTGAGTCCATCTCGAGCACGAGCGAGGCGCCGCCGTCGAGGGCGCGCTCGAAGCCGGCCAGATACGCGCGGCCGAGCCCTTGCTTGAGCGGGCGGTGGAGCACCTCGACGCGCGTGAGCTCGCGAGCGAGGCGGTCGGCGATCTCGCCGGTGCCGTCCGGCGAGGAGTCGTCGACGACGAGGATCCGGTGCTCCCCGTCGAGGCGTGCGAGCTCGGCGTGCGCGGCGCGCACGAACGCCTCGACGTTGTCGCGCTCGTTGTAGGTGGGCAGCACTAGCCAGGCGCCGGGCACGGCGGCCTACCCTAAAGGCGTGCGCAACGCCGAGATCGCCGACGCATTCGCGGAGCTCGCGGACCTCTACGAGCTCGACGGGGCGATCGTGCACCGCGTGCTCGCCTACCGCAACGCCGCCACCGCGATCCGCTCCTCCGGACGCTCGGTCGCCGAGCTGGCCCAGGCGGGGCGCGCCGAGGAGCTCCCCGGGGTCGGCAAGACGATCGCCGAGAAGATCGTCGACCTGCTCGACACCGGCGAGGTGCCCGCCGCCAAGCGGCTCAAGGAGAAGTTCCCCGCTGGGCTCGTCGAGATCACGCGGCTGCCCGGCTTCGGGCCAAAGCGCGCGCGCAAGCTCTACGACGAGCTCGGGATCGCCTCGCTCGACGAGCTTCGCCGCGCGGCCGAGACGCACGTGCTGCGTGCCGTGCCGGGCTTCGGCCGCAAGGCCGAGGAGAACGTGCTGGCGGCGCTCGAGGCGGCCGACAACGGACAAGGCGGGCGGCGGGCGCTGCTGCCAGAGGCACTCGGCATCGGCGAGGAGATAGTGGCCGCCCTGCGCGAGGTTCCGGGCTCGGATCGCGTCGAGATCGCCGGCAGCGCGCGCCGCCGGGCGGAGACCTGCAAGGACGTCGACATCGTCGCGAGCGCTGCAGACCCGGCGGCGCTCGTAGATGCGCTCTCGTCGCTGCGCGTGGTCGCCGAGATCGGGACGAGCGGGGAAGCCGGCGCGCGAGCGCTCACCCACAGCGGGATGACGGTCGAGCTGCGGATCGTCTCCCCGTCGAGCTTCGGCAACCTGCTCCAGCACCTGACGGGCTCGGGCAGGCACAACGAGCTCCTGCGCACCGAGGCGGTGCGGCGCGGCCTGCATGTGAGCGAGTACGGCGTGAGCGACGACGCGACCGGCACCACGCATGCGTGCGCGACCGAGGAGGAGATCTACGCGCTCGTCGGCATGAGCTACATCGAGCCCGAGCTGCGCGAGGGTCGCGGCGAGCTCGAGGCGGCTCGAGGCGGCACGCTGCCCCAGCTCGTCCGGGTCGGGGACCTGCGCGGTGACCTCCATTGCCACACCGTGGCCTCAGACGGGCGCAACACGATCGAGCAGATGGCGGCGGCTGCGCTCGCCCGCGGCTACGAGTACCTCGCGATCACGGACCACTCGGCCACACACGGCTTCGGGAACCACGTCTCACCGGACGAGCTGCGCCGCCAGATCGAGCGCGTGCGCGAGGTCGACGCGCAGGTCGAGGGCCTGACGTTGCTGGCGGGCTCGGAGGTCAACGTGCTGCCCGACGGCTCGCTCGACTACGACGACGCCCTGCTCGCCGAGCTCGACTGGATCGTCGCCTCGCTGCACACGTCGTTTCGGATGGGCGAGCGCGAGCTGACCGCGCGCATGATCCACGCGATGGAGCACCCGCTCGTGGACCTGATCGGCCATCCGACCGGCCGGCTGATCGAGCGCCGTGAGCCCTACGCGCTCGCCTTCGAGCGGATCGTCGAGGCCGCGGTGCGCACCGGCACGCTGCTCGAGATCAACGCCAACCCGGATCGTCGCGACCTCAACGAGCACAACGCGCGCCTCGCCGCGGAGTCCGGCGCAATGCTCCTGATCGACTCGGACGCCCACGGCGTGAACACGCTCGCGAACATCCGCTACGGCGTCGACACCGCGCGGCGCGCCTGGCTCACACGCGAGCACGTGGCGAACACGCGCTCGTGGCCGGAGCTCGACGCGCTCAGGAAGCGCTCGCGCGCGCAGGCTTCCGCGACCACTCGGCCTTGCTGACGCGCTTCGCGGCCTGGTAGTCGGCGAGCGCCTGCGGCGAGTCGACGTCCCCGAGCGTCGGGTGCCAAGGCACGAGCTCGCGCGCGGCCTCGACGCCGAAGTGCTTGGCCAGCACGGCGCCGAGCGCCTTGATCTTCATCTCGCCGAAGCCGGGCAGCGCGGCGAGGTTGGCGCGCAACTCGTCGGCGTCGGCCGCCTCGGTCCAGACGCGCGCGGCATCGCCGTCGTAGCGCTCGCCGACGTGCACGGCCAGGTCGCGCACCCGCTTCGCCATCGACCCCGGATAGCGGTGGATCGCGGGCCTGGCGCGGAACACCGGCTCGAGATCGGTGGACGCGAGCGTCGGGGCATCGAGCGCGCCGAGGCGCTCCCGCAACACCAGCGGCCCGGCGAACGCCTTCTGCACCGTCACCTGCTGGTCGAGCACGAAGCCGACCAACAGCGCCAGCGGGTCCGAGGCGATCAACGCGTTGGCCTCGTCTGAGTCCGTGAAGTGGAGGCGATCGGGCACGCAACGATCGTAACCCCGGTCGGCTCGCCCGGCACGGGGGAGAGCGACAGGCTCGGCTGCCACCATGGCTGCGTGACCGGCGTCGCGCCCGAGACGTTCGCGGCCGCGGCACTCGAGCGCCTGCGGGCGCTCACCGGCGACCCGGCCGCAGCGTTCCGTCGCGACCAGCTCGAGGCGATCCGGGACCTCGTGGCCGAGCGCGCGCGAGTGCTGTGCGTGCAGCGCACGGGGTGGGGGAAGTCGGCGGTCTACTTCGTCGCCACCTCGCTTCTGCGCGACGCGGGCGCCGGCCCGACCTTGATCGTGAGCCCGTTGCTGGCGCTCATGCGCAACCAGATCGCGGCCGCCGAGCGGCTCGGCCTGCGGGCATACACGGTCAACAGCACGAACCGCGAGCGGTGGGATGACGTGCGGGCGCGGCTCGGCGAGGGGTCGATCGACCTGCTGCTGATCAGTCCGGAGCGGCTCAACAATCCGCGCTTCAGGGACGACATGCTGCCGCTGTTCGCGGCGTCGGTCGGACTGCTCGTGGTCGACGAGGCGCACTGCATCTCCGACTGGGGGCACGACTTCCGACCCGACTACCGGCGCGTGAAGGACATGCTCGACGCCCTGCCGCCCGAGGTCGCCGTCCTCGGCACGACCGCGACCGCGAACGACCGCGTCGTCGGCGACGTCCTCGAGCAGCTCGGCGGCGACTTGGCGGACGGCGGACGCCTGCGCTCCTACCGCGGTCCGCTCGCGCGCACGAGCCTGCGCCTCGAGGTGCTCGAGCTGCCGCGAGCGGCGGAGCGCCTGGCGTGGCTCGTCGAGCACCTGCCGTCGCTTGCGGGGTCCGGCATCGTGTACACGCTGACAAAGCGCGACGCCGAGCAGGTGGCCGACTTCCTGACCGCCAACGGCATCGCCGCGCTCCCCTACAGCGGCGACCAGGAGACCGGGCAGCGGGTGCTCGCAGAGGAACGGCTGCTGCGCAACGACATCAAGGCGGTGGTCGCGACGAGCGCGCTCGGGATGGGCTACGACAAGGCGGACCTCACCTTCGTGGTCCACTTCCAGGCGCCGGGGTCGGTCGTCACCTACTACCAGCAGGTGGGCCGCGCCGGCCGCGGCGTGGACCACGCCGACGTCGTCCTCCTGCGTGGCGGGGAGGATCGCCGGATCCAGGACTTCTTCATCGAGCAGGCCTTCCCTGCGCGGGAGCGCGTGGACGCCGTGTTCGAGGCGCTCGACTCCGCCGGCGACGACGGTCTCACGACGCGCGAGCTGATGCGCGCGGTGAACCTCGGCGCGGGCCGAATCGAGGCGATGCTCAAGATCCTCGACGTCGAGGGCGGCGTCCGCCGCGCGGGCGCGCGCTGGCTGGCGAACGCCGACCGGGACTGGACCTACGACGGCGAGCGCTACGCGCAGGTGACCGCCCTGCGCCGGGCCGAGCAGCGTGCGATGGCTGCCTACGGGACGGACGGCAGGTGCCTGATGCGGGTGCTGCAGGAGGAGCTCGACGACCCGCGTCCCGAGGACTGCGGGCGCTGCTCGGTCTGCACCGCGTCTCGCTTCGCCCAGCCGCCGGGTGCGGCGCTGGTGGAGCGCGCACAGCGCGACCTTCGCTCGCGGCCGCTCGAGCTCGAGTCCCGCAAGATGGCCCCCGACGCGGCAGGGACGATGCGCAAGATCCCCGACGACGCGCGGATCGAGCCGGGATGGGCGCTCGCGCGCATCGGCGACGGGGGCTGGTGGCCGGCGATCGCCCGCGGACTGCGGACCGGCGAGCTCGAGGACGAGGTCGTCGCCGCGCTCGCCGACGTCGTGCGCCGGGCCGGCGCGCCCGTAGCCTGGGTCGCGTCCGTGCCCTCGACGCGTCTTGGGGTCCTGACCCGTACGGCCGAGCGGCTGGCGCGCGAGCTCGACGTCTCCTACGTGGCCCTGGTCGAGCGCACCGAGCAGCGCCCTTCGCAGCGCGAGATGGCAAACGCCATCCAGCAGACCGCGAACGTCCGCGGCGCTTTCCGGATCACCGGCCATCCGCCGCCTGGCACGGGCGTCCTCCTCGACGACCAGCGCCTCTCGGGGTGGACGCTCGCGATGGTGGGCGGCCAGCTGCGGCGGGCCGGCGCCGAGGCGATCGTGCCGGTGGCGCTCGCCACGCTGGGTTAGCGCTAGTGGACATAGGATTGGGCCGCGAACGCGCGTGTTCTATTCGCCTCCACGCGTGGCGCCGGCCACTTCAACCCGCTGGTTCCCTTCATCGAAGCGTGCCTGCGCGCGGCCACGAGGTGCTGGTGGCCGGTCCTCCGTCGCTCGCTGAGACCGTCGATCGCGCCGGCTACCGGTTCTGGCCGGGCGCGGTCGTCTGCCATGGCGGCTCCGGCACCACGCTGGGCGCCCTCGCCGTAGGCGTGAGGCACGGTTCGCCGCCGAGGCCCGTCAGGTACCGGGCGGCCGGTAGTCGACCGAGCGCTTGGCGGCCGCGTCGACCTCATCCGGCGTCAGCAGCACGATGGTCTTCACGGTTGCTCCCCCGGCCGCGTTGACGGTGAGCGCGACGGCCGTGGCGCTCTCGTTGTCGGGCAGGTCGCAGGTCACGTAGGCGTCACGGTCGCCGAAGGCGAAATAGAAGCTCTCAAGTCGCCCACCGGCGCTCTCGGCGACCTGCGCCACCGCATCGCGCCTGCTGCTCCCGCCCGCACTCTGGACGCCCTTGACGCCGTCGAGCGTGTACGAGGCCTCGAACAGGTACTTCGGCATCAGCGCCCCCTAACGGATTGACATTGCCGCCAACTCTCCCACGGCGCGCCGCCCGAGGCAAGGGCTCCGGCCGCTACCGCACGGCATGGCGGCCGAACGCGCACCTGACCGGCTGTACACTCAGCCGTCGCCCGCGACGACGACCGCTGTGCCGTCCCACGCGCAAGGCGCCTGAAGGAGCGAGCAATGTCGGAGGCGAACAAGGAATCTGGTCAGGCGTCACGTCGAGGAGATCGTCGCGGAGGAGTACGTCGAACACGCCGTGGCGCCGTTCGGGACGACGGCGCCGGGCACCGTTCATGGACCTTCGGCCGCGCGCGAGACGGCGCAATGGCTGCGCGCTCAGTTCCCTGACCTGCGGATGGAGATCCAGTCGATCGTCGCGGACGGGGACATGGTGGCTGTGCGGATGCTGTCGGAGGGCACCAACCTCGGCAAGCTGGGGGGCGTCGTCAAGGCTCCCGGGCCGCCCGCCTTCGTGCGCGCGACACAGCGCGTCCTGGGCGCCGTGCGCGCCCAAGCGTGACGCTTCGTGACCTCCTGACGTCGGCCCGGTGGTCGCCAGGACCAGGGCCTTCGCCGGCGATCCTCGCGCTGGCGGTCGTGGTGTGCTGCGGGGCCCTTCCCGCCCAGGCTCGCGCGGGGGAGCGGTCGACCTACTATCTCTCGCTCGGCGACTCGCTCGCGCGCGGCTGGCAGCCCGATCCCTCCGGCGTGGGAAGGCCCGGCAACGAGGGCTACACGGACGTGCTGCTCGCCCGCGAGCGAGCGCGGACCGGCGGCCTGCGAGCGGTCAAGCTCGGCTGCCCGGG
>Ga0136630_1001284_pt1 | contig 10200 bp, 9 predicted proteins | sample AntDrymUQ5682106_2_FD_105496 | JGI IMG/M metagenome (GOLD analysis project Ga0136630, IMG submission 105496) | Polar desert sand microbial communities from Dry Valleys, Antarctica - metaG UQ568 (21.06) | ecosystem: Environmental > Terrestrial > Soil > Desert | place: Antarctica: Dry Valley...
ATGGGGCTTATCAAGGAGGGCGACGACTACGTCGTGCTGACCGACATCGCCGGCGTCGAGGATCACCTCGGCGACATGGACTTCAAGGTCGCCGGCACGTCGGAGGGCATCACCGCCCTACAGATGGACATCAAGATCACGGGCGTCACGTTCGAGATCCTGAGCGACGCGCTCGCGCAGGCACTCAGCGCACGCACGTTCATCCTCGAGGAGATGACCAAGGTCATCCCCGAGCCGCGCACGGAGCTCTCGCCGCACGCGCCACGCATCCTCACCGTTCAGATCGACACCGACAAGATCGGCCTGTTGATCGGCAAGGGCGGCGAGACGATCCGCGGCCTGGCGGAGGAATTCGAGTCCCAGATCGACGTCAACGACGAGGGTCAGGTGCTGATCTACTCGGCCAACGGCGAGCTCGGCGAGGGCCTCGCGGCCCGCATCGCGTCGATGACCAAGGAAGTCGAGGTCGGCGACGAGTTCTCCGGCGCGAAGGTCGTCAAGACGACGACGTTCGGCGCCTTCGTGGAGCTCGCCAAGGGCACCGACGGCCTGCTGCACATCTCCAACGTGTCACCCGGACAGCGCGTCGACACCGTCGAGGACGTGCTCAACAAGGGCGACGAGATCCACGTCCGCGTCGTCGAGGTCGACCGCGAGCGTGGTCGCATCGGCCTGCGTCTCGCCCAGGACCCCGACATCCTCGGCAAGACGGCCGAGGAGCTCGTCGCGGTCGGCGGTGGCGGCGGCGGCGCACCGCGCCGTGACCGAAACGGCGGCGGCGGGGGCGGTCGCGGCGGCGATCGCGGGCGCCGTGGCTCGGGACGCCCGCGCCACGGTGAGTCCGACCGCGGGTAAGTGTCTCCTGCCCGACCATAGGCTGACCGTCCTGGACTCCGGCGTCCGGGTCGTGACGGAGGCAATGCCCACCGTCCGATCCGTGACGCTCGGGTTCTGGATCGCAACCGGCTCGGCGCACGAGAGTCCCGCCGAAGCCGGGCTGTCGCACCTGACCGAGCACATGCTGTTCCGCGGCAGCGCCCGCTACGGCTCGCTGGAGATCGATCAGATCTTCGACGCGATGGGGGCCGAGCTGAATGCCGGCACCGGCAAGGAGTCGACGTCGGTCTACGCGCGCGTGATCGACGAGCACCTGCCCAAGGCGTTCGACGTCGTCGGCGACATGGTCTGGAGCCCGCGCCTGGACGACGCCGATCTCGCCAACGAGCGCCAGATCGTGCTCGAGGAGATCGCCATGTACGAAGACGATCCTCAGGACCGGGTCTTCGACGTGCTCGGCGAGGCCGTCTTCGGCGACCATCCGCTCGGGCGCGCGGTGATCGGCAGCGCCGAGGTCGTGGCGGGCACGACGCCCGACGGCCTGGCGCGCTTTCACGCCGTGCACTACACGCCGGGCGACATCGTGATCGCGGCGGCGGGCTCGGTCGACCACGATGCGCTCGTCGAGCTGGCGCGTGCGATCGACGTCCCGAAGCGATCCGCCGCCGCGGCGCCGGCAGCGCTCCCCGACCAGCTGGCGCCCCAGCTGCGCTTCCTGCGCAAGGAGACCGAGCAGTACCACGTCGCGCTCGGAGCCCCGGCGATGGCGCGCGACGACGAGCGGCGCTTCGCGTTGCGCGTGCTCGACAACATCATCGGCGGCACGTCGTCCTCGCGGCTGTTTCAGGAGGTGCGCGAGCACCGCGGGCTGGCCTACAACGTCTTCTCCTTCCAGGCGCTGTACGCGCAGAGCGGCCAGATCGGCGTGTATCTCGGCACCCGCCCCGACAACGTCGGCCCCGCGCTGCAGGTCGTGGCCGACGAGCTCGCGCGGCTGCGCGAGCAGGGCGTCACGGCCGAGGAGCTCGAGCGCTCCAAGGAGAACGTCAAGGGCCGGATCGTGCTCGCGCTCGAATCGACGGCGGCGCGCATGAACCGGCTCGGCGCCGCGGTGCTTTGCGACCAGCCGGTGCTGTCGATCGACGAGGTCGTGCAGCGCATCGAGGCCGTGACGCTCGATGACGTCGCGGCGCTGACGCGCGAGCTGCTGGCGCCACAGCGGTTGAGCGCCGCCGGCGTCGGCGCCGACGAGGATGCGTTTCGCCGCGCGCTGGAGCCGCTCGTCCCCGAACTTGCCTCCGGGCCGGCAGAGGTCGGCGCGGCGTGAGCGTGCCTGTGCCCGCGGGGGTGCCTGTGCCCGCAAGGGTGCGCGTCGCGGTGGCGGGCGCCGCCGGGCGCATGGGGCAGGCCGTCGTCAGCGCGGTCGAGCAGGCCGACGACCTGGCGCTCACGGGCATGGTCGATCCGGCGCTCGGTACGGCCCTCGCCGACGTGCTCGCAGAGCAGGACGTCGACGTCGTCGTCGACTTCACACAGCCCGATACCGCGCTCGAGAACGCGCTGCAGTGCGTCGACGCGGGCGTGCACGTCGTGATCGGCACGACGGGCTTTGATATCGAGCCGCTGCGCGAACTCGGCCCCGACGCGGGTGCCAACGTCTTCATCGCCCCGAACTTCGCGATCAGCGCCGTGCTGATGATGCGCTTCGCGGCCGAGGCCTCGCAGCACATGGCCAGGGCCGAGATCATCGAGTTACACCACGACGGCAAGCTCGACGCGCCATCGGGGACGGCGGCGCGCACGGCTGGTCTGATGCGAGGCGATGTCCCGATCCACTCCGTGCGCCTGCCCGGACTGGTAGCCCATCAGGAGGTCATCCTCGGCGACGTCGGTCAGTCGCTGACGATCCGCCAGGACTCCTACGCGCGCGAGTCGTTCATGCCCGGCGTGCTGCTCGCCGTCAGGCGCGTGCCGGGACTCACCGAGTCGCCGCTGGTCGGGCTCGAGCACCTGCTGTTCGCACGAGCACGGCCGACCGCAGATGGCGTTCAATAGGGTGCCGGACATCAGATCTACCGCGGGCTTTCGCCGTTCAGGCGGAGTCCAAACTCGCCGAGTAGACAAACGGCGACCGCGTGCCAAGGCAGGGGGCAACGATGGCTAGGACGACCCGCGATCAGCAAGACGAAGGCCTCCTCGCCGCTGCACCGGACGAGCAGCGCTTCGCCGCACCCGCGCCGCTGCCATCGGCTGCCTGGCGCGGCGCGGACGGCGAACCCGTAAGCGCTGACCTGTCGCGAGCCGGCGCAGCTTCCCCGCCGCCACTTGGCGTGCGCGCGCTATCGTGGGGCGTGGAGTCGATCGTGCCCACCGTGGGCCAGGGAATCCGGTTCGAAATCCGGAGCTGACGCGCAGCGGTAGGGACCCGCGAGCCGGCGATGCGCCACTGGACCTCTGTCCGGGAAGGCTGTCGGCTCGACCGTGTCCAAGCCCGAAGACCTGTCGACTCGGCACCGGCGCCCGCCGGTGCCGACTGGACCATCAGCGGCCTCGCGAACAAGGGCCGCACGGCAGACAGGAGCAGGACATGGCACGTACCGCCCTCCTCGGACTTCCCCGCGTGGGACCCGATCGCGAGCTGAAGTTCGCGCTGGAGGACCACTGGGCCGAGCGCCTCGGCGCCGACGAGCTGCTGGAGACCGCGCGCGGGTTGCGCGCAGCCACGTGGCAGCGAGCGCAGGCCGCCGCGATCGACGTGATCCCATCCGGCGACTTCAGCCTCTATGACCAGGTGCTCGACACCGCCTGGGGCCTGGGGATCGTCCCGGGCCGCTTCGGCGCCTTCGATCGCGACAGCCTGGCCGACTACTTCGTCATGGCGCGCGGCGACGCCGAGCGCCGGCCGCTCGAGATGACGAAGTGGTTCGACACCAACTACCACTACCTCGTGCCCGAGCTGGAGGCCGACCAGCGTTTCGCGCTGCGCGCCGAGCACTGGACGGGCCCGCTGCGCGAGGCGGCGGCGCTCGGGATCGACACCCGGCCGGTGGTCTTGGGCCCGCTCAGCGTCCTGCTGCTTTCCAAGGGCGTGGACCGTCCGCTCGAGCTGCTGGCACGACTGGTGCCCGTCTACGTCGAGCTTCTGCGCGAGCTGGCGGCCGCGGGCGCGGAGGAGGTCCAGCTCGACGAGCCCTGTCTGGCGCTCGACCGCACGGCCGGCGAGCTCGAGCTGTACGCGGGGGCGTTCGCCGAGCTGCAGGGTGCCGGCCTGCCGATCGCGCTGACGACGTACTTCGCCGGCCTCGACGTCGGCGCGACGCTCGAGCGCGTCGTGGCGCTGGAGCCCGCCGAGCTGCACCTCGATCTCGTCCGCGCCCCGGGCCAGCTCGAGCCCGCGCTGCGGGCGCTGCGAAGCCGCGGCACGCGGCTGTCGGTCGGTGTTCTCGACGGGCGCAACGTGTGGGCCGCCGACCTCGACGCCGCGCTGGACCGCGTCGACAGCGCGGTTGCCGCCCTGGGCAGCGAGCGCGTGACGATCGCGCCGTCCTGCTCGCTGCTGCACCTGCCCTACGAGGCCGCGCGCGAGAGCGCGATCGACGAGCAGGTACGCAGCTGGCTGGCGTTTGCCGTCGAGCGGGTCGCGGAGCTGCGCACGCTCGGCGAGGCCGTCACGGCTGCGCCCGAGCAGCGTGACGCGCTGCTGGCCGAAGCCCGCGAGCGCCAGAGCTCGCGGCGCCGCTCGGCGCTGACCAACGACCCGGACGTCCGCGGTCGCGTCGCAGCGCTGGAAGAGCAGGACTACGCGCGTGACGTGCCGGCCCCCGAACGGCGCACGCAGCAGCACGAGCGCGTGGCGCTGCCTGAGCTGCCGACGACGACGATCGGCTCCTACCCGCAGACGCCGGAGATCCGCGAAGCCCGCCGGCGGCTGCGCGACGGCAGCTTGTCGCGCGCTGAGTACGAGGAGTTCATGGTCGCGCAGATCGCCGAGGTGATCGCCTTTCAGGAGCGGCTGGGCCTCGACGTGCTCGTGCATGGTGAGCCCGAGCGCAACGACATGGTCGAGTACTTCGGCGAGCAGCTGGCCGGCTTCGCGTTCTCGGCCAACGGCTGGGTTCAGTCCTACGGCAGTCGCTGCGTGAAGCCGCCGATCCTCTACGGCGACGTCTCGCGGCCAAGTGCGATGACCGTCGACTGGTGGCGTCGTGCCCAAGCGCTGAGCGAGCGTCCGGTCAAGGGGATGCTCACCGGTCCGGTCACCATCCTGCAGTGGTCGTTCGTGCGCGACGACCAGCCGCGCCAGGAGACCTGCACGCAGATCGCGCTGGCCATCCAGGACGAGGTCTCAGACCTCGAGGCGGTCGGCTGCTTCGCGATCCAGGTCGACGAGGCCGCGTTGCGCGAGGGCTTGCCGCTGCAGCGCGACCTGCAGGACGACTACAACCGCTGGGCGGTCGACTGCTTCCGCCTGACCGTCGCGCCGGCGCGCGCGCAGACACAGGTGCACACGCACATGTGCTATTCGGAGTTCAACGACATGATGGAGCACATCGTGCGCCTCGACGCCGACGTGATCTCGATCGAGGCCTCGCGCTCGGACATGGACGTGCTCGACGCGTTCACGTCGGCGCAGCCCTATCCCAACGACATCGGGCCGGGTGTCTACGACATCCACTCGCCGCGCGTCCCATCCGTTGACGAGATCGAGCGCCTGCTGGAGCTCGCCGAGGCCCGTGTCGGCCGCGAGCGCCTGTGGGTCAACCCGGACTGCGGCTTGAAGACCCGCCGCTGGGAAGACGTGACACCGGCCCTGGAGAACATGGTCGCCGCGGTGCAGCGACGGCGCGCAGCCACAGGCGTCACCGCCTAGCGCCGTGGGCGCACTGGACAGGCTGCCGCCCTGGTCGACGACCGGGGTGGGGAGCCTGCCCTACAGCGACGGGCGCCTGGCGGCCGCTCGCGCCGTGGCCGACTACGATCTGCCGTTCTGCCCGCAGTTGCCGCGGGTGGAGGGCGAGATGGTCGCCGAATGGCTCGGCGCCGACCCGCGCCGCTGCGGATGGTCGCCCGATCGCGACCGTGAGCGACCGCGGGCCTGGGAATGGCTGCTGCGCGAGCTGACGCTCGCGCCGCCGGCGCATGACGTCGTCAAGCTGCAGGTGACTGGGCCGCTGACGCTCGCCTGCGCGCTGGAACGCGGCGCTGGCCGCGTCCCGGGCGACGCGGCACTGCGTTGCGAGGTCGCAGCCTGGCTGGCGGGCAACGTCGGTGGTCAGGTCGCGGCGCTGCACGAGCGCGGCCTGAACACGCTCGTGATGGTCGACGAGCCAGCACTGGGCGCGGTCGCCGCCATGCCCGGCATCGAGCGATGCTGGGATCCGCTGCGCGCCCTCGGTGCGCCGTGGGGCCTGCATCTGTGCTGCGCGGTGCCGTGGGACGTGGTCGACCGCGCCGCGCCTGACGTGCTGTCGTTCGACCTCGTGGCCGCGCCCGTCGATCGCCGCGCAGCCACAACATTGCGCGGCCTGCTGCGACGTGGCGGGCGCGTCGCCTGGGGGGTGCTGCCCGTCCATCGCGAGGAGCCCTCGACTGCCGGAAGCGACCGGCTCGCCGCCGCCGTGGGGCGCTGCGATGCCGACGGCGCGCAGTCGCTGCTGACGGCCTCGTGTGGCACCGGCCGCCAGTCAGCGCGGCGCGAGCAGCAGATCGCTCGTGGGCTGCGGGACCTCGCCGGCCGGCGCCGCGCACCGGTGTCGTAAGGCCCGCGTGGCTTGACAGGTGACGGCTCGCTGCTGTATGCACAGCCCCAGCAACCGGCGGGCTGAGGTCCGTTGCGGCGGCCACCGACAATTGGGCTAAAACCACTCGGGTTTTCCGTGTATGTAGGCTTCGGCGATGAGCTACGTCATCGTCGGCAGCTGCATCAAGGACGACGCCTGCATCGAGGTCTGCCCGGTGGACTGCATCCATCCGAAGGTTGGGGCGCCCGACTTCGAGACGGCCGAGCAGCTGTACATCGACCCGCAGGTCTGCATCGACTGCGACGCCTGCGTGGAGGCGTGTCCGGTCGACGCGATCTTCGCCGACTTCGAGCTGCCCGAGAAGTACGGCTACGCGCTGGAGCTCAACGGCCAGTTCTTCGACGAGCGCAGCACCGCCGAGCGCACCGCCGCCTGATGGCGCGCACGCGCCCGCGAGTCGCAATCGTCGGCGCCGGCCCTGCTGGGGCGTTTGCCGCCGCCTGCCTGCTGCGCGCCCGTGGCGACGCGGAGATCGACCTGTTCGAGCGGCTGCCCACGCCGTGGGGGCTGCTGCGCGCCGGGGTGGCCCCCGACCACCAGGAGATCAAGCGCCTGCAGGACGCGTTCGACCGGACGCTCAAGCGCGGCTGCCGCTTGTTCGCCAACGTCGAGGTCGGCGTCGATGTCTCGCACTCCGAGCTCATGCGCCATTACACGGCTGTCATCTACGCCACCGGGGCCCAGACCGATAAATCGCTGGGCATCCCCGGCGAGGACCTGCTCGGCAGCTGGGCCGCGACGGAGTTCGTCGCCTGGTACAACGGCCACCCGGACTACCGCGAGCTGCAGTTCGACCTGTCCGCGCAGCGGGCGGTCGTGATCGGCAACGGCAACGTCGCGGCGGATGTGACGCGCATGCTCACGTTGAGCGACGCTGAGCTGAAGCGCACCGACATGGCAGGCCACGCCTTGGAGGCGCTGCGCGAGAGCGCCATCCGGGAGGTCATCGTGCTTGGCCGGCGCGGTCCTGCGCAGGCGGCCTTCACCAGTGCCGAGCTGCGCGAGCTGGGCCACCTCGACGGCGTCGACGTGCGGGTCGAGAGCGGCGAGATCGAGCTCGACGGGGTGTCGCAGCAGTGGCTGGACGAGGAGGGGACCTTCACCGCGCGCAAGAACGTGGAGCTGCTGCGCGAGTTCGCGGGCAGGCAGGCGCGACGAGATGCCCGGCGGCGGATCGAGCTGCGCTTCCTGTGCTCCCCGGTGAAGATCCGCGGGGCCGGCCGGGTCGAGGCGATCGACGTGCGCCGCAACGAGATCGTGCGCGCCGACGACGGCTCGCTGCGGGCGCGCGCCCTGGACGACGAGCCCGAGACGATCGAGTGCGGGCTCGTCCTGCGTTCGGTCGGCTACCGCGCGGTGCCGCTGCCGCACGTCCCGTTCGACGAGCGCCACTTCGTGCTGCCCAACGAGCGCGGGCGGGTGCTCACGCCCGAGGGCCAGCCGCTGCGCGGCGTGTACGCCGTCGGCTGGATCAAACGCGGCCCGACCGGAATCCTGGGGACCAACAAGCGCGACGCCGAGGAGACCGTCAGCAGCCTCGTGGAGGATCTGCATGCGGCAGCGCTGACGCAGCCCGCGGCGCCCGATCGCGAGCAGATCGATGCGCTGCTGGCCGAGCGCAAGCCGGACGTCGTCAGCGCCGAGGGCTGGCGCGCGATCGACGGCGATGAGCTGGCGCGCGGGCGCAGGAAGCAGCGCCCGCGCGTCAAGCTGGCGTCCCGCAGCGAGCTGCTGGCCGCCGCCGCGGGCTCACGGTCCGCTGCTGGCTCGATGGATTCTGCGATCACCTGATCGCCGTTGCGCCGCCATGCAGGCACGCCGCGCTGCTCGCCGGTAGTCCGCTCAGGGGGCCCAGCGCTCAAGGAGTATGCGCGCGGGCCGAAATGCTCTGTGTCCCCGCGCGGGAGACCAAGATCATCGCCGTGAAGCTCAACAGCGAGCCGCGCACGCCAGTGACCGGCTGAGATGGTCGGCCACGCCACAGCACCCCGCGCCTCCGGCCGGCCGAGAGCCGTGGCGAGGGGCGCGGCTCGCGGCTTGCCCCCCCGCGTGCGCTTGGGTCTGCTCGTCGCGGTCACGGCGCTCGTGGTCACGGCTGCGGTGGCGGGCACGTTGAGCATGCGGGGCGGCGACGAGCGCTCGAAGGGGGAGCCGATCGAGACCACGGTCAAACAGCTGCGAGCAACGGCCGCCAATGCCGCTGGGCCGATCTACTGGGCCGGCCGCGGGCCGGGCACGCGCCTCGAGCTGACCGAGACCAAGGCCGGCAAGACCTTCGTTCGCTACCTGCCCAGCGGCGTTTTCGGTCGGCGACCGGCAAACCTCCTCCCTTACCGTGGCCAGCTATCCCGTACCACGTGCCGCCGCCGTGACCGAGAAGTCCTCGCGCAAGAGGACGATGGTGCATGAACGCACGCTTGGAGGCGGCCTCGCCGTCTGGAGCAGGACGCGACCGAGCAACCTGTATCTGGCCTACCCGGGCTCCGACGTACTCGTCGAGGTCTTCAGCCCCGGCGGCGTCCTGGGCCAGCGGCTGGTGCTCTCAGGAGAGGTGGCGCCGGTCGGAGATGAGTCCTCGCCGATGCCCGTGCCAGGTCAACTGGCGCGACCCGCAGGCTTGCGTCGCTGAGCGGCGCGAGCGGGTCTCGAGCCTCGACGAGCGAGCAATCGCGTGGGCTACAGTGCGGCGCGTGCGAAGGCTGATCATCGCCGCGCTGCTCGGGGGTGCGGTCGCGCTGGGAGCGTGCGGCGGCGACGACAACGGCGGGTCCCGCCTGTCAGCGGCGCAATACCGCGCGCAACTCACACGGCTGTGCGAGGAGTCCGAGCGGGAGGCGACGAAGATCGGCGGGGTGAAGGGCGCCAATGCTTCGGCGCTGGCGGACTACTTCGACAAGATCGCAGCCGTGCAGACCCGGCGCCGGGCGCAGTTCGAAGCGCTGCGACCGCCACGCGAGCTTCAGGATGAGCACACGCAGATCGCACCGCTGCTCGTCGAGGAGATCGCGTCGATCAAGCAGGCGGCCACGAACTTCCGCACCGGCAGCGACCCCGTGAGCACCTACGAAACGTTCAAGGCCAGCGAGAACCGCGTCCTGAGCCGGCAGATCAAGCTGCTGGACAAGATCAAGATTCCTCGCTGTCGGGGAGAGGTCGACGCGGGCGCCGGCGCCGCGCAGGGACCGTCGTAAGCGGCCGCTCAGCGGTCGGCGACGAGCTCGCGCAGGCGCGTGTGGCGGCGCCGGGCGTCGGCGCGACGCACGGCGATCGCGAGCGCCGCGCGCTCGCCGACGACGACGCAGACGTCCTGCGCGCGGGTGACGGCGGTGTAGACGAGGTTGCGCGTGAGCATGATGTGGTGGCCGCGAAAGAGCGGGACGACGATCGCGCGCGCCTGCGAGCCCTGGGCCTTGTGGACGCTGGCGGCATAGGCGAGGCGCAGCGTGTCCAGCGCGTCCTCGGGCAACCCTAGGCCGGCACGCCCGCTGCTTCCCCGGGAAGACGGGCACGGAGGCGAGGGATCGGCTCCCCTGCCTCTGCAGCCGCGTGCCTGCTTGGGACG
>Ga0136630_1001286_pt1 | contig 10191 bp, 11 predicted proteins | sample AntDrymUQ5682106_2_FD_105496 | JGI IMG/M metagenome (GOLD analysis project Ga0136630, IMG submission 105496) | Polar desert sand microbial communities from Dry Valleys, Antarctica - metaG UQ568 (21.06) | ecosystem: Environmental > Terrestrial > Soil > Desert | place: Antarctica: Dry Valley...
CCTAGCCGGTCATCCTTCCCACTCCTCGTCGGGCGGCTCGGGCGCGTCGGGATGCAGCGCCTCCAGCGCGACCCGCGCCGCCTCCTGCTCGGCGTGCTTCTTGGAGCGTCCCGCGCCGCGGCCGACCGGTGCGCCGCCGACGGAGGCGACGACCTCGAAGGTGCGGTCGTGCGGGGGTCCCCCCTCCGCGACGACCTCGTAGTCGACCAGCTCCGCGCGGCGCGCGAGACGCTCCTGCAGCGTGGACTTGAAGTCGACGGGGTGCAGCAGCGCGTTTGAGATCTCCGGCTCGAAGGCCTCGACGACCGCCGCCGCCGTGCGCTCGTAGCCGCTGTGCAGATAGCAGGCGCCGATCACGGCCTCGATCACGGAGGCCAGCACACGCTCGGTCTCGACCAGCGACTCCACGCTCTGGCCGACGCCGACGGGCGCCGACGCGCGCAGCCGGTCGGGCACATGCAGCCGCTCGGCGACCGCCCGGCAGGAGACGCCCGACACGCTCTGGGCGCGGATCTTCGTCAACCGCCCGGCGCCGAAGCGCTCGGCCTCCAGGCGCGGGTACAGGTGCGACGTGACGGCCAGCGACAGCACCGAGTCGCCCAGGAACGCCAGCCGCGAGTAGGAGTCGCTGCGCCGCTCGGTCCACGACGCATGGGTGAAGACCTGCCGATGCAGATGCTCGGGCAGCTCGTGGAGGAGGTCGGTGAGGAGCTTCAGGAGTCAGCGTGGCTCGCGGGGGCGGCGTGCGCCAGGACGAAGTCGACCGCCTGGCCGACGGTGAGGATCTTCGCCGCCTGCTCGTCGGACATCTTCACGCCGTAGGAGTCCTCGAGCTCGAGCACCAGCGTGTAGAGATCCAGCGAGTCGGCCGCCAGGTCCTTGAAGCGCGTGCCCTCGTCGATCCGCGCGGGATCGACGTCGAGCTCGTCGACGAGGTGGGCCTGGACCAGCGCGAAGACTTCCTCTCTGGTCATGAGGCCGACACGGTAGACCCGCTCTCGGACACCGTCCTGGCCTTGCGCAGTGCGCCCGCGCGCTCGAGCGCATCGTGCGTGCGGCCGACGACATCGCCGTTGACGGCACGCGCCGCCAGCAGGATCGCCTGCTCGAAACCGCGCGCCTTGAAGCGCCCATGGCCGAGGACACCGATCTTGCGCAGGCCGAGCAGATAGGCGCCGCCCGCGACCTCGGGATGGATCTCGTCGCGGACCGCAAGCAGCGCGGGCTTCATCAGCACGCCGCCGACCTGGGCGCGCTTGGTCGAGTTCGCGGTCTCACGCAGCAGCTCGATCATCTTCTTGGACACGCCCTCCATGATCTTCAGCGCGACGTTGCCGGTGAAGCCGTCGGTCACGACGACGTCGGCGCGACCCTCGGTCAGCGCATGCCCCTCGATGTTGCCGACGAAGTTCAGCTCGCTCGCCGCGCTCAGGCGTTCGTGGACATCGAGCACGATCTGCGTGCCGCGCGATGCCTCCTCGCCGACCGATAGCAGCGCGACGCGCGGGCGCGGCAACCCATGCACGACCTGCGCCAGCGCAGCGCCCATGAAGGCGAACTGGACGAGGTGCTCGGCGCGCACCTCGGTGTTCGCGCCGACGTCGACAAGCGTGACCGGCGCCCCCGGCACGGGGACCATCGCGGCCAGCGCCGGGCGCAGGATCCCGCGGTCGCGCTTGATGTTGAACAGGCTCGCAGCGAGCGCGGCCCCGGTCGATCCGCCGGACACGAGCGCATCGGCCTCGCCGTTGGCCACCGCCAGCGCGGCGCGCACGATCGAGGCCTCGGGGTGGGCGCGCGCCGAGGCCGCCGGGTTGGCGTGCTTGGCGATCGATATCGGCGCGTCGATGACCTCGATGGCGGGGCCGGCATTGCCAAGCTCGGCCGCTGGGCCGAACAGCAGCACGCGGACGCCCTGCTGGGCGGCGAACGTCGCCCCGTCGGCGACCTCGGCCGGTCCGAGGTCGGCGCCGTTGGCGTCGACGGCGATCACCGGGACGCGGCGCAGGGGATCGCGCCCCGCGTCGCGCTTGGAGCGATCCGGCGCTTTTCGTATGCCTCGGGCCGGCATCAGCCGGCCCAGCCTAATGATCGTGGTCGTGCGCCGAAGGCGCGACGATCTCGCGGCCGGCGTAGAAGCCGCACTCGGGGCAGACCCGATGCGGGCGCCGCGGGCTGTGGCACTGCGGGCACGCGTTGTACGTCGGTGCGGCGAGCTTGTGCTGGGCGCGGCGCTTGGCCGTGCGGCTATGCGATTGCTTCTGCTTTGGGACGGCCATAAGGACCGGCAAGGCTAACAGGAGGACTGAGCGGTTGGCTGGCGAAGGTTGGCGCGATGACCGAGATCGAGCTTGATCCGAAGCTGCTCGCGACGCTCCAGACGCTCGAGTCGCAGGCCGTCGAGTACGTGCTCGTCGGCGAGGTCGCCGACGCGATCCATGACGGCGGCGGCTTCATCTCAGGCGTCGCGATCGTCCCGGCCGCCTATGGGCGCAACGTCGATCGGCTCGCCTTTGCGCTGAAGCGGCTCGACGCGCACCACGCCAACGGCCAGCCGGTGGATCCGCGCACGAACGACCTGCGCGCGCTCGCACCATGCACCTTCACGACCGCTCACGCCAAGGTCGAGCTGGACTTCGCGCCCGGTGGCACGAACGGCTACCCCGACCTGTTCGACGACGCCGCGCGGATCGGCCTGGCGGCCGGCGTCAACCCGCACGTCGCCTCGCCGCAGGACCTCGATCGGATCGATGGCTCGGCGCGCGGCGCGCAGGGCCTGCCGCCCGCCGTGCCACCGGCGACGCTGCCGCCCGAACCGGACTCCTTCGAAGCCGACGAGGTCCCGGTCGCCAGGGGCCCGCAGACGATCCCGCTCGACCCGGCGGACTGGCCGCAAGAGATCCGCGCCAGCCGCGCGACGCGGCGGTAGCCGTCGCGCGCTCGGGCTGCCCAAGCATGCCCGGTCGGAGTCTGGGCTGCAGACGAACAGCAGCATTGAGGGAGACAGGGTGGACAGTTTCCCCGGGCGGAGGCGCGGTTTGCTGGGGGTGTGGGGATCTGGAGCCCCACAGGGGCGCTACATCCCCACACCCCTCCAACACCCCCGGGGACCGCGACCACTGCCGGCTAAGAGCCCCGTTCTCTCATTGCTGCAGTTCGGCGACCACCCGGCCGCGACCCTCAGTCGAGCTTGAGCTCGGACAGCTTCGCCCAGCGCGAGTCCGGGGCGCGCTCGTGCGCGTGGTCGGGGCCGGCCTCGTTGAGGTTCTCGCCGCAGACGGCGCACAGCCCGGCGCAGTCCTCGCGACACAGCAGCTGCGCGGGCAGTGCGAGCGCGAGCGCATCGCGCGCCCACGCGCGAACGTCGAGCTCCTCGTCGTGCACGTAGGGGCTGCTCAGCTCCTCGCCGCCGCCGGGCTGGTTGACCTCGCGAGCCTCCACGGCGATCGCCGGCCGGGCCGGCTCCAGACAGCGCATGCAGGGCCCCCGCAGCGCGGCGTCGAAGCGCAAGCGCAGCGCGTAGCCCCCCTGCGTCATGCAGGAGATGTCCAGCACCGCGGCGACGACCGCGGGCTGGATCTCGTAGGTCTGCGCGCCGAACGTCAGCGCATCGAGCGCGACCTCGAGGTCGAGCCGGCGGCCCTCCCCGGAAGTCAGTCGCAGCGCGCCCAGATCGAAGCTGTCGGTACGGGCAGGCATGGCTCTATCCAGGCTAGCGAGCGGCCAGCTCGCCCTTGAGGACCTTGCCGGTCGCGGTGCGCGGCAGCTCGGCCAGGAAGACGACCTCGCGCGGGACCTTGTAGCCCGCCAGGCTGGCCTTGACGTGCTCCTTGATCTCGCGCTCGCCGAGCTGCGCGCCCGGCGACGAGACGACGAACGCCTTCAGCCGCTGACCGAAGTCGGCGTCCTGCACGCCGATGATCGCGACATCCTCGACGTCCGCCAGGCGGGCGATCGTGTCCTCGACCTCGCGCGGGAAGACGTTCTCGCCGCCGGAGACGATCATCTCGTCATCGCGCCCGTCGATGAACAGCCGCCCATCCTCGTCGAAGTGCCCCACGTCGCCGGAGGAGAGCAGGCCGTCGATCACCGCCTTGGCGCCTCCATCGGTGTAGCCGTCGAAGACGAGCTCGTTGCCGACGAATATCCGGCCGCTCTCGCCGGGACCGACCTCACGACCCGCGGAGTCGTAGAGGCGCACGACGGTCCCGCGCGGCGGCCGTCCTGCCGTGCCCGGCGCGGCGCGCAGCTCGGTCGGCGTGGCGACGGTGGCCCACGCGACCTCGGTCGAGCCGTAGAGGTTGTAGAGCACGTCGCCGAAGGTGTCCATGACGCGCGTCGCAAGCTCGCCTGGCAGCGCTGAGCCGCTGGCGGCGATCACCCGCAGCGAGCTCGTGCGGTAGCTGTCGATGACCTCGCTGCCAAGCTCGAGCATGCGCTGCAGCATCACCGGAACGACAATCAGCGCGGTGCAGCGATGCTCGTCGATCGCGCGCAGCGTGTCGCGCGGATCGAAGCTGCGGCGCAGGACGAGCGTCGACGACAGGCCAGCCGCGAGGATGAAATGCGCCAGGCCCCAGGTGTGAAACAGCGGGGCGGCGATCAGCGTGCGCTCGCGCGCCCGCAGCGGGATCTTCGACAGCAGCGCGGCGGCCGGGTCCAGGGACGTGGGCTGCTTGCGCTTGGCGCCCTTGGGAGCGCCGGTTGTCCCGCTCGTGAGGATCACGATGCGGCCCTTGTGTGCCGGCGGGGCGGGATCGCTGCGATCCCCGCGGGCGATCAGCTCCTCCAGCGCTGTGACGCCCGCCCGCGGGTTGCCGTCCGACCACGCCAGATAGGCCAGGCGGCCCCGGGCCGCAGCCTGCACGAGCTCGGCGAACTCCTCGTCGAAGACGATCGCCGCGGGTTGCTCGCGCTCGCAGACCGCGCCGATCTGTGGGCCCGCGAAGGCGGTGTGCAGCAACAGCGCATGCGCGCCGAGCTTCGAGCAGGCGACGCTGGCCTCGACGAAGCCGCGGTGGTTGCGGCACAGGATCGCGACCGCGTCGCCCTCGCCGAGGCCCGCCTCGCTCCAGGCGTGGGCGAGCGCGTTGGTCCGGCGCTGCACCTGGGCGAAGCTCAGCGAACCGAGCTCGTCGATGATCGCGATGCGGTCCGGGTAGCGGATCGACGCGACCGTGTAGGCAGCCGCCGACGTCGGTCCCCAGCGCCGCAGCGCGCCGGCGATGCGCACGAGCTTGGCGGGCCGGATGGGCCCGAACATCCGCGAAACGAGCAGCTGACGGACGGTGAACAGCTTGGTCGACAGCGTGCCGAGCCCCATCGCCCGAGAATCTACATCGACGGAAGCCGCAGGCCGGCCGGCACGTCGCCGCGCTCGATCAGTGCGCGGATGTCGCCAACGCGGCGCGGGTTGAGGAACACGTGACGCTGGCCGACGCTCGGCTTCTCGCTCAGCAGGCCGGCCAGCAGCAGCGCCTCCCCGACCTCGTCGGCCAGCGCGCGCTCGTTGCCCACGAAGCCGCGCGCGAGGTGGCTGAAGTCGGTGTGGTAGCCGCCCCACTTGCCCATGCCGTTCAGCCGCTGCAGGATTCGCCGCGCGACGCGGCGCGCCGGCAACGGGTCGTCGTGCGGGCGCGCGGCCACCTCGTCGCCGAGCTCGAGCAGCGCCAGGACCGCGTCCTCGTACTCGGCGATCGACCCTGGTTCGGCGGGCCGGCCGCCGAAGCGCGCCACGGCCTCGGCGCTGTGCATCGCCTGGGTCAGCGGAGCGCGCCAGTCGCCCGCGTCGCCGGCCACGACGTGCGCGGGCAGGGCCAGCGCGCTGGAGCGCAGGCGCGCGATGCCGGCGGCGTGTTCCTCGAAGGCGACCGCGGCGAGCTCGGCATCGTCGTGCTGCGCCGTCGGCACGCGCAGCGCGAGATGCGAATCGAACGAGCCCGCCTCGAGCACGAGGTCGCCCGGAGTTGCGGGCGCCGGCAGCTCCGCGATCTGCACGATCGCGCCGATCGCTGCTGCCGCGACGAGCCATGCGCGCTCGGGGACCGCCGCGGGATCGACGCGCACGGCCGTGACCAGCGGCGTGATCGCCAGCAGCGCCTCGGGCGCGGCCGCGAACGCGACGATGACCGGCCGCTCGCGGCCCGAGCGGGCCCGACTCAGCTCATCCTCCGAGCGTTTGAGCTCGTCGCGCAGGAGGCCGCGCAGCTGAGCGCTTCGCTGGCGCGGGGCCTGCGTGCCTCCCGCGTCCTGGAGCATGTCGGCGAGCGCGCTCACCGCGCGAGCCTACGGGTGACCGCGTCCGCCGTTCGCGTGCAACGTTGCGAGAAGGCCCACTACTCTGGCCACCCGATGTCCGACTGGTTTGAGCATTTCGGCTACGGCGAGGTCGCCACCGGGCTGGTTATCGGGGCATACCCCCAGGACGCCGAGGACGTCGCGGCGCTCAGCGAGGCGGGCGTGACGCGCGTCTTCAACCTCGTCCAGGACATCGAGTACGACGATGGCGCGCGCGAGGCCTGCTCGGTGGCGCTCGCGGAGGCCGGCATCGACGAGCAACGGCTGGAGCTGGTCGACTACGGCGGCCTGTTGCCGGGTCAGATCGAGCTGACCGTGCGCACCACGATCGGCTGGCTGGAGGCAGGCGAGCGGGTGTACCTGCACTGCCGCGCCGGCTGGCAGCGATCGGCGACGATCGCCGCGGGGATCGTCGCGGTGCGCGAGGACGTCGAGCCCGAGCAGGCGCTGGAGCGCATCCGCGAGCGCAAGCCGACCGCCCAGCCGCTGCCGCACCAGCGCCAGGATTTGATGCGCTGGTGGGCCAAGCGCACGCAGAACGCCTGAGCGGGGCCACGGATCTGTCAGGTCCGGCCCGTAGGGTGCGACCGACCGTCATGGAAGCTGCCAGTCCTCTCCCCTTCGCCAGAGTCCAGGTCCGCCACGGCCGGCTGCTGATCGATCAGCTCGTCGTCGAGGACGAGACCGCGGTGCGCCTCGCCGGCGAGCGCGACGACGTCGTGCGCTTCGTCAAGGACGCGATCGAGATCGGTGCCCGCGTGCTCGACCGCGAGCTGACCGGCGCCAACGCCGAGTTCGTGCGCGCGGAGTTCGAGAAGACCGCGCGCGCGCTCGATGCCGAGTTCGTCGAGCGCGTGCGGACGGTCGCCGAGCGACTGGATCGCAAGGTCGACGAGGTCTTCGGCCCCGAGCACGGGCACGTGACCAAGGCGCTCGCGCGCCACTTCGGCGACGACTCCTCGATCGCGGTGCAGAACCGCGTCAAGGCGGTTCTGGCTGAGGTCTCGGTGCAGATGCGCGACGACCTGCGCCGGCAGTTCACGTCCGACGGCGACGGCAACCCGCTCGCCGGCTTCCAGAAAGCCCATCTCGCCGCCACGCACCAGATCGCCGGCCAGCAGTCGCGCCAGCTGAACACGATGGCCGAGAAGCTCGACGGGATGAAGCTCGAGATCGCGCAGCTGCGCGCCGAGAAGGAGAAGCTCGCCGAGCTCGCCGCCGTTCAGGACAAGGGCACGGCCAAGGGGCGCAGCTACGAGGAGGCGGTGTCCGAGGCGCTGACGCTGATCGCGGCTTCCCGCGGCGACGACTGCGACGCGGTCGGCGACATGCGCGGCGAAGGCGGCAGGAAGGGCGACGTCGTCGTGGCGATCGACGCCTGCAGCGGTCCCGCCCGCGGCCGGATCGTCTTCGAGGCCAAGAACAGCAAGCTGTCCAAGAACGAGGCGCTGGCCGAGCTCGACGGCGCGCTCGAGACACGGGCCGCCGACTACGCGGTGCTCGTCGTCTCCACCGAGGGCAAGCTGCCGGCGCGCACCAACCCGCTGCGCGAGTTCAACGGCGACAAGCTGTTCGTGACCTTCGATCCCGAGGACGGCTCGACGCTCGCGCTCGAGGTCGCCTACGGGCTGGCCCGCGCGCGCGTGCTGATGGCCCGCGCGGCCGACGACGGGATCGACAGCGCCGCGCTGCGCATCGAGGTCGAGCGCGCTCAGGGCGCGATGGAGGACGTGCGGCGGATCAAATCCCAGCTTACGAGCGCGACGACCAGCATCGAGGACGCGCGCAAGATCCTCGACGCAATGGCCGCCGGCGTGCGCGGCCACCTCGCGGCGATCGACAGCCTGCTGGCCGGCACGGCCGACGCCGGCCTGGGCTGACGCGGTCGGGAGGAAGCGGCCCACTAGCCTGAACGCGGTGACGCGCTCGGTGATCTTCGACTGCGACGGGGTGCTCGTCGACACCGAGCTGATCGCCAACCGCGTGCTGGCTTCGCTGCTCACCGAGGCGGGCCTGCCGACGACGTTCGAGGACTGCATGGCCGACTACCGCGGCCGCGCGATGACGTCGGTGATCGCGACGGCGACCGAACGGCTCGGAGCACCGCTGCCCTTCGATGTCGCCGAGCGCTACTACGAGCAGGTCAAGACGATTTTCCGGCGCGAGCTCGAGCCCGTGCCGGGCGTGATCGCGGCGCTGGACCGCATCGACCTGCCCTCGTGCGTCGCCTCCAGCGGGCCGCACCACAAGATGGAGGTCACGCTGCGCCACACCGGGTTGTGGGACCGCTTCGAGGGACGGATCTTCAGCGCCAGCGAGGTCGGCGTCGGCAAGCCCGCGCCCGATCTGTTTCTGCACGCGGCGCGCCGGATGGGCTTTGCACCGGCGACGACGGCGGTCGTCGAGGACAGCGTGCCGGGCATCCAGGCGGCACGCGCGGCCGGCATGCGCGCGCTGGCCTTCGCGCGCCACACCGACGCCACGCTACTCGTCGCGGCCGGCGGGGAGCCCTTCGAGGACATGGCCGAGCTGCCGGAGCTGCTCGCGGCCGAGACGTGACGGACACGATCGCGCGCCGCGTCGTCGTAGGCGGAAGCGTGCAGGGCGTCTTCTTCCGCGACTCGACGCGCCGCGAGGCATTGCGCCTGGGCGTGAGCGGCTGGGTGCGCAACTGCGCCGACGGCACGGTCGAGGCGCACTTCGAGTGCAGCCCGGAGGCCGTCGACGCGTTGGTGCAGTGGTGCCGCGAGGGACCGCGCCACGCCGAGGTTCGCGATGTGCGCGTCAGCGAGGCCGACGTCGAGGGAATGAACGGCTTCACGGTGCGGTAGTGGCCTCGGCCGCGTGACGGACCGGTGCGTTGGGAGGGGCCGGCCTCGGGTCCTGCGGACGAGCTCCTCGCCGGCCCCTCCCATCCGCACCGGCCGCCCACACGCTCGAGGGCTCCGGCGCCGGGCCGGTCGTCCGCGAAGCGCCGGTGCGCTAAGCGAACGCCGCGGGCATCCCTGTGCTGCCGGCGCTCGCGGGAGCGCGCGCGCGATGAGGTCACGGACCTCATCGCGCCCGCTTGGGACGGCTGGGGGCGACGACCTCTCGACGGTCCGGCGCTCGTACGCGGACGAGCCCTCTCGCTTCGCATCGGTGGCTGCTCTATCCGCGCGAAAAGGCGCACTGAATCGAGACGGATGAAGTCCGCGTAGATCGCGGCTTTCGGCCGCTTTGGCGGGCTCCCGGCGTGCACACGCGATCGAGGTGGATGCGAACCACCCATATGGTGCGTTTCAGCCGTCTCGACAACCGCGAGCGGCCGCGGCGCGCGACCGGGCCCAGGTCGCTCCACTCCACCGGTCAGCATCGACGCGGACGCGTACAACCCCGTGGATCGCGACGCGACCCCACAGCGTGAGCCGCAACAGCCCGAGCGCAAGCGGGCGCGATGAGGTCCGAGACCTCTTCGCGCCCGCGCTCCCAAGAACGCCGGCAGCACACGGACTCCGGATACGCGTCGCTCAGCGCCACAACGGCCCCGCGGGCAACCAGCCCGGCGCCGGCGCCCGTGCGCGTGTGGACGGCCGGTGCGGTGGGAGGGGGACGGCGAGGAGCTCCGTCCGAAGGACCCGAGACGGTCCCCTCCCATCCGCACCGGCCCCCCGCGCGGATGGAAGAACCCGGGACCGAAGCTACGCGACTTCGGCGGGCTCGTCCTTGCCCTGCAGGCGCTCGCGGCCGCGACCGACGGCGGCGAGGAACTTCGAGAGGTTGACCTCGAGCGTGTTGAGGATCTCGTCGGCGTAGTCCTCGGCGCCGAGGCGGATCTCGCGCTCGCGGGCGCGTGCGTCCTCGATGATGTCCTCGGCGGCGCGCTCGGCCTGCTTGGTGACCTCTTCCTGGCCG
>Ga0136630_1001287_pt1 | contig 10185 bp, 4 predicted proteins | sample AntDrymUQ5682106_2_FD_105496 | JGI IMG/M metagenome (GOLD analysis project Ga0136630, IMG submission 105496) | Polar desert sand microbial communities from Dry Valleys, Antarctica - metaG UQ568 (21.06) | ecosystem: Environmental > Terrestrial > Soil > Desert | place: Antarctica: Dry Valley...
CGAGCACGGTGCCCCCCGAGCGCCGAGTCAACTCGCGGAAGTATTCAACGTTGCTCAGGAAGGCCAGCTCGAGTCCGTTAGGCACTTCGGTCACCGGATCAGGATGCACTGCAGGACACCTTCCTACGAGAGCTGTTGCTGGAACGACACCTGCCCGGGTGAAAGGACCTCGCACGTCGCTTCACACGCCGAACCTGCGCGTCACGTTCGCGGAAGCCTGACGTGTCGTGTGAAGTGGTTGGAGGCGGCTTTGGCTGGTGTGGCGCGGGCTTGCTACGGCCGATGACGTCGGAGGTAGGCCTCGGCACCGTCCGCTGGAAGCTGCCCAGCCACGATCATGTCGTCGAGTGCTTTGACGATGGCACCGACGAATGAACGGTCGCTCGGGAACACGCGATTGACGAGGTAGATCAGCCCGGCGTGGCTACGTCCGCGGCTGCCCCAGGACGCGTGGATCGCAGCGAAGTCACGAACATTGGCTGTTACCAGACACCGCCCGCCGGAGGTCGCGTGCGCGAGCAGCTCCTCATCAGGTGTGCCGACCAAGGCCGGGTCCTCGACGACCGCGATCACGTGGTGGCCCTTGGCTCGAAGCTGTCCGGCGATGTCGCCGCTGAGCATCTCGTCGAGCAGCAGCTTCTGCTCGGTGGTCACCGTGCGAGCAGGACCTGGCGTCGCTCCCAGGCCAGCAGCGCCTGCTCCTCGAAGGACTCGACCTCCTCGATCCAGGAGTCGATCTCGTCCGGAAAGGCGGCCCAGTAGCGGATGGCGGTGTCGGCCAGACGGCCAGGTACGCCGGTGTTGGTGGACACCAATGCCACGATCTCGTCGGAATCCAGATCCGGCTCGGCCGCACGCGCTGATTTCACGGCTCGGATCACTTCACGGACATCAGGGCCCCCGATCAGGACCGCCCGCCGGCCGGTCGGGCCGTCGCGGAAGATGACGCCCGGGTGATCCTCCATGCGCAGCGCCTCATCGACAAACCGGTTGGCAGCCGACGAGCCAGACCAGCCGGGATGACTTGCGACGTACGCACTCAGCCGGTCGCTGACCCGCTCGTCGAACCTGATCGACCGAGGCGATCCACTACTCATGACTACAGTGTAGCCAATCGTAGTGGTTACGTCCCTGCGCGATGACCGAACCCTCGGCCACCGTTCCGTTGAGACCGTCCGACCCGGCTGGGACACTCCATCGGGCCGGACGGCCGGGCGAAACCGAACACGAGAGCGGGTTGTGACGAGCGGGACGAAGGCGCGGCTGTACGTGCACCGCGGGGAGTCCGGTCACGCGCTCGTCACCGGCCTCGCCGCGGTCCTGGCCGAGCCTCCCGACGACCCGTTCGTCCCCGACCTGATCGCCGTCCCCACCCAGGGCATCGAACGCTGGCTCGCCCAGCAGCTCTCCCATCACCTCGGCGCCGGGACGGAAGGACAGGGCGACGGGGTGTGCGCCAACGTCGCCTTCCCGCATCCCAACGACATCCTCGACCAGGCCGTCGCCGCGACCAGCCCCGAGCACGCCCAATCCGTGCAGGACTGGCACCCCGCGCGCACGGTCTGGCCGCTGGTCGACCTGCTCGCCGACATCGCCACCGGCACCGACGACCGGTTCGCCCTGCTCCGCCACCACCTCACCACCCGCCAGGACACCCCGACCGGACGCCGGTACGCCCTCGGTCGCCGGATCGCGACCCTCTTCGCCGACTACGGAGCATCCCGCCCCGAGCTCATCCGCGTCTGGGCGGCCGGGACCGCCGACGGCCTGCCCGACGACCTCGCCTGGCAGCCACTCCTGTTGCAGTCCCTACGCGAAGCCCTAGGCCCGAGCCCGGCCGAGCTTCTCGACGACGCACTCGCCGCCATCCGCGCGGGAACAACCGCGATCGCCCTGCCGCCTCGGATCAGCGTGTACGGACCGAGCCGCATCGATGCCTCGCGCCTGTCGGTCCTGGCCGCCCTGGCAACCCACCGCGATGTCCACCTCTGGCTCAACCACGCCAGTCCCGCTCTCTGGCAACAACTCCGAGCCCAGACCGCGGCAACAACCGCAGACCGACGCCGTACGAACAGCACCGCTCGCCCCCGAAATCCCTTGCTGGCCTCGCTGTCCCGAGACATCCGCGAGTTGCAGCAGCGCCTCGCCGCCGTCGCCCCCGACTTCACCGACATCCACCACGAAACCCCACCCAACAAGCCGGCAACGCTGCTCCAACGACTCCAGGCCAACCTCCGCAACGACTTCCACGCCGGCGACGTCCACACCGGCGACGACCACACCCCCGACCCGTACATCCTCGACCCGGCCGACCGCAGCATTCAGGTGCACTCCTGCCACGGTCGCTCCCGCCAGGTCGAGGTGCTGCGCGAGGTGATCCTTGGCCTGCTCGCCGACGACCCGACCCTCGAGCCCCGCGACATCCTGGTCATGTGTCCCGATGTCGACACCTTCGCTCCCCTGGTCACCGCGGCCTTCGGGACGGCGCCGGCCGATCAGTTGCGGGTCCGGCTGGCCGACCGGGCACCCCGGGAGAGCAACTCCGTGCTCGCCGTCGTCCTGGCGCTGCTCCGCCTGGTCGCCGGCCGGGTCGGTGCGCCCGAGCTGCTCGACCTCGCCGGAATGCCACCGGTCCGCACGCGCTTCGGTTTCGACGACGACGACCTCGAACAGATCCGCACCTGGACGGTCGAAGCCACCGCGCACTGGGGTCTCGACACCACGCACCGTTCCGCCTGGGGGATGTCCGCTCTCGCCGAGGGCACCTGGCGTACCTCCCTCGACCGTCTGCTCACCGGCGTCGCGCTCGGCGATGGCGACCACCTCTACGGCGACGTCCTGCCGGTCTCGGGCGTGGACTCCGGCGACATCGACCTCGTCGGGCGCTTCGCCGAGCTGGTCGACCGTATCGATGCCGCCGCCGCCTTGCTCAGCGCCGAACAACCCCTCCTGCAGTGGTTGGACGCGCTCGAACAGGCCACCCTCTCCCTGGCCGACGTAGGAAGAGACCAGTCCTGGGAGATCCTGCAATTCCGGGCCGAGCTAGGCGCGATCCGCGAATCCGCCGCCGACGCGGGGCTGATGCTCACGTTGGCCGACGTACGGACACTGTTCGAGACCCAGCTCGCCGGTCGCCCGACGCGGTCGAGCTTTCGCTCCGGCGGCATCACCGTCTGCACGCTCGTCCCGATGCGCTCGGTCCCGCACCGGGTGATCTGCCTACTCGGCCTCGACGACGAAGCCTTCCCCCGGCGCAGCCGCCCCGACGGCGACGACCTGCTGGCCCGCGACCCGCACCTCGGCGAGCGCGACCCGCGCAGCGAGGATCGCCAACTCTTCCTCGACGCCCTGACTGCCACCACCGAGCACCTGGTCATCACCTACCGCGGAGCCCACGAACGGACCGGCGCGCTGCTGCCCCCGGCCGTACCCGTCGGTGAGCTCCTCGATGCCCTGGACGACACCGCCACCGCTGCGGGCGGCGGCCGGGTCCGGGACCACGTGGTCGTACGGCATCCGCTCCAGCCGGCCGATCCGCGCAACTTCACCCCAGGCGCTCTGGGCCGGGCCGCGGCGTTCAGCTTCGATCCGTCCGCGCTGGCCGGTGCTCGATCCGGCGCCGGACCTCGTACGAGCCGGCCGGAGTTTCTGGTCGGGTCACTGCCCTCCTGCATGGAGTCAGCAGCCGTCGAACTCGATCTCCTGCAACGCTTCTGGGCCCATCCGGTACGGGGGTTCCTGCGCCAACGCCTCGAACTCGGCGGCGACTTCACCGAAGACCAGCCCGACGATTCCATGCCCCTGGAGCTCGACGGCCTCGAGAAGTGGGCGATCGGTGACCGGATCCTGGATGCACTCAGGAGGGGACGCGAACCCCAAGCCATCCTCGGAGTCGAACTCGCCCGCGGGGAGCTGCCACCGGGACCGCTCGGGCAGCCGGACCTGCAAACCACCGGACGGCGAGCCGGCGGAATCTTCGAAGCGGCCAGCCCGTGGCTCGCACCCGATGGCGAGCCCGTCCCCAACACGACGGTCGACGTCGATCTGGCCCTGCCCGAGGGTCGACGTCTGGTCGGCCCGATCCGCGGGCTGTACGGGTCGGTGCTGCTGCAGGTCATCTACAGCCGGGTTGCGCCCAAGCACCGGCTGCGCGCCTGGATCGACCTGCTGACTCTGGCTGCCAGTGATCCGGAGACGCCCTGGACCGCCGTGATCGTCGGCCGGGGAAGTAAGGAGCAGATCAGCGTTGCCAAGCTCGGGACGGTCTCGGCCGACGACGCGGCAGTGCTGCTCCACACGCTGGTCAGCCTGCGAGACATGGGGCTGGCCACCGCTCTGCCGCTCCCGTTGAAGACCAGCCACGCCTATGTGACGGCACGACGCGAAAGAGCCGATGCATCCGGCGCGATCGAACGATCGAAACGCAAATGGGAGTCCACCTACTCCTTCGACCGCGAGGACGCCGACGCCGAGCACGAGCGCGTGTGGGGGCCGCGGGCCCCGATCGAGACCCTGCTCGACTGGGTGGCTCCCGGGCCGCTGGTCGAGGTCGACGGTGAGACAACCGACTTCGGCCGGCTGGCCACCATGGTCTGGCGGCCATTGCTGGACCACGAAGTCGAGAGCCAGCGATGACCGTGCCCGACGCCGACGGTCCCGCTGCCGATCCCGCTGCCGGTCGCTCTGCTGCGGATGGCCCCGCTGACGAGGACCCCGCGTCCGACGGCCCCGTGTCGGATGGCCCCGCTGCCGGCCGTACCGCAGCCGGCCGTACCGCCGCCAAGACCGCAGCCCGCGAGCCCCAACCCATGCAGCTCGACGGCCCGCTGCCGACCGGCACCTGGGTCCTCGAAGCCAGCGCTGGGACCGGCAAGACGTATGCGATCGCGGGGCTGGTCGCCCGCTACGTCGCGGAGGGCCAGGCACGGATCGACCAGATCCTGGCCGTCACCTTCGGCCGGGCGGCGACCAGCGAGCTGCGTAACCGGGTCCGCGAGCGGCTGGTCTCCGTACGGGAGGCGTTGCGCGACGTCGACACCGCCAAGGATGACCCCGACGAAGTCGTTGCGCTGCTCGCCAGCGGCGACCCAGCCGAGGTTGCGCTCCGACGCGACCGGCTCTCCTCCGCGCTGGCCGACTTCGACGCGGCCACGGTCGCGACGGTGCACGAGTTCTGCCAGCAGGTGCTGCACGGGCTCGGGGTCGCCGCCGACTACGACCCCGGCACGGAGCTGGTCGAAAACCTCGACATCGTGCGCGATCAGGTCGCCGAGGACCTCTACCTGCGCTGGGCGATGTCCAGCCAGGGCGATCCCGAGCTCTTTCCTCCCGCGGCCGCCCGCCGGATCGCCAAGGCCGCGGTCGCCGATCGGGAGGCCGTCCTGCTGCCACGCCCGGAGTCGCCGGACCCGTCGAGTGCGGCCAGCGTCCGGGTCCGCTTCGCCCAGGCCGTACGAGCCGAGGTCGATCGGCGGACCCGGGCCGCGCGCGTACTCGGGTTCGACGACCTGCTCACCCGCGTACGGGATGCCCTGGCCGATCCGGTGACCGGGCCGGTCGCCGCGGGCCGGCTCCGGTCCCGGTACGCGGTCGTGCTCGTCGACGAGTTCCAGGACACCGACCCCGTGCAGTGGGACGTGCTGCGCTTGGCCTTCGACGAGCACCGGACTCTGGTCGTCATCGGTGATCCGAAGCAGGCGATCTACGCCTTCCGCGGCGCCGACGTCCGCGCCTACCTGCGAGCCGTCGAGACCGCTGACACGCACGCCACCCTGGAAACCAACTGGCGCAGCGACAAACAGCTGGTAAGCGCCATGCAATCGCTGTTTCGGGGGGCCGCGCTGGGGGACCAGCAGATCAAGGTACGGACGGTCGGCGTCGGCCACGTGTCGCAGCTGTTGACGAGCAGCCACGACCAACCAGCGATCCAGATCCGGCAGCTGCGACGGGATGGCCTGCCCACGACCAAGTACGGGATCCCCGTCGATCGGGCCAGACCGGCCATCGCCGCAGATGTGGCCGCGCAGATCCATGCCCTGCTCGCCGAGGGCTGCACGGTGACCCCGCGACCGGTCGGCAGCGCGGCTCGGCCGATGCGGGCCGCCGACATCGCCGTGCTGGTCCGGACCGGCCGCCAGGCGAATCTGATTCGGGACACCTTGCGAGACAGCGGAATACCCGCCGTGCTGACCGGCACCGAAAGTGTCTATACCGCCGAAGCTGCACGCGACTGGGTACGGCTGCTCGAAGGACTCGAACAGCCACATCGAGCCAGCCGGGTACGCGAGGCCGCCCTGACTTCCTTGGTCGGCTGGACCGCCGCCGAACTCGACCAGCGCGCACCATCCGGCACCGACCAGTTGGGCAGCCGGCTGCGCGAGTGGGCCGAGGTCCTGGCCGAGCGCGGGGTCGCGGCGCTGTTCGCCACGGTCAGCACCCAACAGTCCTTGACCGAGCAGCTACTGCGCCGCGTCGACGGCGAGCGTGTACTCACTGACCTGCGGCACATCGCGGAAGCGCTGCACACCCACGCGCTGCGCGAACGACTTGCCTTGGGCGCGATGCTCACCTGGCTCCGCGAACGGGTCGCCGAGGCGGTCGGCGACCCGGACCAGGAACGCTCGCGGCGGCTGGACACCGATGCTGCCGCCGTCCAGGTCACGACCGTGCACACCAGCAAGGGTCTCGAATTCCCGGTCGTGCTCGTGCCGTTCGGGTGGGACGGCGGTGGTGGCGGCGACCGGGAACGTACCCCGCGCAGCCACGACGACGCCGGACAGCGCACCCTGCACGTCGGTAGCGTTGACGCGCCCGGGTACGAGCGGGAGTGTGACGCCGAGACTGCCGATGAGGCCGGCGAGGAGCTTCGGCTGCTCTACGTGGCGACCACCCGGGCGATCTCGCGGCTGATCATCTGGTGGGCACCGACCGCCACCACAGGAACGGGGGCCCTGCATCGGCTGCTGTTCACCGACGACCCCGGAGACGGGATCCCGGCTGAGGTGGCCTGCCCGAGCGACGATGCCGCGAATGATCGCCTGTGCGCGCTGGCCGCCGCAGGAGCGCAGATCGACGTCCAGACAATCACCGTCCCGATCCCGAAGGCCTCGGTATCGGTCCCGGCGGCGGCGGTGGCGCAGCTATCGGTCGCCCGACTGCATCGCACCCTCGACCAGACCTGGCGCCGGACGTCGTACAGCGGCCTGACCCGGGAGGTGCACGAGGCTCACGGCCAGGTCGTCGCTGAGCCCCAGGTCGGGGTCAAGGACGATGAGGGACTCGACCCCGGCGACGAGATCAGCGGCGGCGGCGAGATCGGGCTGGGCGGCTCGATCGGTGCGCGGCGCGGCTCCGACATGCAGGCGGGCGCTGTTGGCGGTTATGGCGAAAACCGCCAACAACGAAGCCCCACCCCCCATGCCACCGGCCTGTCGTCCGAAGAACTCGCGATGGCCGCGATCCCTTCACCGATGGCCGACCTTCCGGCGGGCGCGGGGTTCGGGACGCTCGTCCACGCCATCCTGGAAACCGCGGACCTGTCCGGTGCCGAGCCAAACCGGCGGCTTGCCACCACACCGCCGGATTCGTCGGACGCCGAGCCAAACCGGCGGCTTGCCAGCAAACCGCCAGATTCGTCGGGCACCGCATCCGATACCGAACTCCGGGCTCAGCAGCCAGATCAGGCCGTTGTCCTCGCGGCGCTCACTGCCGCCGCGAAGGCTGAACTGCGCTGGAGTCACAAGGGACTCGATCCCGATGGTCTGGCCCAGGCCCTCCTGCCGGCCGTACTCACGCCGTGGGGACCGATCGCGAACGATGCCTGCCTGGCCGACTTCGGGCCGGACCGGCGACTGACCGAACTCGGGTTCGAACTTCCGCTGGCCGGCGGGGACCGGGCAACTGGCCGGGACGGTGCGTCCATCGTGTGGTCGGTACTGGCTGACCTCGCTCCGCTACTCGAACAGCACCTGCCCGTCGGCGACCCCGTACGCCGTTACGCCGCGGCGCTGCGCTCACCCGGCCTGGCCGACGAAGCGCTGCGTGGCTATCTCAGCGGTTCGCTCGACCTCGTGGTCCGGGTCGGCACTCAATCCGCCGGCCGCTACCTGGTCATCGACCACAAGACCAACCGGCTGAGCCCGCCCGAGGTCGCCCTGACGGCCTGGCACTACCGTCGCGAAGCCCTGGACGACGCCGTAATGCGCGCTCACTACCCGCTGCAGGCAATGCTGTATTCCGTTGCACTGCATCGATTCCTGCGCTGGCGTCAGCCCGACTACGACCCGGAGACCCATCTCGGCGGTGTCGCGTACCTCTTCCTGCGCGGGATGTGCGGCGCCGCGACACCGCTTGCGGCAGACGGGTTCGTACCCGGCGTCTGGACCTGGCGGCCGCCCGCATCGCTGGTCGTCGCCCTGTCCGATCTGCTGGCTGGAGGCGTGACGTGACGCACTCCGTCGTCGCACCCGAGGGCGCCGTCGACCCGCTCGCGGGCTGGGTGGCCCGCCGGGCCGGTGGACTGCTGGCGGCGTTCACGGCCGGCGGCGTGCTGCATGCCGCTGACGTGCACGTCGCCCAACGGCTGGCCCATCTGGGCGGGGAGACCCGGGAGGAGGTGCTGCTCGCCACGGCGCTGGCCGTCCGCGCCGTACGGCACGGCTCGGTCCGGGTACGGCTGGCCGACGCCGCCGCCTCGGTCGTCGCCGACGAAGCTGACCCCGAGCGGCTGATCACCGCCGAGCTGCCCTGGCCGGATCCCACGACCTGGCTGGACTCGCTGCGCGACAGTCCCTTGGTAACCGAGCACACCGGATCCGCGGAAGCCGTGGCCGTCGAAGTGCCCGGCGATCTGCGCCCGCTGCACCTCTGGGGTGACGACCTCTGGCTGGAGCGCTACTGGCGGATGGAGGCCACGGTCGCCGCGGACCTGATCGAACGGGTGTCCTCAGCCCCGGTGGTGGACGACGCTGCGCTGGACCGGGTGCTGGATCGGCTGTGGCCCCGGCCGGCAGCCGGCCCTGATATCGACGAGGACCAGCGCGCAGCCGCCCGTACCTGCATCCATTCGAATGTCTCGATTCTGGGCGGCGGCCCCGGCACTGGCAAGACCACCACCGTCGCTCGGGTTCTGGCCGCGCTGCGCGAGCTCTCCGCAGCCCACGCCCAGCCGAGCATCGCGCTGGCGGCCCCGACTGGAAAGGCCGCTGCGCGACTGCAGGAGGCCATCGCCGCCGCCGCGGGGGATTCCAACTTGGCCACCGATGACCGCGAGTTTCTCGGCTCGCTGACTGCCTCGACGGTGCACCGGCTCATCGGCGCGTACCGATCCAGCGGACGATCGCGCTACCACGCGGACAACAAGCTGCCCTTCGACATCGTGGTCGTGGACGAGGCGTCGATGCTGGCCCTCGGGCTGTTTCATCGACTCCTGGTCGCGCTCCGGCCGGGCACCCGGCTGCTGCTCGTCGGGGATCCGGAGCAGCTGGCTTCCGTCGAGGCCGGGGCGGTCCTCGCCGACCTCAGCTCGGTCGCCCCCGGTACGCCGGTCGCCGCAGGGATCAGCCGACTGCGAGTCAACCGGCGCTCGGGAGACCAAGGGCAGCTCACCACCCTGGCTTCGGCGCTCAAGGCGGGATCGGCTGATGAGGTCCTGGCCGCCCTGCGCGAGACCGACTCGGCCGTACGGTGGATCGAGGTCGATGACGAGCAGCCGATTCCGGAGCACGCGGCCGCGGCACTTCGTACGCGCATCCTGGATCTCGCCGGCGATCTGCTGCCCGCGGCGCGTTCCGGCGATGCGGTCGCCGCCGTCGCGGTGTTGGAGCGGCACCGGTTGCTCTGCGCGCACCGCCGTGGGCCGCGCGGGGTGCGTTTCTGGACGGCCCAGGTGCGCCGATGGCTGGCCGACTTCGACGCGCAGATCCCGCTGGGATTCGCCGATCGGTATGCCGGGCTCCCGCTGATCGTCACCGCCAACGACTACGAGAACCAGCTGTGGAACGGCGACACCGGAGTGGTGATCGCCCGCGGGGACGATCTGGTTGCCGCCTTCAGTCGTGGGGCGAGCCCGCTGGAGCTGCCGATCGGGCGCGTCGGGCATGCCGTACCCATGCACGCGATGACCGTGCACCGGAGCCAGGGCTCGGAGTTCGACTCGGTCACGGTGCTCCTGCCGGTCGCCAATTC
>Ga0136630_1001288_pt1 | contig 10181 bp, 10 predicted proteins | sample AntDrymUQ5682106_2_FD_105496 | JGI IMG/M metagenome (GOLD analysis project Ga0136630, IMG submission 105496) | Polar desert sand microbial communities from Dry Valleys, Antarctica - metaG UQ568 (21.06) | ecosystem: Environmental > Terrestrial > Soil > Desert | place: Antarctica: Dry Valley...
ACTTCCACCGCACGATGGAGATACTCCGCTCGCGCGGCCTGGAGGACACCCCGGTCCACGCTGAGCTCGCCTACAAGACCTCGGACCCCGACGCCTGGTTCGTGGTCGCCGGGCTGGATGAGGTCTCCTACCTCTTCGAGGATGTGCCGGTCGAGGTCAGGGCGGTGCCTGAGGGTACGATCTGCCGCCCTCACGAGCCGATCCTGACCCTTTCCGGACCCTACGGCGCCTTCGCCGAGCACGAGACGGCCCTGCTCGGCCTGCTCTGCCAGGCGTCCGGGATCGCAACGGGCGCCGCCCGATGCCGCCTGGCCGCGGAGGACAGGCCCGTCGTCTCTTTCGGGGCGCGCAGGATGCACCCGGCCATCGTGCCCATGATCGAGCGCGCAGCGTACCTCGGCGGCTGCGACAGGGTCGCCGTGGACCTGGCCGTCGCCCGCATGGGCATCCCCGCCACCGGCACCACCCCCCACGCGCTGGTACTGATGATCGGCTCTACGGCGGAGGCCGCGAAGGCCTTCGACGAGTCGGTCGACCCGGAGGTCCGCCGCACCATCATCATCGACACCTTCGACGACGAGAAGTTCGGCGCGCTGCTGGCCGCCCGGGCCATCCCCGACTCGATCTACGCCATCAGGATGGACACGCCCGGTAACCGCCGGGGCGACTTCCGGGACCTGATGCGCGAGGTCCGCTGGGAGCTAGACCGCCACGGCTTCTCCCACGTCAAGATCTTCGCCTCGGGCGGCATCGACGTGGACTACATCCTCCACCTCAACCCCGTCTGTGACGCCTACGGGGTCGGCGGCGCCATCGCGGACGCCCCCATGATCGACTACTCCCTGGACATCGTCGAAGTAAACGGCGAGGACCTCGAAACGCGGCAAACGCGGCGGCCGGAAACGCCTGTTCGAACTGGAGGACGGCTCTCGCCGCATCCTCCCCGCGAACGCCCCCAGGCCGGACGGCTCCAGGGACGTACTCCAGGCTATCGAGAAGACAGCGGATGACGGCGACGTCCACGCCATCCGGGACCGCGTGCTCGCCCAGCTCGCCACGGGAGATTTCCCACTCTGACCCGTTCTCGCGCAGCGTCTAGTCCGTTTGGGCTAGACGTACGTAAGCAGTATTGACGAGCGATATATGGTCCATTTGTGCGATGTGATACCGCCTCTTTGCGAGGATAATTACGTGTGTAGGGTCGAGATCACGGAGAGGAAAACGGGATGGAGCACACGGCCTCGGATACCAGCCCCCTTACCTGCCCGTTCTGCGAGGCGTCGGACCTGATGGACTTCGGCCGAAACTCGGCGCGCTGCGACGCGTGCGGCGGCGTCCTCGGCGGCGACTTCCTCGATCTGCTGCGCCGGATCGTCACCCTGCCCGACACCGTCGGCCAACATGCCTGCGAGTGCGGCCACCCGGAGATGCGCCTCCTCCCGGACAACGTCTACCGCTGCCCGGCCTGCGGCTCGGAAGTCCTCCCCCTCTCGGCCACCAGCGTCTCCTGGATGAAACCGGGACGGTCGGAGGCGTACCGCCAGGGTTGGCTGGACGGCCGCTTCGGAGGGCCGGAGCTCCTGACCGGGAGCCGGCTCCTCGCCCGCTGGGACGCCGCCCACGACCGTCTGGACTTCTACCGCGGACGCCGCGCCGGTCGGGAGGCCAGGCTCGGCAAGGATCGCCTCATAGAAGCGTCGTAGAGGGGTCGAAGCGCTCTACGAGCCCCCGGAGCTTATGACCAGGTAGTAGGCGCACTCTCCCCGCCCGGCGTTGTCGAAGCGGTGGGTCACGTCGGCCTCGAAGTACAGGGCGTCGCCCTCGCGGAGCAGGTACCTCTCTCCGCCAAGCGTCGCCTCGAGCTCGCCCTTCTCGACGACGATGTGCTCCTCCACGCCCTTTCGGTGCGCGGGGAAGTCGCCGGAGGTCGAACCCTCGGGGACGACGTTGCGGAGGAACTCCACACCCCGACCGGCGAAGGTCGGCGACAGCGACTGGCGCTCGAAGCCGGTCTCCGGGTCCCTCAGCACCGTGCGCCTCTCTTTAGGCACCACCACGACCTCACGCCTCTCCTCCACGCCGGCCAGCCGCGAGAGGCTTACTCCCAGGCCCTCAGCCAGCCGCGCCGCTATGACGAGCGTCGGGTTCTTCTCGCCCCGCTCCAGCTTGGAGATCATGGCCCGACTCACCCCAGACCGACCCGCCAACGCGTCGAGGGTAAACCCCCGTTCCCTCCGCAAATCCTTTACGCGGGCGCCCAACCGCCCCGAAGAGACCGCCTCCACCATCTCCGACACCGCCGTTGCACCCCCTTCCCGTATCTGGTAGAAAATATTCTATCATGATAGATTTTACGCCTTTCTTGATCTCGGCTGCGCCGTTTGTCGTGGCTGGCGTGGGGCTTCTCGTGCTCGGATGGCCGGCGTCGCGGGTAGGGGTGGCGACGCTCGGGGTGGCGGTCGCCGGTGCGCTGGCGCTCGGGGCTTCGGATTTGCTGGGGCCGTTGATCGGGGGGCTTGGTACTTCGGGGCGGGTTTTGTTCGTGCTCTTCGGGGGGTTGTTGCTGTACAACCTGCTCGCGGCTGGTGGGGCCGTGGAGGAAGTCTCGCGGTTTCTCGGGAGGCTGGAGCCCGATCCGGTCGCGCTGGCGGCGGGTGTTGTGGTTGGGGTGGCGCCGTTCTTCGAGTCGGTGACGGGGTTCGGGGTTGCGGTCGTTATCAGCGCCCCGATCCTGCTCGCCGCCGGCTTCTCGCCCCTCAAGGCGGCTGTCCTGGCGAGCTGGGGCCAGTGCGCCGTGCCGTGGGGGGCTCTCGGCGTGGGGACCGTCATCGGCGCGGACCTGGCCGGCATGGGTTTCGGCGAGCTGTCGGACGCGAGCGCCTTCCTGAGCGTCCCCCTATTTCCCGTCTACGGCGTCGCGGCGGTCGCGCTGGCCGGTGGATGGTCGGGGGCACGACGACACGGGGCCGAAGCAGTTCTCCTGGGCCTCGCTGCCGGGGCGGGGACGCTGGCGACGAGCCTGTACCTCGTCCCTGAGCTCTCCGGCGCGGTCGGCGGGCTGGCGGCCACGGCTGTGTTCCTTGCGCGCCGTTGGCGTCGGGCGAGGGACGTGCCGGTGCGGGCCCTGCTGCCCTACGCGTTCTTGCTGGTGCTGCTCGTAGTCGTAAACGCGTTCGGAGACCCCGGTTCAGTCGCGTTGGTCGGCCCCGTCCTCGACGGGCCGGGACTGCCGCTGCTCGCCTCCTCCGTGTTCGCGGCGCTGTTGCTCGGCGTGGGTGGTCGTCGGCTGGGCGGGGCGGTCCGCGGTACGGGGCGCCAGTGGCTGCCGACGGCCGGCGCGGTCCTCACGTTCGTGCTCGCCGGGGCGGTCGTGGCCGACGGCGGGGCCGCAGGAGTGCTGGCCGAACAGGCCAGGCGGTTCGGGGGGCTCTATCCTGCCGTCCTGCCCGTCCTCGGGGCCTTCGGGGGGGCGCTGGCGGGCTCCAACGCGGCCTCCAACGCGCTCTTCATGCCGTTGCAGGTCGAGGCGGCGCGGGGGCTCGGTATTCCGGAGACCCTGGCGGCGGCGTCGCAGAACGTCTCCGGGAGCCACGCCAGTTTGCTGGCGCCGCAGCGCATCGTGCTCGCGGCCACGGCGACCGGGCTCGTGGGGCGGGAGGGTGAGATCACACGCCTCGCGATAGCCCCCGTGGCGATCTCGGTCGTCGTCCTGGCGCTTATTGGGATGCTGTCCTAGTTCTGGCGTCGATCCCTGACAGGGCGGCTATGCACTCCTCCCGCGCGAGCCACACGAGGTCAGGGTCCAACCCGCGCTCCGTGGCCCAGGCCCGCAAGAAGGCCCGGTGTGCCTCGACCTTGTAGGCGCCGATCTGCCCCGGCGCTATCGTCTCTTCGCGCAGGAACGGTCCGGGGATGCGCGCTTGCGCGCGCGTCACGTCCACGCGCGTCTCCCGGTAGGCGAGGTAGCAGTGCGCCTCCGGCAGAGCGTCCAACCCGTGCCGTCGCAGGACCGGCCCGACGCCAGTAGTGTTGCGCCCGTCCATCAGGTAGACACCGAGCCGCAGCCCGACCGGGGCGCCGTGCTCCCGGGCCAGGGCGGCGAGGAGCGCGTGCTTGGTGCTGCAAGTGCCGCGGGCCTCGTCGAGCACGAGCCCGTAGTCCGACCTGTCAGAGTTCCTTCCGTACGGCAGATCCCGCACGTGGCAGGCAGCCGCGCGAAAGTCTTTCAGCCCCAGGGCGGCGAAGCCCGAGGCGACTTCCCCGTCCGGGCGGAGGCGGAAGTCCGGCAACGCTTCTGCGCCCATCACGACGAACGCTAGCCGAGGGCGCGGTCGAGGTGGACGGCGGCGCTTATGAGGGAGAGGTGCGTGAGCGCCTGGGGGAAGTTGCCGAGGGCCTCGCCGGAGGGGCCGATCTCCTCGGCGTAGAGACCGAGGTGGTTGGCGTAGGAGAGCATCTTTTCGAAGGCGAGGCGGGCCTCCTCGATACGGCCGGCTTTCGTCAGGCACTCCACTAGCCAGAAGGAGCAGAGGCTGAAGGAGCCCTCGTCGCCCACGAGGCCGTCGGGGGCGGCGGTGTCGGTCTTGTAGCGGTCTACCAGCGTGTCGTAGGTGAGCTCGTTCTGGATGTGGTCGAGGGTGGAGATCCAGCGTGGGTCCGTGGGGCCTACGAACTTGACGAGCGGCATGAGGAGGAGCGAGGCGTCGAGGGCATCCGATCCGTAGTACTGGACGAAGCTGCCCTTCTGCGGGTTCCAGCCCTTCTCCATGACCTCCTCGTAGATCTTGTCGCGTTCGGAGATCCAACGCCCTTCGCCCGCCGGAAGTCCACGCTGGCGGGAGATCCTCACGGCCCTCTCCAGGGCAACCCAGCTCATGACCTTGGAGGAGACGAAGTGGCGCCGGCCGCCGCGGACCTCCCAGATGCCCTCGTCTTCGAGCTGCCAGTTGTCGCAGAGCCAGTCGAGGATGCGGCGGAGGTTCTGCCAGAGGTCGTAGTCGAGGGGGGCTCCGTGCTTGTTGTAGAGGTAGGCGGCGTCGAGGATGGCGCCGTATAGGTCGAGCTGGAGCTGGCCGTAGGCCGCGTTGCCGAGGCGCACGGGCCGGGATCCCATGTAGCCGGAGAGGTGGTCGAGCTCCTCCTCCACTATTCTCGTGCGGCCGTCGATGCCGTAGAGGGGTTGAAGTAGGCCGTCCTCGTCCAGGGCACAGCGGTCGCGCAGCCAGCCCATGAACCTGTAGGCCTCGTAGTCGAAGCCGATGGAGATCAGGGCGTACAGGGTAAAGGCGGCGTCCCGGAGCCAGGCGTAGCGGTAGTCCCAGTTGCGCTCGCCCCCGATCCTTTCGGGCAGCCCCATCGTCGGGGCCGCGACGAGGGCGCCGGTCGGGTCGTAGACCATGAGCTTGAGGACGAGGGCCGAGCGGTGAACGAACTCGCGCCAGCGCCCGGAGTAGGTGCTGCCCGAGATCCAACGCCGCCAGTACCCGAGCGTGTCTTGCAGGCCCTCCTCGAACTCCCGCCGCGTGAACGGCGTCCTCGGCCCCTCCCCGTCCTCTACCTCCGAGAGCACGAATGTCGCCCGTTCGCCTTCGCCGAGCGTGAACTCCGCCCCCGCCCCGCCCCCACCCCACCCTTCGAGGGCCACGGCGGTCGAGAGCGAGAGCGAGGCGTGGGTGGCGCTTGCAGCGGCAAAGACCGCCCCCTTCTTACCGACGGAGACGCGGTGTTGGCCTCGGGCGTAGTCGAAGGCCGGTCGGCACTCCACCTCGAAACGCATCGAGCCGCGGACGACCCGCGCGCCGCGCACCAGGCGGGAGCGGTCCCCCGGCCGCGAGAGGATGGGCATGAAGTCGATCACCTCCGCCATCCCCCCGGAGGAGAAGAAGCGCGTCAGCAACACGTTCGAGTCCGGTAAGTAGAGCTGCTGGCTCCGCTCGTACTCCAAGGGCCGAAGCCGGAAACGCCCGCCCTTCTCGTCGTCCAGAATAGAGCAGAACACGGCCGGAGAGTCGAACGCCGGCAGGCACAGCCAGTCGATCGTCCCGTCCACCCCGACGAGCGCCGCCGTGTGGAGGTTGCCGATAACGCCGTGGTCGGCTATGGGGAGATAGCTCATAAGGCTTAAGGTTACAGGTTCTAGGCTTTAGGCTCCAGGGTACGGCCCCGTCGGCCGCAGCGATCTTCCAGAGACCACCTTTCCTCGACCCTTGTACCTCGAACCTCGAACCTCAAAACCTAACAACCAGCACGCCGCCCGCGATGATGAGGATCACCCCGAGGACTTTCAAGGCTCCGACGTCCGGGCTGCCGCCGAAGACGCCGAGGGCGTCGAGGATCAAGCCGAAGACGAGTTGGGAGGCGATGACCAGCGAGAGGGCTCGGGCGACGCCGCCCTGGGCCGCCGCGGTCGCTATGGCGCCGACGATCACGGCGCCGAGCACCCCAGAGCCCACGGCGAAGCCCACCGACCGGCCGGTGAACTCAGGCTTCGCGAGCGTCAGGGCGACGATAAGGGCCGTCAGGCTCGTGGTGAGGCCGGAGATGGCGACGAGCACCGGGGCGCCGAGCGCGCGCTGGGCCACCGCCGTCAAATTGGTCTGGACCGCCACGCACACGCCCGCGAGAACCGCGAGCAGGACCACCGCTCTCATGTACCTCCGAAAAGTATCCGCCTCAGGCCCGGCCGACCCGGAGCCGGCGGGATTATATCCCCCGCCGGCCGCGCCGTTTTCGTATATACGGGATCGGGTACATGTCAAGGGGCTTTTGGGCCCGTATTTGGCAAACAGACGGAGGAAATCATGGAAAAGATGCTCGGCGGTACCAGGATCAACTACCTCGGACACTCGGCCTTCAGGGTCGTGACGGCCGGCGGGGAGCAGATCCTCATAGACCCTTTTCTGACAGACAACCCGACGACGCCTGATGAGTTGAAAGAGGCCGGCGATGTCCACACCATCCTGGTCACGCACGGCCACTTCGATCACCTGGGCGACACCGTGCCCATCGCGCGGGAGACGGGCGCGACCGTGATCGCGAACTTCGAGATCTTCTCCTACCTCCAGGGGCAGGGATTGGAGAACGCCCAGCCCATCCAGAAAGGCGGGACGGCCCAGATCGGCGGTATAAAAATTACGGCGACCAACGCGTTCCATTCGTCAAGCATCCAGACGGAGGACGGGTCCGTGATCTACGGCGGCGAGCCGATGGGGTACGTGATCGAGTTCGAGAGCGGCTTCCGCCTCTACCACGCGGGCGACACCTCGGTCTTCGGCGACATGCAGCTCATCGGGGAGCTCTACCACCCGGACCTGGCCCTCCTCCCCATCGGCGACCGGGTGGTGATGGGCCCGTTCGAGGCCGCCCACGCCGCGCGCCTGCTCGGCGTCCAGCACGTCGTACCGATCCACTACGACACGGACGTCCTGCCGTTCTTCACGGGCACGCCCGAGAAGCTTCGCGAGCACCTGGGCGAGATCGCCCCGGGCGTGACGGTCCACGAGATGCAGCCCGGGGACGATCTGTCGAGCTAGCTAGTTTCGCTGACGCTTTCGGCGATCAGCATAGAGGGCCCCGGCTCGGAAGAGTCGGGGCCCTACGCGGTCGCGGATACTAGTACCAGCAGGGCCGTTCGTGAAAGCTCTCCTGTTGCCCCTATCGAGTCGCCGCCTATGCCGCCGAAGGCGCGGCGGGAGACCGTGAGGCCGAGGAGCGCGGCCAGCGGGGCGCAGAGCGCGGCGGGCAAGCCGACAATGCCGGCCAGCAACAGAAAGGGGAGCGGGGCGAGGATCGCTATCGCGATGCCGAGGCTCCGGCGCGGACCAGAGAGCGCCGCGACGAATGGAGCGGACGAGGAACCCGCTTCGGCGGGGCGGCCGAAGGTGAGCATGAGGAGCATCGTCGAGCGGGCGGCGATCTCGGCGGCGAGGAGCGTCGAGGCGGCGCGCAAGGGAGAAGCCTCCGCTAGGGCGGCGAGCGCCGTCGCAGCGGGCGCGTAGACCAGGAAGAGGGCCCCGAGGCCGCCGATTCCGACCCTGGTGTCCTTGAGGACCGCGCGGCGGCGCGCCGGGTCCCCGCGGACCATGAGGGCGTCCCCGACGTCGAGGACGCCGTCAGCGTGATGGAAGCCAGCGGCGAGGAGCACACCCCCGAGCGCCAGCACGGCGGCTAAGGAGGACGGAAGGGGAAACGCGAGCAGGACCAGTAGCGCGCCGAACAAACCTGTGAAGAGGCCGACAAGCGGGAGCAGGTAGCCAGTGCGGGCCGCATCGTCCAGGGAGGCGGCCCGCACGGGGAGGACGGTGAAGAAGGAGAGCAGGGCGCGCAATTACTTGATCCTGACCCCGATCCCGGCAACACAGAGGTAGACCTCCCCGGCCGCCGCCGCGGCCCGCTGGTTCGCGGTGCCCAAAGCGTCCCTGAAGGCCCGACCTTCTGCGCTCTCCGGCACGACACCGAGCCCGACCTCGTCGCTCACCAGCACGAACGGCGTCGGGAGCGTCGAGATCTCCTCCAGGAACCTCCCGAAGGCCGCCAGCGTCTCGTCTTCTCCGACGGCATGGAGCCGCGCCGAGACCCACAGCGTCAACGAATCGAGGAGCACGGCGTCCCAACGCCCCGCTTCCTCAGGCAACCGGGCGAGGTCGCCCGCCTCCACCGTGCCCCACGCGGCCGGCCGCCGCTCCTGGTGGAGCCGCACCCGCCGGCGCAGCTCCGGGTCGTCGTTCGGTAGCGCCGTGGCCACGTAGAGTACGCGCCCGCCCAGGGCGCCGGCCATGCGCTCGGCGTGGAGGCTCTTGCCGCTCCGCGCGCCGCCGAGGATGAGCGCCCTGACGCCTACAACGCCCCCCTGACGGCCTCCACCAGCGCCCCGTTCTCGTCCTCACCGCGCACGGCGACCCGGAAGAAGGCCGGCCCCAGGCCCACAAACGGCGCGCAGCCTCGGACTAGGACCCCCCGACGCGCCAGCCGCTCCGTCAGGCCCTCTGGTCCCTCGACGAGCAGGAAGTTGGCCGAGCCGGCAAAGACCGTGAGGCCCGGCAGCGCGGTGAGGTCCGTGGACAGCGCGTCCCGAAGCCGCGCCACCTCCCGGACGGACCTCTCGGCGAAACCCGTGTCGCGGGCGGCGGCGGTTCCGGCGGCGGCGGCGACCGCGTTCACCGGCCAGGAAGGCTGCAGCGCCTGTACCCTGGCCGCGTCCGGGCAGATCAGGCACCCCAGCCGCAGCCCCGGTATGGCGAAGAACTTGGTAAAAGACCTCGCGACGAAGAGGTGGGCGTCCACGGCGTCGGCCACGCTGGCGTCGGGCACGAAGTCCACGAACGCCTCGTCCACGACGAGCACGGCCCCGGCGTCCCGGACGCGGGCGGAGATCTCCATCACCATCCGGCGTCCGAGCACCTCGCCGGTCGGGTTGTTCGGGTTGCAGAGAAAGACGACCGCCGCCCCGTCCAGGTCCGTGAACGCCTCCGGGTCGAGTGCGAAGCCGTCCTCCGGGCGGCGGACCACGCGGCGCACCGGCAGCAGCCCCGCGGCCTCCGCGGCGGGCGCGTACTCGCTGAAGGTTGGCTCCAGGATCACGGCGGCCCCACGCTCCCCGGCGGCGCGGGCGGCGAGGAAGAGGGCCTCCGCACCACCGTTTGTCGGCACGATCCTCTCCGGCCTCACCCCTACGTAGGCGCCGAGGGCCTCGCGCAGGCCGTGGTACGAAAGGTCCGGGTACCGGCCGGTGTCCTCCTCCAGCGCCCGCCGGGCCGCCTCCAGGGCCATTGGGGGCGCGCCGAGTGGGTTGATGTTCTGGCTGAAGTCGAGAAAATCCGCTTCGGGGACGTCCAGCATCCGCGCCGCGGCCCCGCCGTGCGCCCCGTGGTGGCGGGCACCGGCATGTTCCGCCCAGCCCTCAGCCACGCCGCGCGGCCTTCAGGAGCAGGGCGGCGAGCGCGACCATGACGCAGACCCGACGCATCAGCGCGACGGCCCGGCCGATGTCGTCCGCGTTCGGCGGCCGGCCGTCCCCGAGGACGGGACCTCGACGCTCTACCCCTCCGTAGAAGTTCGTGCCGCCGAGCCGCAGACCCAGGGCGCCCGCGAAGGCCGCTTCGACGTGCCCCGCGTTCGGGCTGGATGAGAGCGGCCCGTACCTGCGGACCGTCCCGAGCACCCGGGCCGGAGAGACGGAGGCC
>Ga0136630_1001289_pt1 | contig 10177 bp, 7 predicted proteins | sample AntDrymUQ5682106_2_FD_105496 | JGI IMG/M metagenome (GOLD analysis project Ga0136630, IMG submission 105496) | Polar desert sand microbial communities from Dry Valleys, Antarctica - metaG UQ568 (21.06) | ecosystem: Environmental > Terrestrial > Soil > Desert | place: Antarctica: Dry Valley...
ACCCGTCCCAGGTCGTTGCGGAGCAGATCGACGATCATGAGGTTCTCGGCGAGGTCCTTCTCGCTGTTGGCCAGTGCGTCGCGGGCGGCAAGGTCGTCGGCTCGTGTCGCGGCCCGCCGCCTGGTCCCTTTGATCGGCTTGCTCTCCACCGCGCCCCTCCGGTCGATGTGCAAGAAGCGCTCGGGGGAGGAACTCAGGACTGACAGCTCCCCGAAGCGCAGCAGCGCCGCATAGGGCGCGGGATTGGCGTGGCGCAGGTGGCGGTACGCCTGCACGGGGTCGACGCGGACATCCGCGGTGATGGCGTTGGTGAGACACAGTTCGTAGGACTCGCCGTCGCGGATCTCGCGCTGGCAAGCGGCCACCAGCCGCCGGTAGGTCCCGGCGTCGTGGCGGAACCGCCAGGCTGGGCTTGCTCCAGAGCCCGGCGTTGCGGCTGTCGGCGTTGCGGCTGTCGCCGGCGTTGCGGCTGTCGCTGGCGATGCCGTCGAGGCCGGCGTTGCGGCAGACGTCGTTGCGGAGGTTCGCGGCGGCAGCGGTGGCTGCTCGACGAGTAGGCGCAGCCGCTGCTGGGTCTGGTCGAGCCAGCGCTCGGCCTGTTGGCGGGTCGCCGGCTGGCTGAGGGCAACCAGGAAGGCCGGTCCCGCGGAATGGTTCACGACCAGCATGCGGTCGGCGAACAGCATCGCCGCGTCGGGTGTCGGCGCCGGATGGCTGCCGCGGCCGCCACACTCCGCCTTCAACTCATAACCCAGAAAACCGACATAGCCGAGGTCGAAATCCCAGGTCACCGTGGGACTGTCCAGCTGCCGGCGGTGGAGTTGCGCGTCCAGGTAGTCCAGGAACGGCAGCTGCTGGCAGTCGCTGCGGCCCTGGGACTCCACCAGCACGGTGCCGCGCTCGACGTCGTGGGTGACGTACTCGGCATGGGGGCCGGTGTCGTCGCCGAGATACGAGAAGCGGCTGCCAGCGGTCTGCGCACAGCCGTCCAACCAGAAGGACCGCTCAGCGCCGGCGAACAGCTCGAGGTAGGCCTGCTCCGCGTCGACCGGAACGTCCAGCTCGAGGACGTGCACCCGGAAGCGCTGCTCGTCGAGAGCCAGGCGTGGGTCGGGCGCGGGGACGGGGATCGCCGATCGCGGTTGAGCCGATCGCGGTTGTGCCGAGCGTCGCCGCCCACCATGCCAGCGTTCGGTCAGCTGCCGAAAGTTGTCCAGCAGCGTTGCGCCGTGCTCAGTGCAGATGGACTCGGGATGGAACTGCACGCCCCACAGGGGCCGTGTGCGATGACGCAGGCCCATGACCAGTCCGTCGTCGCACCAGGCGCTGCGCCGCAGCACCGGGGGTAGGTCGCAGACCGCCAGGGAGTGGTAGCGCACCGCGGTGAACGGTGAGGGGATGCCGGCGAACAGCCCGTCGCCGGCGTGGTGGACCTTGGCCAGCCGGCCGTGCACCGGTTCCGGCGCGTGCCCCACCGTCGCTCCGAAGGCGTGGCCGATCCCCTGGTGGCCAAGGCAGACGCCGAGCAAGGGCACGTGGCTGTGCCGGATGGCCGCCATGCTCAGGCCGACGTTGGCGGCTCGCTGCGGGCGTCCAGGCCCTGGCGAGACGACGATGTTGTCGAAGCCCGCGTTGGCGAGGTCGGACCAGCCGACCTCGTCGTTGCGGACAACCTCGGGCGCAACCCCGTTCACCTCGGCGATGAGCTGGTAGAGGTTGAAGGTGAAGGAGTCGTAGTTGTCGATCAGCAGCGACTTCACGGTCATGGCGGCTGCAATGCGGGCAGGTCCGCGACGACGTCACGCAGGGAGCCGCTGCCGGTCAGCTGCGTGAACCAGCGCCAGGCGATATGTGGTGCGCGGCCGTCGATGTCGGGCGCGCCGCGTGCTTGGCGCACGTCGTCCAGCCCGACCGTGCGCACCTTGACACTGAAGCGCGTCAGGCCTGAGGTGTTCGGCACGCTGGCGTGCAGCTGGGCGCCGGAGAAGCACAGCAGGTCCCCGGGCTCGATGACGACGCGGACCTCACCAGCGGCGTCGATGGGTCCGCTGGGAACTGGGACGAGGGGACGGCCATCCGGCTGGTCCAGGTCCCACCCGGCACTGGTGTTGGGTACCGGCCGCTTCCAGTAGGCGGGGTAGAAGGCCACGGTTCGCGCGGCGGTGATCGGATAGATGGGCGTCCACCAGTTGGTCTGCGCGAGCACGTTGGACGACCAGGTGTCGCGGTGCACGCCGAGCGTGCCGGCAGGCGTCTGGTCGGCGTGGGCCTGGACCCGCAGGTACAGCCAGTCCCAGTACGCCGTCGCCGTGTCCATGCCGAGCTCGTGCAGGACGGACACGAAGGCTTCGCGCACGGCGGGATGCTTGCGGTAGCGGCGCTGCAGTGCGCTGACCTCCGCGGCGAACTCCTCGGGTGCCGACCCCAGCTGGGCGTGCTGGGGATCGTCGCCGAGGGCGGCGCGAACGAGGCTGTCGGTCTCGGCGCGGAAAGCATCCAGCCCAGTCACCGAGCGGAAGACCAGCAGGGCGCCGTCGAAGACAAGATCGCTGCGATGCCGGTCATCCAGCGGACCCGTGAGCAGGTGCAACGCGGTGGTCAACGGTGCGATCTCGATCTTTGCGGCGGAAACGAAGGCTGGCGTCAGGGCAACCAGGCCTGCCAGACGTCGCTGTTGTCCTGCGCCCACTGCTCGGCGGCTTCGTCGGGCTCCATGCCCTCGTCGTCGACCATCGCGGCCATCTCGTTCTGCTGATCGTTGGTCAGCTCGAAGCTCTGCAGGAAGGTCATCACCGCGGGGGCCTTTTCCTCCAACTGCGCCGAGACCGCCTTGAACAGCACGTCCTCCGGGTAGCCGCAGTCGCGCTGTGCCTTCGGCTTGTCGCCACACTCATCGGTGTAGGGCGGCAGCTCCACCTGGGTCAGGTCGTACTTGGCGTGCGCCCAGTGGGGTGTGTAGAAGTACATCAGCAGCGGCTCTTGGTTCTGATAGGCGGTGTCCAGGGTCGTCAGCAGCGCCGCCTCCGAGCCGGACTGCACCACCTCGAATGGCAGGTCGAGGTTCTCGATGATCTCGGCGTCGAAGGACACGAAGCTGGGGTCACCGGCCAGGAACTGGCCCTGGTCCCCGGTCTCGGCGGAGGCGAACAGCTCGGCGTTGTCCGCCAGGCCCTCCCAGGACGCGATCTCGGGATGCTCTTCGACCACGTAGGTGGGGACGAACCAGCCGATCTTGCCGACCGCGCCGAGCTCGCCGGCGTCCATCACCGTCTGTTCCTGCTCGATGAAGGTCTCGATGTTGTCGGCGTGGCCCGACGGCCACACCTCCATGACCGCGTCCAGGTCGCCGGCCGCCAGGCCGGCCCACTGGGCGTTCTCGTCGATGTCGGTGGTTTCGACGTCGGCGCCCATCTCCTCGGACAGCAGGTACTGGGCCAGCGCGGCGTCCACCGCCGAGCCGGTCCACGGGTTGACCGCGATGTTGACCTCGACGCCTTCGGCGCTGGCGGCGCTGTCGCCGCCCTCGGAGGCGCCTGGCGCCGCCGCGTCGTCACCGTTGTCGCCACCGCACGCGACCGCCACTAGCACGATGGCGAGGGTGAGGCAGGCGCGTCGGGTCCATTCAGCCGGTCGGTTCATAGCCTCGCTCCTTCGGTCGAAATGCCAGTTCTCAGGTTCTCAGGTGGCGGTCGGCCGCGGTTGCGCGCCGAACGCCTGGGTCACGCGGTCCAGCACAATGCCCAGCAGCACGATGGCCAGCCCGGCCTCCAGCCCTCGCCCGATCTCACCCTTGGTCAGCCCGAAGACCACCTCCAGGCCGAGGCCGGTGGCGCCGACCAGTCCCGCGATGATCACCCCCGCCAGGACCATCATGATGGTCTGGTTGACGCCCAGCAGAATGGTGGGGCGAGCCAGCGGCAGCTGCACGCCGAGCAGCAGCTGACGTGGGGTGCAGCCGGAGGAGATCGCGGCCTCGATGGTCTGCCGAGGAAGCCGGCGGATGCCAAGGTTGGTGAGGCGGATCGCGGGCGGCAGGGCGTACACCACAGAGGCGATCAGCCCCGCGACGCGCCCGAAGTTGAACAGGGCGATGACCGGGATGAGGTAGACGAACGCTGGCATGGTTTGGGCGGCGTCCAGGAGCGGTCGAAGCACCTTGGCGAACCGGTCGCTGCGTGACGCGACGATGCCGATGGGCACGGCGATCACGACGCTGGCTGCCGCGGCGACCGCCACCTGCGTGAAGGTGTCCAGCGACTCGTCCCACATGCCCAGCGTTCCGACCGCTGCGAAGGCGGCGATGCTGTAGGCCGCGACGCCCGGTCCGGCTTTGACCCACGCCAGGGCGAACACCGCCCCGGTGAGCAGCCACCAGGGGAGCGCGGTCAGCGCGCGCAGCAGCGGATCCAGGACGTAGACGATGAGACCGTCGCTGAATGCGCGGGTGGCATCGAGGACGGTGGCGCGAAGCCATTGGTAGACGGCTTCGGTAGCAGGGACCAGGTTGACCAGGCCGGAGCCGGGGGCGTCGGAGTCCCAGCCGACCTGCCGACCGAGCAGGTACAACCCCGCCAAGAGCGCGGCGGCGACGGCCAGCCACGCGCGACCGGTGATCCAGCCGGGCAGCGAGCGGGGGGCGTGCCGGCGTTCGCCCGCGGCGGCGCTGATGCGGTCGAGGAGGATGGCCACGATGACGATTGCCAACCCCGCCTGCAGCGCGCGGCCGACATCGATGCGCTGCAGCGCACGCAGCACGCTGCGCCCCAGGCCGGTCCCGCCGACCAACGAGCCGAACACCACCAGTGACAGCGCCATCATGATGGTCTGGTTGATGGCGGCCATGATCGCCGGCAGCGCCACCGGTAGCTGCACCTTGGTCAGCAGCTGACGGGGGGTGGAACCGACCGACTCGCCGACTTCCAGGTCGACCTTGGGCACCGTGCGAATGCCGAGGGCCGTCAGGCGGATGGCTGGCGGGATGGCGTAGACAACCGTGGCGATCAGCGCGGCGGTGTCGCCGATGGAGAACAGCAGCACGACGGGGATCAGATAGACATACGCGGGCATGGTCTGCATGGTGTCCAGCAGCGGGCGCAGCGCGGCCTCGGCCCACGGACGGCGGCCGGCCCAGATGCCCAGCGGCAGCCCGATGACCAGCGACAGGGCGACCGACACGGTCATCAGGCCCAAGGTGAGCATGCTGTCTTCCCACAGGCCCATGAACCCCAGCAGCGCCAATCCCGCCACCGAACCGATCGCCAAGCGCCAACCCTGCAGCCGCCAGGCCAGCAGACCGGTGGCGACCCAGACGCCGAACCAGCCCAGGGTCGTCAGCGTGTCCTCGGCCCACTCGATGGCGGCCTCGAGCCCCTCGGTGACAGGATCGAACAGATAGCGGAACACCCAGCTGTCGGTGTTGGTGACCAGCCAGTTGGCGGCGGCGTCGCCGGCGCCGGCGACGCCGGCGTACCAGGCCTGCGGGAAGTCGGCGGCGAAGCCGCTGGCGATTGTGGCGACGATCAGCAGCCCAAGGGCTCCCAGCGCGACCGCGTGGTCGCCCAGGCGTGCGCCGGAGGCTGCCCGTGGCCGCAGCCGCACCTCAGCGGTGGCCATTGCCCGCTTTGCCGTAGACCGCGGCCATCACCGCGTCTCGGTCCACCGTGCCGATCACGGCATCGCCGTCGACGATGCGCACCGGCCGGCCGTCGTTGGAGACCAGCGGGATGAGCTCGTGCACCGTCGTGTCGGCGGACGCGGTCGGCCCGTCATCGCCACCTCGCGTGAGTTCGTCATTGCCTGCGGCGCCGGGTCGGTCATTGCCAGCCGGCATGGCCGACATGATCCAGCGTGCCGTCAGAATGCGCGAGCGGTTGACGTCGCGGGTGAAGTCGGCGACGTAATCGTCGGCAGGAGCGGCGACCAGGTCCTGCGGCGTGCCGATCTGCACGATGTCGCCGTCACGCATCACGGCGATGCGGTCACCGAGCTTGAGCGCTTCGGTCAGGTCGTGGGTGATGAAGATCATCGTCTTGCGCATCGAGGCTTGCAGGCGGATGACCTCGTCCTGCATGTCACGGCGAATCAGGGGGTCCAGTGCGCTGAACGGCTCGTCGAACAGCAGCACGTCAGGCTCGGTGGCCAGCGCACGGGCCAGTCCCACCCGCTGCTGCATGCCACCGGACAGCTCGTCGGGGTAGGCCTGCTCCAACCCGCTCAGCCCGACGACGTCCAGCAGCTCACTGGCGCGCTCGTAGCGGGACTGCCGGGACTCGCCGCGCACCTCCAGGCCATAGGCGACGTTGTCGAGCACGCGCCGGTTGGGCAGGAGCCCGAAGTGCTGGAAGACCATGCTGACCTGGTGGCGTCGCAGCTCGCGCAGCTGTCGCGGCGCCATCGCCAAGACGTCGGCGCCGTCGATGCTCACTGACCCGGCGGTCGGCTCGATCAGCCGCGACAGGCAGCGGATCAGAGTCGACTTGCCGCTGCCGGAAAGGCCCATGACCACGAAGATCTCGCCACGGGCCACGTCGAAGGTGACGTCGCGGACCGCGGCGACGCAGCCGGTCGCCGACCGCATCTCGTCGCGAGGCAGGCCGGCGTGCTCGGAACCGATGATCCGCTCGGCGCGAGGGCCGAACACCTTCCACAACCCTTGGCAGGCCACCTTGGTCTGCCGGTCGGTCTGCAACGTCGTCATCGACCCGCCCGCCTCGACGTGGTCCGCGCTATGCCCCCGTCATTCTGCACCCTGGCTCACCAGAACGGGTGAATCGCGTGGCGGTCGTCGCCGGGGATGGTGGAAGTGTCCCAGTACTCGTCACGTTGCCCGTCGCCGTGGCCGCCGCGCCGGTCCGTGGTCATGACACCGGATTGCCGGCGCGACAGGGGTCGAGGTACGGGGATGCGCTGGCGCCCGTGCTGTCCTTGCCCGCGCCGGTGCTGTCCGTGCCTGCCCCGGTCGGTGGTCTGGCGGTTGCCGATGCCGAAACGGTCGAGGCGGAACAGCTCGATGTTGTGTCGCGTCGTCTCGCGCTCGGCGAGGTCCGCCATGATCTCGCCGATCACGCTGGCGAACTTGTAGCCATGGCCCGAGCAGGGCGAGGCGAACGACACCTGTGGGTACTGCGGGTGCAGGTCGATGATGAAGTGCTTGTCCGGGGTGTTGGTGAAGTAGCAGGTCTGCAGCGCCATCGTCGGGCCGAAGCCGTCGGGGAAGTGGCGCGCCGCGAACTCGCCGAGCATGACCTCGTCGGCCGGGCGTGGCTCGCGGTCGAGCTCTTCGGGGTTGCCGAACTCCTCGAAGTGGTGGTACTTGCCGAACTTGAACCCCGGCACCCCGAAGGCCGGGAAGCCATAGAAGCGGCCTTCGTCGACCAGCAGGTTGAACACGGGGAAGCGCTTCGGGCTGAACAGCTTTGGCTTTCGCGGCTGCAACCAGGCCAGGACCTGGCGCTCGGGAACGGCCAGCCGATCCAGGAACGGCAGCAGCTTACGGTTCCATGCGCCGGCGGTGATGACGAGGCGCTCGGCGGTGTAGGTGTCCTTGTCGGTGGTGACCCGCACCCCGTCGCGCGTCGGCTGCCAGTCGAGCACCTCCTCTCGCCCGTGGACGACGGCGCCCTCGGCCTGGGCGGCCTGCACGTGGGCCACGATGCAGCGCTCTGGCAGCAGGAAGCCGCCGTCGGGCTGGTACACCGCCATCGTCTCGCGCGGCAACCGGTAGCCGGGGAAGCGGTCCGTCAGCTCCCGGCTGGTCAGCACATCGTGCGGCAGGTCGTGCTCCAGGCACGACTGCAGGGATCCCTTGAACACCCAGCTGTCCGACGGGCTGGCGTCGACCGAGCCGGTGGTGTGCAGCAGCCGCTCCCCGGCCCGCGACTGGATCGAGCGCCACAGCTCGTAGGAGCGCTGCAGCAGCATGACGTAGGAGGGGTCCTCGTAGTAGGCGAGGCGGATGATGCGCGTCTCGCCGTGGGAGGAGCCCATGGCGTGGGGGATGTCGTAGCGTTCGATGCCCAGCACCCGCTTGCGGCGCCGGGCCAGCTGGTACAGCGTCGAGCTGCCCATCCCGCCGACGCCGAGCACGATGACGTCGAAGTGGCGGTCGGCGCGATCTTCGCGGTGGAGACGCTGCATGCCGCTAGCCCTTCATCCGTCGACCGTCGGGGTCGAAGAACGGTGTTGGCGCCACGGTGGCGGTAACCGGGCGGTCATTGATCGCGACCACCACCCTGCTGCCGTTCCAGGCGTGGGACGTGTCGACGTAGGCCATGGCCAGGTGCCGTTCCACGGTCGGACACCAGTGGCTCACGGTGACATGGCCGAGCTGCTCGCCGGGATGGACGTGGTCCTCCTGTTCCCCGGCGCGCGGCCCGGATTGGATCTCCTCGCGAACCGCATCGATGTCACCGATCGAGGAGACCACGTCGCCGGGGTTGGCGGCGGTTTGGGCGTCCAGGGTGAGGCCGACCCAACGTTGCTCGGGCCCCGAGTCCTGGACCGCGAGCAGCGCGTCTCGTCCGATGAAGTCGCGTTTGTCGAAGCGGATCCAGCGGTCGAGGCCGACGTGGAAGGGCGTCTGGTCCTGGCTGATGTCCGGCCCGTACAGCGGCAGCGACTTCTCCAGCCGGAGCGTGTGCATGGTCTGGGAGCCGTAGGGCTTGAGGCCATGCTCCTTGCCGTCGGCGCGCAGGCGCTCCCAGATCCCGACGGCCTCGTCGGCGGGGATGTACAGCTCGAAGCCGAGCTCTCCGGTGTAGCCCGAGCGGGATACCAGCACCTGGGTCTCGCCGATGCTCCCGGTGGTGAAGCGGAAGAAGCGCAGGGTGTCGAGGTCGGCGTCGGAGACCATTTGACTGAGCAGCTCGCGCGACTTTGGCCCTTGCACCGACACCAGCGCGATCGTGGCCGTGATGTCGGTGACGTACGCGCCGGCGCCGATCGCGTGGTCGGCGATCCAGCGGTGGGTGGTCAACCGGGGACCGGAGCTGGTCACGACCATGAAGTGCTCGTCGTGGAACTTATAGACGGTGACGTCATCGATGATCCCGCCTTCGGGATTGCAGATCGTCGAGTAGCGGACCCTGCCGGGGTCCATGTCGCGAATCTCGTTGACGAGCAGGTGGTTCAGCAGCCGCTCAGCCCCGGGGCCCTTGATGTCGACCTCGCCCATCGACGACAGGTCCTGCATGCCGATGTTGGAGCGGGTATTGACGTGCTCGGCGACTGCCGACGTGTAGCTGGCGGGAAAGAGAAAGTCGCCGCCGCCCTTGACCATCTGCGCGCCGGCGCGCACGTGCGCGTCGTACAGGGCCGATCTGCGTTCCGCCATCGGTTGGGCCTTTCTGGTTGGGGAAGTGGTGGGCGGTCGGTCCGCCGTTGCGGCGATGCTCCGTGTTGCCACCGCGGCGCTGCTCACAGCACGCGGCGGATCTCCTGCTCAAAGCCGATGACGTGGTCGCGGAGCACCGCCTCGGCTCGATCGGAATCGCCGTCGCGGATGGCGGCGAGCAGGTCGCGGTGCTCCGTGACGGCCTGCTCCAGCCGGGTGACCCGCTCGAGCACCAGGAACCACAGCCGCAGGCTGAGCACGAAGTACTCCTCGAGGGTCGCGGCGAGGTACCGGTTGTGGCTGCAACGGTGGACGTGGCGGTGAATGCGCTGGTCGAAGCGCATCAGCTCGGTCTGGTCGGCCACGGCGTGTCGAGCGTCCAACCAGGTCAGCAGCCGTGTTGCCTCGTCGCGTTCTGCTTGGGTCGCCCGCTTGGCCGCGAGCCGCGCGGCGTGGCCCTCAATCTCGACGCGGACCTCCGCGATGCTGGCGAGGTCGCGAATGTCGATGTGGGTCACGAACATCCCCCGCCGTGGCGCCACCTCCACCAGCTTCTCGTCCGCAAGCCGGCGCAGCGCCTCGCGGACAGGCGTGCGGCCGAGAGCGAGCTCGGCCATCAGCGCACGCTCATCGACCGTCGCGCCCGGCAGCAGCTGCAATGAGATGATCCGATCGCGGATCAGGTAGTACGCCTTCTCCGCCAGCGACCTGGTCTCGGTGCGCTCGGGGTCGACGGTCAGCAGCGCCGGCAGCGCGTAGCGGCTGTCGGTGTCCACCCCGCTCGACTGGGTAGCCCTTGCCGCTAAGTCGATCTGGTCCACGACTGATATATTAGCCGTGTATCAA
>Ga0136630_1001291_pt1 | contig 10173 bp, 10 predicted proteins | sample AntDrymUQ5682106_2_FD_105496 | JGI IMG/M metagenome (GOLD analysis project Ga0136630, IMG submission 105496) | Polar desert sand microbial communities from Dry Valleys, Antarctica - metaG UQ568 (21.06) | ecosystem: Environmental > Terrestrial > Soil > Desert | place: Antarctica: Dry Valley...
CGACGAGACGTACCGCGGCCCCGCGCCCTTCTCTGAGCCCGAGACCCGCAACGTGCGCGAGCTCGTCTCGCGGCGCCAGGTCACCACGCTGATCAGCAACCACACCTTCTCGAACCTGGTGCTGCGCCCGCCGGGCCTGGCCTCGGAGGGGCCGCCGCCGGACGAGGACCGCGGCTACAAGGCGCTGGGGGACGCGATGGCCGCCGCCAACGGCTACGCGAGCCAGTACGGCTATCAGCTCTACGACACGACCGGGTCGACCGACGACTGGTCCTACTACGCGACCGGCGGCTTCGGCTACACGTTCGAGATCGGCCCCTCGAACTTCCACCCCCCGTTCGCCGACGTCGTGGCGGAGTGGGAGGGGACGAGCACCGCCGCCGCCGGCGGCAACCGCGGGGCCTACTACCTGGCACAGGAGAGCACCGCCGACCCGGCCCGTCACTCTCTGCTGGCGGGGCGTGCGCCCGCCGGCGCGACCCTGCGACTGCGCAAGTCCTTCCTGACCGAGACCTCGCCGGTTGTCGACGAGCTCGGCCGCGAGGGCGCACGCCGCAGCGTCCGCGACACGCTCGACTCGACGCTGCTCGTGGGGCGCGACGGGGCCTTTTCGTGGCACGTCAATCCCTCGACGCGGCCGATCGTCGCGCGCGACCGTGGCCGTGCGGCGACCGGGTCCCCGAGCGCCGCGCAGACGTTCGCGGAGGACCCGCCCGACGAGCTGTCCTGCCAGGACGCGGCCTTTGCGCCAACCCCTCCGCCCACCTGCTACGAGGACAACACGATCACGATTCCGGGCGCTCCGGCAGACAACGGGCGCGCGAGCATCCGCATCGACTGGGGAGCGCCGACGAGCGACTACGACATGGCCGTCTACCGCCGCGGCTCAGACGGAGCGCTGACCCCGGTCGGCGTCTCGGGCCAGGGCGACACGACCTTCGAGCAGGTGATCCTCGCCGATCCCGCGCCGGGCGAGTACGTGGCGCGGGTGTTCGCCTACGAGGCACCGGCCACCGACCCCTGGGCGGGAGAGGTCACCTTCGCGGGCCCCGAGCCCTTCCGCCCGGCGCGCAAGGAGACCTGGCGGCTTACCTGCGAGCGCCCGCGCGGCAGGGTGCGCGAGGCGCGCGACGTGCTGATCGAGCGCGGCGAGCGGCAGGATCTCGACCTGAGCTGCTGATGCGCCCGGGGGCCCCGATGAGGGGCTTCGGCGGCGGAGGTGCGCGCGAGCCCGTCGAGCGGCCGGCCGACCGCGGCGTGCGGCGCGCCAACTTGCGCCGCGTCGGGCGTCTCTTCGGCCCCTACCGCGGCGTGCGCGAGAACCTGCGCTTCGCGAGCCCCGATGCGACCGACGAAGAGATCGAGGACGCCGCACGCGCGGCTCGAATCCACGACCTGATCGCCTCGCTGCCGGACGGCTACGACACAGAGGTCGGCGAGCGCGGCTACCGCTTCTCGGGCGGGGAGAAGCAGCGGATCGCGATCGCGCGCACGACGGCGCTCTGACGCCGAACTCAGCCGGGTGGGCTGGGCGTCGCCTCTAGCTCGGGTGGCAGCGCCTTCGGCCCGTCGGGATAGAGCCAGGCCAACTCCTCCGCGGTCATCTCGAGCGTGTTCGCCGCTTCGGCCGGGGCGCCGACGACGAGCCACAGCTGGTCGGCGTCGGTGTCGTTGAAGAGCTGGCGCACCGTGGCCGGCTCGACGTAGAGCGCCGACAGCGGCTCGGTCAGCGTGACGAGCTCCTCGCCCAGCCGGCAGCGACCCGTGCCCTCGAGCAGTAGGTAGAGCTCGGCTTGCGATCGATGGCGATGGCGCGTCGAGGCCTGCCCGGGGGCGAGGCGCCACATCCGTGCCCCAAGGCGATCCGCCTCGAGTTGCTTCGCCAGATCGGTGTTCAGCACCCCCATCTGGTTCGAAGGGCGCCAGAAGGCCTCGGAGGCCGGTAGTACCCGGAAGCCCGTGGTCACCCTTCCAGCCGGGCTTCCTCGAGGTCGAGGTCGCGTTGCACGCGGCGCAGCACCTCGTCGGAGATCCGGTGCTCGTTGCGCATCCGCACCAGCGTGTCGCGCTCGGCCTGGAGGAGCTCGGTTCGCAGGCGCATGAAGGCCCCCGTTCGATCCTCGTAGTCGATGCCGTCGCCGTCGCCGTCGCCGTCGCCGTCGGACTCGCCGATCAGGTTGGCAAAGCGCCGGCGGCGATAGTCGTAGAGCCCGCGCAGGCGGTCGGCGGTGGCGCCGCGCACCCAGTCCTCGCCCGCCAGCTCGTCGATGCGATCGATCGCCGCCTCGGCCGCTCGCAGGCGCGCCTCGCTCTCCTCGCGCGCTTCGGAGTCGTCGTCCTCGAGGTCGAGCGCGCGGATCAGCGGCGGCAGCGACAGGCCTTGGAGCACCAGCGTCCCCACGATCACGCAGAAGGTGAGGAAGATGATCAGGTCGCGCCCGGGGAAGGGCTCGCCGCCGGTGAGGGTCTCCGGAACCGCAAGCGCCGCGGCGAGCGAGACCGCGCCCCGCAGCCCGGTCCAGCTGACCAGGAGCGTCGATTGCCACCGCGGCGACGGGTCCCGCTCGCGCAGGCGGGGGCTCAGCCTGCGGGGGAGATAGGTGAGCAGGAAGACCCACACGATCCGAGTGACGATCACCGCCGCCACGACCGCCACGGCGTAAAGGGCGAGGCTCGCCGGCCGCTCGCCCGCCAGCCCGTCGAGCAGCGGGCGCAGCTGGAGCCCGATCAGGACGAACAGCGCCGTGTTCAGCAGGAAGGTGAGGATCTCCCAGATCGAGAAGGCCTGGATGCGTGTGCTGGGCGCGATCAGCTGCGGCGCGCGCCAGCCGAGGTAGATGCCGACCGTCACCGCCGCCAGCACGCCGGAGACGCCGATCGCCTCCGCGGGTAGGTAGGCGAAGTAGGCGGTGAACAGGGAGATCGTGATCTCGACGGGCGGGTTCTCGAGCCGTCGCCGGATGGCCGCCACGACGAACCCGATCGCGAGCCCGACCGCCACGCCGCCGATCGCGCTCAGCACGAACTGGAGGCCCGCCATCCACAAGGAGAAGGAGCCCGACAGCACCGCGCCGAGGGCGAAGCGATAGGCGACGAGCGCCGTGCCGTCGTTGATCAGGCTCTCGCCCTCGATGATCGTCACGACGCGGCGTGGCGCGCCGAGCCGCGCCGCGATGGCGGTCGCGGCGACTGGGTCGGTCGGCGAGACGATCGCGCCGAGCACGAAAGCGACCGGCCACGCGAGCCCGATGACCACGTGCGCCACCAGCGCGACACTCACCATCGTCGCCAGCACGAGCCCGACCGCAAGCAACGAGATCGGGCGCAGGTTCGCGCGCAGGTCGCGCAGCGACGAGAAGAACGAGGCGCCGTAGAGCAGCGGCGGCAGGAAGATCAGCAGCACCAGGTCGGGCTCGAGCTCGACGGCCGGGACGCCGGGCACGAAGCCGATGCCGAGGCCGCCCAGCACGAGCAGGATCGGGTAGGGCACGTGCGTCCAGGTCGCCAGCAGCAGCAGGCCGACGACGGACACGAGCAGCCCGAGCAGCACGATCTCGAACTGGTGGTCCATCGCCTTGACCTTATTGACGGGCCGCCCGCACTCCTGACTAACCTCAACCGCCGTGTTCGCGCCACCGATCGACCGCCTGATCACGGAGTTCGCGCGCCTGCCGGGGATCGGCCAGCGGACAGCTCAGCGGCTCGCCTTCTACGTGTTGCGGCTCTCGCCCGAGCAGGCGCTGCCGCTCGCGGAGGCGATCCGCGAGGTCAAGGAGTCGGTCGGGCTGTGCGAGATCTGCTTCAACCTGGCCGTCGGCCCGCGCTGCCGGATCTGCGAGGACGAGCGCCGCGACGCCGACGTGATCTGCGTGGTCGAGGAGCCGAGCGACGTGATCCCGATCGAGCGCACCCACGAGTGGCGTGGGCGTTACCACGTGCTCGGCGGCGCGCTCTCCCCGATCGACGGCATCGACCCCGAGGACCTGCACTTGGAGGAGCTCGCGAGGCGGGTGGAGAGCGGCGCCGTGCGCGAGGTCGTGGTGGCGACCAACTCGACGACGACGGGCGAGGCCACCGCTCTCCACATCGCAGATCTCTTGCGCGAGCGCGCGCCGCAGGCCGCGGTCACCCGCCTGGCGAGCGGCCTGCCGGTGGGGGCCGACCTCGAGTACGCGGACGAGATCACGCTCGGCAAGGCTTTCCAGGGTCGCCGCGCGTTGTGAGCGAGCGCGCCCCCTGGCGGCGCCGCCGGCGGCTCGCTGCGATCGTCGCGAACGCCGTGCTCGCGCTGTCGGTGGTCGTGGTCCCGTGGTACGCGCTCGCCGCGTACACGCCGAGCGGCTGGCAGGCCACGTGGCTGGCGCGCCTCGCGCTCGTGCTGGCGCTCGCCGGCATCGTGCTTCTGCGCCTCGGGCGACCGCCGCGCGACCTGCTGGCGCCCTCGCTGCTGGCGCTCGTGCTGGTGGCCTATCGCGTCGCGCTGCCGCCCGACTTCGGCTTCGACCTCGACGGGCTCGAGGTGCCCGTAGAGCGGCGGCCCGGCGCCTTGATCGCGCTCGCGTCCGCCGTCGCGGCCTTCGGCGTGCCGCTCAGCGTGGAGCTCGCACGCAGATCGCGGCGATCGGGGAGCACCGGACGGAGCTCCTCGGCGTAGGAGATCGAGTGGCGGTGGAGCGTGCCGTCGTCATCGGTCGCGTAGGCGCCCATGCGCCACAGCGGCGGCGAGTAGGCGTGGATCGTGACCGCCGGCACGTCGCCCCAATGCGACATGCGGTGCACCTCGGAGGCATCGAAGCAGAAGGAGTCCCCGGGCCCGTAGATCACGACGCTCGGCTCGCCGCCGATAACGAGGCGCTCGTGCTTGATGGCGCCGTCGATGACGCAGATCGCGCCGGAGGAGATGTCGTGGTCGTGGAAGCCCGTGTCGTGGTCGTTCATCCAGCAGATGACCCACAGGCCGAGTGGGCCGTCGCGGGAGATCTGCTCGTAGGTGCGGCGGTCCGGGTCGTGGCGCACGAGGTGGCGCCAACTGTCCGGCTCGGCGGCGATCCGCGTCACGAGCTCACGCATCTCAGCCGGCGTGGGCTCGGGGTAGACCGAGGGACTTGCGCTCAAGCGAGCACCTCCTTGGGTTGAAGTAGCCGTGACGGGTTGGTCACGAGCATCGCCTGGCGGACCGCCTCCCCCAGTGGGCAGTCGAGCGAGCCGAGCACAGGGCGATCGGAGCCGTAGACGAGCTGGTCGACGCCGAGCACGCGCACGGCGTGGTCGATCATCTGGACGCCGTAGGAGGAGGAGTCGACGAACAGGTCGTCGTCCACCTTCAGTCCGGGCCCGCCGCGCGCGGCGAGGCGCTCGGCGTGTAGCGGACCGCCGCCCGCGAGCATCGCGAACAGGACGCGCAGGCGCGGATGGTCAGCCCGCCCGGTGGCGACGAAGGCGTGCCATGCGGAGTTCATCTGCGCCACGTATCCAGACATGGCGGGCCACCAGTCGGGGAGCCCGTCCTCGGCGTCCGGCGCCGGGCTCCAGGGCGCGGGGCCCGGGTGGACGAGCAGGGGCGCGTTAGCGCGCTCGAGCCGCTCGAGCAGCGCGCCGCAGCGGTCGAGGCCCGCCGGCGTGGCGATAGCCCCGGCCGGGATCGAGAGGCCGACGAATCCGCGCGCGAGCAGGGCGTCGACCTGGCGCGGGTCGCTCTCGGCGAGGCCGGCGGCGCCCCAGGCGCCGAAGCGTTCGTCGAGCGCGGCGACGCCGTCGTGGTAGGCGGCGAGCAGCGGCGCCGCCTCGTCGGCCGGCAGGGCCTCGATCCCGAGTGGGCTCGAGATCGCGATCAGCGCACGGTCGAGGGCGTCGGCCTCGACCCACTGCCCGCGCCGCTCGGGGTCGTGGTCCACCAGGTCGACGGCGCAGTCCGGCTCGCCCCGCAGGCGCAGGAGCCAGCCGCGGTCGTCGCGACGGATCAGCGGCGGCTCCCTGCGACGGGACAGCGCGGCCACGAGCGGCTCGGGCCAGAGGTGCTGGTGGGAGTCGACTCGCAACTGGTCTGCGACCGACTCTACGCCACCGCCACCCTCACTATCGTCTTCGCAATGTCCGCGCCGCTCGGCCAGACGATCGTGATGAAGTTCGGCGGCACCTCCGTCGCCGACGCCGAGCGGATCAAGCGGGCGGCCGGGCGGATCGTGCGCGCGCACGAGGACGGCAATCGGGTCGTCGCGGTGCTCTCGGCTCGAGGCAAGACGACGGACGAGCTCGTGGCGATGGCGCAGGAGGTCTCAGAGCGGCCCGACCCGCGCGAGATGGACATGCTGCTCTCGACCGGCGAGCGGATCTCGTGCGCGCTCGCGGCGATGGTGATCAACGACCTCGGCCACCAGGCGATCTCGCTGACCGGCTCGCAGGCGGGCATCGTCACCGACACGTCCCACACCAAGGCGCGCATCCTCGACGTCCGCGCCGACCGCATCCGCGCTGCCCTCGACGAGGGCAAGGTCGTGCTGGTTGCGGGCTTCCAGGGCGTCTCGACCTCCTACGACGTGACGACCCTCGGCCGCGGCGGCTCCGACACGACGGCGGTCGCGCTCGCGGCGGCGCTCGGCGCCGACGTCTGCGAGATCTACACCGACGTCTCGGGCGTCTACTCGGCCGATCCGCGGATCGTGCCCGAGGCGCGCAAGCTTCGGTTCGTGTCGTTCGAGGAGATGCTCGAGATGGCGGCGTCCGGTGCGAAGGTGCTCCAGCTGCGCTCGGTCGAGTACGCGCGCAACCACGGCGTGCGCATCCACTGCCGCTCCTCCTTCGAGGACGGAGCCGGTACCTTCGTGCTGACCGAGGAGGAGACCATGGAACGCCCGCTCGTCACCGCCGTCACCCATTCGACCGACGAGGCCCGCGTCACGCTCACCGGCCTCCCGGATCGCCCCGGCATCGCCGGCCGCGTGATGACCGCGCTCGCCAAGGCGAACGTGAACGTCGACATGATCATCCAGAACGAGCCGCAGAGCGAGGGCCAGCGCGCGGACATGTCCTTCACCGTCCCGCGCGACGACATCCGCGGCGCCCACGACGCGCTCTATCCGCTCGTCGAGGAGCTCGGCATCGGCGCGATCGCCTCCGACCCCGCGATGGGGAAGGTGTCGCTCGTCGGAGCGGGGATGAGGAGCCATCCGGGCGTCGCCGCAAAGGCCTTCTCGGTGCTCGGCGACGCGGGCGTGAACATCGAGATGATCTCGACCTCGCCGATCAAGATCTCGTGCGTCGTACGCGAGGCGGACGTCGCGCGCGCAGTGCGCGAGCTGCACACGGCCTTCGAGCTCGGGGCCGACGCCGTCCGCCGCGAGGACGTTCAGGGCGTGCACCGCCCGGTGGTCTCCTCGTGAGGGTCGCGGTGGTCGGGGCGACAGGCGTCGTCGGCTCGACGATCCTGGCGGTGATGGAGGAGCGCGAATTCGCGGCCGGCGAGGTAGTGGCGCTCGCGAGCGAGCGCTCGGCCGGCACGGCGATCCCCTTCGGCGGCGACGAGCTGATCGTGCGCGCCCTCTCGGAGGACGCGGTCGAGGACTTCGATCTGGTGCTGATGTCGGCGGGCGGCGGCACGAGCGCCGAGTGGGCGCCGCGCTTCGTGGAGGCGGGCGCGGTCGTGGTCGACAACTCCTCGCACTGGCGCATGCACGACGACGTGCCGCTGGTCGTGGCGGAGGTCAACCCGGACGCTCTCGCTGGCCACAGCGGGATCGTCGCCAACCCGAACTGCTCGACGATGCAGATGGTCGTCGCGCTCAAGCCGATCCAGGATGCCGCCGGCATCGAGCGCCTCGTGATCACGACCCAGCAGTCGGTGTCGGGCACCGGCAAGCGCGCCGTCGACGAGCTGCTCGACTCGACCCACCGCGCTCTGCACGAGATGGCACCCGAGGCACCCGTCGCCTACCCGCACGCGATCGCCTTCAACGTGCTGCCCCAGGCCGGCAGCTTCAAAGAGGGTGACGCCTACACCGACGAGGAGCACAAGCTCGAGAACGAGACCCGCAAGATCCTCATGCAGCCCGACATCGGCATCTCGGCGACCTGCACGCGGGTGCCGGTGCGGGTCGGCCACTCGGAGTCGGTCAACGTGCAGACGCGCGACCCGCTCGAGCCGGACCGCTGCCGCGAGCTGCTCGCGGCGGCGCCAGGTGTCGTCGTCCTCGACGAGCCGGCGCGGGCGATCTACCCGCTCGCGACCGAGGCCGAGGGGCGCGACGACGTGCTGGTCGGCCGCGTCCGCCGTGACCCTTCGCATCCGCGCTGCCTCAACCTCTTCATCGTGTCCGACAACCTGCGCAAGGGAGCGGCGACGAACGCCGTTCAGCTCGCCGAGCTGCTGCACGAGCGTGGGCTGCTGCGCCGCGCCGCGCGCGCTTAGCCGGAGGCCCCGGCGCGCACGCGGCGCACCTCGGGGGCGAGCTCGGCGGCGACGCGCATCGCCTCGAGCTGACCGCCTGGATCGGCGATCCAGCGACCGGCGATGTCAAAGGCGGTGCCGTGCTCGGCGGCGGTGCGGACCACGGGCAGCCCGAGCGTGACCGAGACGACGCCGAAGAAGGAGACGGTCTTCGCCGCCACGTGGCCCTGGTCGTGGTAGAGCGAGATCACCCCGTCGTAGTGACCCTGCCGCGCCTGCCAGAAGACCGAGTCGGCGGGCACCGGCCCGGTCACGTCGACGCCGTCGGCCCGCGCCAGCTCGACGGCGGGCTCGAGGATGTCGCCCTCCTCGCTGCCGAGGATGCCGTTCTCGCCGGCGTGGGGGTTGAGCGCCGCGAGCGCGATCCGGGGCGAGTCGACGCCGAGCTCGCCGAGCAGCTCGTTCACGCGCACGAGACCCGAATGCACCCGCTCGGTCGTCACCTGGGCGATCGCCGCCGTCAGCGGGTGGTGACGGGTGAGGAAGAAGATCCGCATCTGCTCGAGCGCGAACATGGTGACCACGTCGTCCTCGGGGACGCCGAGCAGGTCGGCCAGCATCTCGGTGTGACCGGGGAAGGTCGAGCCGCCCGCCTTGATCGCCTCCTTGCTGATCGGCCCCGTGACGATGCCGTCGACGTCGCCGTCGCGGGCGAGCTCGCACGCCCGCTCGATGTAGGCGACGGCGGCGCGGCCGCACTGCGGGTCGACCGCGCCGAACGTGACGTCGTCGACGTTGTCGAGATCGAGCACCTCGACCACACCGGGCTCGCCCGAGAGCTCGTCCGCCGCGGCGATCGGACGCACGTCGAGGTCGAGCTCCGCTCCGCTCACCACCTGCCCCATCACCTCCGCATCGCCCACCAGCAGCGGGCGCATCAGCTCGTGCGTCGAGCTCTCGGCCAGCGCGCGTGCAGCGATCTCCGGCCCGACACCGGCGGGGTCGCCGATAGTGAGCGCGATCAGGGGACGATTGTCCGCCATCGCGGTGAACATAGCCCGTAGCGTCGCTGTGGGATACGACAACGAGTTTGCGTGGGAGGCAATTGCTTTGCCTGTGAGACAACTTTCTTGTCGTAGCCCTGAGCGCCCGGGTGAGGCTCGCCGCCCTCACCCGCGCGGGGAGTCGACCGCGGCGGGCTGGGCGTTGAACGAGTCGGCCGCTCCGCCCGTCGCGGTCGTCGTCGTCGGGAGCCTCAACATGGACATCGTCGTGGCGGTGCCGCGCCACCCGCGGCCCGGCGAGACGATCATCGGCGCCGACTCCTTCCGCACGCCCGGAGGCAAGGGCGCCAATCAGGCGGTGGCGGCTGCACGGCTCGGCCAGCGCGTCGCGATGGTGGGGCGCGTAGGCGAGGACGACGCCGGGCGGACCCTGCGGGCCGCGCTCAACGACTACGGCGTCGACTACGCCGCGGTCGTGGAGACGACAGAGACGCCGACGGGGATCGCCCTGATCACGGTCGACCCGAACGGCGAGAACATCATCGTCGTCTCCTCAGGCGCGAACGCCCGCGTCGGCGCCGCCGACGTCAAGGCCGCCGCGCCCCTGGTCGAGCGCGCCGCTGTAGTGCTGCTGCAACTCGAGATCCCACTCGAGGCGAGCATCGAGGCGGCGACGCTCGCGACGGGCACCGTGATCCTCAATCCCGCTCCGGCGCCCACCGACCGGCTGCCGCTCGAGCTGCTGGCGGCAGTAGACGTGCTCGTGCCCAACCGATCCGAGCTCGC
>Ga0136630_1001292_pt1 | contig 10167 bp, 9 predicted proteins | sample AntDrymUQ5682106_2_FD_105496 | JGI IMG/M metagenome (GOLD analysis project Ga0136630, IMG submission 105496) | Polar desert sand microbial communities from Dry Valleys, Antarctica - metaG UQ568 (21.06) | ecosystem: Environmental > Terrestrial > Soil > Desert | place: Antarctica: Dry Valley...
CCCGACTGGCTGTCGGCGAGGCAGAGCGGTGGCCGCTGCCCACCATCTCCGACGTCTTCACCGCGGTCCGCGAGGGCGAGGCCGACCTCGGCGTCGTGCCGGTCGAGAACTCCATCGAGGGGTCGGTCAACCTGACCTTGGACGAGCTGGCGTTCGGTGCGCCCGGCGTGCGTATCCGCGGCGAGGTCACCGTGGCGATCGTCATGAACCTGCTGGCCAAGTCCGGCGTAGGCCTGGAGCGGATCGCCGCCGTGCGCAGCCAGCCGCACGCCCTGGCGCAGTGCCGCCAGTGGCTGGCCGCGCACCTGCCAGGCGTCGCGCAGCAGGCGGCGACGTCCACCGCCGAGGCCGCCCTACAGGTGGCGGAAGGCGACGGCACGGTCGCGGCCCTGGGGCCGGCGCCGGCGGCACAACGGTTCGGCCTGGAGGTCCTGGCCGCCGATGTCCACGACCATCCCGGCAACCAGACCCGCTTCCTCGTGCTGGGCCGCACGATGGCGGCACGAACCGGGGCCGACAAGACGTCGCTGGTGGTCTTCTTCGGCGAGGACCGCCCGGGGCTGCTGCTGCGGATCCTCGACGAGTTCGCGCTGCGCGGCGTCAACCTGACCAAGATCGAGTCACGGCCGACCAAGCAGGCGCTGGGCGAGTACTGCATCGTGATCGACAGCGCGGGCCACGTGACCGACGCGCGGGTCGCGGGCGCCCTGCGCGGTGTGCACCGCCACGCCGCCGAGGTCCGGGTGCTGGGCGCCTACCCGCGCGCCGATGGCCTGGCCGACAGCCCGCAGGAGCACGACTCCGACGGTGCCTACGCGGCCGCAGGGGACTGGTATGACGCGCTGCTCGCCGATGTCGAGGGCTTCGGGGTCACCCCGATTGAGCAGGACTAGCCGCAACGCCGAGGTGCCGCGCGGCGTGCCCCACCGCCGCACCAGTTGGGTGCCGTTCCGGACGTCGGTGTCCGGTTGTGCACCCGCTCGGTATCGGGGCCAGCGGAGCCGGATCGTGGAGGGCAGGCACCCGGCCGCTGCTAGCCTCGCCGCGTGATCGACATCCGCCTGCTGCGCGAGGACTTTGGCGAGGTCGCGTCGGCACTGGGCCGCCGCGGCGTGACGCCCGACACGCTGCACGAGATTGTTCAGCTCGACGAACAGCGGCGCGCGCTGATCGCGGAGGGCGACGAGCTGCGATCCCAGCAGCGCCGGCTCGGGCGCGAAGTCGGAGCCGCCGCCCCCGGCGACAAGCCGGCGCTGATCGCCCGGGTCCAGCAGGTGTCGACCCGCCTGGCGGAGCTCGAGCCCGAACAGGAGGCGGTGCAGCAGCGCCTGGACGAGGCGATGGTCTCACTGCCCAATCTGCCCCACCCGCAGGTGCCCGACGGCGCCACCGAGTCCGACGCGGTCGAGGTCAGCCGCTTCGGGCAGCGCCCGACGTTCGACTTTGGCGTCCGCGACCACGTCGAGATCGGTGAGGCGCTCGGACTGATCGACATCCCGCGCGCGGTCAAGGTCGCCGGCAGCCGCAACGCCTACCTGCTGGGCCAGGCCGTGCTGCTGGAGTTCGCCCTCGTGCGCTATGCCCTCGACCGTGCCATCGGGCACGGCTTCACGCCGGTCATCCCCCCGGTACTGTCACGCGCCGAGGCGCTGTACGGCACCGGATTTTTGCCCGCCAGCGAGGACATGCTCTACAAGCTCGGCGGCGACGACGCCGAGTCGGACCTGTATCTCGTCGGCACCTCGGAGGTGCCGCTGGCCGGGCTGCACATGGACGAGATCCTGTCGGGCGACGACCTGCCGCTGCGCTACGCGGGGTTCAGCACCAACTTCCGGCGCGAGGCCGGCACCTACGGCAAGGACACCCGAGGGATCCTGCGCCTGCACCAGTTCGACAAGGTGGAGATGTTCACCTTCACCACCCCCGAGGACTCGTGGGACGAGCACGAGCGGCTGCGCGACATCCAGGTCGACATCATGACCGGGCTCGGGCTGCATGGCCGAGTTGTCGACATCGCGGTGGGCGACCTCGGCGCGCCCGCGGCTCGCAAGTACGACCTGGAGGTGTGGCTGCCCGGCCAGCGGCCTACCGCGAGCTGACCAGCTGCTCCAACTGCACCGACTACCAGGCGCGCCGCCTGCGCTGCCGCTACCGCGTCGGCGACGGCCCCACCGAGATGGTGCACACGCTTAACGGCACCGCCTGCGCGGTCGGCCGCACGATCATCGCGGTGCTGGAGAACCACCAGCGCGCCGACGGCACGGTGGCGGTGCCCCCCGCACTCATCGGCTATCTGGGCGCGGAGGTCATCGGCTGATGGGGCTGGCCGCGGGCGTCGACCTGGGCGGAACCAAGATCCTCGCCGCGCTGATCGACGACGACCACACCGTGACCGCCGACCAGAAGGTGCGCACCCCCGCAGATGGGCCGGAGTCGGTCATCGAGGCCATCCGCACGGCGGTCGAGGCGCTGCCCGAACGACCTGACGCTGTCGGGGTCGGGGCGCCAGGCCCTGTGCACGACGGGGTGGTCAAGACCGCACCGAATCTGGCCGGGTGGGACCACCCGGTGCCGTTGGCCGAGCGGCTGTCGACGGCGTTGGATCTGCCGGTGGTGGTCGACAACGACGCGACCGTCGGAGCGCTGGGCGAATTTGTGGCCGGCGCGGGACGGGGCGCGGTCAATCTGCTGGGCGTGTGGATCGGCACGGGCGTCGGCGGCGGACTGGTGCTGGATGGGCGCCCCTACCGGGGTAGCTTCGGAGGCGCCGGCGAGTTCGGGCACATGGTGGTGCGCCAGGGCGGCCAGCGGTGCAACTGCGGGCGGCGCGGTTGCCTCGAGGCCTACGCCGGCCGTGCGTCCATGGAACGGGCGGTCTCCATCCTCGTCGGCGCCGGTGCCCTGACCGCCCTGACCCGCATCGCCGCCCAGAAGGGCAAGTCGCAGCTGACCTCGTCGGTGTGGAAGCGGGCACTGTCCGAGGGCGACCCGGTCGCCAACCAACTGCTCGACGAAGCGGTGTCGGCCGTCAGCATCGGGGTCGCCAACGCCGTGAACCTGCTCGACCTCGACCGGGTGGTCATCGGCGGCGGCTTTGCCGAAGCGCTCGGGCAGCCGCTGGCCGACCGGATCGCCGAGGCCGCCCGGCCCTACATGCTGGTCGGCGATGTCAAGCGCGACGTTGTGGTGGCTGAGCTGGTCGACACCGCAGGCGTCGTGGGTGCCGCCGCCCTGGCTCGCCGAGGCTGACTCGAGTATCGGCACAGTCCACAGCGGGATACAGGCTCGGTCCACAGCGAGGCCCGGGCAGCAGCAGCGGACCCGGCCATTGGCGGCAGGACCGTACATGCGCAGTACCACGACGGGACGACGATCGCATCGTAGCGCTCGAAGGTGTCGACGAAACCACGCATCAGCGGCAGGCCGGCGACCGATGCTACGACGGGCCGACTCTGACCGCGGCCAGCGGGTCCGTGCCAGGAAGCAGCGGACCCGCGCTCTCGAGTCGATCGAGGACGTTGCGGCGCATGCGTCCGATGTGGGCACGGACCGTGTCGGCGAGCACGGCTTCGTCGTGATCGGTCATGGCCTGAGCCAGCGCGACATGGTCCTGCGAGCAGGTCCGCAGCCGGCCATCGAAGAGCGGCTCCTGCAGCCAGAACCGTTGCACGCGACGGCGAACCTGCTGCAGGTACCCGGCGACGAACCGGTTGTTGGCTGCTGCCATGACGATCTGGTGATACCGGTGGTCGGCTGCTTGCCACGCGCCGGTGTCCCCGGCCTCGGCGCTGCGCACCAGCTCTGTGGCGAGCGCCAGCAGCTCGGCCAGCTGCGGGTTGCTAAGGGTCTCGGTGGCGCGCCGGTAGACGTAGGAGTCGAGGAGCTCCAGCAAGTCGCAGGCCTCGTTCACCTCGGCGGGAGTGATGGTCGCAACCACGAACCCCATGTCAGGGACGCGTTCCACCAGACCGTCGCGCTCCAGGCGCAGGAGAGCTTCCCGAACGGGTGTCCGGCTGACGCCGAGGTGAGTCGCGAGCTTGTTCTGGGACAGCGGTGTCCGTGCGCCGAGGCGCATGTCGACGATGGCCGACAGCAGCGTGGCGTACACGCCATCCACCATCGAGGTCGACTCGCCGGCGCCCTGGGGGCGATCGCCGCAAGCGCCGCCCTGGGGTAAGGCGGATGGCATCACATCGCCCGATCGATGAACGCTCGATCGTGGACCGTGACGGGGACGGTCGCAAGCTCGAGCACGCCGCGGGCGACATGCTCGGAGTAGCGACGGAACGCCTCCTCGCCTTTCTGTTTCGTCGCGCGCATCGGGTTGCCGATGGTGCCACTGTCGATGAACTCGTGGTGATCCATCGGGAAGCCGAAGTACTGGTAGCCCTCGAACTCCACATCGGGTGCGCCGTCGGACTTGCGGAAGGAGTCGGGCAAAAAGCTCGGGACCGACGCGCGGGTGTCCGACGCCCGCTCCATGCGGACCAGGTTGTCGTTCCAGGCCAGGTCCTGGGAGGTCTCCAGCTCGCTGGCATGCCAGCCCGGCGTCTCCTCGGGCGGGTTCTCCATCAGCCCCTCCAGTATCCCGACGTAGCGCTCCATGTATGGCTTGACGAAGCCGATGAGGGCGCCCGTCTCGTAGCGAAGGCGGCGCAGGACCGGGTCGACCACCTTGGTGTTGGACCCATGGCCGTTGACGAAGATGATCCGGTTGAACCCGTGGTGGATGAGGCTGCGGGCGACGTCGTACATGAGGTTGGTCAGCGTGCTCGCGCGCAGCGTGATGGTGCCACGGCCCTCGCCGGGGGAGTGCATGTGCTGTGGCGAGTATCCCGCCCACAGCGGTGGCGTGTGCAGGACGCCGATGTGCTCGGAGATCCGTGCGCTGACCTCCACGGCCGTGATGGTGTCGGTGTACAGCGGCAGGTGAGGGCCGTGCTGCTCCGTGCTTGCCATCGGCACCAGCACGATGTCCTTGACCGCCAAGTACTCCCGAATGTCGACGTAGGACAGGTCTGCCAGACCCCACGAACGGAACCTGGCTCGGAACTCGGTGTCACCGTCGGTCAGGTGGGGGACGTTACGGACGACGGTCGAGCTCATCACTGGCCTCCTGGGTCATGTCGAGATAGAGCCGGGCCACCGTGCGGCCGAACTCCGGGTCGTTGACGTGGTGGTCGAAGGTGCGGATGGGGATGTCGGGTCGGAGTTGCTCGCGCAGCGCCCGGCGAAAGCCGGCGTCCCCTTCGGGGTCCCAGAACGGTCCTTCGGGGGTGTTGGGGATCGACAGCCCCCGCGTCGGAACGGCGACCTGGATCGGCCCCCGTGCCGCTCCGAGGCGCTCGGCGAAGATGCCGGCGATCGTCAGCATGTCCTCGGCCGGGGTCCGGATGAGCCGGAACTCCGGGTTATGGTCATAGCTGGGCCGGTCCGCCAGCTCCAGCGGTATCCGGGACGGTTCAAAGACGGAGAAGTCGATGCATCCCGGAACGACGACCTGGGGCAGGCCGAGCTCGCCGATCGTTCGCAGCCGGTCGGGTCCACCGTCGTGAATGCCACCTACGAGGGGATCGGTCACCTCGTTGGTGGTGAAGTCGATCACGCCATCGAAGTAGCCCTCGCGGGCCAGCTCCTCCATCGCGGGGCCACCGACGCCGTTGGAGTGGAAGACCAGGGTCTTGACGCCGGCCTTCGCCAGCTCATCCTTGAGCGCCATCACCGCGCGGGTGGTGTTGCCGAGCATCGTCACCGCTACGGTCCGCCCGCCACGAGCACGGTTCCGCGCCGGCCGGGGGCCGCCGTGGGACACCATGCCCGCCACCGCCGCCGCGACGTTGTCGAAGATGGTGCAGGCGATGTCGTTCAAGCCAAGGATGTCCACGACGGAGTGCACGACCATCATGTCGCGCGTTCCGACCAGGGGTCCGAACTCGTGGCGTCCGGAGGCGATAGGAGAGATCACGACCTTCGGCACACCGAGGGGCAGCCGCATCAGGGCGCTCGCCGTCATGACGGCGCCCTCGGCGCCCCCGATGCCGATCCCCCCGGCGATCCTGTCCTCGGCGTGCAGGTGCTCGACGAGGTCGCCGAGCATGCCGCGCATGGCCGCGACGGCGCGTCCTCGGGTGGTCGAGGCCCGCAGCTCGGCCAGCGACCCACCCGAGTGCCGCGCGACCTCGTCGGCGGACACGTCAGGGGTGATCTCCAGCGGTTCACCGAGGATGCCGCAGTCGACGACCAGCGGCGTGAGCCCTCGGTCTGCGAGGCGGTCCCGAAGATAGGCCGCCTCGGGGCCCTTGGTGTCCAGCGTCGCGAGGACGGCGATCGTGGTGTTCATACGGATCTTTCAGGCGGGGTCGCCGCCGTCGACGGGTAACGTTGCGTCGACCTGTCCCGTCAGCCCTCGATCAGAGGGAGGAGCGCTTCGGCGTTCTTTTGTGTCAGCCAGTCGTAGAACTCCTCGCTGAGCACGCTCGAACCGTGGTCCTCGATGAACTTGAGCTGCTCGTCGCTGATGTCCACGGGCTGGGTCTCCAACGCGTTGGGGTAAGGGTTGGCGGGCGTCCGGTCGATCGGCGCGACGAACTCCGCGGTGAGGGCGCCGTCGTACCCCGCCTGCTTGAGGGTGTCGACGACCCTGCGCCAGTCGTAGTCGCCCATCCCGGCGGGCATGCGGTTGTTGTCCGCGACGTGGAAGTCGGTCAGCCGCGCCGCGCAGTCGAGGATGGTCTGGTACAGGTCCTCCTCCTCGATGTTGATGTGGAAGGCGTCGAGGCAGACGCCGCAGTCGTCCCCGACCGCCTCGGCGAGCGCCATCGCCTGCGCACCCCGGTTGATGAAGTAGGTCTCGAATCGGTTGAGCGGCTCGATGGCGAGCTTGACGCCGGCCCGCTGTGAATGCTCGTAGATCTCCTTGAGGCCAGCCACCGCCCACTCCCACTCCTGGTCGGGCTTCGCGTCGGGGGTGACCTTGCCGACCGTTGCCGGAACGATCGTCATCTCGTGACCCTCGAGCGCCTCCACCAGGTCGATGCAGTCCTTGGTGTACTGCACGGACATCGCCCGCTGATCGGCGTTGCCGGAGACCAGGTTGCGGTCGCCGAGCATCAAGGTCACCGATCCCCAGCACCGCAGGCCGTACTTCTGCAGCAACGGCCGCACCTGGTCCGCCTTGTACTGGTCGGGTTCCCCGCTGATCTCGATGCTTTCGTAGCCGTACTTGGCCAGTCTGGCGAGCGTGACCTCGAGTGGCTCGGCCCGCATCCAGTTGTGCATTGAAAGGTGCATTCCATGGCTCCTTGTTGTCGCCCTCGCGGTTGCTACCAGGCCGATCGGGGAGCACCGAACCCGAGCTTGCCGGGGTTCATGATCCCGTCGGGGTCCCATGCCTTCTTGACGGCGAGCATCACCTCGAACGCCTCGCCGTACTGGGGACGCATGAACCGCCCCAGCTTCAACCCGATTCCGTGGTGCTCGTTGATGATGCCCCCGTGCGCCAGCGACGTGGCGACCGCGGCATCCCAGAGGCGATCGTGCAGGGCGAGTGCCTCGTCGGCGTCGATGGGTCCGCCGTCCACGTAGAACCGGTCGTAGATCATTCCGCCCCACGGATACCAGTGCGAGAAGTGCGCCGTGTAGCGGGCGCCGTACTCCGCGAACCCCTCCTCGATGGTGCGCTTCTTTGCGGCGTACAGACGAGGGAGGTCCGCGAAGCGGGCGCACGTGTCGGTGGTGCCGAACACCGTGGGGGGCACGGGGGCATTGTGCTTGCTGAACGGCTCATACTTGCCGTCCCACCACGTCTCGGCCGGACAGCCTCCGAGGCTGCGGGCATCGTTGGCGTCGCAGACGACGTGGATCGCCTCCTGTTCGAGGGCTATCGAGGCCTCGGAGCCGTCGAGGACGATGATGAGCAGGACGCCGGCGGTGTCAAGACTGAGCATGGAGGTCAGCTTGGCGCTGTCGGCCTCGTCGTACAGCCGCATCGCCGCCGGAACGATCCGGCGCGTCATGACCAGGCGCGCGGCTTCGATGCCGGCTTCGACCGCGGGGAACTGATAGGACAGGAATCGCCGCGCCTCCGGCAGGGGGTCCAGGCGCATCGTCGCGCGGGTGATGATGCCCAACGTCCCCTCCGAACCGATCAGCGTCTGGAGCAAGTCGGGTCCACAGGAGTGGTTGGGGACGGGCAGGGTGGAGATGGTCCGGCCGGGGGGGACGACGGCCTCCACCTGCAACGCCATGTCCTCGGCCTTGCCGTACTTCGTCGACACAACCCCCGACCCCCGCGCCGCCAGCGATCCGCCGATCGTCGCCCCGAAGAAGTGCGATCCGGGGTAGTGAGCCAGCGTGAGGCCGAGCCCGTTCAGCTCCTTTTCCAGCACGGAGCCGTCGATGCCGGCCTCGACCGTCACGACCAGGCTCGTTTCGTCGATGTCGACGATCCGATTCATCCGGGTCAGGTCGACGGCGATGCCGCCGTAGAGGGCGAAGGTCCCACCCTGTGTCCCCGATCCTCCTCCTCGCGGCACCACCGGGACCCGGTACTCCGAGGCGATCCGAACGACGGCTTGGACCTCGGCCGTCGAGTCTGGCCGGACGACGACGTCCGCCGTCGGCAACGGCAGGTTGCGGTAGGCAAGGAACTGCGACATCCACGACCAGTCCGAGGACTGCTCGGCAAGCGCACCCGGCTCCGTGCTGACGTTGGCGGCGCCGACGGCAGCGCTCAGGTCGCGGGCGAGCTGGCCGAGGACGTAGGGCCTGGCCTGGCTCCCGGCGGACAATCCGCGCACCGAGTTGCCGCTCGCTCCGGTCACGCAGGATCCTCTCTCCCGAACGACCACGTCCCGCGCGGGCTGCCCGTGTTATGCATACCGGCGGTGGTATGGGCGGGGACGGTACGTCCGTGCCCGCCGGGATGTCAACCTGTATACGGCCTTGAATCCCAGGCCCAATTCTGTAACGGTGGAGCACGAGCGTGAGGGAGCCGCGTGAACACCAGCGCTGAGGGTGAGCGACGCACGGCCGAGGAGCCGGTGCGCCCGTTGCGGGCGAGCGTCTTTCGCCGCCTGCCGGGCATCGGTGTCCGGCTGGCGTTGGCGCTGGCCGCGGTATGGGTGTTGTTCCTCGCCCGGGGGACGCCGGCGGGTCCGGCCGTCTCCGACCCCGGCAGATTCCTGATCACGGTCCTCGACGGCGTCACCTTCGCCGGCCTGCTGTTCGTGGTCGCATCCGGGTTCACGCTCATCTTCGGGTTGATGCGCACGGTGAACATGGCCCACGGCTCGTTGTTCCTGCTCTCGGGCTTCATCGCCATCCGCCTGCAGCAGGCGATGGTCGGCAAGACACGCAACGTCGAAGCCGCGGACGTCACCGTCCTCGATTGGGTCGTCCCGCTGCTGGTCGGGGCGCTGGTCGCGGCGGTCCTCGGCGTTGTGCTGCAGCAGGTGTTCCTGCGGTGGAATCAGGGTCAGGAGCTGCGGCAAGCGCTCATCACGCTGGCCATCTCCGTCGTCCTCGCCGACCAGATGCTTCGCCAGTTCGGCGGGCTCGCGCTGAGCATGGTCTGGCCTGGCCCGGTCACACACTTCTTCGAGATCATGGGGCAGCGCTACTCGACGAGCCGGCTGTTCATGCTCGCCGTGGCGCTGGTCGTCGGGCTCGCCCTGTGGCTGTGGCTCAACAAGACGCGCATGGGGATGGTGATCCGTGCCGGCGTCGACGACGAGCCGATGGTGCGGGCGCTGGGGATCAACATCACGCTGGTGTTCGCCGTCACGTTCTTCGTCGGGGCGTTCCTCGCCGGGATGGGCGGCGTCATGGGCGCCTCGTTCGCGGGCGCTGCGACGGGCTCGGACGGTGCTTGGCTGCTGAACTCGCTCGTGGTCGTGATCATCGGCGGTCTCGGCTCGATCAAGGGAGCCGTCGCCGGGTCACTGCTGTACGGCGTGGTGGTCGCGTTCTCTCCTGCCTACCTGCCGAGCCGCTACACCTTCTACTCGATCATCCTCACGTTCGTGCTGCTCGCCCTCGTCCTGGCCGTGCGCCCCTACGGCTTGTTCGGACGCCCCGAGTGAGCGCCCGTCGCCCGTTGTCGCCCGGCAATCTCGTCGCTCTGGCGGTCCTGGTCTTCCTGTTGGTCCTGCCGATCTTCGGGACCGA
>Ga0136630_1001293_pt1 | contig 10158 bp, 9 predicted proteins | sample AntDrymUQ5682106_2_FD_105496 | JGI IMG/M metagenome (GOLD analysis project Ga0136630, IMG submission 105496) | Polar desert sand microbial communities from Dry Valleys, Antarctica - metaG UQ568 (21.06) | ecosystem: Environmental > Terrestrial > Soil > Desert | place: Antarctica: Dry Valley...
AACTGACCGACCCCGAAGCTTTCCCCGAGCAATATCACGCCCGCCGAAACCCCGGTGACGGCGACGAGATACTGGTAAATGAGAACCCGGTTCGCCCCGACTTTCGACACGCCCCTTTGCCACCCGACGAACCCGAACGCCGACGAGAGGAACGTCGAATAAAGCACGGCGAAGACGACCCATCCACCGAGGACTCCCGCCCCGATGTTCCAATCCACGAGCGAGAGCGGGAAGGCGGCGAGGCCGCCGAGGAGCATCGGGTACGCGGCGACGGCGAGCGGCGAATAACGGCGGAGGAGCGGGAGCGAGAGGACGGTATACGATCCCCAGCAAATCGCGGCGACGAGGATGAGGAAATCCCCGAGAACGCTCGTCCCGCCGAGATCGAGGCTCCCGTATTGCACGGTTCCGACCCCGGCGAGACATAAAATTATGCCGAGTATTCCGGTCAGGCGCGGTCGTTCGAGCTTGAGGAGGAATCCGAGGAGCATGCCCCACACCGGCGCGGTCGCATAAACCAAAGCCGTGTTCGCCGCCGTCGTCAGGCTCACGCCGATGGTGAAGACGGACTGCGTGAACGTGACGCCGACGACCCCGAGGCCGAGGAGCGGAAGGAAGTCGCCTTTGTGCATCCGGGTTCCCGGCTCGATGGCGCGAAGGATCGCCCATAAAAGGAGTCCGGCGAAGGTGAATCGGGCGGCGGCGAAAAGGATCGGCGGCACGAAATCCACGACGTATTTGACAGCGACGAAGTTCGTCCCGAAGAAGAACACCGTCATGAGCAACGATACCTCGACCCACGCCGAGACCCGCCGCCGCTCGTGATGTTCGGTTTTCGCGTCGGAGTCCGTGGTTTTTAGCGGACGAAGTCGGTGTTCGCGGCGAGGGTCTTTATGTACGCGGCGATGAGGCGGGCGCAGTTTTCGAGGTCCTCAAGCTGGACGACTTCGTTCGGGGAATGCATGTATCGGTTCGGCGACGAGACGACCCCCGTGGCGATGCCCGCCCGGCTGAGGTGGATCGCGTCGGCGTCGGTGCCGGTCCGGCTCGAGTCGGCTTCGAGCGAGTACGGGATGCTGTTTTTCTCCGCCGCCTCGATGAGACCTTCGGTGACGAACGGACTCAAAGTCGAGCCGCGGGTGATGACCGGGCCGCTCCCGAGGGCGTGATCCCCGTTCTCGTTCTTCGACGCGCCGGGAACATCGGTCGCGTGGGTGACGTCCACGGCGATGGCGGCGTCCGGGTCGAGTCCGTACGCCGCGCCGCGGGCTCCGTTCAAACCGATCTCCTCCTGAACGCTCGCCACCGCGACGACCTCGGCGGAAATAGTGGAGCCTTCCTCCGAGAGAAGCCGGAGCGCTTCGAGGACGACGAACGCCCCCATGCGGTTGTCGAGGGAGCGTGAGGCGATGCGTCCATTCGGAAGCTCGAGGACGTTTTGGTCGAGGACGGCGACATCCCCGACACGGACGAGCCTGTCGGCCTCCTCCTTGTCCTTCGCGCCGACGTCTATCCAGAGATCCTTTATCTGCGAAACCTTCTTCCGGTCTTCGGCGGTCATGAGGTGGATGGCCTTTTTGCCGATGACGCCGACTATTTCGCCGCCGCCCTTCGTTTGGAGCTTCACTCTTTGCCCGACGAGGACTTGCGAGTCCCAGCCGCCGATGCCTTTGAAATGGACGAGGCCTTGATCGTCAACGTGGGTGACGATCAAGCCGATCTCGTCAATATGCCCGCTGAGCATGACCTTCGGCGCCCCCCCCGCCCCGAGCGTGGCAAACGAGTTCCCCATCCGGTCCCCGCGCACATCGCCGGAGAACTTCGCGGCCTCCTCGCGCCATACATTCGCGGCCTTCCCCTCGTACCCGCTCGGGCCGGGGGTGGAAAGAAGGCTCTTCAAAAAAGTGAAAGACGCATCCCTCATTGGAAATCCTTTCTCGGAACTATTCGGTGGCACGGGCGCGTCCGCCCGGCATGCTCACAAGGTTACCCGAAGTCGCGAAGTGTTTCTTTCGACGACGCTTCCGTCCCCGGCGGCGGCGACCCGGTACGGAAGCGAAACCTCGAAGCCCTCCGAGAGGAGATTCGGATCGAAGCCGAGGGAATGCTCGTCCTTCCACACCGGATGAAACTTTCGCCCCGAGAACTCGAAGCCGTTTTCGTGCCACGGGTGGACGCCGCCCCTCGCGTCGTTGAGGCACACGAACAATGAAAGGCCGTCGCAAAGCTGGAGGAGCCGGAAATCCCGCCCGAAAGTCTCCGGCACATCCATCGAAGCCTCGATGCGCTCTCTCCGAACTTCCTCCCGCTCGCGGAAACGGACTTCGGCGGGAACCTCCGACCGCTTCACAAACGAACCATAATGCGTGCTGCAAAGAAGCGCGGCGTATGGGCTATGCGCTTCGACGAGATCGAGACCTTCCGAATAAGCGGCCATCTTCTCCCCCGCCGGATAATCCACGAAGGAGTATGGCCTCCCCCGCTCCTCGTTCCAGAGAACCTCCGAGTCGAGCCGCTTCCACCCGACATCGTGGTTCGAGACGGCGAAAAGAACGTCTTCTCGGAGTGGAGCCTCCCCGAGCCAATCCCCCGAAACACGCCGCGCAAACTCGCCGGAGACGAGGGCGTGGTCGTGTTGCGAGATGAGTCGGAAACCGCTCTTTGCCTCGCGGACGATCATTTGCCGGGGGGTTTCAGGTTTTCTTCGGTCATGCTCGAAGCGTATTCCCATCCGCCCGGGCTTTCAATGAGGTCGGCGAGGGATCCCCCATGCTCGTAAAGTTTTCTCGCTGGCGAGCGGAGCGGGCCGAGAGGCTTTTCACAAAACGACGCGGCGATCCACGGCGAGCGGCTCGATGAGCGACTCGTCTTCGAGGAAAGCCGCCTGCGCGTCGTCGAAAAGGTCTTCCGGGACGGTGACGAGCGCGAGCGCGAAGCCGGACGGGAAACTTTTTTCCCATTTCTCGGCGAGTTCGTCCGGCAATCCGAGGCCGATGACTTTGTTTTTCAGATGCGGGAGACGGTGGAAGATGACGAGGCCGATGATCGCCGCGAGCGTCATCACGGTTTGAACCACGATCCCCGTCGGCAAATGAACCGCCCCCATGAGGACGCTCACCGCCGTCACCCCGAGATACACGCTCCCGAACTCAAACCATTGTATGCGCCGGAGCGTCGTCTCGACCGCGCGGGTATTCGCCTCGGGGAGCGAGACTTTCACGAGGCTCTCGTCGCGCCTCCGGGAGAGGACGAGGAGGGACGACGGGTCAACTCCGGCGTCTTCGAGCCGCTCGTCGAGGGAGTCGAGCGAGCGGAGATCGGGGACGACCGCCCCGAGCGTATAGTGTCGCTTCATGCGTTCTCCTTCCATGAGCAGTTTTTATCCCGGACGCGGCGTCGCCCCGGTGAGTCCCTTCACGGGAAGGCGAGGATGCCGAAGGCGGCCACGACCGTCCCGATGACCATCCCGGCGAGGACGTCGAAGGGATAATGAACCCCGAGATACACCCGCGAAAACACGACGAGGAATCCCGCGAGCATGATCGGGGTGGCGAATGCCGGGTATAAAAAGGAGAGCGATATCGCTCCGGCGGCGGCGGTCGCCGAATGCCCCGAGGGGAACGAGCTCGACGAGGGGGTTTTTATGAGCGGGGCTATCGCCGTGTCCCACACAAAAGGCCGGGCGCGGTTGAAAAGGTACTTCGACCCCTCGGCCACGAGCCACGACGCGGCGATGGCCGACCACGGGAGGATCAAATCCCACGCCCCGAAACCCGTCGCCACGCACGCCGCGAACGCGACGGCTCCCCACAAAGCGCCCGCCGTCCCGGCCACGGTGAAGAGGCGCATCGCCCGGTCGAGCGGCTCCCATTTCACGCGGAATGCGGCGCGGAACAACGCCCGGTCGAGGTGGACGGCTTTGCGCGCGAGGTGGGACAGGCTCTTCATAGGTCGCCGGGTATTGTATTACGACGCGGTAGAATAACGGCGAGAAGCTGGAGAAGACCATTGCAAAAGTTTGGAGCGAAGATGGAGAAGAAGCTAATCGAGAAGATCATAAAAGATGCCATAGACACCGAGTCGAGCCTCGGCGTCTCCGACAGGCGCGACACCTTCACCGTCGAAAAGGAAGACGTCGAGAAGATCGAAGTCTCCGACGGACATCTCAAAGCCGTCATGCAAGACGGAAAGGCGACCGTATACGTCGAACTCGACAAAGTCTACAAACTCGTCGTCGAGCAGGAGAAGACGAAGAAGTCCGGCGGCCGGACCGGGTTCGGAGCCGCTGGCTAGCCAGCGGCTCGGCTTGCCGCACGCTTCGCCCGCCGCATTCCCAGCGAATCAGGATAAAGAAAACGCCCCGCCGCAAAGAGCGGGGCGTTTCTCTCGCGTTCGCTGACGGGCTGGCACCGAGTCCGGATGAATGGTTCGCCATTCGGGGATTTCGTGAGGTCGTGAGACGCTCCGCCTCCGGCTCCGCTTCGTGAGTTCGGGAAGAACGACCTCACGGAGCGAAGCGATCTCACACACGGTCGAAGAAACGAAGCCTCCATCCGAACTCGATATGACAATGGATTGCGCGGGGATCTCCCCTCACGCAACCCGTGCATTCCAGCCAGCCACTCTCCGTTTTTGCTGACAAGCCAACCGCGAAGCGGGCTGGCAAACCGACAGGCATCATCGAGACTTCGCCTCGATGACCTCCACACCGTCGAGCTTCGCCACGACGACCGCCCTCGCGAGGCCGACGAACAGGCCGCATTCGAGGGCGCCGGGGATTTCTTTTATTTCGGCTTCGAGGGATTTCGGGTCGGGGACGCCGCCGTCGAAAAGGCAATCTATCGTGTAATGTCCGCCGTCGGTGACGAAGGGCTGGCTCTCCACGCGGCGAAGCTCCGGCTCGCAGCCGAGGCTCCGGAGGGCTTCGAGCGTCGCCCGCCAACCGAATGGCTCCGCCTCGACCGGGAGCGGGCCGTCGCCGAGGGAATCGTATAACTTCGACTCGTCGGCGACGATGACGAGTCCGTCCTCGGAGGCGTGGGCGACTATTTTCTCGCGGAGGAGGGCGCCTCCCCGGCCTTTCACCACATCGAGGCTCGGGGATATTTCGTCGGCCCCGTCTATGGTTATGTGTGGTCGGGACTCGTCGAGCGCGGCGAGCGGTATCGCCGCCCCCCTCGCGAGCGCGGCGGTGCTTTCGGAGGTCGGGACGCCGACGATGTCCGAGAGTTCCCCCGAGGCGAGCTTCTCCTCGATGCGCTTGACGACCCACGAGGCGGTCGTCCCGGTTCCGAGTCCGACGGTCATGCCGCTTTCGACGAAGCGGCTGACGGCGACGTATGCCGCGTCGCGTTTCAGGTTTTCTTTTTCCGCGTCAGCCATAGGCAATCTCCCTCACGTTCGAGGCGACCAGCCGTCCGAGGTCGTCCTTCGCGGCCTCGAACTCGACCTTCGCGCCGGGATCGAGGCTTCGGAATCCGTCACCGTCGATCTCGGTGAAGTGGACGAGGAGGCTCTCACCGTCCTCGCCCTCGACGAAGCCGAAGCCCTTCTCGCCGGAGAACCATTTGACTGTTCCGCGAGCCAAAAGTGGAATTCCGAAACCTTATGCTCCGTCCGGCTGGGACACGACCTCGACCTCGACCTCGCGGGGTTCCCCGTCCTCGGGGGTCACGACCGTGAGCGTCATCGTTTCATCGGGCTGTTTTTGGTTGACTACTTTGATCACATCGTCGGGCGAGGCGACGGCTTCCCCGTCCACCTCGGTGACGACATCCCCGATCACGACTGGCAATCCGGCGATCTCCTCTTCGTCGCCGCCTTCGATGCCCGCCTCGTCCGCCGGGCCGCCGGAGGTCGCCTCGCTCACTATGGCGCCGTTCTCCGGTAGGCCGTACTCGTCGAAAAGCTCCTCCTTCGAGAGGCCGGTGTACGCGGAAATCTCATCCACTCCGGCGGGGAACATCCTCACTCCGATGTATCCATGCTCGACGTCGCCCGTCTCCACGATCTCCGCGACGACGTTCTTGACGGTGTTCACGGGAACGGCGAACCCGACGCCTTGCGCCACGCCCTGCGCCCCCGTCGCCGCGACCTGCGAGTTTATCCCGATGACCGCGCCTCGGGAATCGAGGAGCGGGCCGCCGGAGTTGCCGGAGCTTATGGCCGCGTCGGTTTGAACGGCCCCGTCAATGGTGTAATTATTCGGGGCTTTTATCGGGCGCTCGGTCCCGCTGACTATGCCCGTCGTCACGCTGAGGCCGACGTTGAGGGGGTTTCCCATTGCGATGACGGGCGCGCCGACCGCCACGTCGTCGGAGTCGCCGAGGGTGAGCGGGGAGAGCGACCCTTCCGGAGCGTCCACTTTGAGGACGGCGACATCGGTGGAGGCATCCTCGCCGATGACTTCGGCTTGCATGCGCTCGCCGCTCGGGAACCTCACCGAGACCCCCTCCGCGCCTTCGAGGACGTGCTGGTTCGTGACGATATAGCCGTCCTCGTCGAGGACGAAGCCCGAGCCTCCGCCCGGACCGAGATCCGCGGACGCCACATCCACGCTCACCACGCCCGGACCGAACTCCGTGTACACGTCGCCGACCGAGCCTTCGCCCACCTCGTCGCCGAGGTCGGCGGAAGGAGCGTTCGCCGCCGGAGCCTCGCGCATCTCCACCGTCCCGCCGCCGGAGGAGCCGGTCAAGCCAGAGTCCGACGCGCCGAGCCCGCCCCCGACCACCGCCGCGAAGATGAACAACGCGGTGACGAGGCCGCCGACAACCGCCGACACCAAAGCCGTGATCGAGGTCTTAAAAATAACGCGCTCCTTCCATAGAATCCATGAGCTTCGTAAACTGCTTCCTCATACTTCCTGCGTGTTCTGAATAGTGATGTTGTCGAGCTTCCACTCCCCGCCCTCGTCCACGACCGTCCACGTCGCCGTGTTCAACTCCGTGCGATCCGTATGAACCGCCTCCGTCGTTCCCGTTACGGTCGCGGTGTCGCCGGAAACTTCGATCTCCGGCTCCTCGACGAAACTTATGCTCTCCAACGTGCCGAAAGTCCCCTCGAAGGTCGCCTCGTCCGGGAAGGTGCTTCGATACCCCGCGCTCAAAAACTCGTCCGAACTCCCATAATCCCCGTCCGCCGCCGTCGTATAAAAACCCTCGACCGCATCAGCCGCCGCCCCCTCAGAAAGACCGCCGGAATCCGAAGAACCCGGCGAATCCGAAGAATCTTCCGAAGCCGATCCACCCGCATCCGGTTCGTCCGGAGCCGGTTCGTCCGGGGCCGGTTCGGGTTCGACCGGGGCTTCTTCGACGGGATCGGACTCGGCGGGAGTTTCGGCCTCTTCCGGCTGGTCGTTCTCGGAGGCGCCGTTTTCAGAGGCGTCGGGGGGGGCCGCTTCCTCTTCTTGCGGCGCGGCGTTTTGCTGCGGAGCCTCGTTTTGCGGAGCTTCGTTTTGGGAAGCGCTTTCCTCCGTGCCTCCGCCGAAGAGCGAGGGGGCCGCCACGAGTCCGACGAGGGCGAGGACGGCCACGACCGCGATCGCGGCGATGACACCACGCGACCCCTTCTTTCCCGCGGAAGACCCGCCCGCGGAGGAAGCATCCCGATTCTCGCGGTTTGAATCATCGCCCGCTCCGCCCGGATGGCTCGGCGCGGCGGCTCCGGCGGCTTCGTCCGGGAATCTCGGTCCGGCGACGGCGGCGAGGCGGGTTTCGACCTCGTTGGCGGAGGGTCGCTCCTCCGGGTCTTTGGCGAGGCACGCGAGGATGAGGGTTGCGAGGCTTTCGTCCACGCCGGGCCTCAGTTCGCCCGGCGGCCTCGGCTCGTTCGATATGTGCTTCTCGGCGACCTCCATCGCCGAACCCTGGAAAGGAGCGGCTCCGACCGCCGCCTGGTAAAGCGTCGCCCCGAGCGAATACACGTCGCTCTTCGTGGTTATGTTCTCCCCCCGAAGCTGCTCGGGCGACGAATAAAGAGCCGTCCCGAGGTACGAGCCAGTCTGGGTCATGCGGGTCGCCTCCAACGCGCGGGCGATGCCGAAATCGGTGAGCTTTGGTCGGCCCGCGCCGTCGAGGAGGATGTTGTGCGGCTTTATGTCGCGGTGGACGATGCCCCGGTTGTGGGCATGGGCCAAACCCGCCGCGACCTCGCGCCCGATGCGCGAGAGTTCCTTCGCTCCGAGCGGGCCCCGTTTGTCGAGGAGGTCTTTGAGGTCGCCGCCGGAGACATGCTCCATCACGATGTACGAGACTTCCCGGCCGCCGACCTTCCCTTCGCCCGCGTCGTAAACCGGGACGATGTTCGCGTGCGACAGGCGGGCCGCCGTCTTCCCCTCGCGCTGGAAGCGGTCGCCGACATCGGTGTCGGCGAGACCCGACTTAAGGACTTTCACCGCCACCGAGCGCCCGAGAACCTCGTCGCGCCCGAGGTACACGGTGGACATCCCCCCCGAACCGACCTCGCGTTCGAGGACAAACCTGTCAGCCAATTTCTCCACGGGCGTGATTATATGTGCTTTCGCCGGGAAGACAGAAAGGGGTCATTCGTCGAAATCGTCATCCACCCCGGAGGCCGACTGCGACGAGACGACGGATTGCGAAGACGACTGTGAGGAGGCCGAAGCCCCGGAGGAAGAGTTCGGCGAACTCACCGAATTGCTCGACGAATTCACCGACGTCGAACTCGCCGAGGCGGTTTCCTCGAGGCGGTCGAGCTTCCATTCGCCGTCTTCGTTCACGGCGATCCAAGTTCCCGAGGCCGTCTCCGTGGCGCCGCCCCGGGTTTCCTGCGCGGTGAAGTCCACCCGCGCCTCGTCGCCGTCGAGGGTCGCCTGCGGGAGGCTGTCGAAGAAGACGCCGTTCGTCGCGGCCTCGGACTCCCACGCTTCGATGGAGCCGATCTCATCCTGGTAACGACTCGAAAGCGCGCCCCACGAAGCCTGAATGTCGTTCGTCGCCGAAGCCACATACATGTCGAAAACCACCGTCTCGGCCTCCTCGACCGGGGGCGGCGGGCCGGGGTCGCTTTCCTGCGCGTCCTCGTTTTGGGATTCGCCGTTTTGCGAATCTTCGCTCTGCGAATCCCCGTTTTGCGAATCCCCGTTTTGCGAATCCCCGTTTTGCGAATCCCCGTTTCCATCGCCCTGATTTTCCTCGCCGGACGCCCCGCCTTCGTCGGAAGCCCCGCCGGAAGCCCCGCCGGAGGCTCCGCCCTCTCCGCCTTCTCCGCCCTCGTTCGGGGTTTCCGGCTGTTCGACGGCGGCTCCGTCCGCGCCGGAGGAGTCGGCGGCCTCGCCTCCTCCTCCGGCGCTCGTCAAAGCCCACGCTCCGAGGCCGATGAAAACTATGAACAAAAGAGCCGCCGCCGCGAGGATGAGAAGCCCCCGGTCGCGGCTCCCGGACTGGAAAGTCCGCGTCGGGAGGCTCACCGTCTCCGTCGGACGTCCGTCTATGCGACGGGGATTCCGCGAACCTCCGCCCCCCGAACCGCTTTGCGAACCGCCGAACTTGCCCCGAACCGCCGCTCCGGCGGCTCCCGCGGCCCCGGCGATGCCGCCCGCTCCGGCGGCGGCTCCGTCACCGTATGCTTCGGGGTTTCTCTGGGCGACGGCTCCGGCTTGGAGGAGCTTCGTCTCAAGTTCGCCGGAGGTCGGGCGTTCGTCGGGATTTTTGGCGAGGCACGAGAGGATGAGGCGCTCCATCTCCGGGGTTATTTTCGCTCCGCGCCGCCTTGGGGGTTCGGGTTCCTGCGTCATTTGCTGGGTGGCGACCTCGATCGGGCCTCCCGAGAACGGAGGCTCCCCGGCCGTCGCATGATACAAAGTCACGCCGAGCGAATACACATCGCTCTTCGGTGTGATCTCCTCGCCCTTGAGTTGCTCGGGCGAGGAATAAAGAGCGGTTCCGAGATACGACCCGGTCTTCGTCGTATGCACTGTGGAATCCAAAGCGCGGGCGATGCCGAAATCGGTGAGCTTCGGCCTCCCGTACTCGTCCATGAGCACGTTCTGCGGCTTTATGTCGCGGTGGACGACGCCCCGTTCGTGGGCGTGAGCGAGGCCCGCCGCGACCTCGGCCCCGATGCGCGAAAGCTGTTTGCCGGAGAGCGGGCCGTCCTTGTCCATCATGTTTTTGAGGTCGCCGCCGGGGATGTATT
>Ga0136630_1001295_pt1 | contig 10157 bp, 7 predicted proteins | sample AntDrymUQ5682106_2_FD_105496 | JGI IMG/M metagenome (GOLD analysis project Ga0136630, IMG submission 105496) | Polar desert sand microbial communities from Dry Valleys, Antarctica - metaG UQ568 (21.06) | ecosystem: Environmental > Terrestrial > Soil > Desert | place: Antarctica: Dry Valley...
CGGGATCTGCCCCGGGCCGCTAGTCCGGGCGTGGTGCGGCCACCAACAGATGGACGGCAGCGATGCCGTCGCCGACCCGAACGTCCTGCTCGACCGTCAGGCCCACCGTGCCCAACTCGTCGATCACCTCGGACACGGGGCGGATCCGAAATCCATGCGCCGTGTACGGGGCGGCCTGCATCGCGGTCGGGTCTCCGAGGCCGATAAAGACACGACCGGTGTCCTTCACGACTCGGGCGAATTCAGCGAATGCCCCACCCAGGTCAGGTACGAAGTAAATGGTGTTGATCGTGATCAGGCCGTCGAGACAGTGATCGGGCAGCGGCAACCGCGTCATCGATGCGTTGTGCAGGTGCAGCCGACCGACCTTGATGTCGCCTCGATATCGGCGCGCAGCGCTGGCAAGCATCGTCTCCGACAACTCGGCACCGTGCACCCGACCGAATCCTGCGACCTCGTCGAGCAGAAGCTCGAGCCCGATCCCGCCCCCGAACCCGACGTCGGCCACGGCGGCACCGCGCGGGAGGGATAGGGCCGCGGCCGCCTGAGCCACGGTGTTCCGGTTCGCGCGATTGAGCATCGCACCGACCAGCCGACCCCGAAGTCCGCTCGGTGCACCCAGCTGTCTGGCCAGGCCCGCCATCAGGCTGCCTCGCGCACTCATTGCCCGACCGTACTGGCCGCGGGCCTCGCGGCCGGGCAATCACGGGCCGGCCGGTCCGCCGCCCGGAGCGACCGGGGCCGGCAGAGTCGGTTTCCCCGAGGACCGCTGTCGCGCGGTTTCGGCCAGCACGATGCCGCTGAGGATCAGTGCGGCGCCGAACAGCTGGATACCGGTCAGCAGCTCGCCCAGGACCAGCCAGGCGACGAGGCCGGCCATGACGGGCTCGGCCATGCCCAGCAGACCGGTCCGCGCCGATCCCAAGGTGGACAGCGCAACCAGGATGAAGGAGTACGGCACGACCGTCCCCAGGACGACGATCCAGATGACCAGGACCCACAGCGGGGCGCTCACCCCGTCGAAGGGCGTCGGCAGGGTCACGTCCTGGCCCAGCCGGGACCACTGAAACGTCCATGGTGGTCGGAGTACCGACCAGAAGAGCGCCGCCGCGGTGAAGGTCCACGCCGCGAGGCTCAGCGGGTCCCGAGTCCCCATCCCGCGTTCACTCGACAGGTAGTAGGTCGCCAGCGAAACGGCCGCACCCAGTCCGGCCAACAGCCCGAGACCGTCCAGGGTAGGGCCGTCCCAGACCCTCGCGACGATCGCCAAGCCGGTGACCGCGAGGGCAAGTGCGGCCCAGATGCGCGAGCGCACCGCCTGACGCCGTACGAACCGGACCCACAGGACCACGAGGACGGGCGCGAGGTACTCCAGCAGGAGCGCGATTCCGACCGGGAGCCGGAAGATGGCCACGAAGTAGAACCACTGGACCAAGCCGATCCCGATGATGCCGACGATGAAGAGGAATCCGAGCTCACGAGGACGCGCCCGCAGGGTCGCTGGCCGGGTGAGCAGCAGGAAGGCCATGAGCAGCACCGCCGAGCCGAGCGACCGGAGCTGGACCAGGTCGAGCGAGGACAGCCCTGAGCCCAACGCCACTTTGCTGACCGTCCCGTTGATGCCGAACAGGACAGCGGCGCCGGCCGCCGCGAGCACGCCGATCAGCGCAGGACTCCCGGCGCGCCTCACTGCCTTGACGCTAGCGGCTGCTCGCTTTGCCTATCCCATGCCCCAACACGCCGCGACCGGCGCCGCGTGTTGCAGCACCAGGTAGGCAAAGGCGAGTGAACGGCTCAGTCCTCGGCGCGGCGATCCTGCTTGAGCCGGGACCGTCGGCGCTTGTCATCGAGCCGGCGTTCTCGAGCCCCCGGGCTCGGTCTGGTCGGCCGGCGTCGCGGCCCGGCCGGAGCGACGGCCTGGCGCAGCAGTGCCGCCATTCGAGCACGGGCGGCTTCGCGGTTGCGCAGCTGCTGGCGGTACTCGGAAGCGGCCACGGTCAGCGTCTCGTCGACCAGCCGGTCGGCGAGGCGACCCAGCGCTGTCTCGATCAGCGGCTCCGGCCAGCCCGGGATCGTTGGTACGTGTACGGACAACTCGACCCGGGAGTCGGCAGTGTTCACCCCCTGACCGCCCGGGCCGGACGACCGCGAGAAGCGCCACTGCAGGACTCGGGCGGGTACGACCAGGGCGTTGTTGATTACCAGGTCGCCGTACGGTCCGTCCTCGCCGCTCATGACCTGATGGTGACAGCCGCAGCCGAGTTGATCATCGGATATGCCGGGGTTTCCGAGGCGGCAGCACCGCTAAACCCCCACAGGTTCCGATGATCCACTTCGGCCGCGCCGCTCAAAGCAGGTCGACGTCGGGGTACGGAATGCCGCCGGACAAGCGGGCGTAGCCGGGACCGCGGTCGAAGAACGGTTCGTCGCCGGCACGTGCCGCTCGGCGCTCTGCACGCAGAGCGTCCGTCGCCGCCTCGTCGCAAACTGGGGCATCTTCGTCGCCAGTCAGGACCACTGCGTAGTCCGCCCGCGCCCCGGCCACCGAAACCTTGCCCCAGGCCACATCACGCAGCACGTCGGAAATCGGGCGGTCGAGGGGGTCCCCCCACCCACCGCCACCGGTGGTCCGGATCCGCACCGTCTCCCCCGCCGCGAGGGGCTCGGCATCGGCGAGGGCGTCGACCTCGCGCTCGTTCGGTCCGCCCGGATCGGCAGTGACTTGGAAGGATCGACCGGCCTTGCCGCCCTTGACCCCCCAGCACGCCAGGATCGAGCGGTCGGCGATGGACATAAAGTGTGCGGGTAGCAGCATCCGGATGTGTTTCTCGTACCCCAGCCCGCCGCGGAACCGGCCGGCACCGCCGGAATCGACCGCTAGGCCCAGCGATTCGACGACGAACGGGAAGCGGGACTCGCTGAACTCGGTCGGCAGGTTCCGCGAGTCCGGTACGACATGGATGGTGTCCTCGCCGTCGGCGTAATAACGACCGCCCGAACCGCCGCCCAGGACCTCGCGCATCAGGTAGGGCTGGCCGTCGGCGTCCTGTCCGTACACGCCGGTGTAGCGGATCGTCTCCTGGTCGGCCGGCATCCGGCCGTCGACCGCCTTCGCGATCACCCCGGCCAGCACGCCGAGCAGGCGCAGGATCACGAAGGTGCGCGCGTTCGTCGGCGCCGGGAAGACCGGCGTCAGCAGCGTGCCAGGTTCGGGGAAGCGCATCTCGATCAGCGGGACGACGCCTTCGTTGACGTCCAGTTCGGCCATCCGCTCGGGGGTTTCGGCGAGGTTGCGCAGGATCGGGGCCAGCCACTTCTTGAGGAAGGTGCCGTCGGCGAAGTCCCCGACGTGGTTGATCGGACCCTTGGCCTGTGGGCTCGTTCCCGTGAAGTCGAGGATCAGCCGGTCGCCATCAAGATCGTCGGGACCTGTGCGGGTCATGCTGATCCGCTGAGCATGCAGTCGCGGGGGGTCGACGCCGTCGTGTTCGGCGTAGTCCTCCCAGACGTGCGTACCGACCGGGACCCTCGCCAGGATCTCGCGCCGGTAGGTCGCCGTGGTGTTGTCCAGGATCGCGTCGAATACCGACTCGACTGCCTCGACGCCGTACCGGTCGAACAGTTCGCCGAGCCGACGCGCTCCCATCAGGCACGCCGAACACTCCGCGTCCAGGTCAGCGGCCAGGGATTCCGGCATCCGCGAGTTGCGGGTCATGATTCTCAGCGCCGCCTCGTTCGGGACCCCCTCGGCCCACAGTTTGATCGGCGGCACCATCAGGCCCTCTTCGAAAGCACTTGTCGCGTTGGACGGCATCGACCCGGGCACCGATCCGCCGATGTCGTCGTGATGACCGAAGGCCTGGACAAAGGCCACGACGTACGCCGAGCCGTTCGGATCGTCGGCGAAGACCGGCACGGTGACACACAGATCGGGCAGGTGCCCGATGCCGCCCTCCGATTCGTACACGTCGTTGTGGAAGAACACGTCACCGGGGCGCATCGTCTCCGGCGGGAAGTCGCGGGCGATCGGGTGCACCAGCGCGGAGTACGACCTGCCGGTCAACTTGCGCAGGTGCCGGTCATGGATGCCGGCTCGGAAGTCGTGCGCGTCCCGGATCATCGGAGACCGCGACGTACGCGCGATTGCGGTCTCGACCTCCATCTCGACGCTGGCCAGGTAGCCCTGGATGATCTCGACCAATACGGGGTCCACATCCGCGACCGAGATCTCGGTCAGCCGATAACCGTACGGATGCTGGCTCCAGCCACGCCCGGACCGCGGTTGCCGAGGCAGCTCCGGCCGCTGAACACTCACGCGACACCCCCATCTTCCTGGCGGTTTTGGCCAAAACCGCCAGAGTCCTGCGCGCGATGGATGCGGAGGTTGCCGAAGCTATCGACTTCGGCCCGGAACCCCGGATGCAGTGGGACCGTCGACCCGAACTCCTCGATCACCGCCGGTCCCTCGATGGTGTCCCCCGCGCCGAGCCTCGACCGGTCGTAGGTCGGCACATCGGCCCACTCGTCGAAGTAGGCCGGTCGGGTGCCCGTCCCAGCGCCAGTGGCACCCGATCCGTCGCCGATCGGCACGACCTCCGGACTGCGGATCGGACCTATTCCGGTCACTCGGATGTTGACCCATTCCACTGGCTGGCTGGGGTCGTCGGCGAAGTCGTAGCCGTACAGCCCTCGGTGCTCGTCGTGGAAGGCCTGGGCGACCCGGTCGGTCACGTCGAGATCGAGATCTCCGGCGCCGGCCTCGACCCTTACTTCGAAGGCCTGGCCGTAATAGCGCACATCTGCGGTGCGCGCGAACCGTCGCTCCTCCACCGGGAACCCCTCGCGCTCCAACGCACCATCGGCGTCGCTCTGCAGCTCGGCGTAGACCTCACCGAGCCGGGGGATGTCGAGCCGGTCCTGTCGTACGACGTGGGTACGGACGTAGTCGTTGCGTACGTCGACGGTGAGCAGCCCGAACGCGGACACGTTGCCGGGGTTGGTCGGCACGAGGACTCCGGCCAGGCCGAGGATGTCGACCAGCCGGCAGGCCAACAGGGACCCGGACCCACCAAAGGTGACAAGGGTGAAATCTCGGACGTCCAGGCCCCGCTTGACCGAGACCCGGCGCAACGCGTTGGCCTGGTTCCATGCCGAGATCTCCAGGATGCCGGTGGCACTGTCCTCGATCGACCGACCGAGCTTGGCGGCCAGCGATTCGATCGTCTGCCGCGCCGCATCAGCGTCCAACGGAATCTCGCCCCCGAGCAGGTGCGGTGGAATCCGGCCGAGCAGCACGTGGGCGTCGGTAATCGTCGGCTCGGCTCCGCCCTTGCCGTAACAGACCGGCCCGGGATCAGCACCCGCGGACTGCGGTCCGACCTTGAGCGTTCCCTCGGGGCTCAGCCAGGCAATCGATCCACCGCCGGCGCCCACCGTGACCACGTCGATCATCGGGATTTTGCTGGGATAGGCACCCACCGTGCCCTCGGTGGTCAGCGCCGGCTGCCCGTCGATCACGACGGTCACGTCGGTGGAGGTGCCGCCGCCGTCGCAGGTCAGGACCTTCCCGACCCCGGCAGCCCTCGCGATCACGCCGGCCCCGAGCGCCCCCGCAGCCGGACCGGACAGCACGGTGGTGATCGGTTGATGGACCACCTCGGCCGCCGAGAGGACACCGCCGTTGGACTTCATCACATAGAAGGGCACGTTGCGGGTCCCACCAGGCTGGCCCGAGCCGGATCCCGCACTGGCGGTTTTGGCCAAAACCGCCAGGCCATCGCCCGACTCGGAGGTGGCGAACTCGGCCAGGCGACGCGCGATGTTGGCCACGTAGGAGGTGATGTTGGGTTTGACGGCTGCATCGACCAGGGTCGTGATCGCGCGCTCGTACTCGCGGTACTCCCGCAGCACCTCGCTGGAGATGCTGACCACCGCCTCCGGGTGTTCGGCGCTCAGCACCTCCCGCATCGCGAGTTCGTGAGCGGGGTCCACATAGGAGTGCAGAAAACAGACCCCGATCGTCGTGATCCCGCAGTCCCGGAAGAACCGAGCGGCGCGTACGGCGTCGTCGTGGTCGAAGGGCCGGATCTCGCTGCCGTCCACAGCCAGCCGGCCGCGCACGGTCTTGACCCGGTCGGCCGGGACGATCCGCGGTGGCTTGACCCAGAAATAGGAGTTGCCGTACCCGTCCGGTACGGATTGCCGCGCGATCTCCAACAGATGCCGGTAGCCCTCGGTGGTGATGAACCCGAGGTTCTCGACTTTTCCCTCCAGCAGTTTGTTGGTAGCCACGGTCGTCCCATGGCTGACCGCGGTGAGCGCCTCTCCGCCGACCCCGAGCATGCCCAGGACCTTGTCGATGCCGGTGAGGAACCCCTCGGCGGGATCGGCCGGCGTGGACGGAGTCTTGGTGGTGATCAACTCGCCGCTGTCCTCGTCGACGGCGACGATGTCGGTGAAGGTGCCTCCGGTGTCAATGCCGACCCGAATCCTGCGGGTCATTCGCGGCCCCGGCGGGCCAGCCAGCCGCCCACGGCGGCACCGAGCAAGGCGATCAAGGCGCCCCCCGCACCCGCTAGGAGCAGTGGTCGAGCGTCTGCGGGTACCAGTTCACCGCGCCGTCTGGCCGGCAGGTAGCTGGCATACCCCCGCTGAATGCCACCGTCGCCCGGCGCCGCGGCCGACTCAGCCGAGGCGCTACCCACGGAATCCAGCGGCGCCTGCGCGCCAGTGAGCTCGTCATCGACCGCGGCGAAGAACTGGCCGGCCATCCGCTTGGCCACCGCTGAGATCATCCGTTGCCCGACGCCAGCCACCGGGCCGCCAACCGTGGCGTCGGCGGAGTACGCCAACTGGGTCTGCTCCCCGTCGTCGGTCAGGTCGATCCGGCAGGTCGCATCAACCGTGCCTGCAGCGCCTGCCCCGCGGGCATTCATCACATAGCCATCCGGGCGTACCAGCTCGGTCAGCGTGACCTGCCCGTCATAGCGGCCGCGGATCGCGCCGACCCCGGCCGAGACCGTCATCTTGTAGCTGTCCTCGCCGATGAGGTCGAGGGACTCACATCCCGGGATGCATCGACTCAGTGCGCCGGGGTCGGTAAGGGCGGCGAACACACGTTCCCGGTCGGCGTGCAGCGTGGCCGTCCCCTGAAGTTTCATGTGCTCTCCTCCTGGCTTCTGCGGGCAGAGTTCAGCGTCATTTCGGCGGTGCCGTCTTGTGCTGCCCGGATCAGGTCGTAGATCTGACTGGGCCCCAACGGCATCGACGCTATCCGGATTCCCAGCGCATCCTCGAGGGCAGCTGCAATCGCCGCCGACCCGGGGATGACTCCGGCTTCCCCGGCGCCCTTGATTCCCAGTGGGTTCAATGGTGACGGCGTCTCCTGGTGTCCGATGTCGATCCGTTGTGGCACTTCGGAGACATAGGGCATCAGGAAGTCCATGAACGACGCGTTCTGCAGTTGGCCCATCTCGTCGTAGGCCATCACCTCGTACAACGCGCCCCCCACGCCTTGGGCGACCCCACCGTGAATCTGCCCCTCGACGATGCGCGGATTGATCAGCCGGCCACAGTCGTGCACCACCGCGTACTTCTCGATCGTGACCGCGCAGGTGCCCGGATCCACCTCGACGATGACCGCATGCGCGCCGCTGGCGAAGGTCGAGCGGACCGGCGAGTAGTAGTCGCGGCCCTCCAGACCGGGTTCGTCGTCGTCGGGGACCGGCGGCTGGTCGTAGGAGGCGAAACGGGCGAACTGGGTTGCCGCTCTGGAGGCTTCGTCGAAGGCGTACCGCAACGGGTTGGACAGCACCGCCACAGAGGACAGCTGCAGCACGGCCCCTGGATCGCCGCGTACGCCGACGACTCCGTCGACGATGTCGAGGTCGGCCGCATCGACCTCGAGCACCTCGGCAGCGATTCTGAGCGCCTTCTCCCGGACGGCCCGGGCGGCCAGCGCAACCGCGTTGCCGCTCATCACCGCCGCCCGAGATGCGAACGTCCCGACCGCGTAGGCGAAGCGCCTGGTGTCGCCGGTGTGCACCTCGATGTCCTCGATCGGGACGCCGAGTTCCTCGGCAACGATCTGCGCGAACGCGGTCTCGTGTCCTTGGCCCTGACTGGTCAGCCCGGTGGAGACCAGCACCTTTCCCGATGGCAGTACCTGGACGTGCCCACCCTCGTACGGTCCGACGCCGGTGCCCTCGACGTAGAGCGCCATGCCGATGCCCAGCCACCGGCCGTCGGCGGCGGCAGCCGATCGTCGGGCCTCGAAGCCCTCCCACCCCACCAGGTCTCGGAGCTTGTCCAGCATCGACGGGTAGTCGCCGGAGTCGTAGATCAGCGGCCGGCCGTCCTGGAAGATCAGGTGGTTGTCCCAGGGGAACTCGTCGGCGCGGATGAGGTTGATCTCGCGCACTGCCGCGCGGTCGAGGCCGAGGTCGTCGGCGACCCGGTCCATGGTCCGTTCCATCGCGAAGCAGCCCTGTGGCCGGCCGGCTCCTCGATAGGGCGTGACGATGACCGTGTTGGTGTAGACCGAGTCGACCTGACAGCGGTAGTTGGCCAGGCGGTACGGGCCGAGCAGCTGGGTACTGGTGATGATCGGTACGACGATCCCGTACGGGGTGTACGCGCCGTGATCGTGCAGGATGTGCGCGTCAAGAGCCAGCAGCCGGCCCTCGTCGTCGTAGCCGGCGGTGATTCGCTGCAGCTGACCGCGCTCGTGCGCCGATGAGACGAAGTGTTCCCGGCGGTCCTCGGCCCACTTGACCTCGCGCCCCAACCGGATGGCAGCCCACGGGATCAGGAGTTCCTCCGGCCAGGGGTGCACGATCTTGACCCCGAAGCCCCCGCCGACGTCCGGGGCGATCACCTCGACCCGGTCAAGTGACAGGTCGAGCTTGGTGGCGATCGCGGCGCGTACCGAGGTCGAGGTCTGGGTGGAGGTGTAGACCCGGAGTGACTCATCGACTGCGTCCCAGCGGGCGTGAACGCCCTTGCCCTCCAAGGGCATGCTGGCGCTGCGCTCGATCGCCTGGGTGAAACTCACCGTGTGCGGCGCTTGGAGCAGCGCCGCGTCCACGTCCCCGAACTCCTGTACGAGCCGGGCGGCCACGTTGTCCGGGATGTCTTCGTGCACAGCGGAATCGGCCCGCTCGGCCGCCTCGACACCGACCACCGGGGTCCGGAACTCGTAGTCCACCACGATCCGCTCGGCCGCATCCTCGGCGAGGTAGCGGTCGTCGGCGACGACCATCACGATCGGCTCGCCGACGTGGCTGACCGACCCGTTGGCCAAGGGGTACCCGGTCCGGGGTGCGGTCAGGGAGGGATGCGGAATCAGGACCGGCAACGGCTGCGCCATCGGACCGTCGAGATCCTCATAGCTGTAGATGGCGTGCACGCCCGCCACCTCGACAGCCGCTGAGACGTCGATGTCGAGAATCCGGGCGTTCGCGTGCGGACTACGGACGAAGGCCACGCCGAGTGCGCCGTGGCCGATGTCGTCGAGATAACGGCCCTTGCCGACGATCAGACGGGCATCCTCGCGGCGCGCGATCGGTTCGCCGAAAAGCTTCGTGGTCATGTGCTGTCGCGATCCGTCGCTTCATCACCGGAAAGCCCGGCCCGCTGCGTTCGGATCTCCTGAGCGCGCCCGACTGCCTTCACGATGTTCTGGTAGCCGGTGCAGCGACACAGGTTGCCGCCCAGTATCTCTCGCGCTTCGTCAGCACTGATGGAAGCGCCCGGTGGGTAGTCCTCGAGAGCCGCCGCAATCGTCGTCAGGAAGCCAGGCGTACAGAATCCGCACTGCAGCCCATGGCAGTCCCGGAACGCTTCCTGTACCGGGTGCAAGCGACCGTCGGCGTCGGCCAATCCTTCGACCGTGGTGACCTCGTGGTGCTCGGCCTGTACGGCGAACATCAGGCAACTGCGGACCGGCACGCCGTCCAGCAGGACGGTGCACGCCCCGCAGACCCCGTGTTCGCATCCCACGTGGGTGCCGGTCAGTTCGAGATCATGGCGAAGCGCGTCGGAGAGCAGCCGTCGAGCCGGCACGGTGACCGGCCGTCTCGTACCGTTGACCGACAAGCTGACCACGAACTGTTCCTCGCCGGACATCAGGCAGCTACCTGCGTCCGGGCGACGGCATC
>Ga0136630_1001296_pt1 | contig 10153 bp, 11 predicted proteins | sample AntDrymUQ5682106_2_FD_105496 | JGI IMG/M metagenome (GOLD analysis project Ga0136630, IMG submission 105496) | Polar desert sand microbial communities from Dry Valleys, Antarctica - metaG UQ568 (21.06) | ecosystem: Environmental > Terrestrial > Soil > Desert | place: Antarctica: Dry Valley...
CTCGTCTGGGAGCGCGGTGATGTCCAGCTCAACATGTCCAGCTCAACAACAGCGTGGGGATCTCGGTCACCGGTGTGTGGGGTACCCCGCACGTCGCCAGGTTCTTCGCGGCGTTCGTTTCGGGGCGGGTCGGACGTCATTCCGCGCAGATATCCGGTGTGATAACCCGCGACGAAGAGATGGGGAGCCCGTCGTCTTGAGAACGTCGCGGACGGGCCGCTTGACCCTTCGTTCCGGTTGTGCTCTGAGTTCAGCGCCCTGGGCATGGCGATAGCATGGACGGCATGGATCACACGGCTCCGCTTGAGGACGAACGGGGCGTGGACCGTGCGGCGGTGCGCGAGTTGCTGCGCATGACGCCGGCGGAGCGTGTGGACCGGCTGATCCAGGTCGTAGCGACTTGGACGGCGATGCATGACTCCGCAGGCGCTGCTCGCCCGAACGCGTGACATTCGATCCACGTCGGATCTGTCGGGAGCTGAACGCGCACGGCGTCCGTTACGTCCTCGTCGGCGGGTTCGCGGCGGCCGTCCACGGCTCGCCCCTGCCGACTGACGACGTGGACATCGTGCCGGCCCGCTACACCGACAACCTGGATCGGCTCGGTGCTGCGCTGACCTCGTTGGGCGCCCGGATCCGGACTGGTGGCGAGCCGGTCCTGACTCGGATCGACGGTGCGTTCCTCGCCGCGATGCCGTTCATGCTGAACCTGACCACGCCCTACGGCGATCTGGACCTCACCTTTCGCCCAGCGGGACCGCTCGAGGGGTACGCAGGGTGGGCTGAGGGCGCCAGTGAGATCACGATCGCAGCCGACGTGCGCGTCCGTGTCGCGTCGTTGGATGACGTGATCGACTCGAAGCGGGCGGCAGGCCGCGACAAGGACGTCCGAGCGCTGCCCTACCTGGAGTCACTCCAGGACGAGTTGCGCGACCGACGCCCCGATTGAACTCCTACCCGAAGCATCACGCCGGCGGTACGGCTGGGCACGCCCCTGGATGGCGACGGCTGAGGTGAAAATCGCCTGAGGGCAAGCGCGACCGTTTGTGCGGACGTTCGATGGCAGCGGCTGCGGTAGGTTGCATGATGCGCACCGGCGACCTGAGTCCGGGTGGGCACGGCGCCCGCTCCTGCGGTGGGGTGAGCGGTTGACCACGGCCGACGCCCTCGATCGCGGCCTGGCGTCCTTCGCTCGGCAAGCGTGGGCCGAAGCGTATGCCCAACTGTCGGCGGCGGACCACGAGTCGCCGCTGACGCCTGAGGACGTCGAGCGGCTTGCGATGGCTGCTCACCTGGTCGGGAGGGACAGCGACAGCGCCGACCTGTGGGAGCGCGGGCATCAGCAGTGCCTCCGCCTGGGCGACGCGGCGCGAGCCGCCCGGTGCGTTCTGGCTGGCCTTCCACTTCCTGAACAGGGGTGACTTCGCCCGCGGCGGCTGGCTCGCCCGGGCACGCCGGCTGCTCGACGACGGCCAGCACGACTGCGCGGAGCAGGGATATGTGCTCTTGCCGTTGGCGATTCAGCGCATTGACGAGGGAGACTGGCGAGCGCATGCGCCATCACCCGCCAGGCCGCTGAGATCGGTCGCCGCTTCGGTGATCTCGACCTGGTGACGTTCGCCCGGAGCATCCAGGGCCGGGCTCTCATCCGGGAGGGGAAGAACGCCGAGGGCAGGACCCTGCTCGACGAGGTCATGGTCGCGGTGACGGCCGGTGAGGTGTCGGCGATCGTCGCGGGGACCGTCTACTGCAGCGTGATCGAGGGCTGCCAGGAGATCTTCGATCTGCGCCGGGCACAGCAGTGGACGGCGGCGCTGACGCGCTGGTGCGAGTCTCAGCCGGACCTGGTCCCCTACACCGGTCAGTGCCTGGTGCACCGCGCCGAGATCATGCAGCTGCACGGCGCGTGGCCCGACGCCACCGACGCGGCGCGGCGGGCGAGCGAGCGGCTCTCCCAGCCGCCTGGCCATCCGGCGGCCGGCATGGCCTTCTACCAGCAGGCCGAGCTGCACCGGCTGTGCGGCCGGTTCGGGAAGGCCGAGGAGGCGTACCGCCAGGCCAGCCGGTGGGGACGAGAACCGCAGCCGGGTCTGGCGCAGCTGCGGCTGGCCCAGGGTCAGGTCGATGCCGCGGCGGCGACGATCCGCCGCCTGGTGGACCAGGCGCAGGAGCGCGTGACCCGGTCCAGGCTGCTGCCCGCGCAGGTCGAGATCATGCTGGCCGCACGTGACGTCCACGCGGCACGCGTCGCCGCCGATGAGCTGTCGGCGATCGCCGCCGACTTCGACGTGCCGCTGCTGCGCGCGGTGGCCACCCACGCGCAGGGCGCCGTCCTGCTCGTCGAGGGCGACGCGCGCGCCGGCCTCGATGCGCTGCGCCATGCCTGGACGGCCTGGCAGGACCTCGGCGCGCCGTATGAGGGCGCACGCGCCCGGCTTCGCCCGGTTGGAGCCGCGATCCGGGAAAGCGGCCGCCGCAGCGGGCGGGCTGACCCCGCGCGAGGCGCACGTGCTGCGCCTCGTGGCGACCGGCAAGACCAACCGGTCGATCGCCGCCGACCTGTTCTCAGCGAGAAGACGGTGGCTCGCCACATCAGCAACATTTTCACCAAGCTGGGTCTGTCGTCCAGGGCGGCGGCCACCGCGTACGCCTACGAGCACGATCTCGTGTAGCCGCGTCTACACAGAATTGCGCATGTCGGCTTGGCCCGGCGACTTGCATAGTTCTGCCGAAGCGGCGATGCCCCTCCCTCCGTAGCGTCATCGCTGTCGGTCATCCGAGACCGACGAGCGACGGAGGAGGAAAGAACATGGCGGCACCGCTGGCGGAGACGCCGATCGACCTTGCGACCGCGGAGCGGCTGAGCCAGCGGTTCCACGAGGTCTCCCAGACCTCCGACGTCCGGAGATGATCTCTTCGACCGGGTCCCCCTGGCGGGCTTCGGGCGCGGCGGGCCCGCGAGGCGCCGACCCAGGGTCAGTATTGCCCGGGGACTGCGGTGGGAGCACATCAGGGGGCCCGGCCGAACTGCCCTCGGAAAGAAAAGAGGAGTTGACCTAGACTAGCCGCAGTCGGCTGCCGGACGCAGGTCCACGAGCTTGCGCAGACCGGCGCCCTCCGGTGGCTGGGCAAGCGCCCAGCCGACGCAGTAGGTCTCACCGACCACAGCGACATCAAGCAAGTCCATGGTCGGCACTGTCGGTGTGGCGCACTCTCCCCCTTCGAAGCAGACACTGCCACCGTCAGCTGAGACGAGCGCCACACGCAGTGGTCGGTAAGTGATCTCGTTGACGCCTGTGATGAGTGACGAAACCAGGAGGGCAACGGCGGCTCCCACGGCAGCGATGAGGAGCAGCCGTTCCCTCCGGCCGAGCCGCAGGTCTGAGCGATCCTTGAGCCTCATCTAGACGAACCGCGTGTCAACGTCGTAGCGGAAGTAGTAGCCGGAATTTTGACCATTCAGGACGTTGACCTGATCGATGGCGTCCAACCGAGCGGTCAGTGCGCCACGCAACATAACTGTGGTACCACCTGTTGGAGTACGTCTTCGGGTCGACCCGCATATCGGTGCCCGAGCGGCAGACCGGCGTTGGCAGGCTGGTACTGATGCCACCGCTGGTTCGGGCTTGGCGGAGGCGGCTCGGAGTGGAGAGCAAGAGGAGGATGAGTGCCGCCCTCTGTCCGCGTAAGGGGTATGCATGGAACATTCAAGCTCCCGGCTACCGTGGGGTGACCCGCAGCGGTTGGTGATGCTCCACAATAAGCAGTCAACCACGAGCCCTTCAGTCACACAATCCCCGTAGCGGGGCCGTGCATCGCATGGGTGCAGCAGCACACCGACCGGCAGGCCAAGCTCGCCAACCTTCCGCCGCTGACGCGCCGGATCAGCGGGAAGCTGGTGGGCGCCAGGCTGTGGCAGAACAGTTTCGCGCCCTGCGGGATCCCTACTGATCGCTAGCGTAGACACCGATGCCGGTGCTGGTGACGGGTGCGGAGGACGCGGTCGGCCGGTCGGCCGTGCGCCGCCTCGTCCGCGGAGGCGGGGAGGTGCGGGTGTTCCTCGACCTCGAACGGCCCGACGTCGCCGACCCCGCACCGTTCCGCGCGCTGGGCTGCATGGTGGCCCGCGGGGCGCTCGACGACGAGGGTCACCTCGAGACCGCGCTCGAGCAGGTCCACACGGTCGCGCACCTCGCGGGCACGCCGCTGGACGATCCGGGGCACCTGCTCGACGCGGCGGCCACCGTGCTCAGCGCCGCCATCGGGGCCGGCTGCCGCCGCTTCGTGGCCCTGTCCCATCTCGGGGCCGACGACCCGTCCGGCAACCCCTGGCTCGAAGCGTGCGCCGCCGTCGAGGACCTGCTGGCCGACGCGCCGCTGGAGACGGTCGTGTTCCGCCGGGCGCTCACCTACGGCCCGGACGACGCCTGGACGGCCGCGCTCGTCGGCGGGGCCGCGGGGGGTCTCGGCCGACGCGGCGGGGGCCGGCACGCGCCGCTGTTCGCCGACGACCTCGCCGGCGCGGTCGCCGCATCCGACCGCGAACGCACCGCCGGCGGCGCGGACCTGCACCTGGCCGTCGCGATCGCCGGGCCGGACAGGCTCGGACTGGTGGAGCTGGTCCGCGCCCTGAGGGGCGAGCCCACGGCCGGGCGCGCGGACGGGCCGCTGCCGGCGCACGCCGCGGATCTGCTCACCCGCGAGCTGCTCCCTCCAGCCGGCGCCATCGGGGAGTCCGGCACGCCGTTCGCCGAGGGTCTGCGCCGTCTGGGCAGCTAGACGCACCCCGGTGGGTCGCGACGTTCGGTCCTTGCCGTGCGCAGCGGACTCGCCGATGATCCGCCCACGAGCAGTCAGCGCGAGGAGGGGCCATGGGCCTGGGCGGATCGGGACGAGGCGGCGGCCGGCAGCGCACGATCGTGGTGCTCGGCGTTCTGCTGGCGCTGCTGGCGGCCGCGTGCGGCGGCGAGGACGACGGCGGGGGAGCGGTCGAGGAGACCGGACAGGCGACGGGCGAGGGCACCGGGGCGGCTGCCGGCGACGAGCCGATCCAGGTCTTCGGCGCGTACGCCACGGAGATCGAGGAGCCGTGGGACGGCGTCATCCACCGAGCCCTGGAAGCGGAGGCCGCGGAGGGTCGCATCACTTACGACTTCACCGACGCGATCGGCTACTCGGGCGACATGGAGCGGGTGCTGCGCGAGGTCGCCGAGCAGGAGCAGCCCGACGTCATCTTCGGCGACGCCTTCGGCAACGAGGAGGCCGTCCGGCGGGTCGCCGCCGAGTATCCCGACGTCGCGTTCGTCTTCGGCTCGGGCGGCGGTCCGGCGGAGCCGAACGTGTCGGTGTTCGACAACTGGATCCACGAGCCCGCCTACCTGTCGGGGATGCTCGCCGGCGGGCTGACGGAGTCGGGGGTCTTAGGGGTCGTCGGCGGGTTCCCCGTGCCCGAGGTCAACCGCATCACGAACGCCTTCATCAAGGGCGCCCAGGAGACCAACCCTGAGGTCGAGGTGAAGGTCACGTTCATCAACAGCTGGTTCGACCCGGCGGCGGCCAAGGAGGCGGCGCTCGCCCAGGTCGACGCGGGCGCCGACGTGCTGTTCGCCGAGCGCTTCGGCGTCATCGAGGCCGCCGAGGAGAACGGGCTGCTCGCCTTCGGCAACATGAGCGACCAGACTGAGCTCGCGCCGGAGCACGTCGTCAGCGGCCCCACCTGGAACATGACCCCCACGGTGCAGTACGTGATCGACCAGGTCGCGGCCGGGTCCTACACGGCCCAGGACCTCAAGGACTTCAGCATGGTCGGCAAGGGCGGGGCGGACCTGGCACCGATCAACACCGGGGTGACGGGCGGCATCCCCGACGAGCTCGTCGCGCAGGTCGAGGCGCGCGAGGAGGAGATCCGCTCCGGGCTGTTCCGCGTCGACATCGACGAGCAGCAGCCGGCGGGCTCGGTCGTCGTCGAAGAGTGACCCGCCCCCGGGCGGACCCGCCGGCGGGGACGGCGCATGCGATCGAGGCCCGCGGGATCGTTAAGCGGTACGGCGACCTGCTCGCCAACGACCACGTCGACCTGACGGTGGCGCGCGGCGACATCCACGCCCTGCTCGGCGAAAACGGCGCCGGCAAGACCACCCTGATGCGGGTGCTCTACGGGCTCGCCGTCGCGGACGCCGGCACCGTCGCCGTCGACGGCCGGCGGGTCGAGATCCGCTCGCCCAGGGACGCGATCGCCGCCGGCATCGGCATGGTCACCCAGCACTTTTCGCTCGTCGGGCCCATGTCGGTGGCCGAGAACGTCGTGCTCGGCCACACCGACGGCTTCCGCGTGGACCTCGCCGCGGCCCGCCGCAGGGTGACGGAGGTGTCCGAGCGCTTCGGCGTCCCCGCCGACCCCGCCGCGATCGTGGCCGACCTCAGTGTCGGGCAGCGGCAGCGCGTCGAGATCCTGAAGGCCCTGTCGCGCGACTGCCGCGTGCTCGTGCTCGACGAGCCGACCGCGGTGCTCGTGCCCCAGGAGGTCGACGCGCTGTTCGCGACGCTCGACCGGCTGCGCTCGGGCGGCATGTCCGTCGTGTTCATCAGCCACAAGCTGCGCGAGGTCATGGCCCTGACCGACCGGGTCACCGTCCTCCGAGGGGGGCGCGTCGCCGGCACCGTCGCCACCGCTGCCACCGACGAGGACGCCCTCGCCGAGATGATGGTGGGCAGGGCAGCGCTGCGGCCCGCGCGCCCCGCAGGCGGGCGGGCCGGCGCCCCGGTGCTGATCGTCCGCGGGCTGTCGGCGGCCGGACGCCACGGTCTGCCGGCCCTGCGCGAGGTGTCGTTCGAGCTGCGCGCCGGCGAGATCGTCGCCGTCGCGGGGGTGTCCGGCAACGGCCAGACCGAGTTGGGCGAGGTGCTGTCGGGGATGCGGCGGGCCACGGCGGGCTCCGCACGCGCGGGGGACACCGAGCTCGCCGACACCCCGCCTGATGTCGTCATGCGCGCCGGCGTCGGCCGGATCCCCGAGGACCGCGACGCCAGCGTCGTGGGCGAGTTCAGCGTCGCGTACAACCTCGTGCTCGAGCAGCTCAACGACTTCCGGCGCGGGACCGTCCTGGACGAGCGCCGGATCCGCGCGCGGGCGCAGGAGCTGATCGAGCGCTTCTCCATCAAGGCCGGCCCCGACGACCGCGTCGCGACCCTGTCGGGCGGCAACGTCCAGAAGGTGCTGCTCGCGCGCGTCCTCGCCCGCGACCCGCAGGTGCTCGTCGTCGCGCAGCCCACCCGCGGCCTCGACGTCGGCGCGACGCAGTACGTCCGCAGCCAGCTCGTCGCCCAGCGCGACCGCGGGGCCGGCGTGCTGCTGATCTCCGAGGACCTCGACGAGATCCTGGCGCTGGCCGACCGCATCCTCGTGCTCTACGAGGGCCGGGTCGGCGGCGAGGTGGACGGCGCGGCGGCGGACCGCCAACGGCTCGGCCTGATGATGGCGGGCAGGGCGGCCGCGTGACGCGGCTGCGGTGGGAGCGGCGGGCGGCGCCGCCCGCGTGGCTCACGCCGGCGCTCCCGGTGCTCGCGGTCGCGGCCACGTTCGCGCTCACCGCCGTGTTCGTCGTGCTGTCGGGGGCGGGCCCGCTCGCCGCCTTCAACGAGCTGTTCGTCCAGCCGCTGACGACCCGGTTCACCGTGCTCGAGATCCTGGTCAGCGCGACGCCGCTGCTGCTCACCGGCACCGCCGTGGCGGTCGCGTTCCGGACCGGCTACTGGAACATCGGCGCGGAGGGGCAGCTGCTCGCCGGGGCGATCGCGGCCGCCGGGACCGGCACGCTCGTCGGCGGGTTGCCCCGGCCGGTGGCGCTGCTGGCGATGGGTGCGGCCGGCGCGGCGGCCGGCCTCGGTTGGGCGCTGCTCCCGGCGCTGCTGCGGGTCCGGTTCGACATCGACGAGGTCGTGACCACGCTGCTGCTCAACCCGGTCGCGCTGCTGCTCGTCACCGGCCTGCTGAACGGCCCGTGGCGCGACCCCGCGACCGGCTTCCCGGAGTCCGAGCGGATCGCCGCGAGCGCCGAGCTGCCGCCGCTGCTCGCCCGGTCGCGGCTGCACCTCGGGTTCGTCGTCGCGGTCGCGCTCGTCGCCGTCGCCTGGTTCGTGACGACCCGGACACCCGCCGGCGTCAGGCTCCGGGCCGTGGGGCTGAGCCCGCACGCGGCGCGCTTCGCCGGGATCGACGTGCGCCGTCACCTACTCGGCGCGGCGCTGGTCAGCGGCGCGATCGCCGGGCTCGCGGGCGTCAGCGAGGTGGCCGGCATCCAGTACCGGCTCACCGAGGGGGTGTCGCCGGGGTACGGCTACACCGGCATCGTCGTCGCGACGCTGGGCGCGCTGTCGCTGCCCGGCGTGGCGTTCGGCGCGCTGCTGCTCGGCCTGGTGAACGTCGGCGCGGGGACCGCCGGCCGGCGGCTGGGCGTGCCCTCGCAGCTCGGCCAGGTCGTGCAGGCGACGTTGCTGCTCGTCGTCGTCGCGCTGCTGGTCCTGCGGCGGTACCGGATCGTGCGGGCCGGGAAGGGAGCCCGGCCGTGACATTCCTCATCGACCTCGTCGCCGCGACGCTGCGCAACGCGACACCGCTCGTCTACGGCACGGTCGGCGAGACCTACGCGGAGCGGGCGGGCGTCCTCAACCTCGGCATCGAGGGGACGATGTACGCGGGCGCGTTCTTCGGCTTCGCCGCGGCCCACGCCAGCGGATCCCTGACCGTCGGCCTCCTCACGGCCATCGCCGTCGGGCTGGCGGCCGGCGCGCTCATGGCGTTCCTGTCGGTGACCGTGGGCACCAACCAGCACGTCGCCGGGATCGGCATCACGCTGCTGCTCGTCGGCGTCTCCGAGTTCTCCAACCGCCTGGTCTTCGGCGGCGCCGGCACCCTTCCCAAGATCGAGTCGTACGCGCTGCTCTCGCCGTTCGGACTGCGGGCGCTGTCGCAGTACGCGCTGACCTACGTGGCCTTCCTCGCCGTGGCGCCGCTCGGCTGGTGGGTGCTCGCCCGGACAAGCCTGGGACTGAACATCCGCGCCGTCGGCGAGAACCCCGAGGCGGCGGACGCCGCCGGCATCGACGTGGCGCGCACCCGCTATCTGGCGCTGATGATCGGCGGCGCGCTGATGGCGATCGGCGGCGCGTTCTTCACCCTCGCCGCCCTGGGCAGCTTCACGCTGGGGATCATCGCGGGGCGGGGCTGGGTGTGCATCGCGCTGGTGATCTTCGGCCGCTGGCGGATCGGGCGGGGCGTGCTCGGGGCGCTGCTGTTCGCGGCCGTGTACGCGCTCCAGCTGCGGCTGCGGATCCTCCCGGGCTGGGACGCTGTCCCCTTCGAGCTGCTCCTGGCCCTGCCCTACCTCGTCGTCATCGCGGCCCTGGCGCTGTCCGGGCGCAACGTCGACTACCCCGGCGCGTACCTGAAGCCCTACCGCCGCGCGTGACCCGGACACAGGAGGAGGAGACCATGGACGACCGCCGCTTCCTCGCCGCCGCCGTCGAGCAGGCCCGCATCGGCCGGGACGAGGGCGGCGTGCCGATCGGCGCGGCGCTGGTCGTCGGCGGCGAGGTGCTCGGCGCCGGCCGCAACCGCCGGGTGCAGCTCGGCAGCGCGATCCGCCACGGCGAGACCGACGCCCTCGAGCAGGCGGGTCGGCAGCCGGCGTCGGTCTACGCCCGCGCGACGATGTACACGACCCTCTCGCCGTGCCACATGTGCACCGGCGCGATCCTGCTCTACGGGATCCCGCGGGTCGTCATCGGGGAGAACCGGACGTTCCTGGGCGCCGAGGACCTGCTGCGCGCCCACGGCGTCGAGGTCGTCGACCTCGACGACCAGGAGTGCGCCGCGCTCATGGCCGGCTTCATCGCCGAGCACCCCGACCTGTGGAACGAGGACATCGGCGTGGACTGATGCGCACGTCCTGCCCCGGCCGAGCGCTCCGGGGTGGAATCTTCGGACTGTCGAAGATTCCACCCCGGAAGCAGCGGGCGGGTCGGTCAAGGGCCGCCGCCGACGACGCAGCGGCGGGAGACGCGGTCGCGGCAGCCGAGCAGGTCGATCCGGGGCCCGCTGACCTGGCGGATCGCGACGCCGTCGGCGTCGCTCGCCACGCCGCGGCCGGACGGC
>Ga0136630_1001297_pt1 | contig 10146 bp, 12 predicted proteins | sample AntDrymUQ5682106_2_FD_105496 | JGI IMG/M metagenome (GOLD analysis project Ga0136630, IMG submission 105496) | Polar desert sand microbial communities from Dry Valleys, Antarctica - metaG UQ568 (21.06) | ecosystem: Environmental > Terrestrial > Soil > Desert | place: Antarctica: Dry Valley...
CAGGACCCATCGAGTCGTGCGCTCGTGCGCCTCGAGTTCCCGCCAGGCATTGAAGCCCGGGGACCCGATCCCGTACTGGCATCACGCCGGCAGCCCGAAGAGGTTGGCGGTCGATCGCATGTTGGCCTCATACAGTTCGAGCTCGGTGAGCGGCACCACGGGAGAAGGGCCTCGCCATGCTGGTGTGGCCCGGCGGTCTGGCCCGCGCTCCTGCTGGTGACGATGACCGCTGAGGTGTGCCGACGCACTGCCGTCGGGGCCGAGGTCTGCACCGGGGTCACGCTGCCGGTCTGGCTCGCCATCTCGGTGCTACTTCTGAGCGTGACAGTCCGCTGATCGTCGCGGTGGTCCTGCTGCGCCGTGCCGGCGACCGGCGAGTACCCGTGGCGCCCCGACCATCGGCCACGCGATAACGCCCATGAGACGGTCGCAGTGACTGCGGCGAGCTGGTTCGGCGTGATCGTCGCCTTCCAGGTCGCACTCGTCTTGGGGTCGCCAACACAACCTGGCCCTTGCGGGGTGCGACCGCCTTGCGCTTCTCGGGGTCATGGACCGCGTTCCGATGCCCGGGGATCTCAGAGGGCCCCAACGCGTTCAGTGAGCCGGGAACTCGGAAGGTTCGTCGACGAGGCCACCCGGCGAGTGCGGCCTGCCCGCTGACCACCGAGCGATCGACCCGGAGCGCCGCACGAAGGGGGGCCTTCGAGCCATTCATGTACCCGGGCCCTGAGCCGAACCGACCACCCGCAAGCGGATGCAAAGTCCGGACCTACCACCCCGGCAACTGCAGCAGGGGCCGAACCTCGACCTGCCCATGGGCAGCGACCGGCATAGTGGCGGCGATCTGCTGAGCGCGAACTTCATCACACTCCACGATGAAGAACCCTGCCAGCTCCAAGTCACCGGCCACCACCGGTTCGGTCACTGCAACTCCATCCACCTCTCGAACGGCGATTGCCGAATCGCTCGGCATGAACGCCTCTCCTCCGCGGAGCTCACCGGAGGCGGTCAGGTCATCCGATATCACCGCGTAGGCCGCCAGTTCCGCGCGGGCGTCCTCCGGTGTCGTCGCTTGCGCGCGTTCGGGATCGAGGTACAGCAGAAGTGCGTATCGCAACCTGGCTCCGATCACCGCACGGGCCGCCATCGTATGCGCACGCCCTACCCCTGTTCTCGCCAACCCCTCGTCTCCCGGGTGGCGCAGAGGCATAAATCGGGTGAACTCCTGTGCGCTCCTCGCGGCGAAGGACCGAGGTGACACGGACCTCTGATCTCAGCCGATACTGCGAGGTCCTGATGGGCTGGAGATACTCCAGTGGGCCCAGTCCCGGCGAGGTGTGACTCGAGCCGATACTGACCTCGCGAGAGTGTCCTTTTCAGGATCTGTCTCCTCGTCGGGGGCTGGCGCCTTGGAACATGCGACGAGGCCGCGTCAGCGAGCGAGGCCATCGTCGCAGCGACCATCGACGGGCGGGTGCGCAGCGCGCTCGCCCTCGTCCCGTGCTGGCCGCCGGCGCGCCCCTGCTCGCCACGCACCTGGACCCGGGTCAGGCCGACGGCTGGGCGAGCGCCGACCTCGACGATCTGCATGGGCGCGTGGCCCCCTGGTTCGACGCCGTCATCGCGGCTGCCGCTGATCTTCAGGGCGGCCTGGCCGCGTTGCAGGACGCCGGGCCGAGCGAGATGGCTGCGGCCGCGGTCGCGGAGGCGCTCTCCACTCTCGGCGGGCTCGGCATCGCCATCCCCGCGGGCTCCGATACCGGTTCCGCCAGAGAGTCCGGCGGTGCCGGCGAAGTGGGCGCTCAGGTGCTGGCCCGCCTTGATGCCGCCGCCCTGCAACCGCTGCCCCCGCCCCCGCGGGCGCCGCAGGCGACGGCGGTACAGACCCAGCGCTGGGCGAGCGCGGCGTGCGCCGCCGTGAGCGCGGCGGCCGGTGAGCAGGTTCGTCCTCCCCGTCCGCCTGCCGGTCGCCAGCCTCACACGCGTTGCCCGTTTCCAGGTGACCGACGTGTTCGGCCGGACCTTCGAGTTGGGTCCGACCGGTGACGCCGACGACGGCTGGAACCTGTTCGGCGTCACCGACACGGCTGAGCCCCGGGCCGTCGGCGGGGAGCAGCGCACCAGCCCGTGGTTCTTCCTCGCGCTGGTGCTCCCGGACGCGCTCGAGAGCCAACCCGTGGAGACTGTCCTGATGCTGCGGGACGAGATGGCGAACCTGGCCTGGGCGGTCGAGGCGTTCGTGAGCGACGACGCGGGTGGGATCCTCGACCGGTTCGGGTCGTCGACCATGAACCAACCCGCCGCGGGCCTGGCGCCTGCGGGGATCGGCCGCTACCGGGTGGACACCGTCGTGCCTGACCACTGGTTCCCGCTCGCCCCCGAACCACGGGAGGACCGCGAGTCGGTGGTGCTGCGCCTGGTCCCGCTGGCTCGCCGGGTCGGTGGCGAGGTCACGACGCTGTTCCCGTTGGGGGCGCTCCTCGGCGGCGCCCGCTCCGAGCGGGGGACAGGGGTCTGGCTGCACGAGGAGGAGGTGCCGCGCGCAGGGGCGGCGGTGGTACGCACGAACGAGCACGCCCGCTGGCACGACGGGTCGGTGCACACCTGGACCAGCCGCCGCAAGACCACCGGCGGCGGCGAGGGTTCCAGCGGCCTGCGCTTCGACGCCGTCGAACCCGGGTAGCGGGTCGCCGTTCATCGCGGGAGTCGTGTTTGGGGGGTGGCGGACCGCTGGATGTACAGGGCACCCGGACTGGTGACGTTCACCTCGATCAGGCGGCCGTCGATGACGTCGAGCCCCACGCACCGCAGGCCGTGCGCCTGCAGCGAGGGGGCGAGACGAGCGACGACCTCCCGCTCGCGCGCGGTCACCGGGGCCTGGGACACCGGCGGCCCGATCCTGAAGTCGGGCGCGGCCGGGACCCGCAGGACTGCCCCCAGGATCTCGCCGTCGAGGACGACGATGAGCCCCACGCTCGCGTCCACGCTCGCCTCGAGCGTCCCGAGCGGATCGACGACGAAGAGCTTCTCGCTGGCCAGACGGAGGCCCTGGGGTCCGTCGACGACCTGAGCGCCGTCGGCCTGCGCCAGGTCGAGCAGGTAGGTCGCTCGCAGGTACGCCTCGTCGACCGGCGGCTCCACGCGCATCAGCACGAGGGTCCCGTCATCCAACGCCAGCGGCTCGGCCGTTCATGCGGCCTGCTCCTCCACGATGCGGACAAGATCGTGCGGCCGGTCATCTCCGGGAACCCTGCCGCGGGCCAGGTACTCGGTCACGAACGCCTGCGTCCGCGTGCGGGCGTCCGGCGGCAGGGATCCGCGGCGGTCCCGGCCCATGCCCTGCTGGGCCAACTCGAGCAGCGCGCGAGCGCGCATCGCGAGGCCGGGGCCCGGATCCCCTCGACCGCGGTGCGCGTCCACCAGCTTCCCAGCTCGTCCCCGTCGGCGAGCAGCTCGAGCGTCTCGGCTCGGCAGCGGCGGTCCTGCAGCAACATCCAGGTGACGGCGAGCGCGACCCCGAGCAGCGGGGGTGCGAGCGCGTCCAGATGGCGGATCTCGAGGTAGCCGACCCGGGCGCGGACCGGCGGGAAGAGGGTGGACAGGTGGTGGGTCAGATCCCCGTCATCCGGCCGGTCCGCGCCCTCGCCGCACCACTCGGCGAACGACCGCGGTCGCGGCGGGAATCCGTCGCCGCGACCTCCCCGCGGGATCACCATGGCCGCAGCCGCGAAGGCGACGTATCCCTCCGCAGCCGAGGGCCGCGTCACGTGCCGCGAGTCGAACCCCGTCCGGCTCCCGTCCACCGCCAGCCAGACCCCGAGCCGGGGGCTTGCCGCGCTGGCCCGCCCCGGGGGTGCTCCCGGGGAGTTCGCGAAGACCGAGGCCAGGGCGGGGCCGGCGAGGTGGGCCAGCCGCCACTGCTCCAGGCCCGCCGGGCCCGGCAGCAGGTCGACGCAGATCTGCAGTGACGCCGTGAGGCGCATCATCTCCCGCCCGGCGGGGCCGAAGGCGTCGAAGTGCCGATTCATGCTGACGTAGCGCGGCGATGTCAGCTGGAGACCCACCGCTGCCGCATCGTGGGGCGGATCCAGCCCGGCGGCCAGGAAGCCGATGCCGGCGGCACGATCGAGATCGCGGAGGCGGGCCAGCGCCAGCTCGACGTCGCGTTCGATCCCGACGACCGTCGCCTGGCAAGGGAAGCTCAGCTCGACCTGTCCCCCTGCCTCGTGGGTGACCCTCACCCCGCGCGGGTCACGCCGCCGCGGCCGCTCCCCCGCCATGGGCGTCCTGGGGACCCCGCACGACCGCCGTGGCGTACACCGTGAGACCCACGGCCATCGGGACCAGGTGGACGTAGGTCGGGAGGTCGAGGGCGAAGCTCGCTTGCACGGCGAACGGGCTGAGCGCGATGACGATGCCGACCCACCGAGCGTGCAGTCGTGACCTGAAGAGCCCAGCCCCCGTCAGGATCATCCCGAGCGGGAGGAGCATCGTCCCGAGGTTGAGGCCGGGCGCCATCGGGCCCTCGTAGTACGCCATCTGGACCTCGAACGACGTGGCGACGTCGACCGGCTCGATCAGCGCGAAGCCGAGCGCACCGTGGGCGATGTCGCCGAGGGCGAACACCGCTGCCCCGAGCGACATGATGATCACCCCCGCCGCGGTCAAGCCCGCGCCGCGCCCGCGCCGTCGGGGCAGCGTCGCCGCCACGCCCATCGCGACGAGCGCGAAGCCGAAGCCGAGCAGCAGGTGGGAGGCCATCCACGCCATCGGGGCCTCGGCGATCGCGATCGCGATCCCCACGTCCTCGGGCATCCGGGGCAGGTGCAGCCCCTGCCCGACGACGGCCATGACGGACCCGACCACGAGCGCGATGGGACCGCCGAGCCGGGCGATCGGGTGCGGGACGACCGGGCTGGGCGACCGGACGTCGGCGGTGACGGATGGCGTGGGTGCTGGCGTCGTGGCGGTCATGCGAACCTCCGATGTCGGTGGGTGCCGGTCCTGCGACCCGGCACCTCGCACTGTCCTCCCAGCGCAGCGCCTTCCGCGTCCTCTGCCGGTCGTCACCTCGACCCGGGCGGGTGGAGATCCGGCCGGGCCTCGTACGACCTGGGTATGACGTCGGCTGACGACCTGGGACGGACGTCCGAACGCCTCGATCGCTGTACCGTCCGCGTGTGACCCCGAGCCGTTGGCGCGCGTACCGACCACCTCCCATGGACGTGGCCATCGCCGCGGTGTTCGTGCTGGCGGGGCAGGTGACGACGTGGTGGCGCCTCGACGACGCGGCGGCGTTCGCCGGTCCCCGTCCCCTCAACGCCGTGGTCAGCCTGCTGCTCATGTCGGCGCTTGCCTGGCGGCGCCGGGCGCCTCTGGTCGCCTTGTGCTGGGCCGTTGCCGTCTACTGCCTCCCCCACCTCGTCGTGCCGCTCGACACCACGTTCCTCACCGGCTTCATCCCCCTGATCATCCTGACGGCCTCGGCCGGCTACGCGGCCTCCCGTCCCCGCGCCATCGTCGCCGCGGCGGTCGCCATGGTCGGGCTCGTCGCGGTGACGGTCAGCTCGGACATCCTGCGATCATGGGATGCCCTCGCCTTCAACAGCATGTTCCTGCTCGTCCCGTGGATCGGGGCCCGGGCGCTGAAGGGGCGTGAGGACCGCGCCGGCGGCTTCGCGACCGAGCTCGAGACGGAGCGGGCGTCGAAGGACGTCGCTCTCCGTGCGGCCGCGGCGGCGGAGCGGTCCCACATCGCCCGTGAGTTGCATGACATCGTCGCCCACAACGTATCGATGATGGTGATCCAGATCGGCGCCGCGCGTATGCAGCTCCAGATCGGTCTGGCCGGAGCCGAAGGAGCCGGGGCCAGCCTTCTCGACGCCGAGGAGGCGGGCCGGCAGACCCTGGACGACCTCCGGCGCCTGCTCGGGGTCCTGCGAGCCGACGAGGCCGCCGACGCCGCCGACGCGGCCGAAGCGGCCGGTGCCCCGATCTCGCCCGAGCCCCCGCAGCCGGGCTTGGCCCAGCTCAAGGCGCTCGTGGCGCCGATCCGGGCGACCGGGCTGCAGGTGGAGGTCGACGTCGCCGGCGACCCCGTGGCGCTCCCGACGGCGCTCGACCTCACGGTCTACCGGATCGTGCAGGAGGCCCTGACCAACACGCTCAAGCACAGCGGGGCGACGAGCGCGGATGTGCGGCTCACGTACAAGTCATCGACCCTGCTGATCGATGTCGTGGACGACGGGACGCCACGGCCCGCCGGCGACCGCACCGGCCACGGGCTGGTGGGCATCGGCGAGCGGGCCGCGCTCTTCGGCGGCACCGTCACCGCCGGCGCCGCCGAGGGCGGGGGCTGGCGCGTCCAGGCCGAGCTCCCCCTGCCGGCCCGGGCGGTCAGGCACGGCCTGGCGAAGGCATCCCCGACCGCATGATCCGCGTCCTGATCGCCGACGACCAAGCCCTCGTCCGCGGCGGCCTCCAGATGATCCTCTCGGTGCAGCCCGACATCGAGGTCGTGGGCATGGCCGACGACGGCGCACAGGCCGTGACCCTGGCGCGGGAGCTTGCTCCCGACGTCGTGCTGATGGACGTGCGCATGCCGGTGATGGACGGCCTGGAGGCGGCCCGGCGGATCCTGTCCGCCGCCGCGGACCAGACCAAGGTCGTCATGCTCACCACCTTCGACCTCGACGAGTACGTGTACGACGCCCTCGTCGCCGGCGCGTCGGGTTTCCTGCTGAAGGAGACCCGACCGGAGACCCTCGCCGACGCGGTCCGGACGGTCGTCGGCGGTGAGGCGCTCCTGGCACCCGCCGTGCTGCGCAGGCTGGTCGACCAGCACACGACGGCGGCGGCCCCCGCCCAGCCCGAGCGGCTCGCCCCCCTCACCCAGAGGGAGCTCGAGGTCCTGCGGCTGATCGGTCGCGGGTCGAGCAACCAGGAGATCTCGGAGTCGCTGTGGATCACCGAACCCACCGTGAAGACCCACATCACCCGCATCTTCCGCAAGCTCGACCTGCGCGACCGCGCCCAGGCCGTCGTGCTCACCTACGAGACCGGTCTCGTCCGGGCAGGTGAGGTCGCCTGAGAGATCGCCTGGAGCGCGCTTCCCACCCTGACGCCCGGCCCTCGAGGCCGCCTCGGGCCGCTGTGCAACACGGATGCCCTCGCCTGCGTCCTCAACCGTGAGGACGCAACCGACAGGCGAAGGAGTCGATGATGAGCACGGAACCCACATCGGGGGCCGACGGCCCGGCCACGACGCCGATCGATCCGGCGAGCCTTCGCGAGGAGGTGGTCGCTGCAGCGGGATCGTGGCGGTGCCGGTAGGTGGGGACGTCGTTGCTGTCCTCGGGCAGCTCCTGCGGGCGCGGTTCTGCTCTACGGCCGTGCGGGTGTTGGGGACCGACGAAGCGCAACCCCATCGTCGCAGCGGGGCCCAGCCGATGGGCGGTCCGAACGGTAGTGGAAGATGGCGCATCGGCAGAGGAGTCCACCAGCGGCCCTCGACCGCTCTGGGGCCGATAGCGGCCAACCGCGTCATCACCTCATCGTTGGACAGATGCGAGCGCTCACGCACTTGCACCTCGTTGAGTCCGTCGACCCAGTGGTGCGCACCGATCTGCTTGTTAAGCGGCAGACCGCGACGGAGCTGGTGGAGGAACTCTCGCACCGAGGCTGAGAACCTGATCCACGGCTGGGACGTCGCTCCCACCACCGGCGGCGACAAGACCCTTGACCCCGAACTGATGGCCGCCGGCGCGGCCTTCTTCGACCAGGCCGAGGACGTCCACCGCCAGGCCGGATTCATCGCCCCGCGCACGCCGGTCCCCGACGGCACCGACCCCGCAGACGACGCTGCTGACCCGCTTGGGTCGGGGTCTGTGATGGCACCCGGCCGCGGCCGGACGTCTGCAGGCGGTGTCGACACGATCGTGGTCGGCGCCGGGTCCGCGGCTGCGTTCTGGCCGCCCGCCTCAGCCAGGACCCGGGGCGAAAGATCCTGTTGCGGGAGGCCAGACCGGACTACCCGACCCGCCGGGCGCTGCCTCCCGAGATCGCCGACGGCACCACCGTCGCCGAGACCCACGACTGGGGGTCATACAACGAACCGCAATCGAGAGGCGACATCTCGTGTCAGTACGGCCGCTCGAGGTCAGGGAACATCGGGAAGTGCTTGAGGTTGCGGGTCCACAGGGTCGCGCCGAGCTCGAGGGTCGTCGCTGCGATCACATAGTCGACGATGTCGATGCCCACATGCGACGCGCGGTACTGCCGCGCGAGCACCCCGGCGTGCTCGGCGACAACATCGGTGACTGGCTGCATCTCCAACGCGTCGAACAGCCTCCGCAGGCGGCGGCGTTCGCCGGAGCGGACGTTGCGGAGCATCTCCACCTTCGTCAGCACCGACGCGGTGAGTGGCTCGTCGGCGCTCATGGACGTTCGGATCAACGCCTGCGCGTCGGTATGTCCGCGTGCTGCATCCACGAGGACGGACGTGTCGATGAGGATCACCAGCCGTGCGACGCAGAGCGATGTTCGATGCCGGTCCGGATGGCTTCGACGTAGTCCTCGCCGTCGACGTCAAGGTCGGACCACATGCCGAAGACGTCCTCGAACGCCCGCGCGACTCGCTCCTTGCGCTCCCGCCGTCCGTAACGCTCGGCGACGACTTCACGGACCAAGTCGCCAATCGAGCGCCCGGTCCGCTGAGACTCGGCCTTCAACTGCTCGTAGCTTTCGGGTTCGAGCAGCACCTGTGTGCGGTGCATCGCCATCGAAGGCGCCTTCCCAATCGGATTGATGTATAGCTTACATCACCCCGGACGTTCGCCCACTCGACGACGACGTCGTAGGCGCCAGCCAGTAGCGGACCCGCGACCCGCTCCATCGCGTGGCTGCCTCCCACTGCGGCCTTGGTGTCGCTGTCGGTGTTGTCTGAACGCGAAGTCCGTACCGACGTCCGAGGCGACGGGCATGCCGTCCACCAGGATCTGCAGCGAGCAGTACCCGACGCCGTCCCAGCAGTTCAGCGGAGCTGGCCAGCACCGAAGCGCAACCGCGTGACACCACCGTCGCGATCGACCGCTACCTCCACGCCTTCGAGACCGGCAGCATGCCCGAAACCGTCTGCGCGCCACGCCTCGAAGAACTGGCCGAACGACGCCGAGAACCCCTCGACCACCGCGACCAACTCGCCGCCCACATCAACGACAGCACCGTCGCGGTCCCCCAACGCCAAGAGCTCGAAGCCCGTTGGCGATCTGTCGCGCGAGACCACGGACGGCAATCCGGCCGTCATCAAGGACGCCCTCCCGTCACTCATCGAGACCGTCGAGATCGGACCCGGGCCCCCAGGCCACCCGTTCTTGTCCCACAAACCAACACATCCCCGACACCCCGGGCGGAAACTCCTGAGGCATTGGGGACGCCGGTTCGCATGGGTTCACATCAGGTGGAGGTGATGCCTCCACATACGAACACCGGGGTGACAGTTGCTGGCCGGTCCTGAGTCGGAGTCTCGGCCGTCGTAAGCGGGGAGCCTGCGGACCGAGCCCGCTAGCTAGTCTCCTCGGTCGTCTCTGCCGATCGCTGAGGAGACTGCCGCTCGGTCTGTCACAGTGCCAGGGAGCAGCTACACGACGATGACGTCGACAAGGTCTTCGAGGGCTCGGAAGTCGTCGGCATTTCGGGTGTAGAGCGGCAGGTCGGCAGCCAGTGCGGTCGCCGCAATGAGCAGATCGACTGCTCGTGCTCCTCGCGCCTTGCGGCCGGCGGCGATCACCGACGCGAACACCCGACCGTAGGCGCGTGCCGCGTTGGCGTCGAAGGGAAGGGGATCAAAGGCCGCCTCCGCTCTTTGGAGACGGTCTTGCCGTCGGCTGCGTTCGTCTGGATCAGCCGTCGCGTGAGGGCCGGCGGCGAGCTCGGCCATGGTGAGGGCGCTGACGGCGACAGCGATCGGCAGCTGGAGCGGGTCGAGCTCGTCGAGGTCGATGATCACCGAGGTGTCGAGCACGCCGCGCTCCGGACGGTGGCGTTCAGCCACGAGGCAACGGATCCTGGCTCACTGCGGTGTCGAGGTCCGCTCGGAACCGTTCGTAGTCGACGGGTGGGGCGGCCCGGAACATCGCGACCGCCGTC
>Ga0136630_1001298_pt1 | contig 10137 bp, 10 predicted proteins | sample AntDrymUQ5682106_2_FD_105496 | JGI IMG/M metagenome (GOLD analysis project Ga0136630, IMG submission 105496) | Polar desert sand microbial communities from Dry Valleys, Antarctica - metaG UQ568 (21.06) | ecosystem: Environmental > Terrestrial > Soil > Desert | place: Antarctica: Dry Valley...
CATCGGGCGCTGGATCTGCACCCGGCGATAGAGCATTTTTTCCGCTTTTGGTTATGGTTGACGACCGGTATGGTGACGCGCCAATGGGTGGCCGTGCATCGCAAACATCACGCCTGTGTGGAAACGAAAGACGATCCGCACAGCCCACAGGTCTATGGAATTAAGAAACTGTTGCTCGAGGGCACGGAGCTTTATCGGGTGGGGACGAAAGACCAGGAAACGCTGGAAAAGTACGGCCACGGCACCCCCGACGATTGGATGGAGCGCAATGTGTATACGAAGCACGGGAAGGTCGGTGTGGGATCGATGCTCGTCATCAATGTTTTGCTCTTCGGACCGCTCGGACTCACGGTATGGGCCGTCCAGATGCTGTGGATCCCGATATTCGCGGCCGGTATTGTCAATGGCCTTGGGCATTACTGGGGTTATCGGAATTTCGAATGCCCCGATGCGTCCACGAACATTTCCCCCTGGGGGATATTGATCGGCGGTGAAGAGCTGCACAATAACCACCATGCCTTCGCGAGCTCCGCCAAGCTATCGTCGAAATGGTGGGAATTTGATATTGGCTGGATGTATATAAAGATCTTTGCTCTGCTGGGACTCGCGCGGGTGAAAAAACTCGCACCCCAGCCTGTCCTTGCGATCGGCAAGGACAGGCTCGATGTCGATACGGTCCGCGCCATCATTGCCAATCACCTCCATATAATGGCGCGCTATGCCAGGGAGGTGGTCGGTCAGGTCCATAAAGAGGAGCTGCGTAAGGCGACCGGCGACGTGAGAGATGTGTTAAAGGCCACCAAGGGGTGGTTGACCCGGGAAGAGTCGCGCTTGAATGACGCCGCAAAGGATCATCTCGCACGCGCTTTTTTGCATAGCCATCCGCTCGAAACGGTGTATGAGTTCAAAGTCCAACTGCAACGACTTTGGCAAGAGCGTACGGCCAGCTACGAGAGCTTGCTCGCGGCCCTTCAGGTATGGTGCCGGCAGGCTGAGGAGACCGGTATCACGGCCCTCCAGGAGTTCGCGCAGTCCTTGCGGGGCTATACCTTGCAACCGGCTTGAGGCAGCATCTTTCACCTATCTATATGCATAACGAAGCCCGCAACTGCGGGCTTCGTTATTAGATAACCTCTGAACCTATTTTATCTTCGCTTCCTTATACACCACATGCTTGCGCACCACTGGATCGAATTTCTTGACCTCTAATTTGTTCGGGTGCAATTGTTTGTTCTTAGTGGTGGTGTAGTAGTGACCCGTCCCGGCGCTTGATAGCAGTTTAATTTTTTCGCGCATAATAAGTGAGCCTAAACCTTAATGCCGCGGCGACGAAGATCGGCGATGACCTCGTCGATGCCGAGTTTATCGATAATGCGTAATCCCTTGGTACTGATCCGCAAGCGGACCCAACGTTTCTCACTCTCCACCCAAATCCGATGGTTTTGGAGGTTAGGCAAGAATCGCCGTCGGGTTTTATTATTCGCGTGCGAGACATTGCACCCCGTCCGCGGGCGCTTACCGGTGATTTGACATACACGAGCCATTGTCTTTAGTCCAAGGGAAAATGGAATTCTACAAACAATCAGCCGAATTCACCAAGCGTTTTCTCTCATCCGTAGCCACGATGGTCCGCTGTGTTAAATCAAACCGCGTTCCGCCATGGACACGATTTCACCCTCCCCAATGACGAAGTGGTCGAGTACGCGTATGTCAATCAGCTCCAGTGCGCCCCTTAGGCGCTCGGTGAGCGCTTTGTCGGCACTGCTCGGTTCCGCGATCCCCGAGGGGTGGTTATGCGCAAGTATGACCGCCGCGGCATTGTGCAAGAGGGCGCGTTTAACCACCTCGCGCGGATACACGCTAGCCGCATCGAGAGTCTCCCGGAAAAGCTCCTCGAAACAGATAATACGGTGTCGCGTATCGAGAAACAAACAGGCAAAGACTTCATGCGGAAGGTTGCGCATCGAGGCGTTCAAGTAACGGCGCGTGTCCTCCGGATTGCACAGGGCATCCCCCCGGTTGAGCTTCTCCTCAAGGTAACGCCGCCCGAGCTCAAGCGCCGCTTGGATCTGTACGTATTTGGCCGTGCCGCCACCGCGGGTACGGCAAAATTCCGCATGGGTTGCATCGACTAAGGCGCGCAAACCCCCGAACCCGGCGATCATCTCCCGCGCTAAGTCCACCGCGGTTTTCCCGCGTACGCCGGTACGCAGGAAGATAGCGATGATCTCGGCGTCGGATAGGCTCCGTGGGCCTTTGGCCAGCAGTTTCTCCCGCGGGCGCTCTGCCGGCGGCCAGTCGTTGATCGGCATCCTAACCTCCATGTCGCTTGGCGGCGCGTCAAGTGTGCCAATACAATAGTACGGATGGAGGACGAGGACAAATCAGGCGCACGGGTGCTAGAACATAAACGCATCGTCGTGGGCGTCACGGGCGGCATTGCGGCCTATAAAACCGCGGATCTCGTCCGCCGTTTACGCGCAGACGAAGCCGATATCAAGGTCATCATGACCCGCTCCGCCCAGGCCTTTTTGGGCCCGCTCACGCTGCAAGCGCTGTCGGGAAATCCGGTCTACACCGAACTGCTCTCGAAAGGGAGTGATGCGGGTATGCAGCACATCGAATTGGCCCGCTGGTGCGATCTCATCCTCGTCACGCCGGCGAGCGCCAATTTTATGGCTAAGCTAGCCCACGGCCTCGCCGATGATCTACTGACGACGGTCTGTCTAGCGAGCACACGGCCGATCTTGGTGGCTCCAGCGATGAATCGCGAGATGTGGCTCGCGGCCGCGACCCAAGAAAACAAACAAATCCTTGAACAACGCGGCGTGCGGTTTCTGGGGCCGGCCGCGGGCGATCAGGCCTGCGGTGAGGTGGGGCCGGGGCGGCTGATCGATACAGACGATCTGTTCGCAGAAATCACGGCGGCACTGGCCCCAGGTGTGTTAAGGGGGCTTGAGGTTTTGGTCACAGCGGGTCCGACTCGGGAGTATATCGATCCGGTACGTTACCTGAGCAACCGAAGCTCAGGAAAAATGGGCTATGCAATCGCGCAAGCCGCCGCGGAGGCAGGAGCCTCGGTTACCCTTGTCAGCGGTCCCGTTGCGCTTGCGCCACCGCGGGGCGCCGAACCCGTGTGGGTGTCGAGCGCCGAGGAGATGTACCGCGAGGTAATGTCGCGTGCGCATCACTGTGACGTTTTGGTGGCCGCGGCCGCGGTCGCGGATTACCACTGCGGGGTGCCGGCATTACGAAAACTAAAACGCGGCGGCGCTTCGCTTACGCTGACCTTGCTGCCTACACCCGATATCGTAAAAGCCGTAACCGCTTTGGCACGGCGCCCGTTTACCGTCGCGTTCGCCGCGGAAACCGAAAACCTGGTTGCCAATGCCCAAAATAAACTAGAAGATAAGGCGGTCGATATGATCGCGGCAAACGATGTCGCCGCGAATGGGGTGGGATTCGACCACGACCGGAATGAGATTGAGGTGCTCTGGCGGGGTGGAAGCATCCATCTCGCCAAAGGCTCAAAGCAAACCTTAGCCCGGCGTTTAATTCGCATCATTGCCGAACGTTATCGTGCAAAAAAAGATACAGCTTAGGGTGCTTGATCCCAGGCTCGGGCGCGAGTTTCCGCTGCCAGAGTACGTGACCGCGGGGGCCGCGGGTATGGACCTGCGGGCGTGTACGAATGCTACGTTGAGATGTCGTCCAGGCGACACCCATTTGATCCCGACCGGTGTGGCGCTCCATATCGGTGATACGGGAATTGCAGCGCTGGTGTTACCGCGGTCGGGACTCGGGCATAAGCATGGGATCGTCCTTGGAAATTTAGTGGGCTTGATTGATTCGGATTATCAGGGGCAGATTTTTGTCTCCTGCTGGAACCGGGGACGCGAAACATTCGATATTAAACCTGGAGATCGCATCGCACAGATTGTGTTTGTTCCGGTCGTTTCCGCGTGTTTAGATATCGTTGAGACCTTCACGCAGACGACGCGTCATGAGGGTGGTTTTGGACACACCGGCCAGGCGTAACCAAGTACGTTGTTTTTCGCTTAAAGGCTCGACAGACACCATGAAAAAGTGCGCAGGGGGATTCACGCGACGATTCCAATTCCGATGGCCGACGGTACGGGTCGCGCTCGGCGTCATGATCGGCGCCACTCTAGCGTTTAATTCCAATGGAGAAGCTGAGCAAGCAACCAAACCCCAAGCCAAAGTATCGGCCACGGCCGACGCTTTGGCTGCCGAGGTCGGAAGTCGCTTCAGGCAACAGATTGAGCTCCTAGATGCGCTGAGCCGCGATGAAGCGCTGATCGCTGCCTTTAAAAATCCTGACTCAGGCGCGCTGGACCAGCATGCCCGGCAGCTGCAACTTCCATACGCGCTTAAAGTAAGGTTCGTGCGCGCGGGCCAAATTCAAGTCGATGAGCGAGGGACGCCCGCGCTCGGGTACGCGTCGGTCGCGATGCTGCGCCATGCGGAGCGTACCCAACTCGCCCCGAACGCGGAGGTCCATTTCCTTGGCGGCGCCCAACAGCAGGTCGCGCTGGTGCAACCGGTCAGCGACGCCGGTGGTGTGTTTTTAGGATCGATTCACGCGAGCCTGGACATCGCGGTGCTGGATGCGCTTGTGAAGCCCTTGCGCTTAGACGGGGCTTATATCGAGTTGAGGCAGATTGGGCCTGCCGCTTCCCCGGTCTTAGCTAAGCTCGGAGCCGCGCAGATCGCCGCCGGTACCGCGGCTCACAGCCAGGTTTCGATCGCTGGGACGCAGTGGGCACTGGCCTATTGGCCGCCGACGGTCTCTAGGAGGGTATGGAATACCGATGCGCCGTTCTCTGGAAACCTGCTCCTGTTTCTAGGGGCCGGAGCTGTGGTCTTAGCAACCATCGGGGCGGTGGTGTTCGCAAAAAAACGTGCCCGGCCGTCCGTGAGTGAAATCTCGCCGGTGTACCAAGGTGCGTTAAGAGCGATTATCGATGGCGAACACCCGCATGTGGAACATCTGGTCCCCGATTTATCCCTGCCGGCGCGGGCCCCAAAGCCGCCGAATACCATACCGAAGGATCCCTTAGACGACACGCTTCCCTTGGTGCTCGACTACCCCGGCGCACTGGCCGCGGGGGAGGCTGCTCAAGCCCGGACGCCATTGTCCGCGGAGCCGTCGACGCCTGAATCCGATGATCCGGCGGACGACACGCTACCGCTCTCGGCCTTGGATTTGGGATCCGCTCTCCCGCTCCCAAGTGTGGATTTTGATCTCGATCCCGCGCCCACCGAGCCGAGCGGCGCGCGGTCAGATTATTCCGTTCCCGACTCGATCTTCCGCGCTTACGACATACGCGGAATCGTCGCTGAGACCTTGACAGAGGAAACCGTCTACAAGATCGGATTGGCATTAGGGAGTGAAGCCAGTGATCTAGGTCAAGCGGAGGTGGTCGTGGCGCGTGATGGACGAGTTTCGAGCCCGGCGCTGGCCGCGGCGCTCCAAAGAGGCCTCCGCGATAGCGGGCGAAAGGTCATCGATATCGGTATGGTGCCGACCCCGGTACTCTATTTCGCAACCCACTATCTCAATACCCAGAGTGGGATCATGCTTACGGGGAGCCATAACCCCCCAAATTACAATGGCTTAAAAATCGTGATGGGCGGCCAGGCGCTGTCAGGAGAGGCGATTACAGCGATTCGAGACCGCATCCGCCGCCAGGTGTTCACGCACGGCGCGGGCACGGTGGTAACTCAGGACGTTGTGCCTGCTTACGTCCAACAGGTAACCGACTCGATCGGCGTATCCCTTAGCAATGGGTTGAAGCTAGTCGTTGATTGCGGAAACGGAGTTCCAGGTATGCTGGCGCCGAGGCTCATGACTGCTCTTGGGCACGATGTGATTGAGCTTTATTGTGAGGTTGACGGATCTTTTCCCAATCATCATCCGGATCCCGCGCAACCTGACAATCTTCGGGATTTGATAGCTGCCGTTAAAGCGGAGCGCGCCGATCTCGGGCTTGCTTTCGATGGCGACGGCGATTGCCTGGGCGTCGTCGATGGTGAGGGAAATATCCTGTGGCCGGATCGGCAAATGATGTTATTCGCGCGTGATGTGTTGGCGCGCAATCCCGGCAAGGAGATCATCTTCGATGTCAAATGCAGCCGGCACTTGCGGCGGGTCATCGAGGAGCACGGTGGTAAGCCCGTCATGTGGAAAACTGGACACTCTTTGATCAAAGCCAAGATGCGCGTTTCCGATGCGCCGCTTGCGGGTGAGATGAGTGGTCATATATTCTTCAAAGAGCGCTGGTACGGTTTCGATGATGCGCTTTATGCCGCGGCCAGATTGCTGGAAATCCTGGTGCAAGACGGGCGCTCGCCAGCGCAGGTGTTCGCGGAGCTTCCGGGCGGTCTGGCCACACCCGAGCTCAAGATCGGAATGCCCGAGAGCGACCATGCCCGGTTCATGGCGCGATTGTGCGAGGCCGCTGTTTTCGACGACGGTGCGCAAATCACTACCGTGGATGGCCTGCGGGTTGACTGGCCGGATGCGTGGGGCCTCATACGGCCCTCCAATACGACGCCTTGTTTGGTGTTGCGATTCGAGGGCGACAACCCCGCCGCATTAGAGCGCGTGCAAACCGAGTTTCGGCATCGAATCCACGCCTTGGATCCGGGCCTTCAGTTACCGTTCTGAAGGCTGTTTGCGGAGGATCACAGGTCTCAACCGGCGTTCGCGCGAGCGCACAGCATGGCATCTCAATTCATCGACCCGATCGAGATCGCACGCGTTCTCTCAGAAGCGCTGCCATACATACGCCGTTTTTCGGGCCGCTCGGTCGTCATCAAATATGGCGGTAATGCCATGGTCGACCCGGCTTTAAAGAGCGGCTTCGCCCGCGATATCGCATTAATGAAGCTCGTTGGGATTAATCCCGTCGTGGTTCACGGCGGGGGGCCACAGATCGGTCAGTTGCTACGGCGCCTTGGAAAAGAGAGTACCTTTATCGGTGGGATGCGGGTCACGGACGATGAAACCATGGATATCGTGGAAATGGTGCTCGGGGGTCTCGTCAATAAGGAAATCGTTAATTCCATCAACCAGCATGGAGGGACCGCCGTCGGCCTCACCGGGAAGGATGGCGATCTCATCCGCGCTCGTAAGCTCACCTTCACCCGCAATGACCCCAACATGCAGGCCACCGAGATCATTGACATCGGTCACGTGGGAGAGGTTGCCAGTATCGATACGGCGGTCGTGGACATGTTGATCAAAGGCAACTTTATCCCGGTCATTGCGCCCATCGGGGTGGGCGATAATGGCCAGTCATACAACATCAACGCCGATTTAGTTGCCGGAAAACTGGCGCAGGTCCTAGGGTCGGAGAAGGTTATTTTTCTCACCAACACCTCGGGCGTGTTGGATCGTCAAGGTCACCTGTTGACGGGCCTTAGCGTTGACCGCGTCAACGAGCTTATCGCCGACGGTACGGTCGGCGGCGGGATGCTCCCCAAGCTACGGGCCGCCGCGGACGCGGTAGCAACCGGTGTTAAGAGCGCCCATATCATCGATGGGCGCGTCGAGCATGCCGTGCTGCTGGAGATCTTTACCGATCAAGGCGTCGGTACGCTGATCCATAGCCGCCACTTCGTAAGCTCCGGTGCACGCAACCGGGGGGGCAGAGCATAGCCCCCCATCCGCACGAGCAACGGTTGGATGTAGCGATTATCACTCTTTTCCGGTGAGCTTCCTGAAGCGCTCGATGTCTGCGACATACTGTTGCCGTACGCTTTCTTGCTCTTTCCTTTTTGTCTCGATAAACGAGCGGTTGTCCGCGATCTGAGCGCGTCTTTTCGATATCGGCCATCGCCTGTTCCGTGGGTTTCTGGCCACTGCGTTCCAGATCCGCCGCAATCACAATCATGCGATCGAGGTTGGCCTGTATTTTTTGAATATGGGATTCGGTAAGTTGAATTTGCGCTTCGATCGCGGACACCTTGCCTTCGCGCGCAAAAACCAAATCGTCTTCGCTACTGAAGGTGTCTAGGAGTACGCGATCGGCCTTTTCGGCTTCTTGACGCTTGCGGTCTTCTTCCGCCTTCTTGATGCGTTCTTCTTCGGCAAACTCCGCTTGCGATTTTGCGCGTTTTCGATGGCCTACCGCAACTCCCTGGGCGTTGAATTTGGTGTGTCCTTGCTGGGCGTATTCGGCGGGTACGGCGTTCCCGCATTCGCGGACTCCTTCCTTATTTGTCCAACACTTGATGCCAGCGCTCGCGTCGAGGCTGATGCTGCTTACCAGAACCAACGCTAGAAGCTGACAGAGGTTGCGATAATATTGTCCCATACTGATGCCTATCAAGAACGATTAGACTAAAATCGAGCTATTCCTGTTGCCGTGCAGTTATACACTGACACGGATCGCCGTGACCTCGCGGCCTTGCTCTTAACGCACTGGTTCGTGAGCGACGCAGCAGCGGTCCAGGAACCAAATTAACGCGCTGCTGTTGCGCTCAATCGTTACTTGGATGCTATATAGCGTATCGCTCCCGGTAAGCCCGCATCTGCGACAGGAGCTTATTTGTACGCCGGCGATGCCTCGAGCCGCTCGATGAAATCATCGAGAGTCACGATGCTAGTGATCGGCAGGTGATAAAGCTTCTTGATTTCTTCGATCGCGGACCGTGCACCTCCGTTGCCCCGTTCCATGCGGTCTAACGCGATGACACGCCGCGTAATTATTGGGAACTATATAGTTATCAGTATAATAATGATTGAATTTTATCGCATTGCCGATCAGAAATTTGCTAAAGTCCGGCTCTTAGGGGGCTCCATGTTGCGTATTATTACTCTAAACGCAAACGGGATCCGATCCGCCCACCGCAAGGGTTTGTTCGAGTGGTTGTCCACGCAAAGGGCAGATATCCTGTGCCTTCAAGAAACCAGGGCGCATGCGGGTGATCTGCAGGACGCGATCACCGTTATTCAGGGCTACCGCGCGTATTTTTGTGATGCGGAGAAGAAAGGGTATTGCGGCGTCGCGATGTACCTGCGTAGACCGCCTGACAAAGTAACTCATGGCCTAGGATGGGCCGACTTTGACCGGGAAGGCCGTTTCTTGCAAGCCGATTACGGGCCATTGAGCGTGATTTCAGTGTATGTCCCCTCAGGATCATCGAGCGCGGAGCGCCAGCAGGCCAAGTTCGATTTCCTTGCCCGATTCATGGAGGTATTGCGCGCGATGCGGCGTAAGAAACGGGACTACATTGTGTGCGGGGATTGGAATATCGCCCATAAACCCATCGATTTGAAGAATTGGCGCTCGAATCAGAAAAATTCCGGATTCTTACCCGAGGAACGGGCATGGCTAGATGCGGTGTTTACCGAATTGGGTTTCGTCGATGCATTTCGCCGTTTCAATCCGGCGCCGGAGCAGTACACCTGGTGGTCAAATCGTGGCCAGGCCTGGGCGAAGAATGTGGGATGGCGTATCGATTATCAGATCGTCACGCCGGGCTTAGCGCCGTTGGTCAAGCGAGCCCAGATCTATAAGGAACAGCGCTTTTCGGATCATGCGCCGCTGCTCATGGACTACAAGATCACGATTTGAATCCACCATGTCTTAACTTAAGCCTGTCGCCGTACGGACCCAAGACTTGATTGCTATGGATCCCCGGATGAACACGGAGCCGCATCTCTATACCGTCCGCCCGCTCCCGGTACCAAGTGCGCTTCATAAAAGACTGTGGCCCAGATCCGTCAAGGGGGCTATGAATAACATCAAAACCATCTGCAGCGCAATCAAGACGACCACCGGCGAGAGATCCAAGCCTCCGAGGGGGGGTAGCAAGCGCCGGGCGGGCGCAAGCAACGGTTCGGAAAGAGTGTCGAGCAACACAATCGCCGGGTTGTACGCGTCGGGGTTAATCCAACTCACGATGACCCGGGCAAAGACCGCGATCAGGAACACATAGACTAAAAGCCGCAGTATTTCCGCTGCCGATGAAAGTAATAAACCGCCCAGCGAGGGATGATATCCACGCATGACATAAACGACCCAAATCTCGATCCCTTGCAAGGTCAACATCAAAATCACCGCGGCCATGTCGATACCCCCCACACCCGGGATCCAACGCCGCAAA
>Ga0136630_1001301_pt1 | contig 10119 bp, 10 predicted proteins | sample AntDrymUQ5682106_2_FD_105496 | JGI IMG/M metagenome (GOLD analysis project Ga0136630, IMG submission 105496) | Polar desert sand microbial communities from Dry Valleys, Antarctica - metaG UQ568 (21.06) | ecosystem: Environmental > Terrestrial > Soil > Desert | place: Antarctica: Dry Valley...
ACACCGAGCTGGGCGTTCCTGCCCGTCGCCCTGGAACTGAACGGGTGCCAGTGGATGACCTCGTCGTCGTGGCTGTGCACGCCGCTCGCCTGGTACTGCGGTACGAGATCGACGACCTCGCCGCCGTCGTCACGGATCTCCTGGTCGCCGTTGAGGTACTTCCAACCCATCTCGCCGGTGTCGGGGTCGCAGACGTAGAAGCCGTAGGAGGCGTGCCAGTGATCTTCCGTGGTCGGCGGCGACGCATCGGCGGCCGGGCGGCTCTGGCGGGCGTACACGATGCTGGCCATGCCGAGCACGATGATGACGGCGAGGATGGCCGGGAACAACGTTCCGCCCTGGAAGCGGACCTTCGTCTTGCCACTGCGCTGGGCCAGCCTGGCGGCTCTGCTGGTCGAGGATGATCGTGCCACGAGGACGCGAGCCTATCGGTCCCGCGCCTGATGTGGGAGGCGTCAGAGCTCGTCCACGAGGGTGCGGTACATGCCGGCAACGGCGCTCGGAGAGGCGGCTCGTTGCACCCACTCCCGACCCGCGCGGCCCATCGCCGTCGCCGCTGCGGGGTCGGCGAGCATGGTATCGAGGGCGTCGTCGAACGCCGCCTGGTCGTCGGGGGCGACCGCGATCCCGGCGCCCGACGCGGCGAGGATGCGCGGGATCTCGGTGCCGGGGTCGATGGAGGCGAGCACCGGGCGGCCGGCGGCGAGGATCGAGTAGGTCTTCGACGGCACGCTGACGCGAGCCAGCCCGGCGTGCAGCGCCACCACGTGGATGTCGCCCGTCGCGAGCAGCTCGCTCAGCCGGGCAGAGGGCACGAAGTCGCCGAAGCGGACGTTCGGCATGCCGAGTGCCATCTGTTGCAGCTCGGTCCGCGACGAGCCTTCGCCGTTGATCAGGAACGTGACGTCGGGACGGCGGCCGGCGGCGCCGAGGAGCAACGCCAACGACTGCGAGAAGCCGATGTTGCCGGCGTACAGCACCACGGGCTCGTCACCGATGCCGAGCGCGCGACGCAAGGGCGTCATGCGGTCCATCGGCCCGATCGCGTCGGTGTCGACGAAGTTCGGGATCGTGTGCACGCGGGCGCCGCCGAGCTTGGCGGCGACGTTGTCGTGCAAATCGTCCGACAGCACCGTGACGGCATCGGCGGCGCGGTAGCTGACCCGCTCGAGCCATCGCGCCCCGGCGATGACCCGCCGGTTGGTGATCGCTCCCGTCTCGATCGCTGCGTCGGGGAAGACGTCTTGGATGTTGAACACAAGGGCGCAGCGGTGGCCCCAGGCGACGAGGCGTCCCGTGAGTCCCATCGTCAGCGGTGGTGACATCGCGAGCACGGCGTCGGCCTTGGCGAACAAGCCGCCTGCGGCGAGTCCGGCGAGCCCGGCGAGCACCGAGAAGACGCCGAAGCCGGCGGCACGGCGGGGCAGGCTTCTGCGGTCGCCGCCGGGGAAGGGATGGACGCGGGTGATCGTGCCCCAGTCGGTCGTCTGGCGCCGCAGCAACCGACCCTTCCAGCTGGGCTCGATGGCGTGCTCGCGATACCACGGCAGCGACGTCACGACGTCGATGCGGCAGCCCTGCTGGGCGAGCTCGTCGACGATGCGGGTCATCACGTGCCCGGTTGGCGCGGTGTCGGGGGCGAAGTGTGGGCAGAGCACGACGAGCCGGCGCGATGGCGACGCACGCGTCACGATCGCTGCTCCTCGGCGCGCATCCACTCGACCGTTGCCGCCGTGCCGTCGGTGCGCGTGAACGGCAGGGCGCCACAGATCGCCTCCAGCGGCGCCATGTCGAACGCGGTCGGCGTGACCATGTTCTTCAGCCGGTACGAGGTGATGGGCGGGTGCGCGACGCCGAGGCGTGCGGCTGCGTCACCGCCGAGCGCGAGCGCCTTCAGGACACCGATCGGCACCTCCCGCACGCGTCGAGCACCAAAGACGGCGGCGATCTCCTGTGCCCACTCGAGGATCGGGTACGGCTGGTAGTCCGACAGGTAGAGCGTGCGGCCGTGGATCGCAGCGGGCGGGGCGCCGACGAGTGCGGCCATCTGGTGCACGGTGTTGCCGACGTACCCGAACGCCTTGGCGACTCGAACGTTGCGCGGGTGGAGGTAGCGACCCGTCCGAACCGTGCGGAAGAACGTGCTGTAGAGGTCGCCCCACCACGGCCCCCAGATGCTCGTCGGACGCAGCAGCACCCAGGCGACGTCGTCACCGGCGTGGCGGCGGACGTACTCCTCGCCGATCATCTTTGAGCGCCCATAGGCGTTGATCGGCCGGTAGTCGGTGTCGTGACGAGGCACGTAGCCCGGCTCGCAGACGAGCTGCGTCGACGAGAAGAGCACGCGCTGCACGCTCGGTGTCGCTTTGACAGCGTCGACGACGTGCTCGACACCGACAGTGTTGGCGTTATAGCCGGCAACTTCGTCGCTGCCGAGATCGGTGCGAGCGGCGAGGTGCACGACGACGTCGGGCTGTACGTCGTCGATGACCTGGTGGATCCCCTCGCGGTCGCCGACGTCCACAGCGCGCCACCGCTCGGCGTGGCCGGGATGGCGCGGCGAGGCGATGTCGGCGTTGACGACCGTGTGACCGGCGGCGGCGAGATGCTCGACGAGGTTCGTGCCGATGAACCCCGACCCGCCGGTGACGAGGACGGTCCGCGGCGACAGATACGTCGACACGTCAGGCGGCACCGGGAGATCCTAGGAACGACTCGCGGTACACCTCGCGCGTCGCCTGCGCCGCTCGCTCCCACGAGAACCTGGCGGCGTTCATGCGCCCGCGCCGCACGAGGTCGTCGCGCACGTCGGCCTCGCCGAGCGTTGTCGCCAGCGCACTCGCGATCTCCGCAGCCGAACGGGGGTCGAACAGCAACGCGCCGTCGCCGGCGACCTCGGGGATCGATGCCGCGTTCGAAGCGACGACGGGCACCCCGAGGAGCTGCGCCTCCAGCACAGGGAGGCCGAATCCCTCATAGCGCGACGGGAAGGCGAACACGACGGCGTTACCGATCAACACCGCGATGTCGGCGTCGGCGACGTAGCCGGTGACGACCACGCGATCGCCGAGGCCGAGTCGGTCGATGGTCGCCGCGATCTTGCCGTCCGCAGGGACCCGTCCGACGAGGACGAGGGCGCAGGCGCGCCCGTCCTCGAGGTGGGCGCCTCCCGGGATGGCGGCGAACGCGTCGAGCAGCGCCGGGATGTTCTTGTTCGCGCTGGCACTGCTGAACGCGACGACGTACGGGGTGACGACACCGTGTCGGCGCAGCACCTCGTCGTCGTCCGTCGTCGATCCCCGGTCTGCGAGCAGGTCTCGGCGTGCCGCCTCGTGGATCACAGTCACGCGGGACGGTGCGAGCCCGATGTCGTCGACGATCGCTGCCTTCGAGGCGGACGACACGGTGATCACCCTCGCAGCGTGTCGGGCGCTGCGGCGGACGAAGAAGCGCAGGAGGCGGCGCTTCGACGCCGCCATCGTGTCGGCGAACCCGACGTAGATCAGGTCGTGGATCGTCACGACGTGCGGGCAGTGGGCCGATCGCGGTCCGACGTAGCCCAGCGAGTGCAGCACGTCGACCCCGTCGGAACGTGCTCGCCGAGCGAGTCGCAACTGCTCGTAGGCGTAGCGCTTCCACCGTCGCGCAGCATCGACAGGGCAGACCGACACGGTGCAGCGGGCGAGGCCGGCGTCGTCGAAGAGGCCGGCCGCCTCGCGGTTGACGTACAGCGTGTAGCGGTCGTCGCCGGCGAGCGCGTCGAGCTCGGCGACGAGCGATCGCGCGTACGTCTCGGTGCCGCCCACTTCGCCGGGCAGCAGGTAGAGCAGATTGAGCCCGACGTGGAGCGGCTGCGACGCTCGTTCGGCCGTCACGACGACGCCTCGCGGTACACGGCCGCTGTAGCCTCGGCCGTCGCCGCCCACGTCATCTCCCGGGCCCGCACTCGACCGGCGTCACCGAGCTCTCGGCTGCGGCGCTGGGCCTCGGCGAGTCCCGCGGCGATCGAGTCGATGTCGGTCGGGGCGACGAGGACGGCGGCACCACCGGCAACCTCCTCGGTCGATGTCCCGGCGCTCGTGACGACGGGCGTGCCCTGCGCCATCGCCTCGAGCACGGGCAACCCGAAGCCTTCGCGCTCGCTGGGGTAGGCGAACACGGTCGCCGCCTTGTAGAGCCCTGGCAGATCTCCGGGCGGGACGAAGCCGAGGAAGCGCACCTGCGCGCCATCGGCGTCGGGGCGGGCGTCGCCCCACCCGTCGGAACCGGCGACCACGAGTGGCACGTCGCCGAGCTGACCAACGGCAGCGTGCAGGCGACGCAGGTTCTTGCGCGGCTCGATCGTCCCGACGAACAGCACGAAGTGATCGGGCAACGAGTACTGGGCACGCACCCGTTCGGCGTCGTCGTCGGTGGTCTCGGTGGCGCTCGTGCCGAGCGGCACGTACCGCAGACGGGCTGCGTCGATGCCGTTGGCTGCGCAGTCCTCCATCGTCGCCGTGCTCGAACACAGCACGAGGGCAGCGCGCCGGCGGATCACGTCGAGGCTGCGCAGCATCATCCGCGTCCCGTGGCGGGTGAAGTGCTCGGGTGCGTGCAGGAAGGCGAGATCGTGCACGGTCACGACGAGCGGCGCGAGGCATGCGGCGGGCACGAGTCCCGTGGCGTGGACCACGTCGACCTCCCCCGTCGCACCCTCCACCTTCGGCCACCCTGCACGCAGCCACGTCTCGTACAGCCACGGACGGCCGATCGGCAGCGTCCGAACCGTGATCGGTGGGGTGTACGCCGCCGGCGCCGGTCGTGCGTGGCGACCGGCGACGCCGATCAGCTCGGCGGCGTCGGGCGTCATGGCTCGCGCGACCTCGATCGCCGCCGTCGCCATCCCGCCCGGGACGCGATGCCAGCACTGCTCCAGCGTGTATGCCACGCGCGGTCGTCGGGCCGTGTCGTCCACCGTGCAACATGATGCCGGGCCGGACGTAACCTCCACAGCCATGGCCTCGACCGATGGTGTCTCGACCGTGGAGGGCAGGCGCGTCCTCGTCACAGGCGGACGCGGGTTCCTCGGGCGCAAGGTGGTTGCCCGGTTCGTCGACCGGGGCGCCGACGTGAGCGCGCCGGGCAGCGCCGAGTACGACCTCACGGTGCCGGGCAGCGCCGAGCAGATGATGTCGGACCTCCGCCCCGAGCTCGTCGTCCACCTCGCTGCACGGGTCGGCGGGATCGGCTACAACCAGGCCGAGCCGGCGCCGCTCTACCTCGCCAACCTGCTGATGGGCACGCACGTGATCGAGGCTGCGCGTGCGGCCGCGACCGTCGACAAGACGGTGCTGCTCGGCACCGTGTGCTCGTACCCGAAGTTCACGCCCGTGCCGTTTCGCGAGGAGTCGCTGTGGGACGGCTACCCGGAGGAGACCAACGCTCCCTACGGCGTGGCCAAGAAGGCGCACCTGATCCACGCCCAGGTCAACAACGCCCAGTACGGGCAACGCTTCGCCTACCTCATCCCGACGAACCTGTACGGCCCCGGCGACAAGTTCCACCCCACGGTGTCGCACGTCATCCCGGCGCTGATCCGCAAGTGCGTGCTGGCGAAAGAAGAGGGCGCCGACACGGTCGACGTGTGGGGCACCGGCACGGCGAGCCGCGAGTACCTGTACGTCGACGACGCCGCCAACGCCGTCGTGCGCGCCACGGAGGTCGACGTGGCGCCTCCCGTCGAGCCGCTCAACCTCGGCACCAACCGCGAGGTCACGATCCGCGAGACCGTGGAGGCGATTGCTGTGCTCGTGGGCTTCGAGGGCGAGCTGAAGTGGGACCCGTCGAAGCCCGACGGCCAGCCGCGCCGTCGCGTCGACGCCACCCGCGCAGAGCAGGTGCTCGGCTGGCACGCCGAGATGCCGTTCCGCGACGGCCTGCGGGCGACGGTCGACTGGTATCGCGACAATCGCGTGGAAGCCGAGCGCCTGCCGTCGTGACATCATCGGGCGATGGATTGGCATCTCGCCCAGCTCAACGTCGCCCGGTTGCTGGCGCCCGTCGACGATCCGGCGATCGCCGACTTCTACGACAACCTCGAGAACATGAACTCGCTCGCGGAACGCTCACCCGGCTACGTCTGGCGGCTGCAGACCGACGAGGGTGACGCCACGGCGCTGCACCCGATCGACGACGACGAGCTGATCATCATCAACCTCACCGTGTGGGAGGACGTCAAGGCGCTCGCCGACTACGTCTTCCGATCCGATCACGCGGCGTTCCTGCGACGCCGGCGCGAGTGGTTCGAGCGCTACGGCTCGGCGTACCTCGCGCTGTGGTGGGTGCCCGCCGGCACACTGCCGACGATCGACGAGGCGCTCGCCCGGCTCGCGCACATGGAACAGCACGGCCCGACGCCGACGTCCTTCACGTTTGCCCGCCGGTTCGCTCCGCCCGACGACGGCTCACCCGTCGACGCCGACGTCAACGACGTCTGCCTCGCCTGACAGCTCGATCCCTGCCGCTGCCGCAGGGTCGCGATAGGCGGCGGCGAGCGTGGCGACGGTCTCGTGGGCGTTGAGCCCGCTCGGGTTGGGGACAACCCACAACTCGGCCTCGCCGAGTGGCTCGGGCTGGCGACCCGGCTGCGCCTTCGCCATCCCGAACGCCTGCCGATAGGCCGTGATCCCGGCGACGGCGACGACGACCGGGCGGTGCGCGGCGACGAGCTCGACGAGGCGCACCCCTCCCTCACGCAGCTCGGTCGCGGTCAGCTCCGACGCCTTCGCCGTCGCCCGATTGACGAGGTTCGCGATGCCGATGCCGCGCCCGACGAACATCTCCCGATCGTCGGGTGTCATCCCCGCCGCCGGGTCGATGCGTCGGGGGATGATGCCGGCGAGCGCCAGCGCCGGGTAGAAGCGGTTGCCGGGGTGGGCAAAATGCGTGTTCGTCGCTGCCGTCCAGAGACCCGGGTTGATGCCGACGAACAGCAGCCGCAACCCAGGCCCGATGAGATCGTCAACGGATGCGTCGCGGAACGACTCGAGCTGCGCTCGGGTGAAACCCATCGACTGCGACGCTACGGCAGCCACCATCATCTCGGGATGGCACACCCCCACTGGCCGCTGTTCGACGTCGAGGCGCGCACGCCCACGATCACGCTGCGCTACGTCGACGACGAGTTGTCGTGGGCGCTCGCCGACCTGGCTGCGAGCGGCATCCACGACCCCTCGTGGACGCCCTTCCTGCACCCGTGGACGGACGAGGCGCCACAGGATTTCGGCCGTAAGGCGATGCAGTTCCACTGGCGCTGCCGCGCCGAGCTCGCTCCCGAGCACTGGAGCTTGAACTTCGCCGTGCTGGTCGACGACGAGGTCGTCGGCTCCACCGGTCTGAACGCCGACAAGTTCGTCGTGCAGCGCACGTTCGAGACGGGCTCGTGGCTCGGGCAGGCGTTCCAGGGCAAGGGCATCGGCAAGGAGATGCGTGCCGCATCGCTCCACATCGGCTTCGCCGGGCTCGGTGCGCAGGAGGCGACGACGTCGGCGTTCGAGGACAACGCCCCCTCGCTCGGCGTCACGCGCTCGCTGGGCTACGAGCCCAACGGGTTCCAGCGAGTCCAGCGTCGCGACGAGCTCGGCATCATCCACGCCTTCCGCATGCCACGCGCGCACTGGGAGTCGATCCGCCGCGACGACATCGAGCTCACCGGCGTCGACGCCGTGCTCCCAATCCTCGGCCTCTGAAAACCACCGCCTTCACGCCTGCGTCGGCGTTTTCCGCCGGCGCCGCGTGCTATCGCTGACGCAGGCGGGGGACGAGGTCGGCGAGGGCGTCGGGCACGTCGCGCAGCGGTGGCCAACCGAGCTCGTGCATCCTGGCGCCGTCGAGGACGCCGTTGGCGGGGCGCTGCGCCGGGCGTGGCGGCTCGAGCTCGGCGGTGGAGATCGGCGAGACGGTGTCGGGATCGCCACCGTCGGCGGCCACGATCTCGCGGACGAACTGGTACCACGAGCGGGCGCCGGTGTTCGTCGTGTGGATGATGCCGCCGGTGCGCTCGGCTGCGACGCGGTGCAGCACGGGTGCGAGATCGGCCGTGAACGTCGGGCAGCCGTGCTGGTCGTCGACGAAGCGCATCGGCACGCCCCGGTCGACGAGCCCCAGCACCGTGCGCACCATGTTGCTGCCGTGCTCGCCGCACAGCCACGACGTGCGCACGACCGTGGCGCCGTCGCCGAGCGCCAGCGCGGCGTGCTCGCCCGCACGTTTCGACGCGCCGTAGACGCTGAGCGGATCGGTCGTGTCGCTCTCGCGATAGGGACGTGACGACGTGCCGTCGAACACGTATTCCGTGCTCACCTGCACGAGGTGGGCGCCGATGTCGTCGCACGCCGCGGCCAGCTGGACCACGGCAGTGCCATTGTCGCGGTATGCACGATCGGGATCGGACTCGCAGGCGTCGACAGCCGTCCACGCCGCACAGTTGACGACGGCGTCAGGGCGCAGCGACGACACGACGTCCGCGACGGCGTCGGCGTCGGTCACGTCGAGGCGCGAGCGATCGGCTCCCACAACGTCGCTCCCCTGCGCCTCGGCGTACAGCACGAGCTCGCGGCCGAGCTGGCCGCCGGCACCCGTGACGAGCAGCTTCACCGTCGCCCCCGATGCGCGATCACGATGCCCAGGCGCTGCCCTCGGCGACCGGCGCACGGTCACGCAGCGGCTCCCACCACGAGCGGTGCTCTGCGTACCAGTCGATCGTCTCGGCGATGCCCGTCTCCCACTCGACCTGTGGCGCCCAACCCAGCTCGTCGCCGATCTTCGTAAAGTCGAGCACGTATCGGCGGTCGTGGCCCGGACGGTCGGGCACGATGGTCTTCAGGTCGTCGGGCTTGCCGAGGTGGCCGAGCACGGTGTCGGCGATCTCCACGATGCTCTTCTCGACGCCCGTCCCCACGTGGTATGTCTCGCCGACGCGCCCACGATCGAGGATGAGATCGATCGCCCTGCAGTGGTCGAGGGCGTGGATCCACTCGCGACGGTTGTCGGTCGAGGCGTAGAGCGGGAGCGGCTGGTCGTCGAGCGCAAGCGTCGTGAAGTACGGGATCACCTTCTCGGGGAACTGGAAGGCGCCGTAATTGTTGGCGCAGTTGGTGATCGTGATGGGCAGGTCCCAGGTCTCGTGGTAGGCGCGCACGACATGGTCGCCGCCCGCCTTCGCCGCGTTGTACGGCGTGCGCGGCCGGTACGGCGACGACTCCGTGAACGCCTCGGTGGCGTCGAGCGCGAGGTCGCCGTACACCTCGCACGTGGACACGTGGTGGAATCGTGCGACGCCGACTCGGCGTGCCGCCTCGCACAGGCCCTGCGTGCCAAGCACGTTCGTGCGGAAGAAGCGGGCGGGATCGAGGATCGCGAGGCTGTTGTGCGACTCGGCGGCGAAGTTGACGATGACATCCACGTCGTGCTCGGCCAGCAGCGCGGCGACCGTCTCGGTGTCACCGATGTCGGCGTGGGCGAACGTGACGCCGTCGCGGCCCTCGACGTTCTCTCGCACACCGGCGTACGTCAGCGCGTCGAGTGCGACCACGTGGTCGTCGGGGTGGTGCTCGCCCCAGTAGTGGACAAAGTTGGAACCGATGAACCCGGCGCCCCCGGTGACCATGACCGTCGTCATGAGCACGGGCCTGACGAGCGCGACGGGCTCGGCACGCGCGGCGAGGGAAGCGCCAGCGACGAGCCGCACGAGGCGCGAGGCGAAAGCGAAGCGGACGACGAGCCCGTGAGCATTACGTTCGCATCTTCCAGTAGGGGCGGCGACCCTCTGGCAGGTCGCTGCGACGCGGGTTCGACTGGTCGCGCTCGGACAGCACGGGATCCGTGATACCCCAGTCCGCGGCGACATCGGGATCGTCCCAGGCGACGCCGAGCTCGTCCTGAGGGTTGTAGTAGCCGTCGACGAGGTACGTGATCACCATGTCGGTGACGGCGGCGAAGCCGTGGGCGACGCCTGGCGGGATGAACACGCCGCGGTGGTTCTCGCCGGTGAGCTCGAGGCTCAGCGTGGCACCGTCGGACGGTCCGCCCTCGCGCAGGTCGTGCAGGACGACCATCGCCGTACCGAACGGCACGTAC
>Ga0136630_1001302_pt1 | contig 10113 bp, 10 predicted proteins | sample AntDrymUQ5682106_2_FD_105496 | JGI IMG/M metagenome (GOLD analysis project Ga0136630, IMG submission 105496) | Polar desert sand microbial communities from Dry Valleys, Antarctica - metaG UQ568 (21.06) | ecosystem: Environmental > Terrestrial > Soil > Desert | place: Antarctica: Dry Valley...
CAGGCGAACAGCGCGATGTCGAAGCCACCGGCCTCCAGGCTGGTCGGAACCGTGGCATCGGAGAAGATGTCCGGGTCCGGCCGTGCGCTGATCTCGAAGCCCGCCATCCCGGTCGCCATCAGCGCAGCACACTGCACGTACCTAGATTCATGTCGGACCTGATCCTTCAGGGATATGACCAGCGCCTCGCTGGCCTGTTTTCGACGCTAGGTCTGCGCGCGGAGCGACCACTCGAGCCGTCATCGCATCGTGACCTGGAACGGCCCTCAGATCGGGATTGTGACCTCGCCGTAACGACTTGGCCCAGGGCAGATCAGCGAATTGGTTGGGGCCACTTGCTGATTGGCCACCGCGACCATGACGTCCGGTCAGGTTGCCAAGTCTCAGATTGCCCAGGTTCAGATTGCCCAGGTTCAGATTGCGTAGTCGCCGTTCAACCGAACCGATCCGCGCTCGGAATCTCCCGCACTGTCCGGGCGCAGCTCGACGCTGCCGGCGACCCATGCCGGAACATTGCGCTGCGCCAGCAGTTCCATCGTCGAACCCAGCGCCGGCTCAGGAAGCACCGCCACCATTCCCACCCCGCAGTTGAAGGTGCGCTCCAGTTCGGGCAGGGCGACCGGTCCCAGGCTGCCGATGGTCGACACCAACTCTGGTAGCGCCCAGGTCCTACGGTCGAGTACGGCAACCATGCCTGCGGGGATGACCCGGGCCAGGTTGCCCGCCAGGCCCCCGCCGGTGATATGGGCGAAGGCGTGCACCTCGGAGGCGGCCGCGAGCGCCAGACAGTCGAGTGCGTAGATCCGGGTCGGGGTGAGCAGTAACTCGCCCAAGCTCGGCGCCGAGTCGTCGGCCTCCGGCAGCGGCGCGGTCAGATCCAGTCCGGCGTGCTGCAACAGCACCCGCCGGGCCAACACGTAACCGTTGGAATGCAGACCCGAGGATCCCATCGCGACTACGAGATCGCCGGCACGGACCCGCTCCGGCCCCAGTACCCCGTCGGCCTCCACGATGCCGACGGCGGTTGCGGCCACGTCGTAGTCGTCGGGGCGCATCAGGTCGGCATGCTCGGCGGTCTCGCCGCCGACCAGGGCCGCACCGGACTGGACACACCCCGCCGCGATCCCGGTCACAATGTCGGCGATCCGTTCCGGTACGACCCGGCCACAGGCGATGTAGTCCGAGACGAACAACGGTTCGGCCCCGCAGACGACCAGGTCATCGACGACCATGGCGACGAGGTCGATGCCGATCGTGTCGTGCCGGTCCATCGCCTGCGCGATCGCCAGTTTCGTGCCCACGCCGTCGGTGGACGAGGCCAACAACGGCCGGCGGTATCGGGTCATGTCGAGTGCGAAGAGTCCGGCGAATCCGCCGAGGCCACCCACCACTTCAGGACGCCGGGTCTTGTCCACCGCCGAACGCATCAGCCCGACCGCCCGAACGCCTGCGTCGATGTCCACTCCGGCGGCGGCGTAGGACATGCCGAGCGGTCCCAACGGCCCCGGTGGTAGCGCCGTCACGGTCGAGTCAGCGCATCCTGTCCACCGACGCCGGAACGTACGGACGCTGGATCGGGCAGCGGAGTGATCCCGAGACTCCCTGGGGCGACTTCGGTCTCGAGCATGTGCTTGCCGATGATCCCGCTGTTGGGTAGCTCGATCGGGTAGTTACCGGTGTAGCAGGCGGTACACAGTCGATTGCTGGGCTGCTCGGTGGCCGCGACCAGACCGTCCAGGGAGATATAGCCCAACGAGTCGGCGTTGATCGAGGCGCGCACGCCATCGACCTCCAACCCGTTGGCGACGAGTTCGGCCTTGCTCGCGAAGTCGATCCCGTAGAAGCAGGGCCACTTCACCGGCGGCGACGCGATCCGTACGTGCACCTCGATCGCCCCCGCTTCGCGCAGCATGCGCACCAGCGCCCGCTGAGTGTTGCCGCGCACGATCGAGTCATCCACGACGACGAGCCGCTTGCCCCGGATGACCTCCCGTAACGGGTTCAGTTTGAGTCGGATGCCGAGCTGCCGAATCGTCTGGCTTGGCTGGATGAAGGTGCGACCGACGTAGGAGTTCTTGACCAGACCCATGCCGTACGGGATCCCGGACGCCTCGGCGTACCCGACCGCTGCCGGCGTCCCGGATTCGGGAACGGGGATGACGAGATCGGCCTCGACCGGCCACTCCTTGGCCAGGCGGCGGCCGACCTCCACGCGGGTGGCGTGCACCGTGCGCCCACTGATCGTGGTGTCGGGACGGGCGAGGTAGACGAATTCGAACACGCAGCCTTTGGGCTTGGCTATCGCGAAATGCTCGGACCGGAGGCCTTCGGAATCGATCGCGATCAACTCGCCCGGCTCGATCTCGCGGACGTACGAGGCCCCGACGATGTCCAGTGCAGCGGTCTCACTGGCCACGACCCAGCCGCGCTCGAGCCGGCCGAGGACCAGCGGCCGTACGCCCTGCGCATCGCGGGCGGCGTAGAGCGTCGTCTCGTCCATGAAGACCAGGCTGAAGGCGCCGCGGAGCGTCGGCAGAATCTCCATCGCCGCCTGCTCGATCGTCAGGTCGGGACGGGCGGCCAGCAGCGCGGTGATGATGTCGGTGTCGGTGGAGGTCGGAAACGCCCCTGCTACTCCGGCGTCAGCGGCTCGGGCAGCCAGCTCTGGTGTGTTGACCAGATTGCCGTTGTGCGCCAAGGCGATTCCAGAGCCTGCAGCGCTCGTACGGAAGGTCGGCTGGGCATTTTCCCAGGTTGAGGCGCCCGTCGTCGAGTAACGCGTGTGCCCGATCGCCAGGTGACCTCGCAGGCTGGCCAGGGTCGACTCGTCGAAGACCTGCGCTACCAGGCCGAGGTCCTTGTAGACGACGACCGAGAAGCCGTCACTGACTGCGATCCCGGCCGCTTCCTGGCCTCTGTGCTGAAGCGCGTACAAGCCGAAATAGGTGAGTTTGGAAACCTCTTCGCCGGGTGCCCAGACACCGAAGACGCCGCAGGCATCCTGTGGGCCGGGGCTGTGGGGGTCGATGTCGTGAGTCAGCCGTCCATCACCTCGAGCCACGAACCCCAGTGTACGGGCGGCATTCCACAGGTCAGGGTGCCGCTCCGAGCAGAACCGAGTCGATGACGCCCTCGACGCGGGCATGGTCGAGCGGCGCGGACCGCCACAACAGGCGGTAATAGAGGACACCCGTCGTAGCCATCATGCATAGAGAAGACTGGACTAGACTTAGTCCATGCTCATCAACATTCACGAGGCTAAGACACATCTCTCCCGACTGGTAGAACGAGCCGCTGCCGGTGAGGAGATCATCATCGGCAAGGCCGGCAGGCCTCGAGCTCGGCTCGTTGCCTACACCGAGAAGTTCCGGCCCCGCCAACCTGGGGCGCTACGAGGACGACTGTGGATAGCCGACGACTTCGATGAAACGCCGGACTCGCTGCTCGATGCCTTCGAGGGCCGCGGCGAATGAGTCTGCTGCTTGATACGCACGCCTTCCTCTGGTGGCTGGCGGATTCCCCCATGCAGACCGATGTCATGAAGCGGATCGCCGATCCGGATGTGCTGGTCGCTGTCAGCGCAGCGAGCGTGTGGGAAATCGCGATCAAGCGTGCGATCGGAAAGCTCCGGGTCGACGGCTCAATGGCCTCTGCCGTTCATCAGGGTGGCTTCGAGTCGCTGGCTGTCTCCTCCGAGCACGCCGAGCGAGTCGGCGATCTCCCGCCACACCACCGAGATCCCTTTGACCGCATGCTCATCGCACAGGCTCAGATCGAAAACCTGACCATCGTGACCCGCGACAAGCAGTTCGCGTCGTACGACATTTCGGTCCTGTCCTGCTGAGTGGACTCAGGGCGAAGGCGCAATCTGTCTGGACGATTGCAGTCAGGAGATGTTGGCCGACTCCGCACCGATCGTCGTGTCCTCGCCGTGGCCGGTCTTGACGACGGTCTCGTTCGGGAGAGCCAGAAGTTTCTCGGTGATCGAGGCCACGATCGTCGGATGATCGGAGTAGGACCGCCCGGTCGCCCCGGGTCCGCCGTGGAACAGGGTGTCCCCGGTGAAAACCGTACCCAACTCCTCGGCGTAGAGGCACACCGATCCAGGTGAGTGGCCCGGCGTGGCGATGACCCGCAGCGTGGTGCCAGCCACCGTGAAGGTGTCGTCCTCGGCTATCTCATGGTCTGGTTCGATCTCGGGATAGACAACGTCCCAGAGCATTCGGTCCCCAGGATGTAGATAGATCGGCGCGCGGCTGGTGTCCCACAGGCCACCAGCTGCGTTGAGATGATCGTTGTGTCCGTGGGTGAGCACGATTGCCAGCACGTCGCGGCCGCCGATCGCCTTGAGGATGGGCTTGGCGTCGTGGGCCGCGTCGATGACAAGAACCTCGTGCTCGTCGCCCACCAGCCACACGTTGTTCTCGACCTCGAAGTCCTCACCGTCGAGGCTGAACACTCCAGAGGTGACGACGCGTTCGATCGTGGCACTCATGATTTCTCCCCGGTTGGTCAGAACACAGCTTCAGAACACAACGACGGAGCGCAGGACGCCGCCTTGCTGCATCTTGTCGAACGCCGTCTCCACGTCGTCCAAGCCGATCGTCTCGGTGACGAAGGCATCCAGATCCAGGCGGCCCTGCAGGTAGAGATCGACCAACATCGGGAAGTCCCGGCTGGGTAGACAGTCGCCGTACCAACTCGACTTCATCGACCCGCCGCGGCCGAAGATCTCCAACATTGGAAGTTCGACCTTTGCCTCTGGGCTGGGTACGCCGACCAGCACGACGGTGCCGGCCAGATCACGAGCCTTGAATGCCTGCTTGTAGACCTCGGGATGACCTACCGCGTCGATGGCGACGTCGACGCCGAAACCGTCGGTGAGTTTCCGGATCGCTTTCACCACATCGGTGTTCGACGAGTTGATGGTGTGCGTGGCGCCCATGTTGGTGGCCCATTCGAGCTTCTGGTCATCGATGTCGACGCCGATGATCGTGCGGGCTCCGGCGAGCCGCGAGCCGGCGATGGCCGCATCCCCGACACCGCCGCAGCCGAAGACCGCAACTGTGTCGCCGCGGCTGACATTGCCGGTGTTGATCGCGGCGCCGAGGCCGGCCATGACTCCACAACCCAGCAGCCCGGCAGCGGCCGGCGCTGCAGCCGGGTTCACCTTGGTGCATTGTCCACTGTGGACTAGTGCCTTTTCGGCGAACGCGCCGATGCCTAGCGCCTGCGAGAGTTCCGTGCCGTCCTTCAGGGTCACTTTCTGCGCCGCATTGTGGGTGTTGAAGCAGTACCAGGGCCGGCCTCGCAGACAGGCCCGACACTGACCGCAGACCGCGCGCCAGTTGAGGATCACGTAGTCACCCGGCTCGACGTTGGTGACCCCTTCACCGATCGCGGCGACGATGCCGGCCGCCTCGTGCCCGAGCAGGAACGGGAACTCCTCGCTGATCCCGCCCTCGCGATAGTGCAAGTCGGTATGGCAGACCCCGCAGGCCTGGATATCGACCAGCGCCTCTCCCGGACCCGGATCCGGGATGACAATCGTCTCCACCGTCACTGCCACGCCCTTGGCGCGGGCCAAGACACCGCGTACCTCATGAACCATGCGCAAAACCCTATGGTGCACGCGCAGCGGCCGAGAGACCGGGATGGCGCTGTGCTCGCCGACCACGGAGACTGGGACATGGAGGGGACGACGTGAGCGGACGCACCCAAGCGCTGCTGACCGGAGGAGACGTATCGGTCACCAGCATCGCCTGCCCCGGGGACGGGAAGACCCCCGTACAGGAGCTCATCGGATCAAGCATGTACGAGCTATGCCTGGTGCGGTCTGGGTCGTTCCTGCTTCGTGGAAGCGTGGTCGAAGGCAGTGCGGTCGAGGTGTTCGCCGATCCGACGGTGTGCCTGTTCGGTGCCCCTGAGCACGTGGTGGAGGTCACGCATCCTCGCCCGGGTGGTGACCTCGACACCGTCGTCTTCCTCTCGGCGGAGGTGCTGGACTCGCTGGACGGCGTCAGCGGACTGCCGGCGCTGTCGCCGCGCACCCGCGAGATCTCTTGGCTACATCGGCGTCTGCTCGCCCTGTGCTGGCGACCAGATGCCGACTCGTTGGCCATTGAGGAAACCGCCCTCGCGCTGTTCGTTTCGGCGCTCGCCCAAGCCGAGCCGGGGCGTTGGGCTGCCGGGCGTCCTGGCGCTCGAGCGCGGCGTCGTTTGGCGGACGAAGCGCGAGCTGCGCTGGTGGCCGACCCCACGATCTCGCGGGTCGTCGACCTGGCCCGGATGCTCGGGTGCTCCCCGCACCATCTCAGCAGGCTTTTCCGTGAGCAGACCGGACACGGTCTGGCACAGTTCCGAACTGCGTTGCGCATCGAGCTGGCCCTCGAACGGCTGATGCAGGGCGAGAACAACCTGGCCCGAGTGGCCGCCGATCTGGGTTTTGCCGACCACGCACATCTCACCCGGACGATGCGCCGCACCCATGGCCAGACTCCTTCCGCGATGCGGGCGCTCATGGGAAGTCACCGACCACCGTCGCCTGCGGAACGGACGAGGCTGGCTGGATCACGGGGGATGCAGCCCCAACTGCTGCTGCCGCCGCAGGGCTGAGGATGTCTTCTGAGCACCATTGTTCAAGCCGTGCACGGCGGGCAGGCGGCAGCATCGGCGGGTACGACCGGAGCAGCCGGTCGGCCCGGAGCATGGATCCGCCCGGCCTGCACGCAAGGGAGTGCCCGCATGGTGCAACGCAAGCCGGCGCGCGTCGCCGCCGTCACAACCGCCCTCCTGCTCGCCGCCACCGCGTGTGGTGGCAGCGACGACGGAGCAGATGACAGTGGGAGCGGGGCCGGCGACGAGGCCAAGCAGGTCAACGTATACGGCTCGGACGGCAACATGGGTAACGCCCTCGGGGAGAAGTTCACCGAGCCGGGCTCGCTGGCCAACATGCGGGGCACCACGCCATTGACCGAACTCGCGCCGGATTTCACCGAGCGGCTGCTCGGGGTCGACCCCGCATTGATCGACTTCAACTACTCGGCCGAGAGCTATGACGCGGTCGTTGTAGCGGCATTGGCCTCCGAGACCGCCCGTACCAACGACGCTGCGACCTTGGCGCCGTTCGTCAATGGGATCACCAGTGGTGGGGAGAAGTGCACCGACTACGCCAGCTGCCTGGCGGTCATTGCCGCCGGCGGGGATGTCGACTTCGACGGCGTGTCCGGTCCGCTGGCCTTCACCGATCCGGGTGAACCGGCCGCGGCTTCCTTCGGCGTGCTGTCCTTCGGTGAGGACAATGCGATCGACAACGACCTGACCGAGTACGTGCTGGGCGGTGACGAGGCCAACGCCAGCACCATCGAGCCGCCGGCCGCCCCCGATTACGCCACCGCTCCCACCGGCGGACCACTAGTCGTGGGCACCCTGCTGCCGCTGACCGGAAGCCTGGCCTTCCTCGGCCCGCCGATGATCGCCGCTGCCAAGCTGGTGATCGAGGACATCAACGCCGCCGGCGGCGTGGTCGGCCAGCCGGTCCAGCTGATCGAGACCGACTCCGGTGACACCTCCACCGACACGGCGAACGTGTCGGTGGATCGCCTGATCCAGGGCGGGGTGAACGTCATCCTGGGTGCCGCGTCCTCCGGTGTGTCCAAGACGGTGATCGACAAGATCACCGGTGCTGGGGTCATGCAGATCTCGCCGGCCAACACCTCCGACGAGTTCACCACCTACAACGACAACGACCTGTACTTCCGGACCGCACCGCCGGATCTGCTGCAGGCCCGCGCTCTGGCCGACCTGATCCTCGACGACGGGAACGCCAGCGTGTCGATCATCGCCCTGAACGACCCGTACGGGACCGGCCTGGCAGCGAACCTGCGGGAGAACCTGATCGGTAGCGGTCTGGCCGAGGACCAGGTCCCCGAGCCGATCATCTACGACCCGGCGGTCACCTCGTACCGGACCGAAGTAACCGAGATGGCCGACTTCAACCCGGCCGCGATCGTAGTCATCGGATTCGACGAGTCATCCAAGATCATCGAGGAGATGAACGCGCAGGGCATCGGCCCGGCAGCCTGACATCTCGGGCCGGGTGAGTTCCGCTCGACCCGACAGACCGACCGGTCACCGCTGTGTGGATGCGCTTCGACGCAGGGGCAACGGCAATGTGGGTGAGCCACTCACCGACTCGGATAATTACCGGAGTTTCTGCCGAGCTTGCTCACCAACTGCCATCCCGGCTTGCTGACCGGATAGCTGGAGGTTTCGTGGCTGCCTTGACCTTTCTCGACCGTGAGCACACCGTGGCCGGTCCTGGCTTCAGCCGCTGGCTCATCCCTCCTGCCGCTCTGGCCGTACACCTGTGCATCGGGCAGGCGTATGCGACCAGCGTGTACAAGAACGCCCTGGTGGCGCACTTCGACACCTCACTGACGGCCATCGGCGTCATCTTCTCGATCGCGATCGTCATGCTCGGTGTATCCGCGGCCGTCATGGGCACCTGGGTGGACCGGGTCGGCCCGCGCAAGGCCATGTTCGCCGCCGCCTGCTTCTGGGCGACGGGCTTCCTGGTCGGCGCCCTCGGGATCGGCACCGACCAGCTGTGGCTGGTCTACCTCGGGTACGGATTCATCGGCGGCATCGGACTGGGGATCGGCTACATCTCGCCGGTCTCGACGCTCATCAAATGGTTTCCCGACCGGCCGGGCCTGGCCACCGGTATGGCGATCATGGGCTTCGGCGGCGGTGCCCTGATCGCCTCGCCGCTGTCCAGCCAGTTGCTGGCCTTCTATGACACCGCTTTCGATCCCTCGGATCCGACCACGGTGGCCTCGGGCGACGCGGTGATGAAGCTGTTCCTGACTCTGGCAGTCATCTACTTCCTGGTCATGATGCTGGGCGTTTTCAACGTTCGCGTCCCGGCACCGGGCTGGAAACCGCCGGGGTTCGATCCGGCGAAGATCACCGCCAAGCCGATGATCACCGCGGCTAACGTCTCGGCGAACAATGCCGTCAAGACCCGGCAGTTCTGGCTGCTGTGGACCGTGCTGTTCTGCAACGTCACGGCGGGCATCGGCATCCTGGAGCAGGCCAGTCCGATGATCCAGGACTTCTTCCGCGACGGGGATGGCGTATCGGCCGTCGCGGCGGCTGCGGGTGCGGGCTTCGTCGGCCTGTTATCGATCTTCAACATGGCCGGGCGCTTCGTCTGGTCGAGCACGTCTGACTACATCGGACGCAAGCCGATGTATGCGATCTATCTGGGCGTCGGAATCGTGCTGTACTTCTTGCTGGCCACCTTCGGCAATACTGCGACGGCACTGTTCGTACTGCTCGCGGCGATCATCATCTCCTTCTACGGCGGTGGGTTCGCGACCGTCCCGGCCTACCTCCGCGATCTGTTCGGCACCTACCAGGTGGGCGCGATCCATGGGCGGCTGCTGACCGCCTGGTCGGCTGCTGGCGTGGCTGGCCCACTCATCATCAATGGCTTCCTCGACGCACAGGGCACGCCCGGGGAACTCGTCGCCGCGGACTACCGGCTGGCGCTCTACACGATGGTCGGAGTGTTGGCAGTTGGTTTCGTCGCCAACCTGTTGATCACTCCGGTGCCCGAACGGTTCCACGAGAGCGAAGGGCATACCGACGCCTTCCTCGAGGCCCGGGATGCAGAATCCCGCGGCGAGAAGGCCACCACTGGAAGGGGCTCCCGGTGACCGGCAACGAGGATCTCCCGAGGAGTCAGGACACCGGAGGAAGCCAGACTCCTCGCTTGGTGGCGTCCTGGCTGATCGTCGGGGTGCCCCTGGCGTACGGGATCTATCAGACGATCAGCCGCACCCTGCCCCTCTTCGGCGGCTGACGGGACACAGGCGACGGCCCACGACGAGAATGCTTCGGCATGAGGCTCTACGCACAAACGCCGTTGCACCGCACTCGCCAGCAACTCGGGGATCTGACCCTGCTGGCCTGGTGCATCGCCTGGATTCTGATTGCCCGCTTCCTGCACGGTCTGATCAGCGACCTGGCCGGTCCGGGTCGCTTGTTGGAGGATGCCGGCAGTGGCCTGACCAGCAGTATGAACGAGGTCAGCGCGGCTGTCGGGGA
>Ga0136630_1001303_pt1 | contig 10111 bp, 9 predicted proteins | sample AntDrymUQ5682106_2_FD_105496 | JGI IMG/M metagenome (GOLD analysis project Ga0136630, IMG submission 105496) | Polar desert sand microbial communities from Dry Valleys, Antarctica - metaG UQ568 (21.06) | ecosystem: Environmental > Terrestrial > Soil > Desert | place: Antarctica: Dry Valley...
ACCGCGCGGTCCGCCGGAGGGCCCGCGGTGCCTTCGGCCTCGGCGGCTCCCCGCCGGTCGGACGGCCCCGGGCCGAGGGTGGGGCGCGCGCCGACCACGTCGACGTCGACGTCGTGCGCGTGGAGCGCAGTGACGGCTCGCGGCGCTCGCCGGAGGGCGAATTGCCTCGCTGACCCCGGCGCCTGGGCGTGGCAGACTGCACGCAACAGGAGGGCTGGAAATGACCGTACGGGCCGCCGTCATCCTCGCTCGCAAGGGCACTGACGTCGCGACGATCGAGCCGGGCGCCTCGCTGCTGGACGCCGCGCGGGTGCTAGCCGAGCGCAACATCGGCGCCCTGGTCGTCTCGGCGGACGCCAAGGCCGTCGAAGGTGTGCTGTCGGAGCGTGACATCGTCCGGCGGGTCGCCCGCAACGGCGCGGTCGCCCTGCGCCTGCTGGTGGGCGACGTCATGACCGCCGAGGTCATCACCTGCGACCGCCACGCGACCGCCGACGAGCTCATGGCGATCATGACCGAGCGCCGGATCCGCCACGTCCCCGTCGTCGAGGACGGGCACCTCGCCGGCATCGTCTCGATTGGCGACGTCGTGAAGTCGCGCATGGACGAACTGGAGACCGAGGCCGAGTCCCTCCACGACTACGTCACCGGCAGCTACTGAGCCGCGCTCGGCCTCCACGTCCCGGGCTGCCCGTTCACGGCGGTGCCGCAGAAGGTCGAGCCGGTGTCACCGCTCAGCGCGCGGTCAGCAGGTGCAAGGTGACGGCCGATTCGTCCACGGCCGGCACCCGCACCGGTCTCACGGCGGCCGAGGACACGAGTCCCAGCAGGGTGAGCTTGTCCCGAAGTGCGGCGGGCGTGAACGGCTTCATGAGGTACTCGTCGGCGCCGGCCTCCAGCGCGGTGACCATCTGGCCGACCTCCGTCTCGGTGGTGACCACGATCAGGCGCATGCCGTCGTGGTTGGCGTCGTCGCGGACGCGGTGGAGGAAGCCGAGGCCGTCCAGCCGGGGCATGTTCCAGTCGACGAGCGCCACGTCGGCCGGTCCGTCCAGCTGCAGGCGCGCGATGGCCTGAACGCCGTCGGCCGCCTCGGCGACGGAGAAGCCGAGCTTGGACAGGGTGCGGCCGATGCTCATCCGGACGGCGCGGGAGTGGTCGACGACGAGGGCGTGCTTGGACATCTCGGATCCGATCTACCGGCGGGGCGGTCAGTGGCTGCACCTGCCGACGAGCCGGTTGCAGGTCGCCGGCCCTTCGCTCGTCACTCGTCGCCCTTCGATGGTGGATTGCCCTGCCCATCGGCGGCGGCGCGGAGGAGTTGAGCCCGTCGCCCAGATCGGGTCACATCGGACCGGCCACTAGACTCGACGCCGATGACGTCCTCCGCGGCCTTCTTCGACCTCGACCGCACCCTCATGTCCGGCAGCAGCGCCTTCTTCTTCGGGAAGGTGGCCTACCGCGAGGGACTGGTGCCGCTGCCGAGGCTGCTGGCCGACGGCTACCACGCCGCCGTCTTCAAGCTGTTCGGGGCGTCCGACGAGAAGTCCGAGGCGCTCCGCGACCGGATCCTCTCTATGGTCCAGGGCACCGAGGCCGAGACGTTCCGCCGGCTCACCCCGGTCGTCGTCGAGGAGCTCCTGCCGCGCATCCGCCCCGAGGCCCAGGCGCTGCTCGACATGCACGCAGAGGCCGGCCGCGACGTCTACATCATCTCGGCCAGCCCCGTGGAGATCGTCGGCGAGCTCGCACGGGCCCTCGGCATCACCGGCGGTCTCGGCACGGAGAGCGAGATCGTGGACGGCTGCTACACCGGCAGGCTGTCCGCGCCCTTCTGCTACGGGGAGGGCAAGGCGGACCGCATCCGCAAGCTCGTGGCCGAGAAGGGCTACGACCTGGCGCGGTGCTACTCATACTCGGACTCGGCCAGCGACCTGCCGATGATGCAGATCGTCGGCCATCCGGTGGCGGTCAACCCCGACCGGCCGATGATGTCCGTCGCCCACCGGCGCGGCTGGCCGGTCGTGGAGTTCAATCGCACCCAGAAGCAGGTCGCGAAGCTCGCGGCCGCGGGGACGCTGTCGGCCACCGCGGGCGTCGGCGGCTACCTGATCGGACGCCATCGGACGCGGGCCTCTTTCCTGGGGCCGCAGCCCGGCACCGCGGGCCCCCGGCGGCCGGGGTCACTCCGAAAGCGACGCGAGCCTTCCAGCGGAGCGTTCGTGACCCCCGCCGCGAGAGGTCGGGCCGATCCGCTCCCGGGGCCCCGGTCGAGGCTGGCGCGGGCCCGCTGAGGCACATGCGCCCGCGCTTGGCGTACGGCGACCACCTGATCGCGCTCGTGGCCGCCTCGGAGGCGGCGGGCGTGCGCCTGGCGCATGCGGAAGCCGGCGCCCGCGACGCCCTCGCGGCCGGCGCCCGACGCGAGTCCGCGCTGCTGTCGGCCCAGCTCGACGGCAGCCCGCTCACCGAGGCGACGGCCGCGGCGGTCGACGCCTCGCCGCCACCCGCCGCACCCCTGCTGCGGCGTGGTCGTCCGGCCGCGGGCTGGGCCGCCGCCCTGAAGATCGAGGGCATGGCCACCCAGGAGGTCGCCGCGGTCGAGTACGCGAACCTCCTCGCCTGCTTCGACGCCGAAGCCGCGCTCGCGGACGAGATCTTCTCCGATCCGCTGGAGACGCTCGCCGCGCTGCACGGACACATCTGTCACGGGCTCGTGGATCCCGACGTCGTCGGCAGGCCGCGGCTCACCGCGCAGGCGGTCCACGACGGCGCACAGGGCAGCGTCCTCTACCGGGCACCGGACCCCGGCGTGATTCCCGCCCTGCTCGACGGGCTCGCCAGCTGGCTGCGGGGGCCGAGCGCGGCACTGGCGACCCTGGTCGTGGCCGGCGTCCTGCACGCACGGATCCTGGAGTGGCAGCCGTACGAGGCGGCCAACGGCCGGCTGGCCCGGGCCGCCGCCCGCGTCGTGCTGCGGGCGCGCGGCATGGACCCGGATGGGTGCGCGGTGCCCGAGCGCTGGTTCGTCGCCGACCCGACGGCCTACTACGGGGAGGTCGCGGCGACGATGCACCGCCGCGGCGAGCTCGGTCCGTGGCTGGAGCGGTGGGGGGAGGCCCTGGTCGACGGTCTGGAGCGGGCCGTGGAGACGCTCGCGCCAGGATCCTGCGGTGCACCGTCGGCCCGCGCCCTGGACGCCGCCGCCACGCTCGCCGCCGGCGCGACCATCACGATCGCGGAGTACGCCGCGCTGGTCGACGTCGCGCACGACCGCGCCCTGCGCGACCTCCACGAACTCGTCCGCGCTGGTCGGCTGCGGCGCGATCCCGGCTCCCGCGGCCTGCGCTTCCGGCACGCGACGGCGTAGGGGCGTCCACTGTCCGCCCGGACAGGCGTTTCGTTTCCGCTCGAAGGGAATGGTCTGTGAGGATTCCTACCTCCTACAGGGGTAGGAGTTAGCGGCGCCCGGCGGGGACCGCCCGCGGGCCGCCGCACGAACTGGAGGGAATCACATGAAGCTTCGCAAGAACGTGCTTGCGGCCGTACTCGCTGGTCTGCTCGCCCTCACCGGGGTGGCGTGCGCCAGCGACGACGCCGGCGATGTCGACACCGGCGTCACCGACACCGGCGTGCCGCTCGAGACCACGCCGGCCGCGACCGCTTCCTGACCGGCCGCGCGGCGCGGCGGCATCGCCGCCGCGCCGAGGACCCGAGCACCGGGGCTTCGCCTCACCGGCGGACCCCGGTGCTCTTTCCTTTCTCCACCAGCACCCCACGCCGACCAAGAGGACCCCTTCATGCGCATCCGTACCCACGTTGCCACCGCCCTGCTCGCCGGCCTCCTGGCCCTGACCGGGGTCGCGTGCGCCGACGACGCCGGCGACGAAGGCGGCGCCGACACCACCGAGACCGGGCCCACGGTCGAGCCCGGCACGGACGACACTGGGGCGACCCCCGGGGAGACCGGTGACGACATGACCGAGACCGGCGACGACATGACCGACATGACCGAGACCAGCGACGACATGACCGACATGACCGAGACCGGCGACGACATGACCGAGACCGGCGACGACATGACCGAGACCGGCGACGACGCCACGCGCGGCGGCCTCACGCCGACACCCACCGACGCGACCGCCTGAGCAGCCCGCGGTGCCCAGCGCGCGTTGCGTGGGCCCGCCGGCAGCTATCGGCGCCGACTGACGCACCGTTGAAGGGTAGGCGCGACATGTGGCGCCTACCCTTCAGACGTTGGGGGGCTAACGCACGCCGTGGCGCAACTGCTCCAGCAGTTCGACCCGCAGCGCGTCCAGGCGCGCGCTGCGCCGCACCCGCCAGTCTCCCCGCAGGACGCGTGGCCGGACCTCCGCCACCGCGGCCCGGCAGCGATCCCGCAGCTCGGGCAGCGCGAACGGCGCGTGCAGCCGGCGCCCGTCCGCCATCACCCGTTCGAGCAGCGGCCGGCCGTCGCGGGACTCGTCGGCCAGCCCGATCACGTCGCCGTCCGGGCCGCGCCACACCTGCTTGCGGCCGGGGCTGGTCGTCTTCGCCGCCGTTCCGCTGATCTTGACGACGGGAAGGCCGCGGACCTCGGCGAGCTTGTAGACCCCGGACAGGCTCGGATCGGCCCGGGCGGTCAGCAGCGACGTGCCCACACCGTAGGAGTCGATCGGGGCCCCGGCCCGCTCCAGGGCCGCGATGCGGCCGGCGTCGAGGTCGCCCGACGCGAGGATCCGGGTGTCGGCGAACCCGGCGGCGTCGAGCATGCGCCGCGCCTCGCAGGCCAGGGTCTCCAGGTCGCCGGAGTCGAGCCGCACGCCGCCGAGGCGGTGACCGTCGGCGGCGAGCTCGCGGGCCACGGTGATCGCGTTGGGGATGCCGACGGCGAGGGTGTCGTAGGTGTCGACCAGCAGGACGCAGTCGTCGGGGAACGTACGGGCGTAGGCCCGGAACGCCTCCAGCTCGCTGTCGTAGGCCATGATCCACGCGTGGGCCTGGGTGCCGGAGACCGGGACGCCGAACCGTCGGCCCGCCTCGACGTTCGACGTGGCGGCGCAGCCGCCGATGATCGCGGCGCGCGCGCCGGTGAGCGCGCCGTCGGGTCCGTGCGCGCGCCGGGCGCCGAACTCCAGGATCGCCTTGCCGCCCGCCGCGGCCGCGATCTGCACCGCGTTGCTCGCGACCAGCGAGCTGTAGCAGATGCGGTTCAACAGCGCCGTCTCCACGAGCTGGGCCTGGGCCAGCGGCGCGGTGACGCGCACGAGCGGCTCGTCCCCGAACACCGGCACTCCCTCGGGGACGGCCCAGATCTCGCCGGTGAAGCGCAGGTCCGCGAGCCACGCGAGGAAGTCACCGCCGAAGATGCCGAGCGCGGCGAGGTAGGTCATGTCCTCGTCGGTGAAGTGCAGCGCCTCGAGGTAGTCCAGCACCGGGTCGAGGCCGGCCGCCACCACCAGGTCCACCCCTGCCGGCGGGTGGCGGAAGTACAGGTCGAACGTCGCCTGCGCCTCGGCTCGGCCGTCCCCGTGGTAGCCCGCCATCATCGTCAGCTCGTAGAGGTCTGTGAACAGCGCATCCGACACGGTGGGCGGTCCTCTCAGGTCTTCAGGTCGTGATCACGTTGTCGAGCAGCACCAGGCCGGCGCCGGCGAACCGGTAGAGCTGGGCGGGCCGGTGCGATCCGCGCCGCTGCCCCTGCGCCGGGGTCACCATGCCGAGCGCCATCACCTTCTTGCGGAAGTTGCGCTTGTCGAGCGGACGTCCCAGGACTGCCTCGTAGACCGCCTGGAGGTCGCTGAGGGTGAACTCGTCCGGGAGGAGCCCGTAGGCGACGTTGGAGTAGGAGAGCTTGGCGCGCAACCGCTCGACCGCGGAGGACAGGATGTCGGCGTGGTCGAACGCCAGCGGCGGGGGCGCGGCCGCATGCCACCACCGCCACCCGCCGTCCGCCGCGTGCGGCGTCGGCAACAGGGCCAGGTAGCTGACGCTGACCACGCGGCCCCGTGGATCGCGGTCGGGGGCCCCGAAGGATGCGAGCTGCTCGACGTGTCGCGGCCGGCGCGGACCGAGTGCGGAGACGAGCACCCGCCGGGCGGCCGACTCGAGGTCCTCCCGCGCGCGCACCGCGCCGCCGGGCAGCGCCCACGCCCCGGCGAACGGGTCGTGGCCCCGGCTGCCGACGAGCACGATCGGGCAGCGCTGGTCCTGGAGCTGTTCCAGACTGAGGACGACGACGTCGACGGCCACCCCGACCCTTGCGGCGTCGCGGTCAGGCGAGGACATCCGGGTCGTCCTTCGCGGCCGCGATGACCTCGAGGGTCTCGTCGCCGTAGCGTTCGGCGCGGGTCGGCCCGAACCCGGGGACGGCCCGCAGGGCACGGGGCGTGGCGGGTCGGCGGGCGGCCAGCTCGTGCAGGGTGCTGTCGGGGAACACGACGTAGGCGGGCACGCCGTCCCGCTGGGACCGCTCGCGGCGCCACGCGCGGAGCCGTTCGGCGACGGCGGGGTCCGCGCCGGCGGGGACTGCCGCGGCCTGCCCGCCCTTCCTGCCTCCGGCCGCCGGCGGCGACCCGGCCTGGCCGGCCGCGGCGGACCGCGGCGCGCCGGGGCCCAGGTTGTACAGCAGCCGCGAGGGCCGCCGGGACTGAACGGTTCCGCGCCACCCGGGGCGGGTCCTGGCCCACGACAGCTGCAGGTGCCGGCGGGCGCGGGTGACGCCGACGTAGAGCAGCCGCCGCTCCTCCTCGACCTCCGCGTCGGTCTTCGCATAGGAGATCGGGAGCAGCCCCTCTTCGACGGCGACGAGGAAGACGGCGTCGAACTCGGTGCCCTTGGCGCGGTGGAGCGTGAGCAGCGTGACCGCGCCGGCGTCGGTCGGCGCCTCCTGCCCGGCGGCGGCCCGGGCGAGGAGGTCGTCGACCAGCGCGGGGAAGGGGAGGGCCTCGTCGTCGGCGGTGCGAGCGGTGGCGATCTCGAGCAGCGTTGCCAGGTTGCGCCACCGCTCGCGGGCTGCCGCACCGGAGGGCTCCTTTCGCGGGTGCCAGGAGAGCTGGTCGCGCAGCACCCGTTCGACCCGCCGGTCGGCGCGCGGCGGGCGGGCGGGCACGGAGCCGCCGGGATGGGGCTCGCCCTCGGGCACGCCCCGCCGGGCTGCGGTCCTCAGGGCCGTCAGCGCCTGGCGGATCTCCGGCAGGTCGAAGAAGCCGCCGTCGCCCCGGACGACGTAGGGGATCCCGGCGCCGCGCAGGGCCTCCTCGAACGGTTCGGACTGGTTGTTGGTGCGGTAGCAGACGGCGACCTCACGCGGCGGGACCCCGTCGGCGAGCAGCCCCTTCACCGCGTCGACCACGCCGGCGACTTCGTCGTCGGCGTCCGGGTACTCGCGGAACGCCGGCACCGGCCCGCTGCCGACGCGCGACTCGAGCTGCTTGCGCCGGGCCGCGGGCTTGGTCCACAGGACCCGGTTCGCCAGGGCCAGCACCTCGCTGGTGGAGCGGTAGTTCTCGGTCAGCGTCACCCGCTGCGCGGGCGGGAAGTGCCGGTCGAAGTCCACCAGGTACCGCGACGACGCGCCGGTGAACGAGAAGATCGTCTGGTCGTCGTCCCCGACGACGCAGAGCTCGTCGCTGTCGCCGAGCCAGCCCCGCAGCAGCGCCCACTGCGCGGCGTTCACGTCCTGGAACTCGTCGACGGTGACGAAGCGGTAGCGGTCGCGGACCTCCTCGCCGACGTCCGGACGTGCGAGCAGGGCCGTCATGCGCAGGAGCATGTCCTCGTAGTCGATCGCGTTCGCCTCCGTCTTCGCCTGCTCGTAGCGCTCGTAGATCTCGGCCATGACGTCCGCGGCGAGGGGCGGCGTGCGGCCGCCGGCGGCGCGCGCGTAGCCGGCCGGGTCGAGGCAGCGCGCCTTCGCCCACTCGATCTCGGCCGCGAGGTCCTTGGCCTCGGCGCCGGCCCGCCGGGCGTCCCGGACCAGCAGCCGCACCTTGGACGGCAGGACCTCCGGCAGCGGACCGCCCTCGACCCGGGGCCAGAACCACCGCAGCTGCGCCCACGCGGCGGCGTGGAACGTCGCCGCCCTCACGGGGGCGCCGATGCCGAGGCCGGCGAGCCTGCTGCGCAGTTCGCCCGCCGCCCGGTCGGTGAACGTCACCGCGAGGATCTGGTCGGCCCGCGCGACGCCGGTGGCGACCTGGTGGGCGATCCGGTGGGTGATCGTGCGGGTCTTGCCGGTCCCGGCGCCGGCGAGGATCCGCACCGGCCCCCGCACGGCCTCGGCCGCGGCGCGCTGGGCCGGGTTCAGCCCGGCGAGGAGGTCGGGTCCGCGGTTCACCGGCCGAGCGTAGCCGCGCTTGGCCACCGCCCGGCCTGTGTCGACTGGCGCGTCTGGGACGACTCAGTCGACACGGCCCGGGTCAGCGGCCCGGGTCAGCGGCGCGGGTCAGCGGCGCGGGTCAGCGGCGCGGGTCAGCGGCGCGGGTCAGCGGCGCGGGTCAGCGGCCGGGTCAGTGGTTGAGCAGCGCGCGCAGGTCGTCGGGACTGGTGACCGGGCGGGCGCAGGCGAAGTGCTCGCAGACGTAGGCGGCGGGGCGCCCGTCAACGAGCGGCCGGTCGGCGAGCAGCGGCACGTCCGGCGCGGCGCCGGGGCGGCCGACGGCGAGGACGCTGCCCGGCCGCCACCGCTCCCGGTAGACCGCGAGCAGCGCGCGGGTCGCCGGGTCGGTGACCTCGCCCACGATGACCTCGCCCACGACCGCGACCTCCTGCGGGCCGGACAGCAGCCGCTCGAGGCCGCGGAGGAGCTCCCCGTAGCCGGTCGGCGCCTGCTCGGCCCGGGGGCCGAACAGCGACAGCGTGCGCTCGGCCAGCTCCGCGTGGCGCGGATCGCCGGTGAGGGCGGCCAGGCGCAGGTGGACGTCGACCATGACGCTCGACGCGGCCGGCGTGGCGTTGTCCCACAGGTCCCGCGGGCGGGTCAGGAGCTCCTCGGCGTCGTGGGCCGTCGTGAAGTAGGCGCCGGCCTCGTCGGCGAAGCGGGCCTCGGCGTCGTCCGCCAGGGCCCGGGCCCAGGTCACCCAGCCGGCGTCGCCGTCCGCCTCGTAGAGCACCAGGAGCGCCTGGGCGAGGTAGGCCACGTCCTCGGCGAACGCGGGGATCGTCGCCCCGTGGCCCTCCTTCCAGGTGTGGCGCAGGGCGCCGTCGGCGGCGAGCTCGGTCCGCAGGAAGGCGGCGCAGCCGGCGGCGGCCCGGACGTAGTCGTCGACGCCGAGGGCGGCGCCGGCCTCGGCGAGCGCCCCCAGGGCGAGGGCGTTCCAGGAGGTGAGGACCTTGTCGTCCAGGCCGGGGTGCACGCGCGTCTCGCGCCGGTCGTACAGCGCGGCCTGCACCCGCTCCAGCCGGCCGGCGAAGTCCGCGTCCTCCTCGTCGCGCGACACCGGTTCGTGGAGGATCGACGTGCCCACGGGTCCGTGGCCGTGCGGGTCGTGCCAGTTGCCGGCGTCGGTCACGCCGAAGAACCCCCGCCACGGTGCGGGGTCCTCTCCGGCGGCGGCGACGACCTCGTCGAACTCGGCGGCGGTCCAGACGAAGAACTTGCCCTCGACGCCCTCCGAGTCGGCGTCGGTCGCCGAGAAGAACCCGCCGGCGGGGTGCCGCAGTTCGCGGACCAGGTAGTCGGCGGTCTGGATCGCGACCCGCCGGAAGCGCGGCGCCCCGGTGACCTGGGCGGCGTGGACGTACGCGCGCAGCAGCAGCGCGTTGTCGTAGAGCATCTTCTCGAAGTGCGGGACCAGCCACCGCTCGTCGACCGAGTAGCGGGCGAAGCCGCCCGCGACGTGGTCGTAGATGCCGCCGCGCGCCATGGCGTCGAGGCTGTGCGTCGCCGCGTCGAGGGCGCCCTCGTCGCCGGTGCGCAGGTGGTGGGCGAGCAGGAAGTCGATCGTCATCGCCTGGGGGAACTTCGGGGCCCGCCCGAAGCCGCCCAGGCGCGTGTCCCACGCGCGCACGCAGAGCGCCGCGGCCCGCCCCGCCAGATCCGGGTCCACCGCGTCGCCGGCGCCGAGGTCATCGGCTTTCCGCAGGTGCTCGGTGAGGCGCTGGCCGGCGC
>Ga0136630_1001304_pt1 | contig 10104 bp, 9 predicted proteins | sample AntDrymUQ5682106_2_FD_105496 | JGI IMG/M metagenome (GOLD analysis project Ga0136630, IMG submission 105496) | Polar desert sand microbial communities from Dry Valleys, Antarctica - metaG UQ568 (21.06) | ecosystem: Environmental > Terrestrial > Soil > Desert | place: Antarctica: Dry Valley...
GGCGCCCAGCCCGATCATCCCGAAGAACAGTCGCTTGAACACCGGATCAGTCCGTGACCTTGCGCGCGGCCTTGAGCGCCACGCCGGTGCCGGTAGTGAAGGCGATCGCCTTGATCAGCGGGTTGGCCACGGCGCTGTGCACCACGTCGGCGATGTTCTCGGCAGTACCGGAGATGCGCTGCACGCTGGCCACCACCGTGTCGAGGCGGGCCAGCTCGGTGTTCACGCCGGCCACCGTCTCGTTGACGCCGCCGAGTAGCGGGACGGTCTGATCGGTGATCCGCTCCACCGTGTCGGTCAGCTCGCGTACCGTGCCGATCAGCGTCAGCAGCAGCGCCATCAGGCCGAGGGCGGCGGCACCGACGGCGACGGCGACGATGATGGCAGCCACGCCCAGCAGGCTCGCGTCGAACAGCAGGCCGGCCGCCACGAACGCGGCGGCCACCACCAGCACGACCACGACGGCGACAAGCACCCCACGAGACCTCATGCACCTTCTCCTTCCGCATCGCCGGCAGATCGCCCCGTGCGGCACCGGATGGCGTCAGACTAGCCCAGCTCAGGGCATCCGCAGGCGGTCGTGGCGGTCAGGCTCGCAGCACTGCCGGCGGACGCAGGGCACAGGCGACGTGAACGGGCAGCGCCAGCTTCGGGTGGTCCGCCACGGTTAGCTCGTCGTCGAGGCCCAGTGCCACCGCGGGGCGACCGGGAAGCAGCAGCAAGGCACCGCAGCGATGCAGCGCCCACACCGTTCCAGCGCCCCGGCGCAACCACCAGCCCGCAACCTGCTCGTCGTCGAAGATGGCCACCAGCGCCGGCGGCACCTCCACCACTCCGCCGGCCGGCACCGGCCCGACGACGACGCAGACGTCAGGGCGCCGCGCAGAGTCTGGGTTGGCCGCCACCCGCACGACCAGCTCCGTGGAGGTCCAACCACCCATCTCGGCCGCTGCCGGCGCCAGGGCCCGTGCCAGGCGAGCGGCACGGATCGCCAGCTGGGGGCGCAGCTCGCGGTTGCGCCGCAGCTCCCCACGGTCCAGCGCCCAGCTCCCTCGCAGGGACAGGCGGGCGACGTCGGCAGCGGTCATCGGCATGGCAGGCTCCGTTGGACGGGGCGGGCCGCCGACGCTACGCGGCACGACGAACCGCGGCCCGTTGGTCCCCCGCGACCTGTGGACACCCAGCTGGTCAAACGCGGCGGGCCAGCACCACCCACAGCGTGCGGCACAGGATCTGCAGGTCCTGGATCGGCGACCAGTTCACCAGGTACTGCAGGTCATGGCCCAGCTTGTACTCGGGATCGGTGTGGTAGCGACCATGGATCTGCGCCAGACCGGTGATGCCGGGAGGGATCTCGTGGCGCCGGGAGTAGCCCGGGATCAGCGCCTCGAACTGAGCGGTCAGCTCGGGACGCTCCGGTCGCGGCCCGACCACCGACATCTGGCCGCGCAGCACGTTCCACAGCTGGGGTAGCTCATCGAGGCGGGTCGACCGCAGCCACTGGCAGCCGGGCACGACGCGGGGATCGCCCCGCTTGGCCAGCACGGCGCCCAGCCCCTCCTCGGCGTCGGGCAGCATCGTGCGGAACTTGAGCATGCGAAACGGCCTGCCCTCCTGGCCGACGCGTTCCTGCCAGAACAGCACCGGACCGCCGGCGACGACGCGCAGGTACGCCGCGGTGAACGCCATCAGCACCAGCATCACCGGCGCGAGCACCACCATCCCCGACAGCTCAACGGCGCGCTTGAACCGCGCGCGGGACACTGGCAGCGTGTGCGTGCGCAGCGCGACGAACGGCATGCCGGCGATCTCGCGCACGCCGGCAAGCCCGAGCAGCGTGTCGCGGGGGGTGACGCGCTGCAGCACACCGACGCCGCGACGTTCGAGGGTGTCCAGCGGTTCGGGGTAGACCTCGTCGAGCATGGCCGCCGACAGCAGCAGGACCTCGGTGGCCTCCACCTCGGCCACCAGTTCCAGCAGCGACTGCGCGTTCTTCGCCTGACCCACCACCATGGCTTGGCTCTGGTCGTCGTGCAGGTGACTTTCCGCCAGGTGGATGTCGTCGGGGGCGCCCACCAGCACGACCCGAGGCGGCCCGCCGCGGCGCCGTCGCAGCCAGCGAGCCAGGTAGCGGTTGCCGCTCACGCCCAGCACCACCAGGGCCAGCATGATCGGCAACGTGGAGCGTGGCACGGGGTTGCGCGACAGCAGGGACTGCACCAGCGCCACAATCAGCCAGGCGCCGAAGGACAGGCTGGCGACCTGGGGCAGCGCCGCCCGCTGGCCGAGGCGCAGCTCGCGTTCGTACAGCCCGCCGAAGTAGTAGGTGGCCACGAACAGCACCGTGAACCCCGCGAAGGCCAGGGCGTAGTTCTGCAGGCGGTAGGTGGCGAAGCCGTTGAAGAACAGGATCCGCAGCGACACGATCGCCGCCATCGACCCGAACACGACCAGGATGTCGGCGATCATCAGGAGGCGGAATCCGCGCGCGTTCAGACGCGCCAGCAACGACTTGGACTGCGGCGGTGTATCGACTTGGGATGTTCGAGTATCGAGCTGGCCTTGCACGGCGTGGCCTCCCTCCACGCAGAGTGTAACGACGCCGCAGCGCTGCTCCGCTAGCCCGAACGGGCGGGTGGCGGCAGCCGCCGCAGGCCCAGCACGGCCAGCTGTGCGGCGTCCACGGGGGCCGGCGCGTCGGTCAAGGGATCGCTGCCGGACTGCGTCTTGGGGAACGGGATCACGTCGCGCAACGACGAGCCACCGGCCATCAGCATGACCAGGCGGTCCAGCCCCGGCGCGATTCCGGCGTGCGGGGGTGCGCCGTAGGACAGGCCGCGCAGGAAGAAGCCGAACCGCTCCTGCGCCTCTGACTGGCCGATGCCGAGTACCGCGAACACCCGCTCCTGGATGTCGCGGCGGTGGATCCGCACCGAACCGCTGGCGAGCTCGACGCCGTTGAGCACGATGTCGTAGGCGCGCGCGATGGCGTCGCCGGGCGCGGCCTCCAGCCGCGCCAGCGACTCGTCGGTCGGCATGGTGAAGGGATGGTGCAGCGCGTCCCACCGCTGCTGCTCGCCGTTCCACTCGAACACCGGAGGTTCGACGATCCACAGAAAGTCCCAGCGACTCTCGTCGATCAACCCGCGCTCACGCCCCAGGGCGAGCCTCAGCGCCCCGAGCAGCTCCTGAGCCTCGCGCGTTGGCCCGGCCGCGAAGAACAGCGCGTCCGCGGGTGAGGCGCCGGCCGTACGCAGCAGCGCGGCGGTCTCCTCGTGGCTCATGAACTTGGCCAGCGGGCTGCGCAGCGTGCCACCCTCCCCGACGCCCGCCCAAGCCATGCCCTTGGCGCCACGCCGGCGGGCGAAGTCCACCCAGCCGTCGAACTCGCGACGCGTCAGGTCGCCACCGCCCGGCAGGCACAGGGCCAGCACCGAGCCGCCAGCCTCCAACGCCCCACGGAACACGCCGACCTCGGTGCCAGCGAACACCCCGCCGAGATCGATGAGCTCCATGCCGAAGCGGGTGTCGGGCTTGTCACTGCCGAACCGCCGCAGCGCCTCGGCGAACGTCAACCTAGGGAACGGAAGGGCGATGTCGGTGTCGAGGACCTCCCGCCACAGCGTGACCATCAGCTCCTCGACGAGGTCGTAGATGTCCTCCTCGTCGACGAACGAGGCCTCCAGGTCCAGCTGGGTGAACTCCGGCTGGCGGTCGGCACGCAGATCCTCGTCACGGAAGCAGCGCACGATCTGGTAGTAGCGCTCGAGTCCCGCGACCATGAACAGCTGCTTGAACAACTGCGGGGACTGCGGCAGCGCGTAGAAGCTGCCCGGCTGCAGGCGGGACGGGACCAGAAAGTCACGCGCGCCCTCGGGCGTGGAGCGGGTCAGCATCGGGGTCTCGACGTCGAGGAAGCCGTGAGACTCCATGACCCGGCGAATCACCGAGGTGACCGCGGAGCGCAGCCGGATCGCCCGGGCCACCGAGGGCCGGCGCATGTCCAGGTAGCGGTATGTGAGCCGAACGTTCTCGTCGGCCTCGACGCGGTCCTCGATCGGAAACGGTGGGGTGTCGGCCGTCGACAGGATCTTCAGTTCGCTGGCCGCGACCTCGACCTCGCCGGTGGCCAGTGCCGGGTTGCGCATGCCCTCCGGCCGCGTGCGCACCGTCCCGTCCACGCTCACCACGTACTCGTTGCGGACGTCGTGCGCGGCGGCCAGCGCGGTCGAGGCGGACGGATCCGCGACCACCTGGACGATGCCGCTGGCGTCGCGCAGATCGAGAAACGCGACCCCGCCGTGGTCGCGGCGCCGAGCCACCCATCCGGCCAAGCGGACCCGCTCACCGTCGTGGTCGCCACGCAGAGTTCCGGCGCCGTGGGTGCGGAACGAACCGAAGGGCTTCATGGCCGTCGAGGCTAACCCACGACTTCGGCGGCTACCGCACGGCCCGGGTCGCCTCGGCCGGCCGAATCTGGTCTTCGTCGTGAAAGCACCAGGCCCACGCCTGTTCGGGCTCGGCGGAGCAGATCAGCGGATGCCTGACCTCGGCGAAGTGTGCCGAGGCGTGGCGGTTGGGGGAGGAGTCACAGCAGCCGACCTTGCCGCAGCTCAGACAGATCCGCAGGTGAACCCAGGTGTCACCGGTGCGAAGGCACTCCTCGCAGCCCGGGGCGCTCGGCAGCACCGGTCTGTTCTCGGGCAGGTGGGGGCACGCCGCATCCGCCGCCGGCACGAATGCCACCAGCCGGGTCACGTCGACCACGGTCCGTGGGGTCGTGGTTTCGCGAAGCTCCGACAGGACCGTCGCCGATAGGTGATGGCGGCTCGCCCGCTCGCCGGTGACCAGCTTGTGGACGCCGGCGGCGTGCAGCACGGCGATGTCGGCGTCCTCACGGGTTCGCACGACCACGGTGGCTCGCGGTGCGAGCGGCGCGGCGACGGCAGCGATCCGACCGGCGGCCTCGGCCTGGTCGTCAGCGATGACGATCATCCGGGCGTCGGTGACCCCGGCCTCCAGCAGGACGTGCCGCTTGGTGGAGTCGCCGAGCAGCACATCGTGGCCTGCCGCCTCGGCCTCGGCTGCACCTTCCGGGTTGAGGGTGATGACGACGACATCGACGCCGCCGGCGGCCAGGTCGGCGGCCAGGTACCGCGCGCCGTCACCCCAACCCGACACCAGCACATGCCCACGGCGTGGGGTCTCGGTTGCGTTCGGCGACGTTTCCAGCGCCGTGCCCGGGCGGGGAGCACGGCCGCCAACCGACGTGTGCAACACGCGCCCCAGCGCAGCCAGTCCCGGCGTAGCCGCCATCAGCAGCACCGTCGCGGCGATGAAGGCTTGCGCCCCGTCGACGCCCTGGTCGGCTGGCGAGAGGCCGACGCTGCGACCGGCGCGCTCCAGCACGAACGAGAACTCCCCGACCTGCGCCAACAGCAGCGCCAGCGATCCGGCCGTGGCCGCTCGCCCCCACCGCCAGCGCTCCGGCCGCGGTGGTGACCAGCTTCACGAGGAGGATCAACCCGACCGCCGCCACCACCAGGCCAGGACGCGAGACGACGAAGCCGACGTCGAGCAGCATGCCGACCGACAGGAAGAAGGTGGCCGAAAAGAGGATCTGCAAGGGCAGGACCTCGCCGAGGGCATGGGTGCTGTGTCGGCTTTCCGAAACGACCAGGCCCGCCAGGAACGCCCCGAGGGACAGCGACACGCCGGCCAGCGCCGTCAGCGCAGCCGTCCCCACGCAGATCGCGATGACCGAGAGCAGGAACACCTCCGGCGAGCAGGCCCGAGCCACCGCCTCCAACAGCTTTGGCATCACCCGGCGAGCCACCACCAGCGTCACGGCGATCACCGCGGCGGCCGTGGCCAGCGCCCGCAGCAGCTGGACGAACGACTGCCCCTCTCCCGCGCCGAGCTGCGGCAGCACCAGCACCATGACCACCCACCGCCAAGTCCTGGAACACCAGGAAGGCCAGTGCGGCTTGACCGGTGACCGAACCGGTCTCCGCGCGGTCGCCCAGCAGCTTGAGCACGATCGCCGTCGATGACAGCGCGACCAGGAAGCCTGTGAAGATCGCCGGCCCGAGGGCGACACCGGCGGCAGCCAGCAACGCGGCGGTCAGCGCAACCGCACCGGCCACCTGCAGGCCGCCGCCGAGCAGCACCAGTCGACGGATACGGCTCAGCCGCTGGAGCGAGAACTCGATGCCGATGGTGAACAGCAGCAGCATCACGCCGATCTCGGCGGCGGCGTCGATGACCCCCTGCTCGGTGACCAGAGCGAGGGCGTTCGGGCCGATGACCACGCCGGCGAGCAGGAACCCGACGATCGGCACGATCCGCAGACGCACGAAGACGTAGCCGATGACGGCGGCGGCGATGAGCAGCACAGCGGTCTGCGGCACGAACGCCGGCATCGCTCCCGCTTCGGCGGCCAGCACCGTCACCGGCGAACCCACTCTGGGGCGGGCAGCCGTTCGCTATTCGCGCTCATGTCACCAACCTTGGATCACCCGGCGGCCGGAAACCAGTGGCGCAACCAACACCGCCGGCGCCATGGCTGTTCCTGCATGGCAGGCTGCCGCCATGCCGACCGTGCTGGCGCTGCTGCGCTGCAGCCATCCGGGTCCGACCGTGGCGGTGACGATGTTCGCGTCGGCGCTGGCGTTGGGCGCCGGTAGCGGCGCGGGGGTGCTGCGCGTGGGGGCGGCGGTGTTGGCCGGACAGCTGTCGGTTGGCTGGCTGAACGATTTCCTGGACGCCGATCGCGACCGGGTGGCAGGGCGGGTGGACAAGCCCATCGCGGCCGGCGAGGTGGAGGCGGCAACGGTGGGCCGGGCGGCCGTCGCGGCGTTGGCCGCGTGCGTCGGCTTGTCGTTGCTGTCAGGCCTGCCCGCGGCCGCCGCGCATCTGCTCGCGGTGGCGGCGGCGTGGGCCTACAACCTGGGACTGAAGGCCACAGCGTTCAGCGTGGTGCCCTACGCGTTGGCCTTCGGACTGTTGCCGGCGTTCGTCACGCTCGGCCCGCCCCTGCTGGCGGCGCCTCCCGCGTGGGCCCTCGCGGCGGGAGCGCTGCTCGGTGCCAGCGCCCACTTCACCAACGTCCTGTCCGACCTCGACACCGACGCGGCGACGGGGGTGCGGGGCCTGCCGCACCGCCTCGGCAGGCAGCGGTCGACCCTGGTCGCCGCGTTGCTGTCGGCCGCCGCCGGCCTGGCCGTGGCCGCCGGGGCTCAGCCGCTGCCATGGCTGGCCTCGTGGGCCCTGGTCGTCGCCGGGCTGCTGGTCGCTGGCGTCGTGACGGCGGGCCTGGCCGGTCGCGGTCGGGTGGCCTTTCGCCTGACCATGGCTACTGCCGGCGCTCTGGTCGTCGCGTTCGTCATCGCCGGCCTTCGTCCCTGAGCGCGCCTCCACCCGGGTGGGGGGCGGCGAGGTGCGCCACGACCTCGTCGCGTGGGACCATGCGCTGGGTGCCGTCCGCCAGATCCTTGACGGTCACGAAGCCACCGGCCGCCTCGTCGCTGCCGAGCACCAGGGCCCAACGGGCCCCGGCGCGGTCGGCCAGCTTGAACTGGGCCTTGACGCTGCGCCCGTCGAAGCCCCGGTCGGTGGCGATACCAACCCGGCGCAGTTCGGCGACGAGCGCGAACACCTCCCCGGCCAGGGACGGGTCAGCCTGCACGACGAAGACGTCCACGCGGGAGGGCAGCGGCGGCCCACCTCCGGCGAGGGCCAGCAGGATGCGATCGACGCCGAGGCCAAAGCCAACGCCGGGGAAGCGCTCGCCCCAGCCGAGGTCTTCAGCCAACCCGTCGTAACGCCCGCCGCCGCCCACGGCGTCCTGCGCGCCCAGCCGGGCGACCTGGAACTCGAACGTCGTGCGGGTGTAGTAATCCAGGCCGCGGACCAGGCGCGGGTCGTGCCGCAGCGGTACGCCCTCGGCCTCCAGCCGGGCGACCACCACCTCGTGGTGCGCCTTCACCTCGGGGGACACATGGTCGGCCAGCAGCGGTGCGTCGGCCATGATCGCGGCCATGCCGGGCGCCTTGGCATCGAACGCGCGCAGCGGGTTGCGGTGTCTTCGCTGCGCCACCTCCGGCGGCAGATCGTCGGCGAAGCGATCCAGGTGCGCGTTGAGCCGTTCGTGGTAGGCCGCGCGGTCCCCGCGGTCGCCCAGCGTGTTGAGGCGCAGGACGACGCCGTCGAGGCCGACGCGACGCAGCGCCTCCCATCCGAGCAGCACCAGTTCGGCGTCCAGCTCCGGGTCGTCGGACCCGAGGGCCTCCACGCCCACCGAGGTGTGCTGGCGCTGGCGCCCGGCCTGCGGCCGCTCGTAGCGAAAGTGCTCTGAGGAGTACGACCACTTCACCGGCAGACCGCCGGCCCTTGGGAGCCCACTGCCGAGGGCTGCCCGCACGACGCCGGCGGTGCTCTCGGGACGCAGCGTCAGGGATCGCCCGCCGCGATCAGAGAAGGTGTACATCTCCTTTTGCACCACGTCGGTGGTGTCGCCGACCCCTCGCGTGAAGACCTCGGTGTGCTCGAACACCGGCGTGCGCACGCGCTGGTAGCCAGCCAACCGGGCGGCTTCGAGCAACCCAGACTCGACCGCGTGGAAACGGTCGGCCTCGGGGGGCAGCCAGTCCGGCGCACCCTTGACACCCTCGGGGACAGCCATGGCCGTCGATGCTAGCCGGGTACCGGCGCCGATCGCGGGCTGGTCGACCCCGCCGGCCGGCAACTAGCAGGCTTGGTCATCATTGTGTGACCAACGCTGCCATCTAGCCGGCTGGTTCCAGGCCGGCGAGGTACGGGTTGCTTCGCCGCTCGGCGCCGACGCTGGTTTCCGGGCCGTGACCGGACAGCACTCTGGTGGCGTCCGCCAGCGGCAGCACCACCCGCTGCAAGGAGGCCATCTGCTCGGCCCAGGAACCCCTCGGGAAGTCGGTTCGGCCGACCGCCCCGGCGAACAGCAGGTCTCCGGAGAGCAGCAGCGGGTCGTCGCTGCGTTCGCCCAGCAGGAACACGCAAGAGCCGGGGGTGTGTCCAGGCGTGTGCCGCACGTGCAGGCGCAGCCCCGCAAGGCGCAGCGTCATGCCGTCGCGCAGCTCCTGCAGCCGCTCGCTGGGCGGCTCCCAGCGCAATCCGAACTGGGCCTCCAGCGCCCCGAGCGGCGCCTCGCCGAAGCCGGCGGCTGGGTTGTCCCACAACCACCGGTCGTCGCCGTGCAGCAGCACCGGGACGTCGAGTTCGCGGGCCAGCTCGGGGACGGCCCAGAGGTGGTCGAGGTGCCCGTGGGTCAGCAGCAAGGCCTCGCACCGCAGCCCGTTGGCCTCCAGGCGCTCCCGCACCACCGGGTGGCCGCCCTGCCCTGGGTCGATGACGACGGCGCTACCCAGCTCGCGATCGCCGAGCAGGTAGCAGTTGGTCTGCCACAGGCCGAGGCACAGCGACTCGACGACGCGCTGCTCGCTCGGCATGGCGCTCACTCCGGAATCCAGGTCACTGTGTAGTGGGGCCAGGCTATGCCCCTCCCCCTCGGCGGGTAGGAGCACCGGGATTCCCTACGGACCCGAAAGGATCTGCAGTGCTCGCCGCCCCGGATGCGCATGCGATCGGCTTTGCCGTGGCCGGTCTCGCCGTGCTCGGCGGCGCCCTGTGGCCGGTCGTCGTGCGCAACCGGCCGCTGTCGACGCCGATCCTGTCCCTGCTGCTCGGCATCATCGCCTTCGCCCTGCCGACCGCGCTGTCCGACCCCGACCCGCTGCGCCACGTCGATGCCACCGAGATCCTCACCGAGATCGGGGTGATCGTGTCGTTGATGGGCGCCGGGCTGAAGCTGGATCGCCCCATCGGCTGGGCGCGCTGGGCGATCACCTGGCGCCTGCTGGCGATCACACTGCCGCTGTCGGTGGTGGGCGTTGCCCTGCTGGGGTGGTGGGGCCTCGCGCTGGCGCCCGCCTCGGCGTTGCTGCTCGGCGCCGTGCTCGCGCCGACCGATCCCGTCCTGGCCGCCGACGTTCAGGTCGGGCCGCCCGGCGAGCGCACCGGCGAGGGCGACGACGCCGAGGACGAGGTGCGCTTCTCGTTGACCTCCGA